>RCNJ01000154.1_pt1 | contig 53061 bp, 35 predicted proteins | sample 2041171 | NCBI WGS metagenome assembly RCNJ01 (sample SAMN09708213, study PRJNA481090) | feces metagenome | biome: feces | host: Pygoscelis adeliae | place: Antarctica: Rookery Lake | collected 2010-03-01 | reverse complement strand
CTCTTCATCTTTAGCTTCCTAATCTTTCTAAATTACATACACCGAGGAAGACCATTAATAGCTCTAAAACCTGATAGTCAATTTTAATAGAATCCATAATACAAAAACCTTCAATTGAATTGACGAATGAGTGTGTTTCTGCTCCGAAAAAAAGTAATTCAATGTTGAAACTCTTAAAACTCCCCGTAGTTGGGTAAGAAGAAAACCTCACAGGTCTCTCAAATCACGAAACGCTTCAGTTACGCATTCAAGATCAGCACGGCAAGCGACGGAAAAGCATGGAAAACAACAAGAGCATTGCGTAAAGGCTTATTTCAACGACCTTGAACTCCAATAGTTGTTGTCAGGCTTAGGCCAAGTCGTTATTGAAACTAATTATGATAGGGTACTCGCGACTGACAAATACAGGTCTGAAAATCTACATCTCAGCAATGCACTCTCAAATATCAACTATTAAAGGACGAGACACACAAGTAATGCTTCAAATCTATAGAAAAGAATACGCCTCGCTAAACTGTACTGTAACCATCCACAAGTGTTCAAACTCAGAACGTGCTAGTAGCCAAGCGACTGGCGGCGTTCCTAGCATCAATCCTATCCTCATCTCCCTCATCCACACCTCCCAGACTACCTGCGGCAGACAATCCTCTTGTCCTCCCATTCACCTCTTCCTCGTCTTCCTGCACTTGTGCCATGAAGCTGCCACTCACACTCCTGCTAACATCCGGCCTCCTCGGCACCCCACTCCAAGCATCCCCCTTCGGCCCCTGACTCTGCGCCAAACTCGCCCTCCTGGCCGCCGGATGACTTTCCCTCCCCAACCTACTCAAACCCCCACTACTATCAATCGCTCTAATATCCGGCCTAATACTCTCCAGCGTAGCCAGCGTCCTCCTCTCCGCCTCGATCTCGCGGAGCACATATTCCCTCATCGCCGCCCTAACATCATTCGTCGTGCGCCCAAACCACCTTCTGCTTTCTAGGACAAGGTTGTTGGTAACCCTCTGAGTTTTGGCTCGGAGATGTAATTCGTTGGAGCGCGCTTCGTCCATCGCCGAGATGGCTTCGTCAACTTTCTCGCGCTTGACGTTCGAAGATACCTTGAGTCTGTCGGCGGCGGAAATCTTTTGCTTAGACAGTGTCTCAGCCTGTAACAACTCCCTCATAAGTATATGGCGGTTGGTCAGGGTCTCTTTGACGATGAAAGCATCCTCGCTGTGATAGCTCAACGGATCTCCAATAGTAGTAGCCTCAGCCGTGCCTTGTGCAGCATGGTAGTCGCCCGTTGTCTGTATCGTCTTTCCCAGCTTCCTATACGCATTCCCAAGTCCTGGGTGCAGCTCTTGCACCACCATATTCGCGATCCGCACTCCAAACTCTGACTCCGCCAACCCCAACGCCTTCCTGCTCTTAACCAACTTATCAACCTTATGCCCCGCGTCCATAGTCCCAAGATAGAAAGCTTTGATAACCGGTCTCGCCTGCTCCAACTCCGGTGTGTCGTCCGGGGGCGGCGCGAATTGTTTGATGACCTTCCTGCGGACGCCTGTCGCTGGCTGCTTCCTCTTGACCATCGGACTATACCCAAAGTCGGATTCGACGAAGAGGACCATTTCTTCGTCTCTCACGAGAACCTCGTTGCTGCACACGACGTTTAGCCACCTTTGCAGGCCCCCCTTGACGCGCGCCTCGTCTTCCTCTGTTCCCGCACCCGCAGAGGTCAGGGCCGGAGGGACGGCTGGCACTATGGCTTCGGGGTTGGCTGAGATGAGGTGTTGGGCGAGTTTAGCGAATTCCGAATGCGTGCGGCGGATGTCGCGGAATTGGGTTGTGCGGAAGGAGGGGAGGTTGGTCTATGTCACATCAAATATCAGTCAACGAGCCTCAAAGTAGGTAAAGTGGAATGCCAAGAGGTTGAGAGAGCTTACGTGGACGTCGAATCTCAAGATTGGGTCTTTGCGACCGGTACGTTCAAGACCAGTGATCTTTGCAACCAGCTTGTATTGTGGTCCCTGACGTGTCGCAGGACGCGATGGCTCTGGTGTCAGCTCGCCTTGCGCATACTCATACGGCGGCTGATTCTCATCATGCGCATGCGTGTGATAACTCGGCGGATAGCTCGAAACCACACTCTTCGCATCATGCTGCCTGTTCACGCCGTCTCTTCTCCCACTATCCGCGGTGTCTGCTCTTTGATCGTAGGCATTGGTGGAGTGGCTGGAGTCCTCTTGACGCTCTGAGGAGCCTCCCAGCCCTACGTGTTCGGAGCTCTCACTGCGATTGTGGTCGCCGGGCATGCTTGGAGAAGAGGGTGCGTCGTGGGATTGAGAGAGTGAGCGCCGGTGGTGCGGTGAGGGGGCCGGAGAGGAGCCCCATGGGGAAGCTCCGGCTGGGTTGTCGGCGTCATTTAGAGAGGATGAGTAGTCCATGTTGGTAGCTCTGTCAATCTGGCGTGGCGGGGAGATCTGGGAGGTTCAGTTGTTAATAATGGACATTGGGTCAAGGGATAACTGCTTAAAGGAAGCTAACCTATAATACTGCCCTCGAGTATAGTCTCAAGGTGTTGTTTGGTCCAAGTTATCTGATCTCTTCAATGACGTCGGATTCGTGGCCTTGAGAGCTTCAACAGCTCGCTGCGTGGTTGGGTCGTGGGTCGTAGCTCGGTGTCGGCGGCATCGCCCGCCGGGCCACCGCCCTCACGCAGTCTAGCCGTATTTGGCATATGTCAATACGCTTCATCATCGACATCTCTTTAACATCTCAAACTTCTCGTTTCCTCTGTTCATGAAGTTTCATCGATGTCTTAAGAGTGATGCATGTTTCCTTTGTTAGAACTGCTCATTCCTCATGGAGGCCTTCCTCTATTCATTGCCTTGCTGTGGTGAGCTCTGTGGGGAGCGCGAGGCTGTTTTCGGGGAGTGCGAGTAAGCATGCGAGTGAGCATAATGCGGAGATTAAGAAGACGAGGAATATTGGCATTATTGCTCATATTGATGCTGTAAGTTCAGAGTTCAAAATTGGTTGACGAAATTGGGACTTATGCGGATTATAGGGCAAAACTACCACGACAGAGCGTATGCTTTATTATAGTGGGATGACCCGCCGCATTGGAGGTGAGAACTCATTTACGACCACCAATTTCAGTCGCATCGATGATAGAAAATCGAACAGCTTAAAAGATTACTAAGATGGTATCGAAGTCAATATGCTAATCGGTTAACAGATGTCGATGATGGATCAACAGTTACCGACTTCCTCCCCGCCGAAAGAGCCCGCGGCATCACCATTCAATCCGCGGCAGTGACTTTACACTGGCCACCTGTAGGTCATGGTTCAGCAGCAGCTCCAAAGGACGGCGAACAGCGCTCACGTGTCGAGCACACCATCAACCTAATCGACACACCCGGCCACGCGGACTTCACGTTCGAAGTCCTCCGCTCCCTCCGTATTCTCGACGGAGCAATCTGTGTCTTAGATGGTGTTGCCGGCGTAGAGGCTCAGACAGAGAAGGTCTGGGCCCAGGCGAAGAAGTATGATATCCCTCGAATCGTGTTTGTGAATAAACTTGACAGAGAGGGTGCAGAGTTTGCGAGAACGGTGAGGGAGGTGGGGAGTAGGCTTAAGGGGTGGCCGGCTGTGTGTCAGATTCCGTGGTGGGAGGGTGGAAAGGGGAGGTTTCAGGGGATTGGTGATGTTGTGGAACTGTGCGGGTTGCAGTATGAGGAGGGTGGGGATGGGAAGACGATTAAGAAATATAGTCTTGCTGAGCTTGATACTGCTGATACCGCTTTTGGTATCGAGTTGAGGAAGGCGAGACTAGCACTTGTCGAGATTCTGTGCGAGCATGATGAGGTGCTCCTTGAGCAATGGATGGAGCACGAAGACGACCCAATGGCCATCCCAGCCCAGAACATCAGGGATTCTATACGCCGCTCTATCATCGACGGCAAAGGTGATCTTATCCCAGTCTTCGCAGGAGCATCCTTCCGAAACATCGGCGTCCAGCCACTGCTCGATGCAGTGAACGACCTTTTACCCGACCCAACAGAGCGACCAGCCGCCGAGATCACGGCGGGCAACATCAAGGGCACTTTGCCAGACTTACTTCACGGCAAGATCCAGTTTCACGAAACCCAAACCAAAAAGGACAAAAAGCGTGTCCATGGTCCGTCGACTCTGGCAGGCAACATCGAGTCCTGCGCCCTCGCCTTCAAGGTCGTTAACGACGCCAAGCGCGGCGTTCTCGTCTACGTTAGAGTCTACAGCGGAACCCTCCAACGCAACTCCGCACTGTGGAACACCAACCTCCATGTCCCAGAACGCGCAGGTCGCCTCCTGAGAATGTACGCCAACGACGCCGAAGAGATCCAAAGGATCCCGGCTGGTCAGATCGGAGTTATTGCTGGACTGAAGTATGCCAGAACCGGCGACACCCTAATAACCTACTCCGGCATAAACCTCAAAAGCGGGCCCCCAGAGCCAATCAACAATCTCCAGCTCCGACCCATCGACGTCCCGCCCCCAGTTTTCTTCGCTGCTATAGAACCGCATAGCTTGAGTGAAGAGAAGAATGTGAAGAATATCCTCGCCCTCCTATTGCGCGAAGATCCATCGCTACACGTGTCTGTAGACGAGGAGTCAGGCCAGATGTTACTCTCCGGAATGGGAGAGCTACACCTCGATATTGCGAGAGATAGGCTGGTAAACGACTTTAAAGCCAAAGCCAGCATGGGCGCAATTGAGATTGGGTATAGGGAATCCGCCACAAATCCCTCAGCTGGACACCACTTCGTCGTCGACCGCGAAATTGCAGGCAAGAAAGGTAAGGCAGGCTGCTCAGCCTTAGTCGAACCGGCAGTGGTGTCTGAGCTTGACCTTGGGAATACGGTGGGGAGGGACGGAAATTTTATCACCATCGATATCGATTTAAGCGATCCAAATGATGCAACAATTGTCCACGCATTACCTGACACTCTCCCAATGTCGGAATTGAAGAATGCACTTGCGAATGGCGCCGCGGCTGCACTGGCTAGGGGCCCAAGGAAACAGTTCCCTATGACTGCCACGCATACTAAGCTTACTTTCTCCGTGGCGAGGGATTATTTCGACGCTGCGACTCACATGGCGGCAATAAGTAATGCGGCGCATCAGGCTGTGCGTACAGCGCTCAAGGAGACGCATGATAACGGCAACATCGCGCTCATGGAGCCGGTGATGGAGGCCATCATATCTTGCGACGAAGCCAGTCTCGGGAATATTATACACGACATTTCCTCGCGGTGCGGCGGGCACATCCTTTCACTCGGCGATGACGACGGAGCTGCCGCAGAAGCACTGGATAAGGCGATAGACGTGTCAAGGATATACACACCACCCGATCCATTCGGCAGCAATATGTCGGAGGGAGAGCAGAACAGAATTGAGAGGGCTGGGCCAGGACAGCAGAGGCAGGTTAAGGCGAGAGTACCATTGAAGGAGATGGTGGGCTATCTCAAGCATCTGCGTTCGCTCACTGCTGGACGTGGTACCTTTATCATGAGCTTCGAGAAGTTCGAACAAGTGACGGGTCCGAGAGAGAAGGCGATACAGTCGTGGTAGAGTGTGAAGTATATCTCTTGTAGAATAGATAAATAAGCTCAAGTGGAGCATTTCCCCATTTCAAGTTATAAGGCTTGCTAGTAACAGGCTATTTGGCCATTTGCTTATCGCTCTCAATATCCATGTCGATATTGGGTTGAAACGACCAGAACATCGTGGCGTCCATCATAGCCGTACGACCAGTTACTACTAATCGGTTTCTAGCTAGATTTTTTAATTGAGAAGTTTACAATTGTCTGAAACGACCAGAACACCGTGGCGTCTATCATAGTCGTACGATAAGTTACCGATAAGTGGTTTGGAGAAGAGTCTTTGATTTGGAAGTTGATATCTGGTTGAAGGAATGGTTCTAAAAACATCTGGAGAAGCTCGCTAGTCGTTCTCCTCAACTGCTAACAGGTTAACACGCCCACCATTGACTGCGCACTTCCTGAGGTCGGCGCGAGGCTAGCGGGAGGAGGTCAGATTTTCCTTCGTGTTGGCTAATCGATTGGTGAGGTGATATCATTTGGGACTGACATCACTTTGCACTCGACCTGGGTTTTCACAAGTACCATTTTCACGAGTAAATTAACTAAACAGTGGTGTTATGGGATGTCATTGTGGTCATTGGCTGCGGTATGAATCCCAGTTTCCGAGCTCGCTGGCTCCAACTAAACACAGCGAGGGGGCTATTCAAGTTAATAAACATCCTATCCCTTAAGATCACCAAACATACCTTCAGCGACGCTTGTGATAGCGCTCGGCACGGGCCTGAATCTGGGCCTGAACACCGATCATCTCACGGTAACAGCGCAGAAGACGAACCATGACCCAGGCCTCGCGAGGAGTCAAGTAGCGGGTGTTGGCGACAACATTGAGAGCACGTCCCAATGCAACGACCTCGACGGTTGTGGTGAATCCGGAGATGTCTTGAGCGGTCAGGGTGGATGGGTGCTGCCCGAAGAGACTCTCATCAGCACTGACACTGACTGGTGGCACATTGTCGAGATTGTTACCCGGGTCGATCTGGAATGCGGTTTCACGGTCGGCGATTGGCTGTTGGCGGAGACCCATCTTGATGCTGACATTCGCTTGTTTGAAGTAAGCTTATTTTGCCAGTAGACACTTACAATTGTCTGATTCAGGGAATGGGTAGTAGTCCGGTTGATGAGCCTGAAACAAGGATTGTTTCAGAGTGTGGGAGTGGTTGTGTTTTGAGAAGGAGAAAAGTGCAGAGGACCATGTGCCCTAGAATACGTTGCTGACAAACCTCAGTGCAGTTTCGATTGTATAGCCGCAGTTCGCGTCCTGGAGAGTTCTGTCTGCAGAAGCAGGCTGGCGTGCGTGACTGAATTTATACGTCTTGAACGATTTCCATTTCCAAATTGGGCAAAGGCGGCGCAGGTCGTTTATATGGTTGAGCTAACAAAAAGCCCCAAGAAAGTAGACAGAACCCCAATCTCTAAAACCACAACGCTCAAAAATACCATACATGGCGTAGTTCATAAAACAGATTTATACGAAATACGAAATAAAGCTACCCTCGAGAAAGCGTGCTGCGGTTTGAGGTACACACAAAGCGCAATCAGAACAGAGTGCATTTTGTCCCCTGAAACATCTGGCTCAAGGCGTTTTCTCAGACCTTTAAATAGGGCCAAGGTGCTGTGCCCAGTCAAGGATCGCAGTCAGTGTGCGCGGTCAACATCGCATTGCGTTACGTGGGTGGTAACCTTAGACTCAACGTGCGTCAATCCAGCAACCAACAATTTCGCACCCCTCCAATCTCGACCTGGGACAAAGAACACATCTCCGCCCCGACTAGAGACAAACACATTGCGAACACAAAGATCCTATCTCGAGTCCTCGACAAAGACTATTATCTTTGACTCCTGGACTCGGTCCTTGTCGCGAGTCGCGACAACATCTACTACATCAAAACAAACCACCAGCATCCACCGACATCCCTACGCCTTCGACCCTCAAACATATTAGACTATCTTCATATTGGAGCCCAGAAGCAGCCGCAATTATGCCATCACGCTGGTCCTTCTGGCCCTTCAACCAGAACCGGCGCCGCTGTCACGTCAACCGCAGCGACCCGACAGTCCAACAGAACGGAGAGGGAGCATTCATCCGCAAGGCTGCAGTCCCGGGCTTCCATCGTCGTAGAGGGAATTCGGACAAGGTCCAGCGGTACATCCCTTGGTTCCTCGAGTTCTCCAGCAACACGACGGTCACGAGGCCAACGGACGTGAAGTATGCCAGGCATGGGAGGCTTGGACGCAACCTCGGGGAGGTGACGCCGAGAGAAGTTGAGCAAATGGTGAGCCGACAGAAGAAGCGGCAGACGATTTGGAGGAGAAGGCAGATCAGGACGATAAAGAGGGGTCAGCCCCCGTTGCCTCCACTGCCGAAGCCGATTCGGAGAACTGTGAGTGTTCAGAGTCTGCGTGGCAGGCACTGGAAGACGAGGTGTGCGTGTCAACGGAGAGAGGTCGATGGGTTCTACATCAAGGACAATGGCAGAGGTGGCTATGTCTACCTGATGGGTTATCATGGTGGCGGAAGACCTGCATATGTTCCCGACCCGCCGGAGGAGTATCAGAAGATCATCGAGAAACACCGCCCTGACTGCCCACGCTCTGACGAGTTTAAGAAGTTCCTCAAAGAGGAGAGACATTGCTACCGCGATCAGCGGAAACAAGTACCTAAGTTTACTACCATACAGATTGCGCCTGGAGAGATCGTCCGTGTTGCTGACCTCCCCATGATGAGAGTCGATCACCGCATCGGCAGAGATGGGTATGGGCGCGACATCTACCTTCCAAAGACTACGCCGAAGATCAAGACGAAGGAGAAGAAGTTCGAGTCGTTGTACTGCGCGTTGAACTTGGAGAAGATGGAGATTGTGCCGGCGTTGAGGAATAATAGGCTCTTCTATCAGCTGCTTATCTCGCTTCCTGTCCTGAGCCTCAATTTTCTGAGGAGGGAGTGTGGGGTCTTCATTCCTCCACCAGAAGTCCTCCGTCCTCGCCTTCAAAAGATCAAACAACACCCGCCGCAGGTGAAGAATGACATCATCCTGAAGACAAAGCACCACTACGAGAGGGTACAGGCCGAGCTGACGTCTGAGCGCCAGAACCTCATCCGCCAACTCCAAGCGAAGAACGTGAGGAAGTGGAGAGAAGAGAACGAAGGCTCTTATGGTATGGGTCTCGTGAAGTACATCGGCCTCGTCCTTAGACGGACAGACCCACCACTTCTACACCCAAAACTGGAATACGTCCACCCCGAGGACTGCCATTACGACGACCATGGGGCTGGGTACTGGGCGCCTGGCTCGGCGGACAGAGCTAGAACTGCTGCTGCTGACGCCGCTGAGATGGTCGAGATAGTGCGGATGGCTATGGTACAATATCAAAATGGTCTTGCTGCTGCTGAGAGGGCTATGGCACGAGGACGAGATCGTGTTGCTGTTAGGGCTACTGGGCCCATTCAAAACCTCCCGAACGCTGGGAAAGCGACACAGATTATCTCGCGCATGGAGTCGTTGCAAAAGAAGAACAGAGGAAGACAAATGAAGGTCGGCGCCAACACTGCTCTGGACGCATATCCAGCAGTACGAAAGAAAGCTTCGTTCGCCATGGCCGTCGTGTCAAATATCAGGAAGGTAAGCTTTAGCGAGGTCATCGATACCCAGGACATAGAAGAGGCCATCGAGATGAAGAAGGTGGTCCTCAAGAACGATGCGAGTAAGCTCAAGTCCAGTCTTAAGAAGGAGTTCAAGGAGTTCAAGGAAGATTGGTATTATGATCTTCTGGACAAGGAGCCACCGCCACCGAAACACGTTTTGAAGATCAAGAGGAATCCATATACTGGCTTGGGGAAGGCTAAAGATGACGAGGCTGTTATCCAGAACTCCCTGCGTGAAGTGGAGAAGCGTCTGGAAGGTGAGACGCCGTTTATCAGAAAACTTGGGTGGAATGCGACGAAGACTGACGGCAACGAGAGCGATTATAGCCAGGCCACTATCAGAGCTTCTGCCCAGCCGGCGAAGAAGACAAAGGTTGACTTCGTTATCGGTGCCAATGGAGTGGTTGAGATGGTGGAGGTCAAGTCTGGTCCTGATCCAACGCTTCTCAGACCGAAAGGCATGTATCGCCCATTCGGAAGCATCAAGGCTGAGGCAGCGGGTACTTTGATTGCGAAGGGTATTATTACGAAGAAGACGCATGAGAGACAACTTAAGCGCTTCACACCAGACATATTGGGCAGAGTCGACTATATCTCCATCGCGACCTACTACAAGACCGGCACAAATAGCTACCCACTTATCCCCAAGCCAATCGTGCGCAAGCAGTGGGAGGCAACAATGAAAACCATGCCACTCACAGGAATCGCCTGGAGAGATCTTGTTCCGAACATGGAGTTCGCCAACGGATCTTGGTGGCCACTGGAAAAGTCGCGCATCGACCTCAAAGAGGTGGAAGACTATATAAATGGCAAGCACATTAAATCCCAGATCGAGAGAAAACAGTGGATGGAGGACAGGGAGGCAGCCCAGAAGACCGAGGAGACTGAACACCTCAAGGACACCTTTGGTGGCTGGGTAGTGCATTCGAATAAGTACCTTAGCACGTACCCACTCATGGATATCCTTCCTAGGAAGCACAGGGGTGGCGTTAAGGATTATGAGCAGATTGGCTTGCGCTGGGATTGGAGGCAGCCTAGACCTGATGATCTTCAACCAATGACTTTGGTCGAGGGTGTGCCGTTTGACGACGTGTTCCCGGTGAAGCGGATCAGGAATGTATTGGATCATATCCAGGAGCAGTATGAATACCAGCTGAAGGTTGAGAAGGCCATTGCGGAGGAAGAGGAGAAGAGGAGAATTGAGAAGGAAGCTGAGGAGATTGCTGAGGAGGAGCAGTCATATATTGCCGAGAAGGCGGCGAAGAAGGAGGGGAAAGCTTTAGTGAAGACGCAGAAGAAGATGAAGTCGAAATCCGAGCTGGAAATATCTGCCCCGATCAGTGATGGAATGAAGCTGAAGATATCTGGCCCATTGAAAGGTAGAAAGCTTGAAGTTTCTGGCCCGTCGAGGAGCGAAAAGATCGAGATATCTGCTCCATTGAGTGGCAAAAGGTTTGAGATATCTGATCCGATGGGTGGTCACAAGCATGAGGTATCTGCGCTATTTCGTCCTGTTACTCGGCCAGTCTTTTCCCCACCGCTTTTAGCACTCGAAATGGCATTGGGCGGCCCGAAAGTGGACTTCCTCAGGAAAGGAGCAAAAAAGGTTATCCCGGCCACACCTAAAGGTACTCCTCCAGCATTAGGTGCTGAGACCGGGGACCTCGCCACAAGCAAGGCTCTCGGGATCACAAGCTCAGTTAACACTCTCGTATACGCCCGTACATCACTAGATCGTCTCAAAACCCTGCAGCAAAAAGCAGCAAGAACCTTGGCACGGAATCACAGCGGCACTCCTGCAAAGTTTGAGCTCCATGACTCCGAAAGCAGGATCGTCGAAGATGAACCAGAAACAACTGGCCTCAGTCCTACGCTTGACCGCATTCAATCCATCGCGTCTCTCAACTCTCTTGCCCAAATTGAGGAGTTTCATCGGCGTGACCTTGAGCTGGACCCAATGGGACAGGATATTAGAGCACCGCTTCCAGAGCATGTTCCGAAACACATGAGCAAGATTGCCACAGACGCACTACCAACAGCTGGCCCCGGTCTTCCGCTCGATCGCATCCAGTCGATTGCATCTCTCAAATCCCTCGATTCCCTTGCTCAAATCGAGAAATTTGATCGGCGAGGTCTTGACCTGAACTCAATGCCACAGGATCTTGGGGCACCGCTTCCAGAGCACAACCCGAAGAATATCAGGCATTCTAGGAACGAAGGTCTTAAGGTCGGGACAAATGGCGGTCATGGGAGAGACAGAAACGACAGTCTTCAAATCCTTCCGGACGCTGTTTCTGTGCCAATGAGAAGGGTCACAGTCGTGGAGGAGGACAGATTCCGCAGTGGCTCTAGGGATAAAATGGGACGGCCCAAAGGAGCGAACATTAAGGGAGGCCTGGTGCATGGAAAGAGTAGACTGGCTGTCGTGGAGTGTGCCGAGGACTATGAGAATGAGCAGACCGAAGAGGGCGATATGGATAAGATGGCTGAATACGAGGAGGCTAAGACGCTGGACAATGAGGAGGACGCGGAGTTGAAGAGGACCACGTCTGCTGACTCTGTCGCTACCGTGAAGCCGACTATACACCTTCATAAAACTAAGAACTTCAGGAACCTTAGAGACGCCTGGAAGCAAGGTCATATCGACGAGCTGGATGATGTTGACGATAACGACAAGGAAAACGAGCCTGGCTTAAGCCTCCTGCAAACCAACGACTCCCAAGAGACAGTCATACATAATGGTACTCTGAGTCTCTCACAAACCAACGACTCACAGGAGACCGTCATACATCACTCTGCTACTCCCGGTACACCTCGTCGTGTTAGAGAGAAGCCGTCCTGGAGGAGCCCACTGAACCGCATTCAATTTGAACTTCAAAAAAAGCCATCCATTGAGGCCTTTCCCGACTTCGAGGACGAGGGAGATTTCGATCCTGGCTCACCCGGAACTGTCATCCGTTATAACCCGATGGTGCATACCAATGATTCTCAGGAGACGCTTAAGCCACAGAGAGGCCGCTTGAACACGGTTTTTCACAAGCTGCGCAGTAGCTTGGCCGCGGTGCCGAAGTATAGCGGCTTCGAGGGGGCGAGCGAGCTCAATCTTGCTATTAGGGAGCCTCTGCCTGATGACTCTCCACAAGTCCCACAACAAGGAGTCGTGACCAGAAATGCCAGCGATATGCCCTTCAAGGATAGAGTTGTATCAGGGCTGGAACATGGATTTGTTCGCAACCCATCAGTTGCCAGCCTCAGTGGAAAAAGCGACTCCTCGGACACCAGCACGATCAAGGGTTTTGTGTTTGATCCTGAGAGGTATGGGTCTATGTGTGTTCCAGTTACGCCGACGACGGAATATACTTCGAGTCCTGAACGCTTTAATCCAGCAGCCGGAATGATGGATTTGGAAAGCCAGATCAGGTACGGTATGCGCAGGCCTCGCGGTAATACCAGAAACCCCACCTTCGCGGTCCGCTTGCCCACGACGCCCGAAAGCGAAGGGTTTGGAGGCATGTTAGGCAAGTCGCCTAAGTCTCCTGTTAAGTCCAAGCCTCAACGTATCCATATTCCAAGACTCGAGTTCATGGGTGCCAAATACCGTCTTAGCGAGAAACGCGCCTCCGACGTCGTCGTGGCCGACGCACCAAAGATAGCCGAAGCCTTCGAGGCGCTTTTCACAAACAAACATCCAAACACCAAAGAGACCATGTTGGACATCGACGCCGTCTTCACCATCATCAAAACCCACGACGCCACCCACGCACCCGTTCTCACTGAATTCTACTCCGTAACCGAGCATGAGGTACGCATGCAAATTCTCCTCACCGAAGCGCGCGTGGAAGCCGTAATCAAGATCCGCGACTTCTGGAGTGATTCCTGGAGCTCATACACTCCATCTCGCGAAGTCGTTATTGCCGAGAAACATGCAAAGGAAGACGATAACGCCGTAAATCAAGGAGCAATGCTCGTAGCGCTCGACTACTTAGGCTTGGGGATGCTGGGGGTCACTGAGACAGGCGGCGTGAATATCTGGGATATGTATAACGGCGTTGAAGATTATAATGTGGATATGACGCCGCTGATTAATGATGGGAGACGGATTGAGAATAAGAACCGTGAGGAGAGGAAGAATAGGAAGGCCGCGCTGATGGCGAAGAATGCCAGGCCGAGGGCTATGGCTAAAGCGGTAAAAGGTGTCGCTGCGATGGATTTGAGGCGCTTGGCTGCTAGCGGTGCGGCACAGCAGAATATGATTAGGGAGGGAGAGGATAGTAGATTTGATCGCAGCCCGAATGAGTCTGTGTTTGGAGATTATGCTCTCAACGTGCCGAAGGTTAGAGGTGAGGGTGACTCTGAGGAGCGCACTTTTGGCATTCCAAGAGCCCTCCGCCAGCGCAGTTCGAATAACACTATGGCCACCGACGAGACCGGAGCAACCACCCGCACAGGCTCAACAATGGTCCTAAGACCCCTCCGCCCACGAGATTCTTATGCTACTATGGCTACAGGTTGGACTGGAGCCACTGGAGCTACCAGCAAGACAGAAACAACAATAGCCCTCCTCGCCGAGCTCCCATCCGCCTACACCGACTCTCTCATCCCTACCAACCTCGACTCCGCAGGCACAACGATCCTCTCCGACGCAAGCAAGGCCTACATGGCAGCCACAGGCCGTATGTTTCCAGAGTACAACGCCGTGCTGGGCACGACGGATGTGATGAATGGACCGATTAATGAGCTCCATCGCCGGAGAGCGCGGGAGAATAGAGCCGAGGCGGGGTTGCAGGGCCGGGGGAGAAAATATGAGACTGATAGAGTGTTCTGGAAGAGGTTTGAGAAAAGTCGGGCCGAGTTTGACGAGGGGCAGCAGAGAGAGCAGGAGGGAATGGTGGACTGGAAGGGGTTGTTTGAAAGACGTCGGACTGTGAGAGGACTGGGGGATGGGTCTCCTATTAGACGCTGAGGGGTGGGAGAACAATGGAGAGACGGAAGAGCGGACAGGATGGATAGGATTATGATATTATGTGATGGATAGAGGAAGACTGGTTACTTAGCGTGGAGCTCTTGCGTTAATGGATATGGATAAGTTTATTGTAGAAAAGTACAACTCGGTTGAGCGGTGGGTGTTGGCTTGATAATAAAAAGTGAATTGATACCAATGTTAAGATCTTCTGGTGATAATTGGATTGGACGATTCGGACGCATTAAATGCTAGATTGGCCTAGATTGGGAAGAGTTGTAATCAGTGGTTCGTATGCTTCGATGTCTAATTGCGTTTTATATACACACCCATCCTATTTTGGACTCCATGTATGCCTTCTACAGACCACGTAACCACTCACGATCTAGATGATATCTTTCCCCCCCCCCCACCCCCCCTCCCACTTCTTATACCCCTCCACCATCTCCCCCGTGATTTGCTTCTTGACCTTCCCAAGCGCGTACTCCATATCCTTCATCTCAACTTTCGCCTCCATATCCGCGGTATCCAGAGCTCTCTGAATAACCCGATCACAAGCCGTCTGACAGACCGCAACAACCTCAGCGCCTGAGTAGCCTTCGCATCTGAGCGCAAGCGTAGCAGCATCAATCTCCTCGCTCCAATCCATCTTTCTGCGGCGGCCTTCGAGGATTTCTTTCCTACCTTCGAAGTCAGGAGGAGAAACATACAACAGCTCATCAAATCTCCCCGGTCTCAGCAGCGCTAGGTCAAGAGCCTCAGGTTTATTCGTCGCCGCAAGCACAGTAACGCCCTTCAACGCCTCAATACCATCCATCTCATTCAGCAGCGTTGTCAACACATTAACGCCACCATTCTTCCCCTCTCTCTTTGACCCAATACTCTCAATCTCATCAAAGAAAATGATCGCCGGCGCAGCAGCCCTAGCCTTTGCGAATATATCCCTCACAGCCCTCTCTGATTCACCAACATACATATTAAGCAGCTCCGCGCCTTTAACGGCGAAGAAATTGAAACCGGCCTCTGTCGCCATGGCTGCGGCACTGAGCGTCTTACTGCATCCTGGCGGTCCATAGAGCAACAGCCCCTTCTTTGGTACAGCGCCCAACCGGCGCAGGAGCTCGGGATACTTGAGTGGTACTTCGACGGCGCGCTGGAGGGAGGCTTTGATGTTGGATTGGCCGCCGATGTCGCTCCATCGCACCTTGGGGGGTTGGAGTGTCACGTCGTGCATTGCGCTGGGGCGGACGACTAAGAGCGCTGCCTCGATGTCGACGTTGGTGAGCTCGTGGGAGGCGCTACTTTCGGAGTTCTCGCACTGACGGCATCGCCTTCTGGCTATCGAGCATGCGGCGTCAAGGAGCAGTGATAAGTCCTCAGGCGTATAGGCGTGCGTTCTTTCCCCCAGCCTGTCTAGTAAAGCTAACTGGTCGGACAGTGAGTCTTTAGGTGCTAGACTTTTCAGTATGGCCTTGCGGGAATCTGTGTCTGGGATCGAGAGGAGGATGTCCGTCGTAAACCGCCCCCTTTTCCTCAGCTGCCTCGGGATGGACGGTAAGTTTGTGGTAGCTGCCATAACCACAATCTTAGGGTTCGATGCGGAAACGGCATCCATTTCCTCGCCCAGCACTTTGCATGCTGGACTTGGCTTGTTTTCACTAGCGCATGCTACCAAGTCTAGGTCGTCGATGAGGATGATGCTAGGTGCTGAGAGCCTAGCTTCCTTGAAAGCGTCACGTATCGAGGCCACTTTGGTGTCTTGCTCAATACGGAAAACCTTGCCCCACCCGCAAGCTGCTAGCTTTTCGAGGACGAGCGTCTTCCCAGCACCGTGAGCACCATGCAACAACAAGCCACAAGCTCTCTGACCCCAGTTGGGCTCGGTCTTCTCCACGGCATTGAAGTCAGCGAGGAAGTCGTTGAGTTTCTTCAAAGCCTGGTCCACGCCAGCAATACCCGAGACCTGAAGTTTTGGTCTCGGGCCATCTGATACGGGGGCCAATGCTGCTGCTGCTTCACCGATGATTTTGACTCTCGAAGTAGCGCTGAAATGTGTGATTCTGTTTGGCAACGGCCTGCCCTCAAGGAGGAAGGATTCCACGACAAAGCCCCTTCTTCCCTTGAGCGTGATCTCGTAGAGCATATCCGCAAATATAGACTCGGCACGGACTACACCATATTAGAGCGATGTTTCTGTTCACCATTTTTTATGACAGAGATACGTACATAGTTTATCCTCCAAGTACCACTCCCAATGCGCCCTATCCTTCTCCTCCAAGCCCTTACTCCCGCTTATATCCCTCACCACCACCGTATCAGCCGTCATCAGCGGTCCGGCAGGAGAGACCACAATAGTATCCTCCAGCCTAAATCCGCAATGGTCTTGAAAGGTCTTAAACATCTGCATGACATTCTTATTGATTTTTTGGGAGCTGGGCCAGGCGATAGCCTCCCTACAAGCGCCGGGACCAGAGTCGACTTTCCATAGCGAACACGGCTGTCCAGCTTCTAAACGCAGTTCGAGGAGGGTGTCCATGGAGAGGAAGACACGTGATACGTCCTTCCTATCGGAGCGCTCAGTATTCGGGAGGGTACGAATGCGCACCTCGACGCATTTCTGTCCTATCGATAGGTCCGCCATAGCTGCTGCGAGAGCTGCCATATCTCGACGCTAGATGTGGTGGATAGATTGGCAGTTGTAGAGCTTCTGATAAAAGTTCTAAGTTGGGCAATTCAAAGCACAATTCTCATTCGTCAATGGGAGTTGTGGCGTCTCTCTGAAAGGTGCGGGATAGACGCCGATAAGATATCCTTATCGGCCAGTATCTAGACAATTATGCACGACTATGCGACAGGTTTGGCAACCAGACATCTAACGACAGCTTACTTATTTAAATACAATCAAAGGCCCAAGGAAGAGAAGTTATTGTCCGGATATCTGACACTTGCGCCACCACTGGCCACAACAATACGATACGATGGGCATGTTCCCACGAATCCTCGCCCGGCGCCCTGCGCCACCATCCATTCCTATCACAGTCGCAAAGACACAGACTCGAAGCATAACAATACGACGGCCCGGCATAAACAAGCCAGAATGGTATCAAAAACCAGAAACAAAACAACTGGACGAAAAGCTCCGCGAGCTTAAGAAAGAGATCCTTGTCTACAACACCGATAAAACAACACCCCGAGGCGCACGCACCGTTAAGGTCGCCCCCCGCCTCGATCCTCCACAAAATCCCTCACCGAAAAATTCGTTGCCGATTTATAGGAGTCTGATAAATAAGGAGAGCTATTATAAGAAGGATTTAGTGCAGAAATATGTTGGACGGACAAGGAAGAAGAATGAGATTGAGGGCAGGCTGAGGAAGACAGAGACGGACTATAGGCTTAGGAAGGCGGTGCAGGAGCAGCATGAACTGGGTGGACGGGCGGTGGCGCGGAAGGATGATGAAAAGAAGGTGCTGGGAGATGAATTTGCGGATTTGGTGGATATGGGTGAGAGCCACACGGATATGAGCTACGAGGAGCAGCGGCTGGCGATGGGGGATAATCCGTTTTATAAGGGGGATGTGAATCGTGCTGGACGCGATGAGGAGGGGGACCGGTGGTGGAATGAAGATGCGAAGGCGGAAAGAAGTATACATGATGTTGTGCTGATTCAGGAGACGAGCATTAAGCCTTTCGTTCCTAGGAAGCCGGATGCTTTCGCAACTTTGATGGAGCGGAAAGCCTATTACACTGCAGTCGAGGCCCGGAAGAAGTGGGAGAAAGCGAATCAGGACAAGTTGGCTGAGGAAGAGTCAGACGAGGTAGTCTTCACACCAATGTTCTTCCCAACTGAACGCCGTCAAGCACCACCCCGCCAACAACTAGACAACATCCTGGACGAGCTCTTCCCCGAATCCGCCTCGACGAGAGAAACACCAACATCCATCCCGCCACTTGAGATAAATCCGCACCTCATGGGCCTCAGCCACGAACTTCCAGACTCTGCTACAGATTCATCGGGGTCCCAGAAACCCTTCTTACACCCAGACCACGCACCATTGTCTCCATCGCAACAACCTCTATTAAACCGTCTTCGCGACAATGTAGCAGTCCTCATTCTGAGCTGCGCATCCCGTACCTTGGCAATGAGCGACTTCATCCGCCTCTCCCCCCGCGGCGAACACATCGAAGGGTGGACATCGGGTCTCCTGCGCGTCATCCCCGGCCGCAACCCTTCAACCTTGGAGCGTAACAACGACTACTTCCTCGTCTTCTCCACTCAAGCAGCGGCGACCCAGTATTTGGAGAACGTAAAACGCATCCACGCCATGAGCAAAAAATATACACCATCAAGTCCGATGGATACCGGTCTGCCGACGCCAGGTGAGGAAATGGGGAAGCTGGGTGAGGATGTAGGGAGCTTGGTGAGGGGATTTACACTGGTCCCGCCGAATCAGAGTACGGTTGCGTTACGGAACATGGCGAGGCCGTTCAGGCCTGCCATTGCCAGAGTCATCGAGAAGGGAGCCTACCATAACGTCCTAGCGCAGGATAACGATAAGGTAGGCGAGAACCTTGTTTTGTTGCATGTTGATCAAGGCCACATGTATGGGCGAGAATTAGAAAAGGCAATAGCTGAGGATGGGAAGGCGAGGAATTTGGCGTGGAAATTGGAAGGTGCGCTTGAGGGCGATGTTGTGGAGTTTGGTGCTGGAAAGAAGGGGAGGATGGCCGAGAGGGAGGATAGAACGTTGAATATGGGGCTGCATCCCAGGTTTATTGTTAGGTTTAAGGATGCGGCTGAGGCGAGGCGATTTGTGAGGGCTTGGCACTGTAGGATATTGGAAAGAGAGCCTTGGGACAGATTGGGAACGAAGGGCAACTGGGCAGGAGGAAAAGTGAGCACGGAGATCTTGTGGTAAGTTGTTGAGTGAGGTGAGAGTTGTAGATGTATGAGTATGGATTTACTGTATGACATAGACGAGCGATATACCCTAGAACGACGTTATTTCACACTATTACATTTGGACCCTCGCTAGGAAAGCAGGTCAATCTTTATACCCACGGCACCAATGTCGTATGGCCGCTGCCTTGGTGGGTAGAACTGTTGGCAAGCGAAGGGCATCCACAGCAACAAGTGTGGCAGTATAGCCTACTAGTGGCACAACTATTGGATATAGACCGAATGATTTGGGAAGCAAGAACCGTAGCACTGGTGAATACAGAATACTCCCTGTCTCGAGCGGTCGAAAATGCGATACGAACGAGGTTGCGGCAGGTGTGCCTGCCTTCTGAACACATTGCCGCGGAGACCTTAGCACGTAAGTGCCATCTGTGTCCCCATTCTAGTCCTACGTCTCTTTCCTCCTTGGCGCAGGCGAGAACGTGGCCGTCACTATTTCTTGGATTTCTCTCCTCGTCCATCTCTTCTCTTCTTTCACATTCAGCATCATCTTGAACCACCTTTCCCTCATACCAATTACTATCCTCTTTTGGCTTTGATATCCTTGGTACGGTATACTTAACCCATACATTTATCCGTACAGCACTATGGGTATCTTCGGAGGCTCCGGCCGCCAGAACGGCGACGAGGGGCACCACTCCAACGCCATGCCACGTTCGCCAGTTAACCATGGCCACGGACATAACAACAACAACGGTATCTTCCAAGGATCCGCTGAGTCGTATGAAACGAAGAACAGCACCCATGTCCGTCCCAATGACGAGGATATTGATGAGCACGACGGCATTTACTTGAGCTACATGAAGGCTCCGAGTATTGGACGGTGGTTCAAACTCAAGTGGATTGATCTTGTGCTCCTTGTCGCTGCTGGTGGTCTTGCTTTGGGAGTAAGTAGACTCCTCGCTCCATCCTTCGAAACTTGTTCATCCACAGTACTGATGTTTCGTGATTGCAACAGCTGTACTATATCAAGCCAACGCACACCCGCCAGTTCCCACTCAACTTCCAAGACGGCGAGGTGATCTACCCGCAGTTTGCGTACCCACACAGAAGAAACATCTTTCCCCTCTGGGCTGTTGCTCTCTTGAGTACCTTGGGTCCAATAACCATCATGCTGGTGATGTCTTTCATCACCAACTCGTTCTGGGATGCCAACAATGCCGTCTTCGGCCTCCTCTACTCTGTCGTGGGTGCTGCATTGATTCAGGTCATCCTCAAGGTACGTTGCATTGCCTCTTTCATGTCATGAAACATGCTAATTTGCGCAGATCCTTATCGGTGGTGTAAGTTCCTCTCGCAAAGTACGATTCAGCAACATACTAATGATCAGTTTGCGCCAAATTTTCTCGAGGTTTGTAAACCAGTACTTCGCCAAGGTGTCGTGCTAGGCCAAGGTTACCGCCAGCTCTTTTACAACTCTGGAGATGTTTGCACTGGTGATCCAATGGCCATCGCTCGCGCCATGGAGTCCTTGTATGTATCATCTTCGCTCATAGAAATGATATCAAATTTTTTCTAACACATCTAGCCCATGCGGCAAGTCGACTACCGCCTTTGCCGGATTGATGTACTTGTTCCTCTACCTCAACGCAAAGCTCAAGCTTTGGGCCAACTACAATCCATCTTTTTGGAAGTTGGTTCTCACATATACGCCACTTGTCGGAGCTGTTCTCATTGCAGGTACCAACTCCATTGATCGTCACGTAAGATTTTCTCCCATCAGTAGCTGGTTACACTCTCTTACACAGTCACAGCATCACTGGTATGACTGCCTCGCAGGAGCGATCATTGGCACCCTTCTCGCATTTAGTGCATACAGGATGGTATATGCCTCCATCTGGGACTTCCGCTGTAAGTGATTGACGGATGATGTGCCATGTTTCCGTCTCGCACTTGAGGATTATAGCGACTAACTTTCAAAGTCAACCACATCCCTCTCCACAAGAAGGCTCCATTCAGCTACGGTGGACCAAGCATGGAGCTCACCCGCAGCGTCGTTGCCACCGCCGGTGCCTGGAGAACCGGCTACGGAGTCTGGGGCGGCGCCCCTGGCGACTCCACCAAGGGTCAACCAATCATCAACATGAGCAAGCCATCCCGCCCACTTCACCACGACGTTGAGATGCATCCAACGGCCAGAGAAGATCCAGGATTGGCTCCACGTGGCTCTCCTGCTCCCGCTCACGCTGGACTTCATCCCACACAGCCAAGAGCTACTGTGACTGAGATCCACGATGGCCTTGAGCCAGCACCAGTCGCAGCTACTAGAGCTTGAACATTCGTCGGTTTAGGTTTGGGAAAAAGCGATATCAAAACGAGGAGCTGACTTTGGTTTGTTTGGGAGATAAAAAGTTGTCAAGGTTATGCTATGTGCTCTGGCTGTTGTATCGTGTATTAGAGCATGCGTGGTTCTTCTATGATCCTGATTGAGTCCGATTTCGCTTTTCTTGGTTTTCCGCCTGTGGCGAGGTTCGTTACCGGTCGATTCGTAGCTTCAAGCTGCTGTTATTTCGTCACTTAGTTGAATTGAAGACGATTGATCAGCTTGTTGTCTTATTCAGTCATCCTGCTAGTTACTGATTTATGATTCTCCCACTTCGTCGTCTTCGACAAAATTCTATGAATGAAGTACCACTACCCTGTCGCCATACTTGTTCTCCTTGTCTCATTTTGGGGTGTTCATTTCCTTGTCGCCTGAATGTTGTGGAGGTCTCAAAAGCAAGCTCACTCACGTGATGTTGACTAGTGTTATATCTCGCTTAGTTTTCACACTAAGAAATGCAACAGGCCTGAGTGCACAATAACTGCCGCATTTCGGTGTCTGCCACTGTCGGCGAACAAAAAGACAACCAAGTTCTCGATACCGATCCATCTCGTGATGCTCCAAATACAACGTTCCGTCGGATCGGCCAATCTTCGTATGCCGTCATGTGATGTGGTAGAGCACAAGGCGTGGTGCCATGCCGTTTTAGGAATACCAGTACTGCTGGCAGGGATGAGGTAAGCCTGCCCAGCAGGTCAGCCATGACTCCCAACTCAGGACGAAAAGAAGCTGCTTTTCTTCTCTTTCTCTCGTCATCTTTTGTCCTTTTCGTTTGCTGTTGATTGAACTGAATTGAATTGAAACTGTATCCAGTTCAATTGAAAATGACCGTCTTTCCTGTGCGCGCGACCTCGAAACCGAAGAAGCCAGAGACCACAATGCCGGGCTCGGCTTCCCGCGTTACCTTGGGGGATAGGCCGAGGACTCCAGTGTCCAGATCACCATTGGCGACACCAGCACCGATAGTTGAAGAGAATATGTTTGAACACATTATCTTCCCTGATGAGGACGATGAGATGAGTTTCGGTATCGCAAGTGATACTAATGAACATGGCTCTACGAGTGAGCACGGGAGTAGCGCGAGGAGGAAGAGTTGGGATACTAAGGTTTATATGCCAACCGGTTGACACTTTTTCACTTCTCTAACAAGCCATCAGCCATCGAGCGAACACTGCACAACACCATCGGCGACCTCGACCTCAGCGGCTTCTGTCTCTGGGTTCTCGGGGAAGAGTTGTAGTGTCGAGCTTCATGAAGAACCACCCAAGTCCAAGTCTGGATCAGGATCAACCGGCTCAGGCGGCTGCAGATTCAGCAAAGACGCACGAAGTGTGCTGAGGACGTGGTACCATGAGCACCGCGAGAATCCGTACCCATCATCGTCTGAAAAAGACGCCCTGGTCTTGGCGACCGGGTTGAAACGCAGCCAGATATCCCTATGGCTCGCAAACACCAGGAGGAAGGATAGAGCCAGGGCCAACGAAAAAGCCAAAGCTGCGACAGCAATGCCTCATCAAAAGACCTTCGCGGAAATGAACCCCTTTGACAGATGGAAGGTCACTCCCATCGAATTGGAAGCTGTTGCCCCGCCGGTTATCTTGGCGGCTTGTGAGGATAATCCGCTTCAACCACTTGACTCTATCCTGGAAGACACGCAAACCAATATCTTTTACGAAGGCTCGCTCTTTGACGCTGAGCAGAGCACGGCGAATTTCAGTCAATATGATGCCTATTTTGCGCAGTCGATGGCCAGTTATGATACAAACCTCACATCTCTCCTCGGCGGCGAGTCAGTTAGTGATCATACGCAATTTAGCTACAACTCGCTCCCCTCCGGCATGGCGCCCCTACCCCGCCCCAACGACCGCCGACGCCGCCGCGTTAACCCCTCTAAACCATCCAAGGCAGCGGCCAAGAACTCGAGTAAAGCTCGCCCATTCCACTGCACATTCTGCACCTCGACCTTCAGCACAAAACACGACTGGGCACGGCATGAGAAGAGTCAGCACTTATCACTCGAGACGTGGATCTGCTGCGCCTCTGGCGGTACGATCGGCGACCAATGCGCATTCTGCGACCACGCAAACCCGGATCAGAAGCATCTCGAGATGCACAACTTCTCAGCCTGCCAAGTAAAAGAAGCTGCAGAACGCACATTTTACCGCAAAGACCATTTCATGCAGCATCTCCGCCTCACTCACGAAACGAAGATCAACTCCAGGATGGAACAATGGAAGAGCGAGTTTACGGAAGTCAGGTCCCGGTGCGGATTTTGCAACGCCACACTCAATACCTGGGCGCAAAGGGCTGAGCATCTTGCGAGCCATTTTAAGTGCCAGGCCACTATGAAGGAGTGGAGAGGAGATTGGGGGTTTGAGGACCATGTGATGGCGTTGGTGGAGAGGGCGCCGAGGGCTGTGGACATGTTGCAAGACCAACTGGATTATAGGCTGCAGCAGAGCACAATATCGCAAACGATGCAGATGCCGTTGATTAGGACGGATTCGCCGCTGGTGCCGCCCGTGCCGCTGTTTACCCAGAAGGAAGTTGACGACGCGGTCGCTGCACTCAGCTACCAAAACCACATGGCAAGCCAAGGACTGCCGCTACAAGGATACGGTTCAGGAAGATTTGTAGACATCGGTGGGGCGAGGATGGGCATGAATATGCCGCTGGGTGGCATGGTGGGTGTAGATGGGCTTGTGCATCTGCCGACGGATTTCATTGATCCGAATATTAGCTCGCTCCGGCCGATGGAGAGTATTGGGATAGATGGACTGCCGTCGGCTACGGACACGGTCGATTGGGCACAATTCACCGGTTAAGCATGGAGCTAGGATGAATGACGGATGGTATATTGGTGGAGAGGTGGAGAAGGATTGAGGCGGTTTCAATTAGTTTCGTGTCCCATGGCCGCGGAGTGGGTTTGGTGTTCATCATTTCATACCCCTGTATCGGTTTGGTTGTTGTGGTTACTTATCATAAAAATAGTCATTAGGACTGGAGCTTGCACACCGAGGTTGTAAACATGGGTAGTAAACGTTTACAAACCGACACCCGTAGTAGACTGCAGGATCGAATGGATGACGACTTATATTCATACCTAAAACTTGTTCCCAACACGAGCAGAGTCCTAGTTGTAGTTACCATATTTATTTGAATGTACAAACCCGACCACAGCAACGAAAATCATATTGTAACGCCTGGGTCTCTTGTTCTCGCTCGCTAAACTTTCCGCTTCACAACGACAACCAGTGTTGCGAACGGGGTACCACACACCCAGTAGCTACTTGGTATATAGTACCCGGGTACCTAACTGTCAGACTTTCAGTACCCTACCCGAGTACCCGGGTAGTTACTCAGTATTGCGCCAAGCTCTACTGATACGAGCCGGCTATGAAGTCACAACAGAGATGAGTCACTGCTCTGTCAGATCACGCAGAGCTGACCAGTCGAGCTGTGAACCTTTTCCGATTAGATATTACTTTTGAAGTGTTACGTTCACTTAAAACGGTCACATGTTTAACAAGCGCCATACTGGGTAACTACCAAGTACATACCCGAGCATATTGTCCCAGGTACTACTCATTTGCAACACTGACGATAATAACGACCGCAACACGCATTCGCTTGCTCGCTCAACTATCATACTTACCACTCCATCCTTCACCTCCCTCATTCAAGATTGACAGCTTTATTCTCTCTTCTTTTCAGCCACACTCTTGCCCGGCGCCCCCCTAGCAATAAAACCCCGTCCCATCTCGATGGTCTCCGCAGCAGCCTGCTGGCGTTTCCAAAACCTCTCCTCCTGGGTGCCGTGGCCGCGGAGGGACTCCTGTCTCGCTTCTTCTGTACCATAGTCAGTAAATCTTCCATCAAGGCCAGTAATAACACGACCATCCAAGGGAAATTTTCACCCTCGAACTGCTCCTTCTCGGACATCTCCCTGTGATTCTCACCTTCCAAACTCCGCCTATCCATTTTCTCACCCGTAGCGATTCCTCCACCAGCAAAGCGATCAGCTTCAGCCTGACCCAAAGCTTCATCAAGGTATTGACGGCGTATTGCGTAACGTTCGGTCCTCTGCCTCTGCAAGCCCGGACTATCAATCTTACTCAATGCATAGCGCACAATCCAGCGGGAGAGCAGGAAGATATGTTCCGACATGATGATGGTGAGCAACAGTGCCCAACCCTTAAGGTTACGTGCCTCGCCTCCAGGAGAGGTCTCAGGTGCGTCGTCGCCGTAGAATAAATAGACAATGGCGGCGGAAGTGAGGGACCCGAGCCAGGTAAGGAATCCCAGGGATTCCAACCAAGGACCTATAGAGTCGGCTCTCCATGGGATCGGTCGTTGGTTCTCCATCGTGATCTTAAGTGCGTCGGAACGGAGTTCGACCCAGTTGTTGATGAAGAACGAGACGGAGGTTAAGGGCCAGACGACGGAGAAGAGAGATAGGTATCCGAACTGCACTACCATTTCGCGCAGGTCGTCAGTAACGTCATACGTGTCGAGTTCGGCTTCGGCGCGGACGCGTGTTAGGAATTCGTGTTCCTCCGGCAGATCATTAACTTTGTGGTTTGGCTGAGCGACTGCGCTGTTGGAGCCGCGCTTGGATGCCGAAGAGGCCTTGACTTCCTTGATCTTCCTCATCACCCGGCGTTTGAGGGTTGGTACGATGACTTCCAATGCCAGATTCACAATCTGAGCCGTGACAGTGAAATAGATGACTTGCTTCTTGAGGCGATTTGGGTTTATCTCAAACCCGGTCTTGGGGGCAGTCATCTGTTTCTCGTTCTCAGCGAAAGGCCTAACAGTCAACTGGAAGATATCCAAGTACGGGACCAAGACGCCGGCGAAAGGGACGTATACGAAGGCGGTGAGGAAGATGGGCATGTAGGAAGTTATGAAGTTGAGGACGAAGATTTTTTGGATCAGCGATGATTCGTGGGCGGATTGGGTTTCGTAGTTTTCGAGATCCGTTAATCTGTTGGCAAACCCGGTCAAAAGAGTTGTTAGAGTTGGCATAACAACGGTCAGGATGACGGTTGGCAGGAAAACCAAGATGCTCTTGAGTGGTCCGCTGTAGACCTCGGAAATGAAGATCTCGATCGAGAAGCAGGTGCAGATCAACGTCCCAAGCAAGATCGCGGCGAGGAGCGCGAATGGAATCTGTAGCAGCTGACGGGAGAGACGCTTAAATGGCGAATATGTCTTGATCGGTTCCAAGGTGATAGGATCCTTGACCTCGCCTTCGTGCTTGAACTCCGGACGGGCATGCTGAATCTTATTGATTCCGCTAACGCCCCATTGGAACGCAAGGTCGATCTCCTGCTTCTTCCAGTACTCGACGAAGATGGTGCACCAGAGGCAGTTGACGACGGCGTAGAATGGGGAGTAGTTCCCGAAGAGCACCCAGCAGGAGAAGCCGAAGATGGCGGGGAAACAGAGGAACATCAGATAGGACTGCAGGAAGGCGAAGTAGAAGGCTATCTTTTCGCCGAACCGGTCGCGGATTACGGATAGGTCGCGGATGTCAAGGAAGTACTTCTGTGTCCACTCCTTAATCCAGGCTTTGTTGAAGTTGTGGTCGTGGAGAGGGAAGATGGCCTCGACGTTCTCCCACTCGCCCTTCTTTGCTGTGATGCCTGCACCGCCCTCGTTCTTGGGCTTGGTAATCATCAAATAGACGAGACGAAGACGCTCGGCTTCCGTGATCGGCTCATCGTGGATGGATTTTTGGATGTTCTTCTCTGGAGCGGAGGTGCGGACACCGTAGAGCCAGTCTTGGACGCGGGAGTGGTAGACTTCGGCGGAGAGGTGCTTGTCTGAGGCTACCTTGACGAAGATCAGGACTGCGCAGTTGTCGCCTGGGCGGACTTCGGTTGCGAGGCCCACGGAAGCGAGGGATTCGATGAGCTTTGCAAATCTGGCTTCGGCTTTGGAGGCGTCTGTAGGCGGTCAGTACGGTCCAGGCAAGTGGTTAAACGTGATTGAGATTGGAGCTTGAAGCGAAGTTTAAAGGTCCATCCGCCATTTCTGAAATCTTGACATAGGTGAAGTAGGTAGTCTTACCAGTGGTAGCAAAACGAAAGTCAATAACATAGTCCACACTGTCCCCTATTAGCAACTGAAGTCTCAAAGTGAAGTCCGGCTAATGTCCTACGAAAGATTGCTCTGCCGTTCATGATGAACCTTCGCAGGCTCATAAAGCGACTTTTGAGTCGCCATGGTTGCAGTGATGCCTGTACTGCCAAGCTCTACTTCAAGTTGGACGTTCAGTTTATTCGTTGGTATACCCTCAATACTCTGTCGTTGTTGTTCTGCCTTTACAACATCTGAAGAATGGCGAAAGAGGAAGTGTTCGTAAGGAAGATTGAATTCCTGGAGTCTTGTCTGTTTCAAGTCAAACAAGCTGAACCAATTTCTCGCTCGTCTGCCAGCCATCACTTGCATCCCTGGGTCCTGAGGTGACGTAGAAAGTGACATCCTTCGCCAACGGAGTAGGGGGCGCTAGCGGCCGCTTGGAGCTATGACCGTCACCTTGGGGTCTGGAAGAATAGACTGACAACACCATGGAACGTCATTCGATGACTATACTCATGGACGCCAAGATGCTCCATCTGGGTGTCTTCGCTACCGCTTTGGGAATGTATGTGTAATCCATATCTTCTGTGTCAATTCAGCGCAACTGCTCTGTGCTCGCAAATCATGGCAAGCTTCGCGGTCGAGTGCACGTCAAGCTGTCAGCCTTGTCAATCGGGGCCCAGGACGTCAATTAAACCCAGGAACTTGTGCTAACATGCAGAAGCTTAGGAGCCTCCTTCTACCTTTTTCTCTCAAGGTCTCCTTCGCGAACCTCCATCTGGGACAAACCAAGGTTGCTCGAACAACTTCAGACCTCGCCATTAACCCTTGTCACATCCATCATCCACAACCTCCTCATCGCGCTCCGCCCAAACCCATCAAAACCCACCGCTGGAATGCCCCCAATAACCGTCGTCTGCATTTCCGACACACACTCTCAATACCCGTCCATCCCAAATGGCGACCTCCTAATCCACGCCGGCGACCTGACAAACTCAGGATCCCGCTCCGACATCCAGAAGACCATAAACTGGCTTAATACCCTCCCCCATTTACACAAAGTCGTAGTAGCAGGGAACCACGACAACTGGCTCGACCCCACTTCATCTGCACGCAAATCCGACCCAGAAGAACATATCGATTGGGGCACGGTGATATACCTGGAGTATAGGAGGGTCGAGCTCGAGTTTGCAGGCGGGAGATCGTTAAAGGTCTACGGCGCGCCAGGAATACCGTACATTGGGAACGGCCACGCCTTCCAATATAATCACAAGTTCGGGGAAAACCCATTCTTAAACATGCCAGAGGGCATCGATATCCTCATCACGCACACACCCCCCGCTACACACCTAGATAATCAATTAGGCTGTTTCGCCCTCCTTACCGAACTCTGGCGTGTAAAACCCATACTCCACGTCTTTGGGCACTGCCACAGCGGTTACGGCACCTCGCGCGTCTACTTTGACGCTGCGCAACACCTCCTCGACGCCCTCAAATTATCCGACGCCAAGACGCCTCAGGACGCTCTTGAAGCTTCGCCTGCAGGTTGGAAACGAGACATCCGGCCAAGCATGCGCTGGCTCAACGCCGCAACGGTGATAATCGACGACATCCTAGCCATTTGTTCGGGTATCTTCTTGAAGAAACCCCTAGGGGGGGAGGAGCGGGGAGGGAGTCTTCTCCTCAACGCCGCCATGATGTACTGCACCACCCAAAACGTCACGAACCCGGCTACGTTGGTTGTTCTTTAGTCACCAAGTCTCACGGCATCACGTATGGTGTTGGGCGGGCTAGCGAGGAGTTGGCGAGTTGCTTTTGCTGGAGTTATGAGGGGGCTGTATAAGGGGCATGCAAGATAGGGCCAAAGCATTTGGGAGTTTGTGGGGTGCTTGTTAGGTGCTTTTGGCATGGGTGAAGGATATATGCCCCAGTTCTTGAATGCCGATGGTCTGCTGGGCACCAGATATGAGCGTTGAATAGCCGGGCTAGCGAATAGAAGAATAATGATACTCGTCGTGTCCTGCGAGAATGGTTGGTTTTGCTTGTGCAGAAAGACTGAAAGAGGTATCTTATGCTATCCAATTTGCTCGTGACTCAACGTAAGTATAGTGTGAAACCTCATACCTCGCTCTTTTCCCCTCTCCCTCCTTTCATCCCCTCTTCCTCCCTCTCCCTCTCTCCATCATACACCCTAAACAACCTATGCCCACCAATGAAAGCATTAGCACTGTCGTCCTCAGCCAGGAGGCCCTTCGACTCCTACTCACTATTAGCCAGTGCCAGCGCCGCAGCAGACACAACCAAGAGTGCCCCGAGGATGATATTCCCAGTCTGCTTCATATTCCCACTGCAAGCCGCAACGCCGTAGACAATCATTTTTGAGGAGGCTTCGAGGTAACCTTCGATATCGGTCTTCTCTGTACAACTGTTAGCGAGTCTACACTGCCCACTCCCCATTCGCTTAGTTACGATACTGAAGCTGCAGCATAGGAAAAAGATCCCGAAAAAACGGTTTCGCGGATGGGAGAGGGGTGAATGAAGGGGTGACTTGCCGCCCAACCACGACCCAGAAACAAGGGATTCGATATCGGAAGGAAGGCCTTGGAGACGGATTGGAGGGGCGCCGGGGATATTGATGGTCCAGTTGCTGCCTGTTGGGGTGCGGGAGATGCCGGGGAAGGCTTCTATGAACTTCCCGACCTCGAGATGATTGTTGACGTCAGGTGTTTGGAGAGGTTGAAGAGGTTGAGGATCGACTGATCCGTCGACTGATCCGTCAACACCTAGGGAACCGTCCGCTCGAACGCCGTCTAGTGATGAACGTCGTATGGTTGTTGGTGGCGGAGGGAGGTCGGGTGGTGGCGGAAAAGGAACAGCTACAGGAACTGGCGGTGCTAGAGTGGTCACCATCCCACCTCCTTCTCCTGTCGTTTTGGCTGCTTCGGCCTTAACATCAGCTTTTGAGGGCTTGAGCCGGGTGTGTGCGGTGCGGCTTCTGATGATCCAGATATTGAATAAACGAGCAAGGATAAGGGCGAGAAGGATGCCAACGCCCCACCAGTCGCCGGTAGCCAGCATAAGGGACATAGACATCGCTGTCATGACGGGTGAGGCGACATAGAGAAGGGTACCTGGTATCCCTTTGAAGAGGGGCGTGGCTCCTCTCTCTCGTATTCTCTGACGAAGGGAGGACGAAAGAAGGCGGGAGATTGTCCCAGCTGAAGGAGGAGGTTGTCCAACCCTTAGTGTAACACCTCGAGTGGATTCTCGACTCCCTAAAGGTGTGCCACGACGTAGGTCTTCAGCCATCCTGTGCAAGTATTGCAGCATAACCGTATTAGTAACCTCCTCCTCCATCCCCGTCTCTATGTTCCTTATCGTCGTTTTCTTATTCCCTGTCCCACTCCCAAACGTACCACGGGTGCCGCGATTGGATAGCTTGGCGTTGAGGGTGCTGGCGAGGGATTCGCAGAGTTGTTGTTGGTGCAGCCTGGGTGCGAGGATGAAAGCGTCAACGTATGTGCTGCCGCCTTTGAGGACGGTGCGTTTGGCTATGGTAGATAGGTCGGCGAGGACTAGGAGGCCTGATGCTGACAAGAAAGTGCCATCTAGGGGTGTGTCGGTCCATGGGAGCCATGGCAGCCGGGAACTTGGAGGATTGGGGTAGGTTCCATTTCCGTAAGCACCAGTTGTGTTTGCAACAGTGGTGTTGTTTGTATTGGGGATGTTGCCGGTGATAATTTGAGGAAACCCTCGTGGTATCCAGGGCATGTCCCTAGGTATATATAGGAATCTAGAGAAATATTGAATTGGGATTATAGGGCTGATGGTGATGATGACGACAAGGGATGACAAGGAGAAAGCAGCCAAGTCAATGGCGGAGTGGTCAGACTCGAGTTGGTGGTTCTTGCCATCTGCGGTTGGCCGTCTCATCACGCATACTCTACAACAGAGGAACGGCTTCATTGGGAATCGTATCACCAAAACAGAACATGGAAGTCAGAGGCGACTGGAGACACGAAGACTAAGCGGGCAGCAACCGATTCGAATTACGAGGGCTAGCAAGCAAAGAGGTATTAAGCATGCCGCCAGGCAGTGTGCGCCACCCTCATCCTCTTCGAATCATTCTGTTCGCCGCCAGGTCATAGCTCTATTCCCATTCTTCACTCTCCGACTATGGGAATTCGAGGGAGTGATCTAGGCAGCCCATGAACCTTGAACAGGCACCTCCAGTGTTGAGCGCTGAGTAGCTCAAACTGGGTAACTGCTGGGTAGGGTACTGCCAAGTGCTTACCCGGGAGAGTTTCGATACCCTACCCGAGTACCCGGTTGTTACCCAGTATGGCCAAAGGCCTGTACAAAGAGCATCTTGTCTTGAAAGGGAAGCTTAAGCGAGCGCTTCACATGATACGCATGGCCGCTCATAGATCAAAATAGCGTGTAGTTGTTAATCTGTCGTTACATGCGCGTTTTCGCATAGATATATCGGTAATAAGTTCGGATTGTGTTTAATTAAGCCCTGTTTCACGCATAAATATATAGCGTGTTTTAATAGGCCCAAAATAGGGTCACCATCCAGTACTTACCCGGCCCTCTCACCCAGACTACCCTACCAACTCGCCGACCCCTCTGGGTACTACTGGGTACTACTCGTGCTCAACGCTGGGCACCTTCATATCCTCAGCCCTAGCAGATGGCTGCCGGTCTACCACTCCACCCTGTTGAAGGAGATGGTATTCTACTTCCTTGTCCTGTTGGATACTACTAATTGTTAGCCTTTATTCATCACCTCATGCACCCTCCCATCTGGCAACCGGTATATTGGCCTTCTCTCTCCTCCTCCCTTCTTCTCTCTGCTTCTCGTTGTCGCATACGTCTCATACGGTTGTCGTTTCCTCAGAGTGATATAGAAAGGAAGGACAATACGCACACAGCACAACACCCACAGCAAATGGCTCTCGCAATATCCCCGACAAAGCTTCCCTGCAGACCATAACGCCTTTTGATTCCAGCTCGCTGTAGCACAGCCATAACGACGTTGCCACAGCAATAGCTAGTAAGGCAGAAACCAACACACGTCGTGTTGACAGGACTATAATCCTGCAATGTAGCCGAGTGATGGAGACGGTGGTGTGTCTTGCCGAATGTGACGCACGGGCAGCAACATGTTATAAGGCCTGCGAGCGAGCGTCAGCGAGCCAACTTAGTGAGGCTGGGAAGTGAGGTTGTTCGAGGAGGGAAGAGGAAGGGAACATACAAGTGTCGATGGGGTCGAAACATCCAAAGAAGCTGGCGTACCATGGTTGAGCGCCTGGAGGAGGGTTTGTGGTTATGGATGAGGGGTTTGCGGCAGTCGACTTGAGCTCGTCGATCCAAATCGTAACATCGTCCTTCTGAGCACTCATCTGGGGCTGGGGCTGGGGCTGGGGCTGGGCCTGAGCCTGAGCCTGGGCCTGAGCCTGAGCCTGGGCCTGGTAGGATAATTGATTGGTCGTCATTGTGAAGGGTTTGAAGTGATGAGTGTCTAGCCTTTGACAAGAATGATGGACATAAGAAGATGTTCGGATGGAGGACCAAAGTGAGGTGAGCAGCTGAGAGAGGATGATGAGGGAGTAGGTAAGATGTTACTCGCACTGTACCGAGAGCTGCGAGACATTCTTATGTACTCCGTAGATTCCCTTTCTTTCTCCTTTCCCGCTGCAACCGACCAACGGCGTAACTTTGCTCTCCCGCCTCCTTCATCTGACACAGCCGCAAACATGCCATCTCATGAAATGCTGAGATGAGAATGAAGCCACACGCACTGCCAAGGGGCTAGTCTGCCCTTGAACTGTGATTGAACTGATATTGAGGGGTTGTCGCACTAATGACTACAACGTACTAACTAGGCGAATAATTGCCGCTACCCAAATCAAATGTCCTCCACAGGGCTGAATAGGCACGTCTGTGGTCGCTTGGCTTGCATCGACGACGGAATATGATCCCAGCGTCAAATATGATCCCAGCGTCAATCGTCTGAATTAAATTTGCGCCAACAGATGAGGAAACATACGTCGTCAGAGCTTAGAATTCACGAACTTTATGCTTACTTGTTATCCGAGTGCTGCGACGACATTTGAATCCTATGCCCACCAAATGTTGATGGGGACGACAAGCCAAGTTTCTGGCCCGAGGCCACTAAGCACAAGGTATCTCGCCGTATCAATACTTCCTGCTCACATGACCCCCCTCCAATTTCACCTCGTTCCCCAAAGCTCAGTATGCTGATGAAAACGATTCATGAACAAATACTTCATCTCCACACACATCTCTCGTTGTGTTCAGCCCTGAGCCAAGCCGCTGTCGACAAATCACAACCTTGGCAGCTGAAACATCACAGCTCAGCTGACCTACGCCGCAAGCCACACTGGTACTGGTATCCTGCGGTCTCGAGCAGTCATCGCTTGGTTACCTGAGATTTCTCTGCATGACGCCGGGGAGCTTGGCCGGGTGAGCTACTCGTACATAGCATCGGAATGCTCCGAAGCGACCCTTATCTCGACGAGTCCGAGAACGAACAGAAGGGCGCTTTGAGCAACCCTTTTTCACGCTATAGCAGCGACTGTGGGTTACGGTTACGGAGTAAGGCGCAAATACGTCGATCGTACGGAAGACTCCGTGACAGACTAACAAAGGTCGCCGCCCAGGCTTGCTTTCAAAAGCGGCTTAGGCTCTGGATTATCCAAAGTTCCTCGCCCAACCTACTCGTATTGCCCTAATATCTCGAACTCTTCCTCCTCTTTCAGGCAACGCCTCTGCGCCAAAACACCAGCTAAAAGCAAACCCAACAAACGCCATCACCGCCTTATAAGCCCAGCAGCTAAAGGCCAACTCCGCCGTCCAAGAAACATCACCTGCAAAAAGTGTCTCATTGACGCTGAGGCAGACTCGCCACAAAGCTCGGCACTTGGTGCAACCATTTCGGTCGTCCAGCATTCACGCCGCCACACGTTCCTTTCTCCAATTCGGAACTCCGTAAGAGGTCTTTGAACGCGGCTGCACCGTTAACAAGCGCGTCGTCGTGGAGAATGGAGATGGCAAACCGTGCAGCCTCACTTATAAAATGGAAAGGGACACCACTTCAGTGATTAGAGGTTGATGCTAGGATATACCAATTAGGAAAGCTATTCACAACGTTTGTTCGCGTGGGATCAAAGCCGAGGAAGCTTACTCAGGATGAATCGGTATCGAGAAGTTTGCTCGTACGATGTCGACGTCGGAACGCTTGCCCCATTTATGGTAACAAACACCGTGACGAATTCCCCTGCTCCCTGAACACCACTGAACATTGGTATGTATATGCCATTCCGTACGTAGCGCATGTAGGATTAAGGAAATCGAGGATTAAAGAATACGACTTTAAAGCGATTGGTTTACATATATTAAGTGATCGCCGAACGCCGAATCCCAACAGTTGATGAGGGACGAACGCAAATTGATACCTCTGCTTCATGAGTTAAGCAAAGCAAACAGTAAATCTACCAATCACCAATTTATCGCCCAAAGGCTCACTGTCTCCTTCCCCCAACCATTCACAACAATTTACTCCTCGGCAATCGCCTCCTTCGTCTGTTGCATCTCACCCGCCGTCTTCCCCTCAGCCTCCATCTGCAGCTCCTCCAGCGCAACCTTGTTGCTGCCGATGCCTTCGCCGTTCGAACCAACCAAAAGCGAGCTGACACTCGCCGCCCGATCCTTAAAATTGAAACCTTGTTCTTTTTCCAGATCTCTTGCGACTTCAGCAACTGTTTTTTTTTCCGGCCCACCAGCACTCTCATTTGTCGCGTCATACTCACTCTTCTTATCCTCCACAGCCGCCTTGATCTCTTCCGGCCCATTCTCACTATCCCTCCTGCTAAAACTATGACTCTCACTCAAATTAATAGCCAAAAACCTCTTCGGCAACTTCACAGTCCCAAACTTATCCCTCAGCCTCTCAATCACCTCCCTCCAGTCCATATGCTGCGTCAGACTCCTCCTCGGGGCGCACCCAATACAATGCTTAGAATCTAGTTGCACGTCTAGGGGGTCATAGGTGTGTGCGCCGGGGGAGATGGTGATGCGGATGGAGTAGGCGAATGTCTGTTCTACTGGCTTAGTTGGTTCCAACGTCGAGGTACTTTCTCCTTCCCCGTTCTCTGCAGTTGGGGTAGTAGACAACTCCAGGCCGGAGTCCACGGTCTTCAACATAGGCTTTCCCACATCCACCACCTTCGGCGGTGGACTAGGCGTAGTCTCAGATTCATACAACTCAAAGCTGATCTGGCTCAAATAATCGAGTTCCGGAATAGCGGATCTCGCGATTTTCGTCTCGATGCCGCCTTCGAGGATGCAGTTTAGGAGGGTGTAGATGTGGGACTCCTTTGTAAAGTAGATGAATGATTTTGCGTCGTCGGAGGCTTGCATTTCTTCGAGATCGGCTACGATTTCTTTGAGGAGGGGGAGGGAGGTTAGGAGGCCGATTTCAAGCTGGAGATTTGTTAGCATATTCTCCCCGAAAAATCTGTCGTAGAGAAACGGGAGGGGAAGGAACTTACCTTCTCGGCGTTTGAAATACCATACTCCTGAGGACAGATAAAGTCGAACAGAACCTTGGCGAGCTTGTAAAGCTCTCTGAGATTCTCCAGTCGGACATCCGTCTTGGCTTTAGTCTGCGAGCTGCCGGTAAAGAGGTGGAAATAGCTCTCCGGCGTTGGCGTCTCAGCTGTCTTCTCCCCCATCTCACCACTCTTCATGCCGCCATTAGCACCAGAGCGGCGACGGAACAGACGGCGGGAGACCGAGCGCTCTTTGTCAGATTTGCCGCCTTCACTGCCGCCCTGGCTGCCTGGGTCACGGGAGGTGGGGTCAGGTTTTCCGCTCTCGGACACCGCGTCAGATGTCTTGGTTGAAGTCGCTCCGGCGTTGTAGGAGGAAGAGTCGTCAAGAGCGCTACTCTCCTCTTCTAACAAACCGTCGCGGGGTGTAAACACCCACTCCAAGAACTGTCTGTTATGTAGCGCATCAAACTTCATAGTATCATACAGCTCCGAGATCTTACTCGGGTCGACCTTCTCGGGGTCACAAAACTCCACAAAAAGCTTCTCCCACCTCTCCCTAAACAACTCCTTATCCTCTCCGCAACACCACCTAGACTGGATACTCGAAGTAGCAGTCGCCTGCGCCATAGAGCCAGCAGTCGTCGTAGCAGCAGCATCCGTCGCAGCCTTATCATTAGGATTAATAACGCTCGCCAGCGAGCTGCTCGCCATCGACCCACTCCCCCCATAAAGCTTCTGATAATTATGCCTCATAACCTTGCGATGGAAAATCATAAGCTGCACCACCTGTCTTTGAATAACACTCGGCTCAGGCAAGTTAGCAGGCCAGGCAAACTGCGGCGGCGGCTCATTGCCCCGGCGGAGCAGCACCTTCAGCTTCTTCTTCACCTTATCCATCTCGTCCTTAGCGGCGTTGGAGTCGTCGAGGAGGTCCTTGCGGATGGTGATGAAGTCGCTAGCGAGCTCTTTCTTGTTGAGGAAGGAGGCGGAGAAGATTTGCGCCGAGGTGGTGACGCGGCGCTCCGAGGAGGAGAAGACGTGCACTTCGTCCAGGACTTCTTTGTTCATCAGGTAGAGGTCGTTGCGCATGTTTTCGCCTAGCTCTTGGGCTTGGTAACGGGCTGAGTGGGTTGGCTCGCCGCCCCATTTGACGATGAGCTGGAGCTTGTCGAGGACGAGAGACTCCTCTGCTGCTGTGATACGGGATAGAGTGACACCCGCGAGCGAGTCGGCTCTCTTGAGCTGTCTGGCCTCGGTATCCGAAAACCCCTCGGCATCTGAAATAGCGGAAGCAGCACCGGGAGCAGCCGTGGTAAGGTCCACTGGGATATCCGCAGTAGTCGCAAATGTCTTCTTAGGCGACTCCTGAGGAGGGCGCTTGCGGAACATAGGCTTGATCTGCACCTTGGTTCCCGGCCATCCGCCCTTCTTGACGAGGACATTTCTAAGCGTTTTCAACTTATGCTTGTCCTCAATTCCCTGCTGAATGGCAACATCGACTGCATCCAGAACACTGTCAAGTGCTGCCTCTCCTGTCAAAAGCACCTCCTCCTGGTGACCCTTGAGCAACTCAATGAATGGCTTGGTGTGGAAGGTAAACTTGTACTTTTGTTTTGGTGTGCGATCGGCGTGGCGAATAACGGAAACCATACCCTTGAGCTTCCATGTATGCTTTGGTGCTGGTGGTGGCAGCTCGACCTCGCACTCCTCATCTTGGATAGTCTCGGAAAGGCCTTGCAACGTGGTGGTGGAAGTAGCAGTGGAGGCTGGAGCAGAAGCCATCTGGCGTGCTGGTGTCGGTGGCATAGAAGCTGGCACCTTCTCCACGGATTCGGCTGCTACCATGGGGACGCTTGTGGCCGGCTCAGGAACAGATTCGGCCTTCTTGTCGCCGAGTCGATGATGTATGTGGCCGCCGAGTTTATGGATGCTAGGCGACTTGGCCAAGATCGACGAAAGAGTCGAGCGGTGGTTGTCCTTCAAGCTCACCTCGGGACGAGGTGGTGGTGGCATCTCGTTCTCAGACTGCTCTGCTGAGATGACAGCGTTCTCAGAGAGGCGAGCCTTTTCTGCCTTCTCAGCAGCCTTAGCAGCAGCCTTCTCCTTTCTCTTCTTGTGCTCTTCGACGAACAAGTTCTTGAGAATTTTTGCACAGGTGTTGTAGTAGTCGTCGTTGTCCTTGACAAAACTCCACCCATTGACATCAATAACGTAGCTCTTGCCACCAGCACGAAGCATGTCGAATCCACAGACACGCTGGCCGAAGCTGGTGCAAATGCGGCTGGCCATCGCCATTTCATCGCTGGTGAGTCTGGTGACAAATCGAATCTCCTTCCCGTGGTTGTTACGTCTGACAAGACCGTCGACAACTGGAGACTTTCTGGTCTCGGCGTGGCAGTAATCCGGTCCAACAGTATATGCCTTGACATCCTCAGCATTGTCCACCCTCATAAACTGTTCGTAGACGTAACTTGATCCCTCCTCAAGGATGGCGCGAGGAATCTCCATGTCCTCGACCATCTCGGAGCTCTTGTTGCCAATCTTGCGGAACAGCTTGCGAGCCCCTCCACCTTGGCTCTTGGGGTAGTAAATGCAGATGTTGTGGTCCTCGCCGCTAACCGGTTTCTCCACAAATGGCTTCTTCAGCAAGATACCGTCGACGCTCAAGGTGTCTCCGTCGTCCAAAAGTTCAACCTTCCTTGGCATTGGGTGCAGCAGCTTGTCTCCATCTTCGGGTCCCTGCACAGTAATGCCAGACGTCTCTTTCAAGGTGCGAGCCAAATCCTGTGTCATAACTCGTGGTCCTCCATCACGGTTGACCTCGATGCGGCGTGGTGTCGGCACGTTGATCTTGTCCAAGATGCGGAGGCAAATGCGGCGATCCCATAGGATTTGCTGCATCGGCACATCATTGACACAGAATGGTCTTCTCGCCTTAACATACGCAATCGCCTTGTCGAGCGGGAAACCATCCGAATAGAAGGAAATCAAGAAATCGCACACTGGCCAGTTCTCAATATCCTCATCCAAGATAACCTTGTCTCCAAAGACCACAACCTCGAACTCTCCATTCTGAATGAGCCTGTTCAGGATATTTCGGCTGGGCTTGCTGCGTGCCTTGATATCAAGCGCACAGACTCCAATAATACCATACGGCGTAACCTTTGGCTTCTCCTTCTCCTTCGCTGGCAACAATCCGCGCTCGCTTCCAGGACTATGGCTGCTTGTTCCCGCAGTACTGCCGCTAAAGCGGCGCTTCGCACGACTTCTTGAGCGCGGAATATTGGCTCTCGTTGTGCCCTCTTGCCTCTTCTTCTCGACGGTGAGCTCGTTTGCGTCCTTGCTAACCAGTTGGTGTGTGCTTGTTGCTGTTCCTTCAGGTCCGACGCCTGAGACTGAGCTAGTGGTGACCGATACGGCGGACGTAGCAATTTCTGGCTGACCGGTTGGCATCGCAGCACCATTGGCATGCGATACAACCGGCGCCGTAGTTCCCACACCTCCTGCGGCTCCCCCTGCACGAGCAGAGGTCAAAGAATATAGAGATGAATTCGACATGCGTTTGTTTTCTAGGTTCGTGACGGATCCAGGTCTTCTTATGCCAGCATCTGGCCCTGGCGATTGTTTGCTGGCATCGGACATTCTCCTTCTTTCAAGATACGACCTTTCCGAGTCTTCAATGGCTGATTCGCTGATGATGCTGCGTGTCGTTCCTTCTACAAATCGTTCGGAGCCGTCTGACTGTTTCCTTCTGAGACCGATGGCGGACGATGCGCGGGAGCTAACCGACGGCCTTGGGGCTCCGCGTGGCGACGAGAACGAAACCCTTTCGACTGATAACGCTCTTTCAATCGGCTCGGAATGACTGCTTTTCAAAGTGAGAGGTGGTATTTCGCCGGATGTTGATGATAGTCGGTGTGACAGTGTGCGGACTCGAGTCCTGTTGGATTGCGGTGATGACTCCCGCAGAGTGGTATTGGAATTTGAATCGGACTCCATGGTTGCCGTGCTAGTGGGTGGACTGGCGAGTGGTCTCTCCATTCTGCCCCGCTGTCAAATGTGATAGTCGTTCTCAGTTCTCGACAGGCGTGCAAGAAGAAATCTGGAGATCGTAGTAGGAAGCTTGATTGAGATCTACGAACGGCAAATATATGGACAGAGAGAAAGTATTTGAAAGACCGAAATTGTGTGAGACGGCTGGCGGTTAAGCAAGGTAATACAGCTGGTGGTTGTTTACATATGCCTGTGAGGCAGTGTGGTGCAATGCCGTCCCTTATCGCCATGACGTGCACATGGCAGTTTGAGGAAAAAAGTAAAATATTACTTAGTCATCCTCAAATTAAATAAGGGAAATAGGCTAGTGCTTAGCACTGTTTGTCTAACCAATTAGAGAAGAGTATGTTGACAAGAGGTGAAGATTGAAAATCAGCCTGCGTCTCTTGGTCGGCGCTCTGTCGTGCTGTGCAACCTGGCATTCTGATGCACCCCCTGGCCCATCGATAAGGCGGCCTCTTCTCCACCGAAAAGTGTTGCCAGCCAATAGCACACGGCCTTCACAATTGCATCTGGGGAAAAGTTTCGGCGACACTGAGGAACATTTTGGAGGAGGCTGAAGATTAGAACCATCAAACTCGACGACGTCTGTTAGGACAACGAAGAGATATATCGGCAGCCATGCCTTCAACTGTTGTCGCAAATACCGCTGAAGGGCCAAGCAACAAGCGGCAAAAGCTCAATGGCGCTGTTGCCGGCAGCGGAAAGCAAGTTAGAGAGTCGCGTATCTTTACACCATTTAGAGTAGGTTTAGCCTTGCTGGAGAAATAGTGGGAAATTGCTGATATATTGGTTAGACTGTCGGATTAATATCTTCCACTTCTGTCCCATTTACGTCGATACCCCTCGGGAAGACTTCATTCCAGGTCACCACCTCTGTTGGAAGATGTCTCCAAACCTACGACCTTAAGCGCGGCTTGAACCTCGTCTTCCTCACCAGACCACAAACACCAGCCGATATCACTGCTACGTTAGCATGGAAGGACAAGGTGTACGGAGCATTTGGCGGCGATAAGAAGAGTGCGCCGGGGATATGGGCATTCAAGAGAGGCAAGAAGGTCGACGAGCTCGCGGTCCCGGAGGATTTGAAGGAAGCAGTTAAACAGATCCTTATCTTCGGCACCTGGATCGTCGCCTGCTGCACCACCAGAATCGAAGTTTGGAAGTCCGCTACCCTCGAGCACTACACCTCTATCCACATGACTGCAGCAGCGAAGGGTGGAAACGAGCTGACAGCTATCACCAACATGCCAACCTATCTCAACAAGGTCTTCGCCGCTCGCAAGGACGGAGCTATCGATATCTACAATGTTAGCAGCGGAAAGCTGATCTACACTATTCTCCCACCTATGGCTGATTGTGGCTCCATCACCGCCATGCAGCCATCCACGGCCCTTTCTATGCTGGCCATCGCATACTCGAAGGGACCAGTCATCATCCACGACATCCGCACCGATAAGACACAGATTCTTCTCCAATCTAAAACACTCGTCACATCGATATCATTTAGAACCGACGGCCAAGGCGCAGGCGAGGACGGAACTAAGGACGGAGTTATGGCCACCGCAGGCCCAACAACCGGCGATGTTACATTCTGGGACCTGAACAACGGAGGCAGAATCATGGGTGTCCTCCGCGGCGCACACAACCCACCAGTAGCAGATGCAGGCGACCATGTCGGAGGAGGAATCAGCAAGGCCGAGTTCTTGCCTGGTCAGGGCATTGTCGTTACGTCTGGTTTGGATAACTCGTTGAAGTCGTGGATCTTTGATGAGACGCCATATTCGCCAATCCCACGAATTCTGCACTCTCGCAGCGGACACGCCGCACCAGTTACCCGCCTCTCCTGGTTGCCTTCAGAAGCAGACGGCGCAGACGCCAAGGGCAAATGGTTATTGTCCTCCGGCAAAGACAGATCCTTATGGGGATGGTCCCTCCGCCGCGACGGTCAGTCGACCGAGCTCTCCCAAGGTAACATCAGAAAGAAGGCCAAGAAGCTCGGTATTCTCTCCTCCAGCACACTAGCCAACGAGCCAAGCACCACATTGGAGGACCTCAAGGCACCAGAGATCATTGGTATGGCATCTAGCCTAAACAGAGACGGAGGAATGGGTGCACACGCCGGTACGGGCGCTATATGGCAGAAATCCCACCAGCGCAGCCGATTTGCAGGAGACGCTACACAGTCTGGCGTTACGGGGTGGGAGAGTGTGGTTACGGCGCACAAGGAGGATAAATATGCCAGGACGTGGTTCTGGGGCAGGAAGAAGGCCGGAAGATGGGCGTTCGAGACTGGCGACGGTGCAAATGTTTCGGCAGTCGCTATCTCACCCTGCGGCACCTTTGCCATGGTTGGTTCGGATGCGGGTGGGATTGATATGTTCAACCTGCAATCCGGACAGCATAGGCTACGCCTCCCGGCGAAACTGACACAAGCGCAAGCCAAGAAAGTCATGATTCAAAAGGAGCTTGAGAAGGCGGGTAAAGCCAAGCCGCAGAAATTCGCTATGGGCCTCGGCCGCCACACCGCAAAGGTGACAGGTATCGTTATCGACTCCCTCAACAAAAACGTCATTACTTCGTCTCTGGATGGGAAACTTAAGTTCTGGGACTTCAACACAGGCTACCTGGTCGCTGAACTCGACTGGGCACCAATGACCAAGATCACATCCCTTCGCTACCATCCTGCATCCGACCTCCTGGCCGCAACATGCGACGACAACTGCGTCCGCGTCATCGACACCGAAACCAAACGCACGATCCGTGAACTTTGGGGCTGTGCCAACGGCATCAACGATCTCGCATTCTCAAATGACGGCCGCTGGATCATCGCGTCCTCCGGCGACAAGATCATCAGGGTCTGGGACCTCCCGACTGGGCATTGTATCGACGCTATTAGACTCAGGAGTGCGTGTACGGCACTGGCGTTTAGTGGGACTGGAGAGTTTCTGGCGACGGCGTGTGAGGGGGAGGTGGGGGTGGGCATTTGGAATAATAAGACGCTCTTCACGCATGTGCCAACGCGCCACATCTCTGAGTCCGAAATCGCCAATGTTGCTGGCCCGACGGCGTCCGGCGAAGGCGGGGCGGGAGTAATCGACGCTGCGCTTGTGGAGGGGGAAGAGGATGCCGACTCTGCCGCCCCGCCGTCGTTGGATCAGTTGTCTGATGACCTATTGACCTTGTCTCTCGTACCTAAGTCTAGATGGCAAACCTTATTGCACCTCGATCTTATCCGCCAACGTAACAAACCGACCGAAGCGCCTAAGGCACCGGAGAAGGCGCCCTTCTTCTTGCCGTCATTAGAAGGCGGCCACGCCTCGTCATCCTTGGTTGCAGGGGCTGACGTAAAGAAGACTACTCAAGAAGGTTCCCGCATAACCAAACTCGAAGCAATGGCCATCCACGAAGGCGGCTTCTCCCGCACCCTCCGCTCCGGTCTCGCAACCGGCTCCTATACCGAGTTCGTCGAGCACCTCAAGACTCTCTCCCCGGCCTCGGCGGACTTGGCGATTCGCTCCCTCGCGCCTCCTCCGGGACAAGCAGCGGAAGAGTTGGTTGCTTTTGTGAGGGCGTTAACGGAGAGGTTGGTGCAGAAGAGGGATTATGAGTTGTGTCAGGCGTGGATGGCGGTTTTCTTGAAGATGCATGCGGAGGCCATCTCTCAAGATAGAGCTCTGGTGGATGAGCTTAGGTCCTGGAAGAAGACTCAGGAGATTGAAGGCAAGCGTGTCGGCGAGCTTGTTGGTTACTGTGGTGGAGTCGTGTCGTTCTTGAGGAGCCCAAGGACCTGAATGTACAGCGGGTTGGGATGTAGAGTTGGAGTAAGGTGTATATAGCGGGGTTCAAATATCATGGTTGCTTTACTGCTACATTCTTCTGTTCTTTATATAATATTTGGAGTTCATCCATTGCTCTCGTACATGTCCAGCTTTGTCACTGTGGGCTTCAAGGTTTGTCCAAAAAAGGCACGCCGAGACTACGAGGCTACCACTACGTCAGCGGGGTAATTTTCAGCCTTGTGGAGCGTCAAAAAAAGTGCGGGGCAAAAATCCTCAGCCTTCCCTCCTCGATCTCAACCAGTTAAGGTCGCATAGCTATACATCCTTCGCTACGACACCAACACCCTCTGTCAGAGTTCACAGCTTAGCCATTATTGAAATCCCATACCGATACTCAGGATGGCATCGGATCAGGATCTCACGGACCTTGTCGGTTTCGTCAACCATGGAAACACGCCTGTCCGTCAGCAAGCAGTCGAGGCTTTGGTGCCATATTCGATTACACATCCTCAGATTTTCAAGACCAACGACCTGCTACCGGTCAGACATCTTAAGCTTCTCGTCAGAGACTACCCTGTATGTGACACCCTTAATCCTATGCACAAACCTGTTGCCACACGACTACCACAGAGCCCTCGACCAGAACGACCATATGCAGCAAGGCGCAAACACATGAACAACTTGCTAACCACTCAACCACAGAAAATCGCGCGCAGCGCACTCGATATCCTCATAAACCTCACAAACGACCGCGAAATCCTCGCGGAACTCTCCACCGACGACCTCCTCCTCGAAGTCCTCCTCACCCGTCTCACTGACCGCAAAGAGCCGAACGCAAACGGCATCGCCATGCTCCTCGCCAACCTCGGCAAGGAGGACAACATCGCTCGCCTCCTAAAACTCGGGCGCGGCACCCCCGAAGGCCTTCAATCCAACGACCGCATTATCGACCAGCTCCTCGACCTCTTCGTGAAGGGGAGTGAGGGGAGTTGGAACCCGCATGCGGATTTTAATTATTTGTGTTATCTGTTTGCGGATATTGCTAAGCATGAGGAGGGCCGGAGGTACTTTTTGCAGAAACAGGCTTATGATGGAGTGATCCCGTTGACTAAGTTGACTGTTTTCACGAGCCATAAGTCCAATATTAGGAGGAAGGGGGTTGCGAGTGTTATTAAGAATGTGGCGTTTGAGACGGATAAACATGGGCTGTTCTTTGGGGAGGAGGAGATTAACATCTTACCCTATCTATTGTTACCACTGGTTAGTGGAGGTGATCAGTTCAGCGATGAGGATACAGAGGGCATGCTCGACGACCTGCAACTCCTCGAGCCAGACAAGGAGCGTGAGTCCGACGCGCAAATCTGCCAAACGCACGTAGAGACACTCATGCTGTTAACCACCACGCGTGATGGGAGGGATTTGCTCAGGCAGGTGAAGGCATATCCCGTGGTTAGGGAGTTGCATCTGGGCGTTGAGAATGAGGGGGTGAGGGAGGCGTGTGAGAGGATTGTGCAGGTGCTTATGCGGGATGAGGAGGGGGAGGTGGTGAGTGGGGATATGACGGCGCTTGTGAGGCAGGAGAAGGGCCCACAGGGTAATGTTAGCAATGGGTGGAGGACGGCGGATGTGGAGGAAGATGATGACGAGATTGTGGAGGTCTAAAAGTCACTTGTGCACGGGGTTCGGGTATATATAAGGTTGTCGTCGCTGCATTTAGAGGACTATAGACTGAATCTAAGAGTTTTCTTCTAATTGATCGTGTCATTCCGTGAGATCTGGGAGCTGTTTAATTTAGTTAGCTAAAGTAGTTGTAAACTTCGGTAAGAATGCTGATTTTTTGGTAATATCCACTACTTATTTACCCAAGCCGCCGCACCATCCCCCGCCGAATGTGTACTTCTTCCAGGCCGCTCGTGCTTGATCTCACCGCTGCCGCCGAGAACCCACCGCGACCAGTGGCCTCGCCACGCTCTGCGGCAGCCTGAGGAGCCTGAAGGCTCATCACGTAGTTGACTGGCGGCTTTGGATTGCTGGTGGCGTAAGCCCAGAGGCCGAGTGGGATGAGGATGGTGATGGCGACGGCGCAAATGGCGATGGCGACGATCAGGCTGGTGGTGAGAAACACCTTGAGCTAAGAGGAAGGTTAGGACATGGGGCCCTACAAGGGGATTGTTGGGGAGGGTTCTTTGTGCTTACAAGGGTATTGTTTGGTCCTTTTGAAGGATTCTGATTGGCTCTGATTCGTGTATTGATTTTGGCGAACTTTGGCGAATCTAGCTGTATAGCTAGATTGTTGTAGTGAGGTGGCCGTGTATGTTGTGATGTCAAGTTTGTGGTGTTACGATAAGAGAGCTTGGTGTTGTGGTTGCAAGTACGCCTTTCACGACGTTGGCACAAGAGTTGGCGCCACGACAAGACGACGAAAAAGCACGCACACCACGTAAACCAGCGGCAAGACCACCATACACGCTTATAATTATGATTCATGTCTTTTTAGACCTTAAATGTACCTCGCTGGTACTTGCGTCCAATGCGTAATATGGACTGCTGACTCAAACTGATTGAGTGTGCTGCGGCACTCCCGGCGCACTCCGACGAAGCACGGATGGCCTGACCACAAGGAAGACAAAGCAACAGAGTACAAACTCGACAGTTGGAGAACAAGTTGAAAATACCTCTGGCGGTAACAAACTTGAATTGAGAACTATCTACAGGTCGCCAAAACCACCCGCAACTCCGGCATATCCACACTCAAAAGGGCGCACAAACATATATACGAAAGAAAGGACATAGTCCACTACCTACACTTACATCCACGGCTCGCCACAAGGACAGGCAGGATAAAGTGTTTTTTGCCTCCACAAATTCTCCCAACGCTCCGTTACTGGCTTGCTCCTTGGTGGGAACAGGTCAGTGCAGACACATTTGTCTACTCCGCTGGTTGTCCCTGGGCCACAAAAGGAGAGGACGAGAATGGTTTGCCGAGACGAGGTGGATGGCTCTTACCTTATTGTGGCTGCCGCTGATATACCGAGAAATGCACGATAGCGCTGAGGAGCATCGTGATGGCAGGAATCCACCGCCAGCCTGGGCCCAGTAGGCCGCCTGTGTCCCCGGCCGTTGACGCGCCAACACCAACGCCATGATTTAAGGAAACAATATCAGAAGGCAGGACCGAAACCCAACAAAATTGCATCATATTAACTCGCACACAAGCAAGCTTGTGCACGATGGAAAGATGCTCACTTTCCCTTCTATCTCTCTTCCAACGCTCCATTAAAGACCTTGTTCTGTGGAATATAGGTCCCTGCAGATACTGTAATCTACTTCGCTAGTTTTGCTGCTTGAGCGCAGCATGGTAAGGGAACTGAGAGGAAATGGATTATGGGTACCGCTCGTGGCAGAGTGGTACGCTGAAGTTGTGTTGGAGAGGTGGCTTACTCTGAAATGCTTTACGGTATTGCTGTTTACTTAACTCGATACAAAGAAAAATATGGATAATAATGTCCGAAGGTGTCTATCAAGTCGAAGTTTACCACATCAATCTGACCGAGTTCGCTAACAGGTCTAGAGGCTCGCCTCGCTCGCCCGCAGGAAGATGTTAAGATTCCCTCGTGTTTCTGTCCCAACGCTCCGTTAAGGATGAAGCCTATGAAGAGGCAGGTCCCTGCAGACACTAATGTCCACTTCGTTGGTTTACGATTGTGCGGAATCGATTGTCCACATTTCACATTGCATAAGGAGAACTTGGACTTAACATTGGTTTACTTAACGACTCACAAAGCCGACACGATAGCACAGAATGCTTGTTCGTTCATCTTTATTTATAATATTTGCTGATTCTGGATAAATTTGGGGCTCTTTGCCATCCACCCATCCATTCTTGATATTTGTATCGCTTGGTAACGCCCCTCCACCCAACCGTACGCCGTTCGCTCCATCTGATGTCGAAAATACCATCACTATGTCATCTCGTCTCATCGATCTTGTTTTCTCGTTGTTCCTTCGTCCTTTATTCTCTCCCTCAGGCCGACCACTTAATCGCTGGCGTGCTGAAAAAGAGCAGAGATGCTCTCTCCATAATGATTCCTCCTAATCGCCTCACTGAGTAGACCCGCCAACTCAAGGACAACCAATTTCTTACTAGCCTTCATCTTTTCCGCACTGATCGGGAACGAGTTAGTGACAACAATGGCATCGATCGAGTCAGAAGCCTCGAGCTCCTCAAGGCTGTCGCCACCGAAGAGACCATGGGAGGCAATGCAGTACACCTTCTTAGCCCCACCGCGCTTGCGCACAGTCTCCGCGGCCGCAATCCACGATCCAGACTTATCAATCATATCATCGACCAAGAAAACAGTGCGACCCTTGACGTCGCCAACAAGGGTAATCATCTGCTCCTGCATCTGCTTCTCCGGCTCATCGCCCTCCTCGTCTGACGATGGTGCGGCATCGGCGCTGCCGCCAAGAGCATGGGCATTCGCGTCTGGGGTAAAGAAGCTGGAGACTCTGCTGATCTCGAGTGGGTCGTCTTCAGGACGCTCGAAGATCATGGAGGAGGACATGGCGGACGTGGTTGGGGATGGGTAGTCGTCTGGCACGATATGACCGTGGACGAGGCGGCCGTGGATGACTTCGCGGGCGCGCTCATCGGTGTAGAGCATCTCTCCATCCTCACCGAATGGTGTGGAGGAGCGACGGAGAGTGGAGCGACGGCTGGAGGTGGTGGATGTATTGGACGTTACGACCATGTTGGTGTCAAGCTCGATGCTGGCAAGCATGGTAGCCGCGGCCCCCGCATCGTCTTGGCCATTTTGTGCCAATGGGCCTGAAGTGAGGCCCTTAGTGGCAACACCACTGAGTATAATGCTATCAGACATCTTGTTACCGCGCCTCCTGTCGGTGGTAACCATGCCGAAGTTAAGCTTCAGCGCATCGGCCAAGGAAGTAACACGCTTAGTGCCACCAGCGTTCTTGGAGACACAGACGGCCTCCTTCCAGTTCTTAACATTGTGTCTGATCCATCTTGCGATCAGTGGCTCGGCGTGAAGGTTGTCGACTGGGCACTTGAAGAAGCCTTGCATTTGCGAAGCGTGGAGGTCGATGGTGACGATATGGTTTACGCCTGCGACGTTCAACAGGTTGGCGAGCATGCGCGCCGTGATTGCACCGCGGTGGGACTTTTTCTTTGACTGTCTCGAGTACGGAAAGTATGGGAGGACAGCTGTTGGGGTCATATATTAGATTTTACGTTCTTGATCTAAAAGTGCCCAGACATCCGTTCAACCGGTTGACATACCAGTGATCTTGTTCGCGGAGCCGCCCTTGCAGGCCGAGATGAGGATGAGAAGCTCCATAATGCTGTCGTTAATATTTTTGCTACCGGACTGCACGACGAAGACATCCTTCTCGCGAATGCTCGTCATGATCTTAACGCTGGTCTCGCCCTGGACTTGCTGTCAGCCCCGCGCTGTTATCTCCCTGTCCTCCGCGCAAACGTACGTTGGCGAATTGGCTCAGCTCGACGCCGGCCGGCTCCATGCCCAGGTTCATGCATATCTGATTTGTGAGCTCGGGGACGGAACTCCCGGCGAAGATGAGTGTTTTGCGCATTTTGGCGTTTGGGGTTGAGGGACGTCGTCGCGGGTCTAGAGAAATATTTACTTAGCGCGCTGCCGTTGCGGGAAAACGAGGGTTCCCCACATTTGACGCCGAGACAGAGTGCAAGATAAGGACAGGCAGGCCAAAACACCAAGCGCCACGATATACTTGTGCCACCACGAAACTCGTTTACGGCTCGGATTGGATCAAGAAGACGAAGGCCATATCTGTTTTAAAAAGTAAAAGATCAGCAGACCTTTGTGCTCCCACGATAAAGAGCATGGGTATCCCCCACCTCATCACACATCTTCGTCCTTATGCGGTCGACACGGACGTCAAAAATCGCGAGATAATAATTGACGGTCCCGGCTTCGCATACCACGTCTACCACGGCTGTTTGTCAAATGCTGGAAATACCAAGAATCCATTTGAGGCATTACCTTCCTACACCACAGTCGCCGAGACTGCGGTAAAATGGCTTGAAGAACTTGAGAGCTACGGCGTGGTGATGTAAGAACTCTCATTTCCTTCATAAATAGGTTCTGATTCAAAGATAGAAAACAAATATATTTCGACGGCTATCTCCCTTCTTCCAAGACTAAAACTCGTTCCTCTCGCCTGATGAACTATACCCGACAAATGAGCACATATCACGAGTCGTGGCCATCGATCATTCCAGGAACACATCCTGCTGTTGCCGGCAAACATGCAGAAAAGGCACCACCTTCTAGCGTGCTCGGTTTCGGCGCATCGAAAGTCCAGGAGAAAATCCCAGCCCTGCCCTTCCTCGTCCCCGCCGTCATTGAGCAGCTCCAGTCCCGTCAAAAATACGCCGCCATCACCGTTGTGCAACCGGGCGAGGCAGACCTTTACTGCGCATGCTACGTGAAAGCACACGGCGGTATCGTGCTCACGGGCGACTCCGACCTCTTAGTCCATGATCTAGGAGTTAATGGCTCGGTGGCATTTCTGAAGAATTTGAATGTCGTAGAGAACATGAATCGCAAGAGTGTCAGGTGCAGTGAATACCAGATCGCAACGATCGTTGAGCGGTTAGCACTGAAGCCAAGTCACGGCATAAGACCACTAGCATTCGAGATGGTGATGGATGCGCACGCGTCTTTCCCAAATCTCGTACAGAGAGCAAAGGGCTGCAAGGCGATGACGGAGTACCCTAGCTTCTACTCAGATTTTGAGAAAGAGTATCTCGCCCTACCACCAGCTGTGCATGTCGATGATGTGGCCGCATCGTCGGAAAATTCATTAAAGACACTGCAGAGTCTGGATCCAAGGATATCCGAGTTTGTGCTTCAGTTCTCACGTGCAGGTGAGGCGGCTGGATTACCGTTCCAACCACCTAGGTCAGAAGATGAGGAGGTGCAGATCTTTCTGCCGTTTTTGATAGACTGCTCTAGTAAGACTAGTGCTTGGGAGATGAGCACGGCTGTGAGGCAGCTGGCTTACGGTATCATGAACTTGATCGAGGCGGAAGACAAGAAGATATCTTCTGTCATCGAGCACAGACGACAATTGAGTAAAGAGTCCAGAGGGAGAGAATGGGCGCTGCCAAATGTTGAGCAAATAGAAGAGGCGGCACGCGGACTGGTAGAGTTGTACGAGCGGTGCAAAGATGAGCTCAAGCTTGATGGCCCAGCAGCATGGCGCGCAATTGCGTTAAATCAAGACCTTGAGTACGCTGAGACAAGTGGTAAAGAAAGTCTGGGGAAGAAGGTATTGGCTCCAGGAATCGTCAACAAGCGCCTCTCCTGGGACGTTATCCACTTCTCGGCGCAATTACAGGGCTCGTATTACAGCTTTAGGATGCTGAAGCAGATTCTGGGCGTAGTTGTCGCTGCAATAAAAGCACGCGAGTTGTCCGGGTCAGTCCTGGAGCTGGCCATGAGACTTGAGACTCTGCCATCTCTTGCAGGAGTTCCAGGCTTTTACGAGGACATGATGTCTTTTGCTCAAGCCGAAGATAGAAGAATCGTAGCCGTCTTGGAGAGGTGGCAAGAAACCTCGGACGATGAAGCAGCAAAGGAGGAAGCCGTGCAAGCAAAACGGGACGCTGCTGAAAGAAAAAAGAACAAGAGCAAGCGGAAGAGGAAAGATGGCCAGGCCGAGGCGCTAGGCACACCTGATTCTTCCAAGCAGAAGATGAGCAATATGTTTGCGCTGCTGGATTGTTAAAACGTTTGTTAGCAAGCACAAAAATAATATCAAAATGTGATTCGCTTGGGGATATTGGGTGGACTTTCCACTTGCCCTTTCTCACTCTGACTCCATCATTTTCCTCCTTCAACGCCCCCGACTATCCACTTTTGGTCAGACTCCATCCTTTGAATGGAAACCACAGTGGGCCCAAGCATACATAATGTAACAATGTCAAAACCGGGTATTTCAAAATTGGTGGAGTCAACTTGTCTATTGATGATGGATGACTACAGTTGAAAGACGACAACCCTGATGAAGATTGTCCTCGCTTAAATGCGACTCAACTGTTTCTCCAGTACATAGCTACTTAGGTACCTAGGGAGTGACTTCCTGACGACTCGATCCCTAACATATATTGCTAATGGAGGTTGCCTTAGCAGGGCAAGTTTTAAGCATCCTGCAGCCGGTATTGGTCTTTGTGCTGTGGCTACGGGGCATAATATGGTTGATGGCGGACTTAGTGCAGTGGAAGTTAGACATGCAATTGTATGGTGAACAAAGTACTCCGCCGTGCTTCATGGCCAATATTAAGTTTTTGCTTTTACGAAAACCTGCACAAACTGTAGCGCTGAGATTCAGCTTTTCCTCTCTCAGATTTGGTATTCAGAAACTCGCGTCCCTATTATCTTGTTTCCCATATGGTATTCCATTCAATTTTTAATTAATTTTGTTGACACCTAGAAATTAAGAAAAATAAAAACAAATCAGGTAGAAAACATGCCTCCAATATGAGAACAAAATTTTACATATGCAGTTCTATTTTCAAATTGGCACCCTGAGTTCTGTATATTGAGTCTAGGCGTCTTTACCTTACTCCAACACATCTCGTTCTGTTGTCAGAACACGTCTCGCTGCTGTTCTAATAGCTCGACACGTCCTCCAGCTTTAAGCACACAAACAAGCAAGCACGCATGTTTGTTCTGGCCCTTTCCGTGCACTTCCATTATGTTTGTTTACATGCCAGCATTCCGTAGAAGCTGTTGGGACAGTTCTGGCACCTTTTGTTGCCATTTGAGCTTCGTAGGTTCCTAAAAGTTCCACAGACCTCTAGTGCTGTTCCAGCTTTGTTTCATTTGTTTTCTACGGATTCCCTGGGCGTCTGTGCATGCACAGAACGCCACTGTTGCCTGCTAGGCAGCAGTTTTCTTTGTATTTCTTTGGTAGGCCGCAGAAGATTCCGCGTGCCTTCACGGCTCTAGTTCTTTGTGTTGTTCAGGCAATCACATGGCTGC
>RCNJ01000155.1_pt1 | contig 53159 bp, 51 predicted proteins | sample 2041171 | NCBI WGS metagenome assembly RCNJ01 (sample SAMN09708213, study PRJNA481090) | feces metagenome | biome: feces | host: Pygoscelis adeliae | place: Antarctica: Rookery Lake | collected 2010-03-01 | reverse complement strand
CAGTTCAATGCGCCTGCTGTTGCAAGTGCTTCCAGTTGTGCCGTGCTCAGTTCTACTCGACGCACCAGATCATGAAGGTCTTGAAACGGGCCCTCTGCTTCTCGAGCCGCGACGATTCGCTCAGCGGTGGTTGCGCTGACGTGGTGTACTCCGGCTAAGCCAAGACGTACGGCGTTTGCTGATCGCGCGACCAGGTGCGCGACCTCTCCCGGCGCCGCCTCGGCAGCAGCACTTCGCCTCGTTTTAGACTGAGTGGGCTGTTTGGGCCGGGGTGCTGCGGTGCTGCGACCTGCTCCGCATTGGTCAGTGGTTCCAATCCGGCTTGCACACCGGAAGCTTGCACATCGGGACGATGCACGACGATTCCATGCCGGCGTGCATCGGCCACAAGGGACTGCGGCGAGTAGAACCCCATGGGTTGTGCTGCGAGCAGCGCTGCATAGAACGCAGCGGGATGCCGGACTTTGAGCCAAGCACTGGCGTAAACCAAATGGGCGAAGGAGTAGGCGTGGGATTCAGGAAAGCCGAAGTCTGCAAAGGCTTTGAGTTTATCGAAAATCTCCTCTTGAGCTGCATCATCTATTCCGTTGGCGGTCATGCCGGCCATCAGCCGGGTACGTAACGCTTCCATTCGTTCAGACGAGCGTTTTGATCCCATGGCACGGCGCAGTTGGTCGGCTTCTACGGGGGTGAAGTCAGCGACGTCTATGGCCATCTGCATGAGTTGTTCTTGAAAAAGAGGCACACCCAGGGTGCGTTCTAGCGAGTTGCGGAGCAGCTCATGCAGGTAGGTGACCTTTTCCCGGCCCCGGGCCCGGTTGATGTAGGGGTGCACTGAATTGCCCTGGATTGGACCGGGGCGAATCAGCGCAACTTCAATGACGATGTCGTAGAACTTTCTGGGTTGCAGCCGCGGTAAAGTCGCCATCTGGGCCCGGGATTCCACTTGGAACACTCCCACGGTGTCGGCTGCGCAGAGCAGGTCGTACACCGCGGGATCTTCATCAGGAAGACTGTGCAGCGCCAACTCAATACCTTCGTGTTCCGCAACCAAGCCGAAGGCGATTCGGAGGGCGGTCAGCATTCCGAGTCCGAGCAGATCAAATTTGACTAGCCCCGCGTCAGCGCAGTCTTCTTTATCCCACTGCAGCACGGTGCGACCCGGCATCCGGGCCCATTCCACGGGACACACATCAATGACGGGGCGGTGACACAACACCATGCCGCCAGAGTGGATGCCCAAGTGTCGTGGCAGTTGCAGAAGACGTTCCGCAAGGTCAAGGACAGGTTCGGGGATCGCATCCAGATCGGTTTCTGCGTGGGGGTCAGCAGCGGGTAGATCCCGTTGGGTGCCCCACAGCGCAGCTTTATGACGATCACGCTCGACGATGGCAGGTTCAATTTTGAGAGCAGGTGCCAGCGCAGCAGTTGGCGAAGGTGCTGTTTTTGACCGTAGGCTTCCCCAGCGTTCAATGCTCTTACTCCAGATGTCTTGCTGGCCGGTGTCATGTCCGAGGGCCCTGGCGGCGTCTCGGACCGCGGAGCGGGGGCGATACGAAATCACGTTGGCCACCTGCGCTGCGTGGGTGCGGCCAAACCGGCTGTAGACGTACTGAATAACTTCTTCTCTGCGTGCGGATTCAATGTCGATATCAATATCTGGTGGGCCGTCTCGCTCCGGTGCGAGGAATCGTTCAAACAACAAACCGTGTTTCACCGCATCCACGGCGGTAATCCCCAAGGCATAGCAAACGGCGGAGTTCGCGGCGGAGCCTCGGCCTTGGCACAGGATGTCGTTGCGGTGACAGAAGTCGACGAGGTCGTAAACAATCAGGAAGTACCCGGCAAAATTGAGGTCTTCAATAATCCGTAGTTCGTGTTCGATTTGTGCGTGTGCACCGGGCACTGTTTCCTGTTTCATCGGTCCGTAGCGGTTGATGGCCAGCCGTCGGGTCAGTTCACGCAGCCAACTGGCTTCGGTGTGACCGACCGGCACGGGGTAGGGCGGAAGTTCAGGGGCAACTAGTGACAGGTCGAAGGCACATTCTGCTCCGAGGCGCCCTGCGTTTGCCACTGCGTCGGGATATTTTTGGAACCGGTGCAGCATTTCTGCGGCTGAGCGGAGGTGCGCGGTGGGTCCGGCTGGCAGCCAACCGTCCATGTCGTCGAGTGAGCGACGTGCGCGGATTGCTGCCAAAGCCGCGGCGAGTTCGCCGTCCTGTGGTGTTGCGTAGTGCACATTGTTCGTCGCCACGAGGTCTACGCCTGCACCTGCTGCGAGGTCGGCCAAAATGTCGTTGCGTTCCGAATCGTATGGATCTGCGGCGTCAGTAATCTCTACCGCAACATTGTGTTTTCCGAACAGTGCAGTGAGCCGGTCGAGTTCGGTGCGAGCCGCCGCGCGCCCTGCTTGGCCTGGTTGCGCTGAAAGCGCCTGCCGCACGGCGCCTTTGCGGCACCCCGTTAAAATTAGCCAGTTGTCATCGGCTGCGCTGGCGAGTTCTTCAAGTGTGTAGTCTGCGGCCCCCTTCTGTCCGGTGGCTAAATGAGCCTGAGCAATCGCGGCAGACAGCCGGTGGTATCCCTGTGGGCCGCGTGCCAGCACGAGCAGGTGGGTCCCCGCCGGGTCAGGAACTCCCGTTGGGTTTTGGCGTTGTCCAGCAGAATCTGGCAGACGTAGCTCCGCACCGAACACCGTGGGCAGGCCCACCCGACGAGCGGCTTGCGCGAAGCGCACCACCCCGTAGAGACCGTCATGGTCGGTTAGTGCGAGGGCAGAGAGCCCGAGCTCAACGGCTTGTGCAACGAGCTCTTCAGGTTGAGAGGCTCCGTCCAGAAAGCTGAAGGCAGAGTGGGCGTGCAGTTCGGCATAGTGCGGGTTAGTCATAGTGCGCCTCAAGAAGCCAGCGGCCCTGCGCACAGGAGAGCAAAACTGCTGCGCCGTCTTTGAGAACCGCCTGCAGGTAGACGGCCCGGAGCGCATCAGACCGCCACCAGCGTTGCGCTACCGGCCATGGGCCTGCCCAAGCAGAAATTTGTACTGTCCGGTTTCCGTAGGTCAGCACACTGGGGGTAGCGCTGATGCGCATCCGACGGTCCACTGTAATGGGATAATTTTCGTGGTTGAGCACCTGAGCGACCTGTGGTTCCGTCAGTACATTAGCCGGTGCGGGCTGTGGCAATTTGCCCGGCCATGGCGCGCTTCTGAGACGTTCCAGTTCGCTCATGTCTCCCCAGGGTGTGAGGTGCACCTGATCACGCAGCTCACGACCGCCCTGCAGGTGAGCTTGCAGAACTGCATCGACTCCTAGGAGTCCTTGCACTCGTTCGAGCGCTCGGTGCGCACGTAGTTGCGCACCACTGTCGCCACCCCAGAGCCGCCCCTGGTGCGCTCCCGCCTCAACAAGTCCTTGCGCCGCTAGGCCGAGCCAGACCAGTCCATCCCCGTGTTCTTGCACTGCCGAATCCGTGCTGCGGTCTGCCGAACCCGAGATCCAACCTTCTAACTGCCACCGCACGCGGTCGGTAATCCGGTTCACAGTCAGCCCGCCAAGAGCACCATCGTCAGTGCGCCAGGTACGAGCCAGTTCTCGACCTGATTCTGTTTTCGCACTGATCTGCAGTCGGCTACAACTCGCTGTGCGCTCCACGAGCATGGTGTGGAGGTCTTCAGCGAGTCGGCGCGCTGCAAATGCGGCAATATCAATCCGCTGCGCAGGGGGGTCCAGAACGCTCTCTGCTTCAACGTCAGCTTCGATACGGCGCTGCGCGTGGGGGCGCAGGTCTTGTCCTCGTGCTAGGTGATGCACCCAGGCACCGGCAGCGCCGAATCGTGCTTCAATATCGGTGAGTGGCAGGTACGCAAGGTCTGCCATGTTCCGAATTCCCAACCGACCCCATAGGTCAACCAAATTACTGATTTCGGCGCTGCGTTCAGGGGTCATAGCAACGTGTACTACGTCGATGAGCGGTCGTGCCGCCAGATAGTCCACACTCCCACCGGGAGGGACAACGGTGTTTGCCCTGGCGGCCAGCACGGCTGCCAGGATTCCGTCAGCCACCCCTACCTGACATTCATAGCCGGTGTGCTCCGTGACAGTAGTCACGAGTTTTTCGATGAGCTTTTCTTCAGATCCATAAAACCGGCTTGCTCCTGCCGCGGGCAGGAGCAGTAACCCGGCCCTCGAAATTTCTAGACCGGCAACAACGCTTTCCGCCGCAACTGCAACGGGTTCGAACATCCGGGCGTCCCGGCCGTCGTCTCGGGTCAGCAGTTCCAGTTCCGGGCACAGGCCATGGGCTTGTCGTTTGCGCATTCCTCTACGCACTCCGGCGCCGCGGGCAGGAGCGGACACAGCAATAATCCGATTGTTCTCACAAACCGCAGTGGGCTGATGCGCCGGAATATCTGCAGCTTTCATCGCTGCAAGCACCGGCCAGTCGGGCACCCAGAGCGCAAGAGAGCGCGTTGTGGTTGCAGTAGTTGCGCTCATCCCACGAGCCTCAATGGAGGAACCGACTGCGTCGTTTTGAGGGGTGTATCAAAGTCATCGTGTTCAACATCCGGAGCGAGGTCTTCAGGAATCGAACCGGTAGGCAACACGACGTCCACGTGCGTTCGTTGAGCCGCACTGCCCCGGCCGGTGCGTTCGACCCGAAGTTCTCGGCTCTGTAACCGTCCGGTTCCCATGTCAAGGCCCCGCCATCGCACTCCGGTCACATTGAGTTCAACCTGTGTACCGGGCCAAGTCGCTGTGGCAATGATGACGGTGCCGCGCTCACGTGCCCGTGCGGTCAGCCTCCGCCGGTCACTGGGTAATAAAACCGCATTTGGGCCGACAATCAAGATGTCGACGCCGTCTAACAACGCGGACAGAGCGAGAACAGCGTCCGGACCGGGGTTAGGAACCAGAATGAGACGTTGCAGCTCTACTCCGGCCTCTGCCGCAGCCAAGATGCCGAGGTGAGGCTGGCCAACGATCGCAGTCCAGAGTTCTTCTGTGCTGGCAGCCGCAAGCATCTCGAGCATCAGTGCGGTGGACCCGGTGACCTGCACGACGGATCCGCGTTTCAGCCCTCCGGGCAGTAACGACCGGAGTTGTTGGGGCACTCTGAGGGCAGGGCGTTGCGCCAGTTGCATACTGGAATCACGCGCTGGTGGCGCAACCGGAACTGCACCGGTTTGTTGTTCAGCTTTTCGGAGCACCGCCAAGGCAAGCGCTGCTCGCGCGCCCTGAGACTCCCCCGCCGCAGTTTGTGCGGGTGCCGTGCTGTGCAGCTCAGCATTCTGCCAAGCCTGTTGGTGTTGCACCCCACCACCTCCATCGAACATGTGTTCGATTCTACGCGCACCCACCGACACCTTCGAACCGTCAGGTACACTTGATGAATACATCAAGTCATCAAGTAAGCGAGAGACTGTGCCCCTGCGCGAATACGGTATTAAAAAGCCCCTGCACGAAATCAAAGCCGAACTTTTCAAGGCCCTCGCTCACCCCGCCCGGGTGCGCTCCCTCGAACTATTAGCCGACGGAGAGCGCCCCGTCAGCGAACTCCTCACCGAAATGCGAATGGAAGCTTCTCACTTGTCCCAGCATCTTTCCGTGCTTCGCCGCTCGGGCCTGGTGTCTTCCCGCCGGGAAGGCAACACCGTGCTGTACCGCCTCGCAGGCCCCGCTGTCTCCGGCCTTCTGCAAGACGCACGTATCGTGCTCATGGAATCCATCGCACACACCAGTGCCGCCTTTGAGACACAACCCCGATGAGCCAAGCAGCATTCCCCGCCATCGACGTCCGCACCTTCCGCACCTTCCTTACTAAACTTGCTAGCCGCACCCTGCCCAGACGCAGCGACTACGCCGGACTGAACCGCTCCTGGCGCACCGACATGCTCGCCGGCCTGACCGTCGCCATCGTTGCGCTCCCCCTCGCACTCGGCTTCGGCGTGACTTCCGGAGTCGGAGCCACAGCGGGCCTCGTCACCGCTGTCATTGCCGGAATTGTCGCTGCTATTTTCGGCGGCTCCAACTTGCAGGTCTCCGGCCCCACCGGAGCCATGGTTGTTGTCTTGCTCCCCATCGTGAACCAGTTCGGCGCAGGCGCAGTTGCCACAGTTGCAGTCCTTGCTGGCGTCATCGTCATCCTCGCCGGTCTGCTCGGGCTGGGCGGTTTAGTTTCTTACATTCCCTGGCCTGTCATTGAGGGCTTCACTCTTGGCATCGGCGTCATCATCGCCGTGCAACAGATCCCTCTTGCGATCAACACCCCCGCTGGCGCCGGTGACAATGCCGTAGTGGTCGCCTGGCGCACGGTCTCCGTCGTCGACTTCAGCGCTGCACTGCCAGCAATCCTGCTCACCCTCGGGGTAATCGCCATCATGGTCCTCCTCAGCAAAATCCGCGCATCCCTGCCCGGGTCACTGATCGCCGTAGTCGCAGCAACTCTGCTCGCCCACTTCATGAACCTCGACATCGCCCGCATCGGAAAGCTACCCTCATCGCTGCCAATGCCCACAATGCCAAACCTGACCGACCCGGGCTTCAGCGCACTAGCCTCGGCTGCCTTCGCCGTCGCAGCACTCGCAGCACTCGAAAGTTTGCTCGCGGCAAAAGTCGCCGACGGCATGGCCGACGACATTCCCCCCACCGAGCCAAACCGAGAGCTCTTCGGACAAGGTCTGGCCAATATTGCCAGTGGACTCTTCGGCGGAATGCCAGCGACGGGCGCCATCGCGCGCACCGCCGTCAACGTCCGGTCGGGAGCGCGGACCAGAGTCGCTTCTCTGACGCACGCTCTCGTGCTAGCGCTGATCGTCTACCTTGCAGCGCCCCTAGTGGGAACCATCCCGCTCAGCGCTCTCGCCGGGGTGCTCATCGTGACCGCTGGACGCATGATCAACCTGCACACCTCGCACTCAATTCTGCGCTCCACTAGGTCAGACGCCCTCGTCTTCGTCATTACCGCACTCACCACGGTGGCGCTCGACCTCGTCCTTGCCGTGCAGATCGGGGTCGCCGTCGCAGCAGTTCTTGCGCTGCGCCACGTGGCTCGCAGCAGTGAGATGCGACGCGAAGAAATTGAACCTGAAATCACCCATGCAACCGAAATACAACTACTCAACGAACAAATTGCGGTCTACAGCTTTGACGGGTCACTCTTCTTCGCTGACTCCCGCCGCTTTCTCGACGAACTCGTCGCCGTCAGCAACGTCCGCGTCGTCGTCCTCCGAATGAGCAGTGTGCGGATACTCGACGCAACGGGAGCCAACGCGCTAGCCGAAATAGTTACCCACCTGAGACGCCGGCACATCGCGGTTCTCATCAAGGGTCTGCGCACCGAGCACCACCGAGTCATGGACTCCGTTGGTGAGCTCAAAGAACTGGAACGACGCAATCACGTGTTCGCAGAACTGCCACCCGCAATCGAACACGCCCGCAGGCATGTGCGTCGCGAGCTTGAGGAGGGATAGCGTGGACAACATGGACCTTACTCGACCGATTGCACCGGACCCGTACTCCCTCCTACCCCAAGTACCCAGCTTTACGCTCAGCAGTGACGACGTCGCCCAAGGCGAGCCTCTAACCGAGAAGTTCACTGCCGACGGCGGCGGCATTTCGCCACACCTATCTTGGAGCGGCTTCCCACCGCAGACAGAGTCATTCCTCGTCACCTGCTTTGACCCGGACGCACCCACCCCTGCCGGTTACTGGCATTGGACGCTGCTGGACCTGCCAGCCAGCACCACCAGCCTTGACCAGGGAATTGGAGAGAGCGACCTACTCCTGGCCGGAGCAGCGTTCCACGTACGGGCCGACGGCGGCTCCTACGGTTACGAGGGCGCGGCACCACCCGCCGGCGACCACCCGCACCGGTACTACTTCGCCGTGCACGCACTCGACGTCGACTCACTCGACCTCGATCCCGAAGACAGCCCAACCAAAGTGGCGTTTACGGCTCTGTTCCACACAATTGCGCGGGCCGTACTGGTTCCCACTTGTCAAAAATAGGGCCGCGCTAACCGGCTCGCCTGGTCCAAATGTCTGGGGCCTTCTACCGCGCGTCTTCTCACCTCCTCGGGACATACGATGTTTGCCGATAGAATCGCAGGTCATATCAGGTTCAGGTAAGGAGATCACACGGTGCAATTTATCGGGGCAGGCACCCCAGTGGGCGAGGAGCGGGTAGCTCGTAGTGAGATCCTGACCTGGGCCAACTTCGTCACGCTGCTCCGACTACTCGGTTTGCCACTTTTCATGTGGCTAGTTCTCGGCGCGGAGCAGCACGGCGCAGCGCTCATCGTGTTGGTAATCATTGGCGGGACTGATTGGGTTGATGGCTACCTTGCCCGGAAACTTGACCAAGTGAGCCATCTGGGCGTCGCCCTTGACCCCATCGTGGACCGGCTCATGATTGTGGTCGTGAGCATCACTTTCGCGCTGGCGGTGGTTGCGCCGTGGTGGCTGGTGGCCACGATTGTAGTACCAGACTTATCCCTGGTAGTCGTTGCTTTACTGCGATTCCGTGGCAACCCTGGCATCCCCGCGTCATTACTGGGTAAAACGCGTACTGCGTTGCTGATGGCTGGGCTCCCTCTGATGTTTATTAGCGGCGCACTGGGCGCTACCTTCCAGGTGCTCCATGTGATTGGCGTCGTGCTGACAATCTTGGGATGCATCGGGCATTGGGCTGCAGCAACTCATTACATGACCATCATGTTCCGCATGCCAGTCCGTCGCTCCACCTGAAAAAGCTAATTCGTCAAAGGCTGCGAGTGGCCCAGAATGCAACGGCCGAGGCCGCCGCAACATTGAGCGAATCCACTCCACCGGCCATCGGGATCCGAACTGTCAGGTCACAAGCGGCAACGGTGTGGTGCTTGAGGCCATCGCCCTCAGCACCAAATACCAGAGCCAACTTTTCGGGCAGGTCCGCCTCCAACTCGTCTAAACTGATTGCTTCATCGGACAAGGCGAGTGCGGCAACGGTGAATCCAAGTTCTTTCAGCAAGCCGATGCCCGCGGGATGGTCACTCGATGCGTGGGGCCACGGAGAGATGCGAGTCCACGGCACTTGAAAAACGGTCCCCATGGACACCTTGATTGACCGGCGATACAACGGATCCGCACAGCGCGGGGAAATCAACACTGCATCAACACCGAGTGCGGCTGCGGACCGAAAGAGTGCCCCCACATTGGTGTGGTCGACGATGTCTTCAAGAACAGCCACCCGCTGGGCGCCCAGCCCACCGCGAGCGGCGCTGAGCACTTGCTCCACTGGTTGCAGCGGGGGGCGGTGCATCGCAGCCAGAGCGCCTCGGTGCACGTGAAAGCCCGTGATCGCTTCGAGTTGGGCGTCATCTCCCACATGGACCGGCACCTCCGGAAATAATTCCAGCACATCGCGAAGGGACTCAACCCACTTGAGTGCCATCACGAACGCTCGGGGCCGATGCCCAGTGACGATTGCCCGCCGAATCACGGTGGCGCCTTCGGCAATGAACATCCCCTTGGCTGGTTCATGTTTGGCCCGCAGCACCACATCGGTTAACTGTTGGAAATCTTCGAGCGCCGGATCATCCGTACTCGTGATGGGGACGAGGTCCAGCCTGGTGGTCACGAGTCAGCCGATGCGAACTGGCTTTCATACAACGCCGCATAGGAGCCGCCAGCGGCGAGCAGTTCTTCGTGACTGCCCTGCTCAACGATCTCCCCCTGCTCCATCACAAGGATGACGTCGGCGCCGCGGATCGTAGAGAGGCGGTGTGCGATAACAAAAGATGTGCGGCCTACTCGCAGCGCGTTCATTGCTTCTTGAACCAGGGCCTCTGTGCGAGTGTCAACAGAACTGGTCGCTTCATCCAAAATGAGAATTGGCGGATCAGCAAGGAACGCTCGCGCAATTGTGAGCAGTTGCTTCTCCCCTGCGCTCACGGTGGTATCCTCATCCGCTAAAACGGTGGCGTACCCATCTGGCAGGGTGCGTGCGAACCGATCCACATGGGTTGCTTCAGCTGCGGCTTTGAGAGCATTGTCGCTGGCATCTGGGGCGCCATACCGAATGTTCTCCGCAATCGTCCCGGAGAACAGCCAGGTTTCCTGTAGCACCATACCGATCTGGGAACGCAGCTCTTCGCGGGTCATTGCCTTCGTGTCGATGCCATCGAGCGTGATGCGCCCAGCATCTATCTCATAGAAACGCATCAACAGGTTCACCAAAGTCGTTTTGCCGGCCCCCGTTGGACCGACAATCGCAATCGTCTGGCCCGGTTCTGCTACTAAACTCAGGTTTTGGATCAGTGTCGTCTGTGGGCTGTAACTGAAAGCCACATTCTCAAAAGCCACTCGGCCCTGCACACCATCAGGGGCGAGCTGTTGGGGCTCTACGGGGTCGGGCTCTTCTTCATCTTCATCGAGCAGGTCGAACACGCGTTCCGCTGATGCAACGCCTGACTGGAGCAGATTCATCATTGAGGCAATCTGCGACAACGGCTGGGTGAACTGCCGCGAGTACTGGATGAACGCCTGCACACTGCCAAGAGACAACGTGCCAGAGGCAACTTGTAGTCCGCCAATCACCGCTATCAGCACATAGTTCAGGTTTGCGATAAACCCCATGGCGGGTTGGATGATCCCTGAGATGAACTGGGCTTTGAAACTGGCTTCGTACAAATCTTCGTTTTCAGCGGCGAAAGTTTCCCCTGCTGCTTCCTGCTGCCCAAAAACCTTCACAATCGCATGCCCGGTAAACATCTCTTCAATGTGCGAGTTTAGGCGTCCAGTCACGCGCCATTGCTTCACGAACTGCGGTTGCGAACGTTTAGCAATTGCGGAGGTTATGAACACTGCAACTGGCACCGTGATGAGGGCGATCAATGCTAAGAGCGGTGAGATCCAGAACATCATGGTCAGGACACCCAGCACGGTGAGGACTGACGTGGTCAACTGCGCGAGCGTCTGCTGCAAGTTCTGCGCGATGTTATCGATGTCATTGGTTACTCGGGAGAGAATTTCGCCGCGGCTCTGCTTATCAAAATAGCTCAGGGGCAAGCGTGCGAGTTTGTCTTGCACCTTTTTTCGCATCCGGTAAACAGTGCTCTGCACAACAATCGCGGTGATGCGGGATTGCAACCAGCCAAAGAGGAACGCTCCGATGTACACCGCGAAGACAGCAATCAAGATGCGTCCGAGCGCTGTGGTGTCGATGCTGTCACCCGACACCACACCGGTGAAGATGATGTCAGTTGCGTCGCCCAATAGCTTCGGGCCCAGCACCGTCAAACCGACCGAAAATGCGCCCAAGAAGATGACACCGATGATCCGCAGTCGGTCCGGGCGCAGCTCTGCTACTAACCGGCGCAAGGAACCGCGGAAGTCCAAGGCCTTCTCCGTGGGCATCCCGCCCCCACCACCACCATGCGGGCCTCGCCCTCTACGAGGCGGAGTTGCTGCCTTCTTATCGTCACTAGCAGGGTGCTCGCTCATGCTGCCTCCTGCGCTGAAAGCTGGGAAAACACAATTTCCTGATAGGTCTCGTTGTCAGCAAGGAGTTGCTCATGGGTGCCCTTACCAACAATGCGTCCTTGATCAAGCACGACGATCTGGTCAGCGTGCCGAATAGTTGCCACCCGCTGTGCAACGAGCAACACAGTCGCATTCGTAGTCTGTGGCACCAAGGCCGCACGTAACGCCGCGTCGGTGGCATAGTCAAGCGCCGAAAACGAATCGTCGAACACGTAGACGCGCGGGCGCCGGATTAACGCTCGAGCAATCGCCAAACGTTGTCGTTGCCCACCGGAAAGATCAGTGCCCCCCTGCGCGATCGCGGCATTCAGGCCGCCGTCCATCGCCCGCACGAACTCCGCGCCCTGTGCAACCTCCAGGCTCTCCCAGAGCTCTTCATCTGTTGCCTCAGGAGCCCCATATCGCAGGTTGGAAGCCACTGTTCCGGAGAAAAGGTAAGCCCGCTGGGGCACGAGTCCGATTTGCGTCCAGAGATCCTGCAGCACCAGTTCACGAATGTCCAGGTCGTCCAACAGCACGCGTCCGCCGGTGACGTCGAACAGTCGGGGTACCAGGTTGATCAGCGTGCTTTTACCGGAACCGGTTGAACCGATGATCGCGGTTGTCTCGCCTGGTTCGGCGACAAAGGACACCTCACAAAGAACAGGTTCCTCTGCGCCTGGGTAGGTGAACTGCACGTTGTCGAACTCGAGGCGCCCCACCGTCTGTGTCAGATGCACCGCATCGGGGTCTTCACGCACACTGGTTGTGGTCTCGAGCACTTCGCCAATGCGGTCTGCTGACACCGCCGCTCGGGGCAGCAGCATGAAGATCATGGTGGACATCATCACGGCCATCAAAATGAACATGATGTAACTGAGGAAAGCAATGAGGGCACCCACCTGCATCTGGCCCGATTCAATTCGCATCCCTCCGAACCAGACCACTGCAACGGTCGAGAGGTTCATGATGCCCATTACCGCAGGAAAGGTCAGCGCCATCAACTTTCCCACGCGAAGTGAGGTGCTGAACAGGGCGTCATTGGCAACGTCGAAGCGTTGTGACTCCTGCCGCTCCCGCACGAACGCCCGAACAACCCGCATACCGGTGATTTGCTCACGCAGCACGGCATTAATTTTGTCGATCCGCTTTTGCATCTGACGGAAGTTCGGCATCATCCGCCAAATAACAATTCCGATCACAGCACCGAGAATCGGCACAATGACAAGCAGTAAGCCCGACAGTTGCACGTCTTGTCTCAGTGCCATCACGACGCCGCCGAAGAGCATGATCGGTGCCATCACCATGATGGTGAGTCCGAGCATCACCACCATTTGAACCTGTTGCACATCGTTCGTCGTGCGGGTAATTAGCGATGGCGGGCCGAAAATACCAACTTCTTGCGCAGAAAAAGTTTGCACGTGGCCGAAGAAGCGTTTGCGTACGTCACGCCCCAGCCCCATTGCGGTGCGGGCCGCGAAATAGACAGCGGTGACAGACGCGAGCACCTGAACGGCGCTGATCGCAAGCATCAGACCACCGATCCGAAGGATGTACTGGGTATCCCCTGGGATCACCCCACTGTCGATGATGTCCGCGTTCAAGCTGGGCAGGGACAGTGTTGCGATGGTCTGCACCACTTGGAGCACCAGAACCGTCAATAAAGGGATGCGGTAAGGCTTCAAATGGACGCGTAGCAACTTCATTAGCATGTGCCACAGCCAATTGACTTGGGAGTCATAACGAGACGAGTCCTTCACACGAAAACAAGAGTCGAGGTTCGTTCAGGTTACCCGCCATGGACTCCCCCCTGCGGGCAGAAAACCCAATTGGGTCGACCTAAAAGTAAAAGACGCCACAAACTAGCGGCGAGGCCGCTGGTTTGTGGCGTCTTCTATGGCGCGTTACTCAGTAGGTTGGCCGGGCGCGGGTGGCGCATGCGGTCCTTGCTGGTGTGGTGGAGGCGGCACCGGTGACGTGGAACTTTCCTCTTGTGCGGATGAGGAGTCGTTCGGAGCCTGCCACTGTTGCTCTGGAGCCGTGGCGGGCTGCGACGGAGTCGTGCTCGGACGTTGCCCCGCAGCAACGCGAGGGTCAAAGGCCCGACCAGAACTCTGGCCCGCCGTCGTCGCGTCAGCGGTTGCTGCTTGTGCTTGCCGGCGCGCTTCAGCAAGTGCCTCGGCAGGATCGGTCAGTGCCGAGGTGTGTGACCGGCTGCGGGTGCTGCGTGCAGGAGCGTCAGCAGTCGTCTCTTGCGGTGCGCTCGGTGGGCCCTGCGGAGTCTGTCCGGTCAGGCCTTGCACGACGTTGCCCAAGGCAGAGGTGAACTCTGTCGGAACCAGCCACATCTTACTAGCCGAGCCATTAGCAATCTCTGGAAGCATCTGCAGGTACTTGTAGGCCAACAGTTTGGGATCAGCGTCACCCTCGTGGATAGCGTCGAATACCTGAAGAATGGCACGAGCCTCACCCTCAGCAGTGAGGATTGCTGCCTGCGCGGAACCCTCAGCACGAAGGATTGCTGACTGCTTTTCACCTTCAGCGGTAAGAATCTTCGACTGCTTCACACCTTCTGCGGTCAGAATCGCAGCACGACGGTCACGCTCGGCACGCATCTGCTGTTCCATTGAGCCTTGGATGCTCTGCGGTGGGTCAATCGACTTAAGCTCAACGCGGTTAACCCGCACTCCCCACCGACCAGTTGCCTCATCAAGCACACCACGCAGCTGACCGTTGATCTGGTCTCGGCTGGTGAGGGTCTGCTCTAGGTCCATCGAGCCCACGACGTTACGCAGAGTGGTGACCGTGAGCTGCTCAATTCCGATGATGTAGTTAGCAATTTCGTAAACGGCAGATTTCGGATCAGTGACCTGGAAGTAGATCACCGTGTCGATGCTCACCACGAGGTTGTCCGAGGTGATGACTGGCTGCGGGGGGAAAGAGACAACCTGCTCTCGCAGGTCCACCTGCGCCCGTACACGATCGATGAACGGAATGAGTAAATGCAGTCCCGCATCAAAAGTGGTCGTGTAACGCCCGAGCCGCTCGACCAACCATGCCTGCGTCTGCGGAACGATCCGCACAGACTTTCCAATAATGATGATCACTACAAGCGCAATGATCGCCGCGATGACCCATCCGAAGTTGTCGGGCCCCATATTCAGCTCCTGCCGTTAGCTGTGAATGAAATGATAATGCTTTTCTTATGCGCTTTGCGGGTCCGCACTGCGCTCAACAATGGCTGTTGCGCCGTCAATCCTGGTTACGAGCACTTCAGTTCCTACTGTGAATTTCTCCTCAGTTCCGGTGCGGGCCGACCACACCTCGCCGTGGAACTTCACTCGACCACTCACGTGGCCAACGTCATGGACCACCACAGCTGTGCTGCCGAGTTGCGCTGCAAGGTTGGTTTCAGGCATAGGGCCTCGGAGCCGGAGATTTCGGAGCAGCCACGGCCGCAGTGCTCCAACGAGCAGCACCGAAACGATCGCAAACACGATGACCTGAATTGCAAGATTATCTGTGCCGAGCGAGGCCAATGCCGCTGCGATTGCCCCGCCAGCAAACATAAAGAGGAAAAGGTCGAGCGTCAGCGCCTCAATTGCGACGAGAACCAGCATGATCGCAAGCCACCAATACCAGTCCATCGGAAACCCCCGTCGTTGAATGAGCCCAATTAATGAATTTTTAACTTAATCTTCTAGGCCTGCTACTTTACGGCATTTTTACCCTCAGTTGGTCAACCGTCTCAAAACTTTGCCCGCGCGGAGTAGCGGCCGTCAACGACGTTCACGTCCAGGGGAACGTCAAATGCCGCAGTAAGATTTTCACTTGTGAGAACCTCGGCGATTGGGCCCGCTGTATGCACCTTGCCGTCTCGCATCAACATTGCGTGCGTGAAGTTCTCTGGGACCTCTTCAACGTGATGCGTGACCAAAACCATCATTGGGGACCGTGGGTCCCCTGCAATCTCTGCGAGAGCTGCGACAAGTTCTTCGCGGCCGCCCAGGTCGAGGCCCGATGCTGGTTCATCAAGCAAAAGCAGTTCGGGATCGGTCATCAACGCACGAGCGACCTGCACCCGCTTCTGTTCCCCAGAGCTGAGAGTTCCGAAGGCACGATCAGCTAAGTGCAGCACGCTGAAGACCGTCAGGAGGTCGGAGGCTCTGTTGTGATCGAGATCCTCGTACTTCTCTCGCCAGCGGCCTGTCCGCCCATAAGCTGCGGTCAACACCACGTCTCGCACCGCTTCGTTACGAGGAATCCGCTCAGCGAGGGCGGAACTAGTGAATCCCACTCGGGGGCGCAGCTCAAAGACGTCCACCCGCCCGAGCGTCTCGCCCAGAATTGACGCCGTTCCGGCAGAAGGGTGCATTTGCGCGGCCGCTAGTTGCAGCAGTGTCGTCTTACCCGCTCCGTTGGGTCCAAGAATGACCCAACGATCCTGTTCAGCAGCCTCCCACGACACGTCGTCGAGAATCGTTGCGGTACCGCGTCGCACGCTGACGCCTTGCATCTTCAGAACACCCGTCATAGTTCCTGAGCCTATCGGTTCATCAGCTGTATCTGGGCAGTCGCCCAGCCCTCGGCGTACGGTGTGTCGGTGGCTGAAGATCTCACTCAACCCTCGTTTCCGCGCTCGGTCCTGCTCGCGCTGTGGCTTAATTCAGTGCAGGCGCATCCAGATATCGAACCCAATGACCTCATCACTGCGGTTGAGGACATCGATGAACCCCACCGATTACTGGGCACTGCCAGCACCCCGGCAGTTCCCACTGCTGAGCAGGAACCGCTGCTCCGCACAGCTATGTCGCATTGGCGAACCCAGCCACTACGAGCCGCGGCTCTCTTGCCCGCGCCTGGGGATCCCGGTGGGCTGCCGCCTGGCGTTTCACCCTCTGCAACCACCGCTGGTGAGTGCGTCCTCTTGAGACTGGGCGACCGCGACATCGGTTTAGTCCCTGAGGTCGAAGTCTTCGGCAGCATTTATGAACAGGGATTCCATGTGTCGTGGACCGCACATGACATTGACCCCTGGGAGAACCGTTTTCTTGGGGCAGTTGGTAGCTTGCAAGATGCCGAACGATCCCTGCGTCGAGCGCTGACAACCGCGACTGAAGCGCTCACTAGTCTCGACGTCGCACGATGGCGTGACGACGCCGCAGATGCCATCCATGCCTTAGGTACCGCAGCGTCAGAACCAGAACGACTGCCACCTAGCTTGGGGCAGCGCCAGGTTCAGGTTCTGATCTTGGCCACACGCTTGCGGTCCATTGTCGATTTAGCCACTGACGACGACGGCGGCGCAGTCAACCTCTGGCAGGCCGACCAGCGTGGCACCGCTCTGCGCGAAGTTGACTATGCGGCGCGGCACGCGATGGCCGCAGCAACGCTCCCACCGCCAGCACAATAAGAAAGCCAGCCACACTGCTTTAGACCGCAGTTGGCTGGCTCCCTCACAACACCGATTCAAGGCATCGAGTTACTGCGCCAGCACCTTCCGGTAAACGTCCAGCGTGCGCTCAGCGATGGCTGACCACGCGAAGTGATCCTCAACGCGCTTGCGAGCTGCAAGGCCCATCTGTGCACAGCGCTCGGGGTCTTCCACCACAGCGGTCAGTGCCTCTGCCAGATCTCGGACAAAACCTTCCGGGTCAACCGGGGTGCCGGCGCCGTCCTGCATCTGCTCCAGCGGCACGAGTAGCCCGGTGACACCGTCGTCGATCACCTCAGGAATTCCCCCGGTGGCAGAGCCCACCACGGGGAGGCCCACAGCCATCGCTTCCAGGTTCACAATGCCAAGCGGTTCATAGATCGATGGGCACACAAAAACAGTGCCTGCGGCGAGAACCGCGATCAGGTCCTCACGCGGAAGCATCTGCTCAATCCAGACCACACCAGAGCGCTTAAGCGCCAACTCAGCCACTGCACCAGCAACTTCTGCGGCAATTTCCGGTGTGTCGGGGGAACCCGCACAAAGAATCAGTTGGACGTCAGGAGGTAAAAGTTCCGCAGCTTTCAAGAGATATGGCAGTCCCTTCTGCCGGGTAATACGTCCAACGAACACCACTGCTGGGCGGCCGGGGTCAATTCCCAAACCACGCACGACGTCGTCGGCGCGCGCCTGTTCTTCACCTTCCGGACGACGCCAACCTGTCAGATCAATCCCGTTGTGCACCACGTGCACACGATCTGGGTCGACTTGCGGGTAACTGCGAAGAATGTCTGCACGCATACCTGCGCTGACCGCAATAACGCCCGCGGCCCCCTCATAGGCGGTGCGCTCCGCCCAACTGGACAATGCGTACCCACCGCCGAGTTGTTCGGCCTTCCACGGACGCATTGGTTCCAGCGAGTGCGCCGATAGCACGTGTGGAATGTCATTGAGCAAACCAGCAAGGTGGCCGGCGAGATTGGCGTACCAAGTGTGGGAGTGCACCAAATCGGCGCCCGCCACATCTGCGGCCATCGCCAGGTCCACCCCGAAGGTACTCAGTACTGGGTCAGCGCCGGCAAGTTCCTCCGGCGCGGTATACCCCGTAACCCAGGGTCGGTCCGGGTCCTGCCGGGGGCCGTCGAAACAGCGCACCCTGGCATCAATGTGCTCCCTAAGGACCACGGACAATTCAGCTACATGTACCCCGGCTCCGCCATAGACGAAGGGAGGGTACTCACGTGTCAACAGATCTACTCTCACAACACGACACGTTAGCGTGAGTTGGTGCGATTTACGTCACAGGCCATAGAGTCAGTCCATGGGAGCACCTCGAGTACTTGCAATCGTCCTTGCCGGCGGCGAAGGTAAACGGCTGATGCCGCTCACCTCGGAACGCGCTAAACCCGCGGTTCCGTTCGGTGGCATCTACCGTTTAGTGGACTTTGCGTTGTCCAACATCGTTAACTCTGGTTATCTCCAGGTTGTGGTGTTGACGCAATACAAGTCCCACAGCCTCGACCGGCACGTCACCAAAACCTGGCGCATGTCTGCACTGCTTGGTAACTATGTCGCGTCCGTACCCGCACAACAGCGAGTCGGTAAGCACTGGTACCTCGGCAGCGCAGACGCGATCTACCAGTGCCTGAACATCATTTACGATGAGAAACCTGACATTGTGGTCGTCACCGGAGCCGACCACGTCTACCGGATGGACTTCTCCCAGATGGTCGATGCGCACATCGCCTCCGGAGCAGAGTTCACCGTTGCTGGGATCCGTCAGCCCATCTCCATGGCTGACCAGTTTGGCGTCATCGACACCGAACCAGACAATCCGGAGAAAATCCGCGCTTTCCTGGAGAAACCTAAAGATCCGACGGGTCTGGCAGACTCCCCGGACGAGATTCTCGCGTCCATGGGCAACTACGTCATCAACGCTGATGCTCTTATCGATGCGGTAACCCGGGACTCAGAAAGCGAAACCACCGAACACGATATGGGCGGGGACATCGCGCCCGCCTTTGTGGAACGCGGCACGGCTTACGTCTACGACTTCATTAATAATGATGTTCCAGGCAACACGGACCGAGACCGCAACTACTGGCGAGATGTCGGCACCATCGACTCATACTTTGAGGCGAATAAAGATCTCATCAGCATCAACCCAGTATTCAACCTGTACAACAACGAATGGCCGCTGTACACCGGCTACATCGGTTTACCACCGGCGAAGTTCGTCCACGCAGGACAGGGACGGCTCGGCCACGCAGCCGACTCACTGGTGTCTCCCGGCGTGATTGTGTCTGGAGCTACTGTCGCCGGCTCGGTTCTCTCCCCCGGCGTTTACCTGCACTCCTGGGCAACTGTGGACGATTCCGTGCTTTTAGACGACGTCATCGTGCACCGGCATGCACAGGTCCATCGGTGCATTGTCGACAAGAACGTCACAATCCTGGAGAACGCTCGGGTTGGCTTCGACCCCGAACTCGACCGATCCCGTGGGTTGACCATCACCGATACCGGCCTCACCGTCATTCCGAAAGGAATGACGATTCATCCTGAGTGATAGCAACGTATCCTGTCGCACGTGACTACTTCTCAGACTAATAACAATGGTGCTCCGATGACTTCTAGCGACGACGCGTCGTTGGAACGACGGCTCCTGGTGATGGACGTTGATTCAACGTTCATCACCCAGGAGGTCATCGAACTTTTGGCAGCACATAACGGCGCTGGCGCCGAAGTTGCCGCTGTGACCGAAGCAGCAATGCGCGGTGAACTCGACTTTGTGCAGTCCCTGCAGCAACGGGTGCTGACCCTTGCGGGACTACCGGAGTCAGTTTTTGCCACCGTGCTCAGCAGTGTGGTCCTCACACCAGGCGCCACAGAACTAGTTGCAGTGCTCCAGCAGCGCGGCTGGATTATCGGATTGGTCTCGGGTGGGTTTACCGAGATCGTGCACCCGCTTGCAGCTCCGCATGGAATTAGTCACGTGTACGCCAACAGGCTCGAAGTGGTTGACGGAGTACTCACTGGGCGCACCATCGGGCCGATTGTGGACCGCGCAGCCAAGGAACGCCTGCTCCGGAAAATTGCAGTTGAAGAACACATCGCCATGGCGGACACCGTCGCCATTGGAGATGGTGCAAACGATTTAGACATGATCGGCGCGGCAGGTATCGGGATCGCTTTTAATGCCAAGCCAGTTGTCCGAGCCCAAGCCCCGCACGTTTTAGACGGCCGGCTCGACGGCGCCATCGCAATTATTGACGCCGTCACGCCCCGGCACTCGAGCTAGTGCTGGACACACTTGTGGCGAGCAGAGCAGGCGACGAGCACTGCAGAGGCTGCGCTATGGTCTGGGCACGCCCTATGGTCTGGGCACAAAGCGCCTAAAGATCAGCCGCGAACAACTTCCTCCAGTTGGACGGTCTGCCCTTGCCACTCCGGCCAAGGCAAAGGGGACCTCAGCACACTGTAGGTAGCAGTGGGAACACCGACTCGTACCTGCGCCACCGCAATATCGTCTGAGCCCGCCCCGGCAAGCAGGGATGCCACGGCCGAGACACAGGGCTCATGCCCGACCACCAGCACTTTTTTCACGTCAGGGTCAATCGTGTGGACGGCCTGCATCAGGTCGTCCACAGATGCTGCGTAAAGTTCGTCCAGGATCAGAACCTGAGGGGTGACAGTTAACCCATGAGCAATGAGTTCCCAGGTTTGTTTAGTCCGCAGTGCGGACGAGCACAACACCAGGTCGGGCTCCAAATGCGATTCACGCAACCGCTCCCCCACTGCCATCGCCTGTTTTCTGCCCTCTAATGCCAGTGCACGCACTTGGTCATCACCAAGCGTGCCACTTTCAGCTTTGGCATGGCGGAGGATGACCAGAGTGCGCGCAGGTGTGGGCATAGCAGTCAGAGTCCCATGGCGTGCACGCCGCCATCGACGTGCACCACTTCACCGGTGGTAGCCGGGAACCAGTCAGATACGAGCGCAGCAACGGCCCGGGCTGTGGGCTCAGGGTTGGTGACGTCCCAGCCCAGTGGAGCGCGCTCGGACCAACCGCTCTCCATCTGCTCAAATCCTGGAATGGATTTTGCAGCGACAGTGCGGATTGGTCCGGCTGAGACAAGGTTGACTCGAATGCCGTCCGGCCCCAAGTCGCGCGCCAGGTAGCGTGAAGTGGACTCAAAAGCGGCCTTCGCTACGCCCATCCAGTCATACACCGGCCAGGCGTACCGAGCATCAAAAGTTAGCCCGACGATTGCGGACCCAGCAGACATGAGCGGTTTGGCTGCAACAGCCAGCGATTTCAATGAGAAAGCTGAAACCTCGAGGGCCGTGGCCACATCGGCCCACGGCGCGGTGAGGAAGTTGCCACCCATCACAGTCTGAGGCGCAAAACCGATCGAGTGCACCACACCGTCAAGGCCATCGACGTGTTCGCGCACCCGGTCCGCCAGTGCGTCTAGGTCTTCTGTGCTCGTGGCATCCAGCTCAATAACCGGTGCTGGGGCTGGAAGCCGGCGGGCAATTGCCTGCGTGAGCCGCATCTGCCGACCAAATGAGGTGAGAACAACCTGCGCCCCTTGCTCCTGGGCGAGACGGGCGACGTGGAACGCGATCGAGTGATCGGTCAGCACTCCCGTAATCAGCAGTTTCTTGCCTTCGAGCAGACCCATGTGTTTCCTTCCAAAATACCGTCCGATCCCGACTGGAACCAGCGTAAACAGTTATATGTGAGCGTATCGACTTGCGTCCGCCCACGCCTTATTCATGCCAACAGCATGGCTCAGAACTGCTCAGTGTCCCATTCCCAAGCCGCCGTCGACGGGGATCACAGCGCCGGAAACGTAACCGGCCGCTTCGGATGCCAAGAATTCGACTACGCCAGCGACCTCGTCTGGCTGAGCAAAGCGGCCCGCCGGAATCGCAGCTTTGTAGGCTTTCTGGCGCTCCTCTGGCAGAGCAGCGGTCATCGCCGTGTCAATAAAGCCCGGCGCAACAACGTTTGCCGTGATGTTTCGTGCGCCCAGTTCACGGGTGATTGACCGAGCCATCCCTACCAGGCCCGCTTTCGAGGCCGCATAGTTCACCTGGCCGGCGCCGCCGTAAAGACCAACAACTGACGAGATCAGAATGATGCGGCCCTTCCGCAACCGGATCATGCCCTTGGATGCACGTCGAACGCACCGGAAAGTACCAGTGAGGTTGACATCGATAACCTGCTCAAACTCTTCATCACTCATGCGCATGAGCAACTGGTCCTTCGTCACGCCCGCATTTGCTACGAGTACCTCAACTGGGCCTAATTCGGCTTCAATGGCTGTGAAGGCAGTGTCCACAGACTCGGTGTCAGTCATATCGCCAAGGACACCAAAAACGCCTTCCGGGAGATCACCGCTGCGATAAATGGTGGCGACTCTGTCGCCTGCTGCAACGAATCGTTCGGCGATAGCGCGACCGATTCCTCGGTTGGCTCCAGTGACGAGCACGGTCCGTGTCATTACTAATTGTCCTCCGGGACTCATATTTTGATACACAAGATCAGACTGCAGGCGTGCGCACACGCCTCCTAGACGGTACCCAACGCATTCGAATATCTGATGAGCGGCGCAACACGACTTTTGACACGCGTTTGTGGGGTTCACTACAAAGGTGCCAGGTACCGGTCCGAACGAGTAAACTCGGTGCGTGCGTAAAAGAAGCGGATCCTCCGGAGATGCTGGGACGGCTGACACACCAGAGCCAGTTCAGCGCATCACGAACGCCCCGGAATCTCTGGCACAAGACCAAGGGCACCGAATGCGGGTCTACGGACTCCAAATGCTCATCCGTGTCGTCTGCCTGTTTCTCGCGGTTCTCATTCCACACCCAGTCCGGTGGGCATTCGTCGTCGGTGCAGTCTTCATCCCTTACCTCGCGGTTCTCCTAGCAAATGCCGGTCGGGACAGAGTCACCGCGGAGGTCATCCTCCTGGATCCACGCCAGATCACTGGCAGTTCCGCACCCAAGCAGGAACCGAGCCCTGCTGGGTTCCCGAAGACATTTCCTTCCTCAGTCACCCCTGAAACGGAGCGGTAAGCAATGGACCTTTTAGGTCAGGCCGACCCCATCGGCGATGAATTAATCTGCAGCGGCAAAGGCTGCCCACAAACTGCCGTGTGGGGTCTGTTGTGGAACAACCCCAAGATTCACACCCCGGAGCGTCGCAAAGTCTGGTTAGCGTGTGATGAACACCGCGCACACCTGGAGAAGTTCCTTGGACTGCGTGACTTCCTGAAAGCCACAGTTCCAGTCAGTGACCTCGAGCAGAAGGAACAGTGAACTCAGCAGCGACAGACAGTTCACCTGCAGTCCATCAGCGCACCACCCGTGAGTGGATCGTTCTTGCCGTTGGAGCCGTCGTCGTCGCTGCCCTATGCCTGCTGGCCGGACAATGGCAGTGGAGCAGGCATCTCAACCGAGAAGCCCGCATCGACACGGTGGTAGCGAACTTCGACACCCCCGCGGTGCCCCTCAGCGAATTCGTTAACGGTCCTGGGCAAGAGCTTTCTTCCGACGACGAATGGCGCATGGTCACTGTCACCGGAACCTACCGTCCGCAAAATACGGTGTTCTTGCGCAACCGTCCGGTGCAGTCGACGGCGGGTCTTCATGTTTTGGTCCCCTTGGAAGCCGAGGACGGACTGGTTTACATAGTCAACCGCGGTTTTGTCCCCATGGGAGCAGACGGGTCCCAACCGGAAGCGGTGCCGGCTCCGCCCGAGGGAAGGGTCATCCTCACAGCCCGGCTCCGCCCAGATGAACCCGTCACCTCACAGGGCGCGCCTCAGGGCCAGACCCAGGCGATCAACACCGAGATGGTGCTCGAAGCCACTGCTGAGGATCCACAGTGGGCCAATCAGCGCACTACAGAACTGTATTTGGCCCTTGAAGAGGAGAATCCCGCCCCTGCGCAGCGCCTCTATGGGCTGCCGCAGCCCAGCACTGACCCAGGTTCGCACCTGTCTTACACGTTCCAGTGGGTTGTGTTCGCGGTGGGCGCCATTGGCGGATTCCTCGTCTTACTCCGAAGAGAGCGCAACGTAGCTATCCGCCGTCGAGAAGTTGCCGCAGGACCGGCCGCGCCGCTGCCTGCGGACACTCCCGCAGACGTTGCCGCTTGGATTGTCGGCGCTGCCGACCCCGGCCCCTCCCGCCGTGAGCGTCGGCGTGGACCCTCCGATGAAGAGACTGAAGACGCCCAGCTGGATGCACAGGGCCTCTGAGGTCAGGCCAATGCGACCAGTTCCGCGTACTCGTCATTCCAGAGGTCTTCATCACCATCAGGAAGCAGCAGTACCCGCTCTGGACCGAGTGCCTCAACCGCACCTTCATCGTGTGTGACCATGACCACCGCGCCCTCATAGTTGCGTAGTGCGCCCAAAATTTCTGCGCGACTGGCAGGGTCAAGGTTGTTAGTCGGCTCATCAAGCAGCAGCACATTTGCAGAGGACACCACGAGGGTGGCTAGTGCGAGCCGCGTTTTCTCGCCACCAGAGAGCACATGTGTTGGTTTATAGGCGTCGTCGCCGGAGAACAAAAAGGAGCCCAACGTTGACCTAACCTCGATGTCACTGAGGTCAGGCGCTGCATGCCGCAGGTTCTCCACCACCGTAACGTTGAGGTCAAGCATGTCGTGCTCCTGGGCGTAGTACCCCAGTTTGAGCCCGTGTCCGGCGTCAACCGTCCCGGAGTTCTGAGGTTCCACTCCAGCGAGAATGCGCAGCAAGGTGGTCTTGCCAGCACCGTTCAGTCCGAGAATTACGACCCGGCTGCCACGGTCGATGGCCAAGTCCACCCCGGTGAAGATTTCTAAAGACCCATACGCCTTAGACAAACCGGAGGCGGTTAACGGTGTCTTCCCACAGTGCGCTGGCTTGGGGAACCGAAGTTTCGCAACCTTGTCGGACTCGCGTTCACCCTCGAGGTCGGACATCATCCGTTCCGCGCGACGCATCATGTTCTGCGCGGCCACGGCCTTTGTAGCCTTGGCACGCATCTTGTCCGCTTGCGCGAACAGCACAGAAGCCTTCTTTTCAGCGTTCATGCGGTCGCGACGACGACGGCGTTCATCGGTTTCGCGTTGCTTCTGATAAGCGTCGTAACCCAGGCTGTACTGATCCATTTCACCGCGGTTGGCGTCGAGGTGGAACACCTTGTTCACCGTTGCGCGGAGTAGTTCGACGTCGTGACTGATCACGATGAGGCCGCCGGAGTAATTGCGGAGGAACTCGCGCAGCCACAAGATGGAATCAGCGTCGAGGTGGTTTGTCGGCTCATCAAGCAGCAGGATCTCAACGCCGGAGAACAGAATTCGTGCCAGTTCAATACGACGACGTTGTCCACCCGAAAGGGTTCCCAAGGGCTGTGACAATACGCGACCATCAAGTCCGAGGTTCGATGTGATGCGTTCGGCTTCACTTTCAGCCGCGTAGCCACCGGCGGCGACAAACCGGGCTTCAAGTTTGGGGTAGCGGTCCATGGCGGCCAACTGCGTGTCAGTATCAGCGCTGGCCATTGCACCTTCGGTGTCGCGCATCTGCTGCACGATCTGATCCAGGCCACGTGCGGAGAGCACCCTGCTCATAGCGAGTTCTTCTAGGTCCCCTGACCTGGAGTCTTGCGGCAGATATCCGACTTCGCTTCCGCGGACAATCTTTCCGCCTGCGGGGAGGGTCTCACCAGCCAGTGTTTTTGTCAGCGTCGTTTTTCCAGCACCGTTTCTGCCCACGAGTCCGATTCGGTCACCGGGGCCAACCCGAAATGACGTTTCTGCGAGCAATACTCGGGCGCCCACCCGTAGTTCGATGTTCTGGGCAGTGATCAACTGACGAACCCTCCGAATGACAAGCGTCTGCGTTGGTCGCAGGCACAAACGAATCAAGTCTACGCGTCGCTAGCGTGGGAACACGACGATTTACCATCCTGCACTAGTGCGGTGTGGCACACCTGCCGCCCCTTACTGCAGTCACGAGAGGATTTCACTGCATGTCGCTTTTCCAGAAGAAGTCAGCAGCCAGCACCAGCCACCCTGCAACAGACCTCGCACTGATCGGAACCTTTGCAGCACTGATAGCTGTATGTTCCCTCATTGCCGTCACGGTCGCTGTGGTTCCGGTGCCGATCACTCTGCAGACTTTTGCGGTGCTGCTGGCTGGAATCGTGCTCGGGCCAAAACGTGGTGGCCTTGCTGTGTTGCTCTACTTGTTGGTGGGATTCGCAGGCCTGCCAGTTTTCGCCGGTGGTTCCAGTGGCTTTGCGTCATTTGCTTCCCCCTCGGTGGGCTATCTGCTGTCCTTCCCCGTTGCGGCCATCGTCGCCGGGGCAGTTGTACGACGCGTTGCGGTGACTAAGCGGGCGCTGCAAACCCCCGTCGTAATCCTTGCAGCCGTACTCGGCACGCTCACGACTTACCTTGGTGGAGTCCCCGTCATGGCGTGGCGAGCCGAGATGCCGTTGGTTGACGCAATCTTGTTTAACAATGTTTTCGTTCCCTTCGACATCGTGAAGCTCGTCCTCGCTGGCCTCACAGCAGCAAGTGTGTTCCGTGCTTTCCCTGGGTTGCGCGCGCGGGAGCTACCAGTCGATGGGAACCTGCCCGTTGAGAACGATGTGCCAGCAACCAAGGTGGGCGGGGCAAACTCCGCCGGAGCATGATCGCATTTGAGGGCGCCTCAATTCGAGTGCAAGACTCTGCCGATCCCGCGGCGACTCGCACCATTGTGAAGAAGATGAACTTGCAGCTGTCACAGCAGCGCATTGCGATTATCGGTGCCAACGGTAGCGGCAAGTCCTCGCTAGCCCGGCTGGTCAATGGCTTAATCCAGCCCAGTACGGGCAGAGTACGGGTCAACGGCTTAGACACAGTCGCCGACGGCGTAGCAGTGCGCCGCCACGTCGGATTTGTCTTCACAGATCCCGCTGCGCAACTGGTGATGCCCACAGCGATAGAAGATATTGAACTGTCTTTACGACGCTCGGGGCTGAACCGCTCTGATCGGCAAACCAGGGCACAGGAGATTCTGGCGGAGTATGGGCTTGGTGCGCATGCCCACGCTAGCGTGCACACTCTCTCTGGAGGGCAAAAGCAACTCCTTGCCCTCGCCGGAGTGCTCGCCACCGAACCCGCGATTTTAGTGTGTGATGAACCCACGACGTTGCTTGATCTGCGGTGGCGACAGCAGATAGACACTCTACTGAGAGAGTTACCGCAACAGATCGTGCTCGTCACACATGACCTTGATGCTGCTTTAATGAGCGACAGGGTGATTGTCATCGATGACGGCGGCGTTCTCTACGACGGGGAACCCGTCGCCGCCATTGCGAAGTATCGCGCGCATATGGCCCCTGCCCACACACCCGCGGTTCCCGCGACGCAAGGCGGTGCACTGTGAGGTTTCCTGGCGGCTTACGCCCTCGAGCACACCGACGTGCCAGGGTGGCGTTGAGCCCTATTGGTCTCTATCAGCCTGGCGACTCACCGATTCACCGGATGGGCGCGGGGCCAAAACTTTTGGTGCTTGCGTTCATTGGCATCGGTGTCAGTCTCGCCTCTAACCTCTGGGCAACGGCTTTGGCACTTCTCTTGGCTTTGACGGCAATCCGCATTGCTTCATTGCCGCTCTGGTCAACGCTGACGCGGCTTCGTTTGGTGGTGATCTTCGCCCTCGGACTCGTTATTTACCATGCGTGGGCATCCACCTGGCATCGTGGCCTGGAGTTGAGCACGAACCTTGTGGCACTCGTGCTCTTGGCCGTCGTGTTTACCGCGACGACACAGGCCGATGATCTGATCAGCCTCGTGGTGCGCGGAATGACCCATCTCGTCCGAGTGCCGCTCTTGGGCCGCGCGATTAAGCCGCAGTCCATCGCACTGAGTGTGTCAATTATGCTCCGCACAATTCCGTTGCTCACGCAGGTCCATGCACAAACGGTAGATGCCGCACGCGCCCGCGGGCTGGAACGGCTACCACGGGCAGTGCTGGTGCCCCTAGTTTTGCGCGCTGTATCTCATGCACACGACACTGGGCAAGCACTTCACGCCCGCGGTGTCCTTGACACGGACTGATCCAAATCGTCAACGAGGCAGTGCTTTTACAAGCGGTGCTGTTGCAGACAGTCCTGTTGCCAACGCAAAGCGTGTTTCCAAAGCGGGGTTGTTGACGCGTTAGACGTTGAAGCCCAAGGCGCGCAACTGTTCCTTGCCATCTGCAGTGATCTTGTCTGGACCCCACGGTGGCATCCATACCCAGTTCACGCGGTAGCCATTGGTGACGCCCTCAAGGGACTGCGCGGTCTGTTCTTCAATGACGTCGGTCAGCGGGCATGCTGCTGAAGTCAGCGTCATGTCGATGACGGCGTGGTTGTTCTGGTCGATTGAGACGCCGTAGACCAGCCCAAGATCGACGATGTTGATCCCAAGTTCAGGGTCAATGACATCGCGCATAGCTTCTTCGACGTCCGCCGCTGTAATCGCGGGGGTTTCGGTACTCATATCTACTCCTGCGGGTTGACGTTGCTGGATTGATTTTCTGATGCTGCGGGCAAAGCGCTCCGGACGATGGCATCACGCAATGCTGCCCAGCCAAGAAGCGCACACTTGATGCGCGCGGGGTACAGAGATACTCCGGTGAATGCTGTGCCGTCGCCCAGAGTGTCTTCCTTCTCCTCGGACAGCCCCTTACCACGAGAGCCCATGAGCTCTCGAAAGGTCTCTCCAAGTTTTTCCGCTTGCTGCGTTGACGTGCCCTCAGTGAGTTCAGTCATCACTGACAAGGACGCCTGGGAGATCGAGCACCCCTGGCCCTCCCAGGACACGTGCTTAACGGTCTGTTCGGTTCCGCTGCCGGTGAGTTCAACTCGTAGCGTCACTTCATCTCCACAGGTCGGGTTGACCTGGTGGGATTCGCCACACAAGTGAGTGGCGTCTGCGTCGACGAAGCCGCGACCATTCGGCATACGTGAATGGTCAAGGATGACCTCTCGGTAAAGCTGTTCCATCGCTGTTGCTGTCATAGTCCTACCTCCTCAACCAATCCGAAGAACGCTCGGACACCCTGCAAAGATTCCCGGAACGCCACAATATCTGCAGAGTTCGTATAAACCGATGCTGATGCGCGCGCAGTTGCTGCGATGCCAAAGCGTCGGTGCAACGGTTGGGCGCAATGGTGTCCAACGCGTACAGCCACCCCTGCATCGTCCAGCACTTGACCAACGTCGTGTGCGTGGACGCCGTCCACTACGAAGGATACGACGGCTAGTCGATCAGTTGCGTCTAGGGGGCCAATGATTCGGACGCCTGGGATATCTGCAATTTGCAGCATCTCGCGGGCGAGTTCATTTTCGTGCGCAGAAACCTCGGTCATGCCAAGGTCGAGCAGATACCGTGCGGCGGCTCCCAAAGCGACTGCTTGGGCCACGGGCTGGGTTCCAGCTTCGAATCGCTGTGGCGGTGGCGCATACGTTGTTTCGGTCATGGTCACGACCTCAACCATTGAACCGCCGGTCAAAACAGGCGGCATAACTGCAAGGAGTTCACGCCGGCCATATAAGGCACCGATCCCTGTGGGTCCCAACATTTTATGTCCGGAAAATGCTGCAAAATCAACGTCAAGGTCGTGGAAATTGACCGGTAGGTTTGGCACGCTCTGGCAGGCATCAAGGACGGTCAGTGCACCAACTTCGCGTGCTCTACGCACGATGGGTGCAACCGGGGTAATCGCGCCAGTCACATTCGAAGCGTGGGTAAATGCCACGATCCGAGTGCGTTCACCAATCGTTTCAGCGACCTGATCCATGCGGATTCGGCCGTCATCGCCGACTTCGAGCCACCGCAAGACTGCGCCGGTTCGGGCGGCAAGTTCCTGCCATGGAATCAAGTTCGCGTGGTGCTCAGCCTCGGTGACGACAATTTCGTCACCGGGCCGCAGCACAAATGGCGCAGCCGCAGCGCCGCCCCGCCCTGCGGTGGCGTTGGAAAACGCATAAGCCACCATGTTGATGGCCGTCGTTGCCCCTGAGGTCCAGACCAGTTCGTCCTCATCGGCGCCTACAAGTTCGGCTACCGTGCGTCGGGCCTCTTCAAAGGCCTCCGTGGCTTCTTCTGCCAGGAGGTGGGACCCGCGGTGCACTGCAGCGTTGCGTTGCAGGTAAAAGTCCTGCTCTGCATCAAGAACAGGGTCCGGCTTCTGGGATGTGGCGCCGGAATCCAGGTAGACGAGCGGACGTCCGTTACGGACGGTTCGGGCCAGCAGGGGGAAGTCTGCGCGCACTGCGGCTAACTCCCCCACACTTAATTGCTTTGTACCAGCCACTGCCTTGCTCCTCCGCTCGTCTACCTGAATGACGCTTGTCTAGATTATCGCTGCGAAACTGCTCAGGCTGTTGGCGTCAGGTAACGGTCGTAGCCTTCAGCTTCTAGACGGTCAGCAAGTTCCGGTCCGCCCTGTTCAGCAATGCGTCCATCAACGAAGACGTGGACAAAGTCCGGGGTGACGTACTGCAGAATCCGGGTGTAGTGCGTGATCAGAATGATTCCGACCTCTGTTGTTGAACGCACGTTGTTGATCCCTTCGGATACAACACGCAGCGCGTCGACGTCCAGACCGGAGTCAGTCTCATCAAGGATTGCAAAACGGGGGTGCAGCAGCTTCATCTGCAGGATCTCGTGGCGCTTCTTCTCGCCACCGGAGAACCCCTCGTTCACGTTGCGCTCTGCGAATGATGTATCCATGCGCAGGTTTTCCATTGACGTCTTCATGTCCTTGACCCAGTGACGCAGGGCAGGAGCTTTTCCATCAATGGCGGTTTTGGCCGTACGCAGGAAGTTGGACACGCTGACGCCAGGAACCTCAACGGGGTACTGCATGGCCAGGAACATTCCGGCCCGAGCACGCTCGTCAACGGTCATCTCAAGCACGTCTTCACCATCGAGGGTGACGGTGCCGGATGTGATCTGGTACTTGGGGTGGCCAGCGATCGAGTAGGCCAGCGTCGACTTACCAGAGCCGTTAGGGCCCATGATGGCGTGCGTCTCACCTGATTTGATGGTCAGGTCTACGCCACGAAGGATTGCCTTGGGGCCTTCCTTCGTCTCGACGCTTACGTGCAGGTCGCGAATTTCAAGAGTGGACATGTATCGATCTCCTCAGCAGATCTTAGAGCGTGGTGTCGACATCGACGAGCACACGCTCGCCCTCGACGGACAAGGGATAAACAGGAATGGGACGGATTGCAGGTGGGGAGTCTGGTGCCCCGGTGCGCAGATCAAATCGTGATCCATGCAGCCAGCACTCAATGAAGCAGCCCTCCACCTCACCCTCGGACAACGAAACGGCACCATGGGAGCAGATGTCTGACACCGCATGCAGCTCGCCGTCGGAATCGCGGACAACCGCAACTTCAACGACTTTTCCGTTTGTGTTCTCCAGCTCGACCCGGAACGTGCCCTCTTCGGGCACGTCCTGGGTCAAGCAGGCCAGTTGTGCGCTCATGCGGGGTTTGAACCCTCCCCGGTAATGACGCTCATCGACTTCTCGAGTTCAGCTTCAACCGACGCGACCAGACGCTCCTGAACTGCTGGAACACCAATCTGGTCGATGACCTCGACGAAGAAGCCGTGGACGACGAGCCGACGCGCCTCAACCTCATGGATGCCTCGCGACATCAGGTAGAAGAGCTGTTCGTCGTCAAACCGGCCCGTGGTGCTCGCGTGACCGGCCCCGGCGATTTCGCCGGTTTCGATTTCGAGGTTCGGGACGGAGTCGGCACGGCCGCCGTCGGTCAGAATCAGGTTTCGGTTCAGTTCATAGGTGTCCGTACCCACTGCTGCTGCCCGGATCAGGACGTCGCCCACCCATACGGTGTGTGCGTCCTCGCCCTGCAGTGCGCCCTTGTAGGTCACACGTGACTTGCAGTTAGGCACTGGGTGATCGATGAACAGACGGTGTTCCTGGTGCTGTTCTGAATCAGCGAAGTACAGACCCAGCAGGTCGACGTCGGCGCCTTCAGCAACGAGTTCGGCGTCCGGGGAGACCCGCACGACGTCGCCGCCCAGGGTTACCACGACGTGCTTCACGGTTGCATCGCGTCCCACGCGCATTCGCTGTGAGGATGCGTGCACCGATCCGGCGTCCCAATCCTGCAGGGACAACACAGTCAGGTGCGCGCCGTCCTCGACGATGATCTCAATAGTTTCGTTGAGATTGGCGTGGCCGATGTGGTCAATCACGACTGTCGCTTCGGAGAGTTCCTTGGCGTGAATCAGCAGGTGATTCGCGGTGACCGCCGGGTCGATTCCCTCAATGCGGATCGAGGTGATCTCCGAGGCAACCGTTTTCGCTGGCACGGTCACAACGGTGGATTCGGCAAAGGAGTGCCAGCTGGTGACCGCGGTGCGGTCCCCTGGTGCGCCAACTTTTCCGAGCCGCTCGTCATCTCGGCCAACGATCTCTACATTGACCTCGGGTGCCTCAACGACTGTTGTGCGCACTCCACGGCCGCTCTGTTCGGTTTCAAACAGTGGTGCGAGGCGTGAAATTGGCGAAAAGCGCCATTCTTCTTCGCGTCCTGTAGGAACAGGCATTGTGGCGAGGTCGAAGGAGTTGACGCGGTCTGCGCGCGAACCCTGCGGGACTGTGTAGTCCCCGTGGGTGTGCGCGCCGTCCAGCGCTGCCTTCGAATGGTCGGTGCTTAATGTTTGATCTGGTGTCGCGGTGGTCATCAGCCGACTGACCCTTCCATCTGCAGTTCGATGAGGCGGTTGAGTTCGAGCGCATATTCCATGGGCAGGTGACGGGCAATGGGCTCGACGAACCCACGCACGATCATCGCCATTGCTTCGGTCTCTTCCATGCCTCGGGACATGAGGTAGAACAACTGGTCGTCACTGACGCGCGAAACAGTAGCTTCGTGCCCCATGGAGACATCGTCCTCACGGACGTCGTTGTACGGGTACGTGTCTGAGCGTGAGATCTGGTCAACAAGTAGTGCGTCACACAGCACGTTTGAAGCGGAGTGTTCTGCACCTTCCAGCACCTGGATCAGACCGCGGTACGACGTACGGCCTCCGCCACGTGCAACGGACTTGGAGACGACAGACGACGTCGTGTGCGGGGCTGCGTGCACCATCTTGGCACCGGTGTCCTGGTGCTGATCGGTTCCAGCAAAAGCGATCGACAGCGTCTCACCGTGAGCGTGCTCACCCATGAGGTAAACCGCTGGGTACTTCATGGTGACCTTCGAGCCGATGTTGCCATCGACCCATTCCATGGTTGCGCCCTCAGCGGCAGTTGCGCGCTTGGTGACAAGGTTGTAGACGTTGTTCGACCAGTTCTGAATCGTGGTGTACCGCACCTTGGCGTTCTTCTTCACGATGATTTCCACGACGGCAGAGTGCAAGGAGTCCGACTTGTAGATCGGGGCCGTGCAGCCTTCGACGTAGTGCACTGACGAGCCTTCATCGGCAATGATCAGTGTGCGTTCGAACTGGCCCATGTTCTCGGTGTTAATCCGGAAGTAAGCCTGCAGTGGGATATCAACGTGCACACCAGGCGGTACGTAGACGAACGAGCCACCTGACCATGCCGCAGAGTTCAGCGAAGCGAACTTGTTGTCACCGATCGGGATAACTGACCCGAAGTACTGCTCGAACATCTCTGGGTACTCGCGTAGCCCGGTGTCGGTGTCAACGAAAATGACACCCTGTTCTTCGAGGTCCTCACGAATCTGGTGGTAGACCACCTCGGACTCGTACTGGGCCGCCACACCGGCAACGAGACGCTGCTTCTCTGCTTCAGGGATACCAAGACGGTCGTAGGTCTCCTTGATGTCATCTGGGAGATCCTCCCAACGCGTGACCTGGCCCTCAGTGGACCGGACGAAGTACTTGATCTGATCGAAGAAGATCCCAGAGAGGTCGCTGCCCCATGCCGGCATCGGCTTCTTATCGAACAGCCGGAGGGACTTCAGCCGCAGCTTCAGCATCCACTCGGGCTCGTCCTTCAGCTTGGAGATGTTTCGAACAACTTGCTCGTCGATTCCGCGTTCGGCGATCTCGCCAGCCTTGTCGGAGTCATGCCAGCCGTACTCATATGCCCCAATCGAGGCAATGATCTCCTCATCACTCGCTGGTTCGACCACATTCGTGGTCACAACATCATCAGTTGGTGCGCTCATTTTTTTCCTTCCACGGTCCAAGCCATATGCCGGATGGGGGTAGGGGTCTGATTGTGAACAGATAAATCGATAGGGCCACTTCGGTCAGTCACATTGGGGCTCCTCATCTGCGACCGCTTGCAGCGGTACGTTCGTGGTGCAGACGTGTGCGCCCCCTGCGAGCGTGACGAGACGTTGCACATGAGACCCGACAAGCCGGGAGATAGTCTGCGCCTCCGCTTCACAGAATTGCGGGAACCTCGCTGCGACATGCTGCACCGGACAGTGTCCCTGACATAACTGAATAGCGGTGCCGCCCGAAGCTGCTGTGATAGGTCGTGCGCTGGCGGCGTAGCCGTCAGCAGACAGTGCTTGTGCCAGTTGTTCGACGCGGTCAGGAACGCCTTCGGCCGTGATCATCGGCGCATATCGCTCTTCAATCTGAGCCATGTGCCGCTGCGCAAGTGCCGTGATCGCTTCAGGCCCCGCCGTCTCCTCAAGGAACTGCATCGTCTCAACTGCCAAACCAGAATAGGCACCCGGTCCGGGGTCCTGAGCGCGGTCAGACGCAATGTACTTCCGCGCTGGACGCCCGCGCTGTCCCGTCGGTTCGGCCTGATGGTTCTCTACGAGATCATCGGCCTCCAAGCTCAAGATGTGCCGGCGGATCGCCGCTGGAGTAAGTTCAAGGGCGGCTGCCAACTGCGCGGCAGTGACTGGACCCTGCGTCATAATGAGTTGCAGCACTAGGTCCTTGGTGCGATCCGGGACAGTCTGATCAGGCACAGCCTGCCCAGCAGACATGCTCGATCCAGTAGTTGGACCAGTGAAAAACTGTGTCATGCCCCAACCTCCTGGAAAGTAGCGCCGCAAAGAACCGGTCAATACTGCGTCTGATATACACAACAGTCTCGTTGCTTAAATGCTTCCATGCAAGGAAGGCGAGCCTCACAACCGCCCTAAAGCGGCGTAACTCACACTCACCAACGGGTGCCTTGAAGGCAAGCACACTAGACTCCACTCTCGTGCCCCACTCACCCGCCGTCGAGATCTCCGGCCTCGTCAAACGCTACGGCGATGTTGACGTCGTCGATCAACTCAGTCTTAGCGCAGCCGCAGGTGCGCTCACTGCAGTGCTAGGACCCAACGGGGCCGGTAAGACAACAACCATCGAGTGTTGCGAAGGCCTGCGGCAGCCCGATAGCGGCCGCATCAGAGTGCTGGGGCACGACCCCCTCACCGAAGCGCGCGAACTCCGGCCGCGCGTAGGCGTCATGCTGCAGGATGGCGGCCTGCCCACTGCTGTGCGAGCGCTGGAAATGCTCCGGCATGTCGCCAAGATGTACGCCAACCCTCGCAGCGTTGAAGAACTCACCGAACGCCTCGGCCTCGCTTCCTTTGGGCGCACCACAGTGCGTCGTCTCTCCGGTGGACAACGGCAACGTCTTGCGCTGGCAACAGCCATCGTGGGCCGACCAGATGTCGTGTTCCTCGATGAACCCAGCGCCGGTTTGGATCCACAAGGAAGACACGCCGTCTGGGAACTTATCCGCGAGTTGAGGGCCGACGGCGCAAGCATCATTCTCACCACCCACCTCATGGACGAAGCAGCTCAGCTCGCTGATTACGTAGCGATTGTGGACGGTGGCAAAGTCATTGCTCAAGGCTCAGTCTCCGAGCTCACCGCTTCGCACACCAGTCGCACCCTCAACATTGGGCTGTCGGTATCTAGCGCGCAGGTGAACCTCACAAGTCTGCGAGCTGCGATTGCACAAGGTGAGCCAGCGGGACCGGAGTGGGACCTTTCCATTAAACCGAACGGTCACATCCAGATCACCGGAGCAATCACACCGCAGACACTCGTTGCTGTCACAACCTGGTGCTCAGACCACGACTTGACTATCCAGGCGCTGGATCTTGGCGATCGAACCTTGGAAGATGTCTTCCTCGACCTCACCGGACGGAACCTGCGATGAGACCTACTACTCCTGACTCTCAAACCGTTGGCACCAGCGGGCCAGCTTCCGCTCCGGCAAGCCGACGGATCGCAGCGCAGACGATTTTCGAGGCCCGGATGATCCTGCGCAACGGTGAACAACTCATGATCACCGTGTTTCTTCCCGTCATTCTGCTCATCGGCCTAGTCAAAACTGACGTCATCGCGCTCGATACCGGTGCCGTCAGCCGCGTCGACTTCGTCACGCCGGGGGTGCTCGCCCTTGCAGTGATGACCACTGCATTCACCTCGCAGGCCATCGCCACGGCATTTGACCGCCGCAACGGTGTGCTTCGCCTCTTGGCGACCACACCACTAGGCCGCAGTGGGCTCCTGGCGTCAAAAATCTTGGGGGTCCTCGGCGTTGAGATTGTGCAAGTTGTAATTCTGGGAGGGGTAGCACTGGCAATGGGCTGGCAGCCAGCCGCCGCTGGAGTGCCGCTTGCGATCCTCGCGACTCTCCTTGGCACGGCTGCGTTTACCTCCCTCGCACTACTATTCGCAGGCACACTGCGCGCCGAAGGTGTGATTGCACTAGCGAATATCTTGCTCATCGTCTTGATTGTTGTCGGCGGTGTGCTGGTACCCGTCGACCAATTGCCCGGCCCGCTCGCTCACATCGCCACTTTTCTCCCCTCGGGGGCCTTAGGTGAAGCCATGCGTGCCGCGCTCATTGACGCCACAGTCCCCCCGGTCAGCGTCATCGTTCTCACAGCGTGGACTGCAGCCCTTGGCTGGGGTGCTGCAAAATTATTCCGGTGGCAGTAGCCCCTTCGACTGCATGGACTCAATCTCACCAACGGGCCAACGTCACAGTTGGGGAATAGTGCCCGAGGCACTGACACCGCTACCGTGTAAGGGTGAGCACAGAACCTGCCTCCCAGCCCGTCGAAGCGCGTGTACCAGCCCAGCCCCGTAGGGACCGGCTAGCGTGGCTACGCTCCTGGACTCGACCGGCCATTGTGGCGAACCTGGTCGGACAGATCCTGATCGTGCTCAGTGGCGGATTGGTGCGTCTGACTGCATCCGGACTGGGCTGCTCCACCTGGCCACAATGTGAACCCGGTTATTTCACCCCGCAGTACCACGAAGCAATTTCGATTCACCCCTACATTGAGTTCGGAAACCGGCTCATCTCAGTGGTGTTGGTCCTTGTGGCTGTGGTCGTGGCACTTCTTGTATGGACCTCGCGCAACCGGACAGTACAACTGCGGTTGTGGGGACTAGTTCCGCTCTTCGGTGTTGTGGTGCAGGCAGTCGTCGGAGGAATCACCGTATTGATTGACCTGCACCCCGCAATTGTTGGCGGTCACCTCTTGCTGTCCATGGCACTCATTGCACTATCCACATATCTGCTGGTCCGGTGGGATGAAGGCGATGGTCCTGCCATCACGACGGTGACTCGGGCCGGGCTCATCTGGTCACGCATTACCGGTGTGCTTGTTATTCCAGCACTCGTTCTGGGAGTCATCGTCACCGGCACTGGGCCGCACTCCGGTGACACCACAGTCGGTTACCGCTTCGGCTTTGACCCAGTGCTAATCACTCGGCTGCACGCCCTTTCGGTCTGGGCATTTGTGCTTACGTTGATCGTGGCCGCTGTAGTGCTTTTACGCCAAAACCACGCCCCAAGCAGCGTCAAACATGCCCTCGTAGCGCTTTTCAGCATCACCATTGTGCAGGGGGCCGTTGGCTATGTGCAGTACTTCTCTGACTTGCCCATCATTCTCGTCGCCTTGCACATGGTGCTGGCAGCGGGTCTCACAGCCGTAGCCACCTGGTTTGTGCTGAGTCTACGAACCCGGGTCGCTGCCCACTCGCCTGACGCTGCGGCCTAGGTCGCTGCGGGTGAGGACACCGCTAGCGAGGATATTGTGGGCTAAGGCCGAACTAATGCATGCAGGCCGGGACTGGCGGAGATAGCTCTAGGAAATTGTGCGGCGCTCTGGCCATGGTGCATCAACCGGCCGCAGACTGTGCCAGCCCCCTGCCTTTGACGCGGCTGCGGCCAGGATGCCCACGACTGCAGATGGGTTGTGTACATCTCCCGCTAAGACCGCGGTGACCGCATCTTCAAGTGGCACCCAGCGCTGCGGCATATCCACTTCTTCATCTTGGCGTTCGTGTCGATCTGTAGCAGGGACGGGTCGCACATCCCTAGCTAGAAATACGCGTAACGCCTCGTTGTTTCCGCCTGGAGTAGTGAAGTAATCAGCCAGAACGTGCCAGGTGTCTGCAATAAGGTCGGCTTCTTCAGCTAATTCACGAGCGGCGGCAGCTTGGGCAGGTTCGTCAGCAACGTCAAGCAGACCAGCCGGTGGTTCCCAGAGTTCGCGGCGTACCGGGTGTCGGTACTGCTTGAGCATCAGCACCCGATCGTCGGGGTCAAGCACAATGATTGCGACCGCTCCGGGGTGATCAATGTACTCCCGTCGAACCGTGGTGTGCCCGAGGTCAACCTCTTCAACCCGCAGGTCAAAGATTGCTCCGTGATGGATCACATCTGATGCCAACACCGGCTTTGCAACAGCGACGTCACGGATCTGGTCTGCTCGAGTTGCCATGTCAGGCCCGCTTCTTGATTGCTGCTGCAATAAGCCCGGCAAATAGTGGGTGTGCCGCAGTCGGTCGGGATTTGAACTCCGGGTGCGCCTGAGTAGCCACGTAGAACGGGTGCACATTGTGCGGCAGTTCGACGAACTCCACCAGCTTCTCGTCCGGCGAGGTGCCAGAGACCACGAGTCCTGCGTCCTGGAGTTGATCGCGATAGGAGTTATTCACCTCGTAGCGGTGCCGGTGTCGTTCCGAAACCAACTCGGTGCCATAGGCAGTGGCCACCACTGACCCGGGTGTCAGGACGGCGTCGTACGCTCCGAGCCGCATTGTGCCGCCCAGATCCCCGTCGCCGTCAACGATGGCAAGTTGCTCTTGCAGGGTGGCAACAACTGGGTGTGAGTTCTGCTCGGAGAACTCCGATGATGAGGCGCCTTCGAGGCCCATCACGTTCCGTGCGTACTCCATAACCATGGCTTGGAGTCCCAAGCAAATGCCCAGTGTCGGCACCTGATTTTCACGGGCCCAGCGCAACGCGCCTAGTTTGCCATCAATTCCACTCACCCCGAAGCCACCCGGGACCAGAATCGCGTCCACGCCGGCTAGTTCGGTCGCGGCGTCTTCAAGAGTCTGACAGGTGTCCGCTGGTACCCAACGAATCGACACTTTGGCAGAATTTGCGAAGCCACCAGCGCGCAGCGCTTCAGTCACCGAAAGGTACGCATCAGGCAGATCAACATATTTGCCGACTAGACCAACCTCAACCTGGTGCGTCGGGTTGTGCACCTGCTCAAGGAGTTCATTCCAACCGTCCCAGTCGACATCACGGAACGGGAGTCCGAGCCGCTGCACGACATAGACGTCGAGTCCTTGTGAGTGCAGGACTTTGGGAATGTCATAGATGCTGGGCGCGTCCTCACAGGTCACGACTGCTTCGTTCTCCACGTCACACATCAGAGCGATTTTCCGCTTAATGGAGTCGGGCATCTCACGATCCGCACGCAGCACAATCGCATCGGGCTGAATACCGATGCTGCGCAGAGCCGCAACCGAGTGCTGAGTGGGTTTGGTTTTTAGTTCTCCACTTGGCCCGATGTACGGCACTAAGGAGACATGGAGGAAGAACACGTTGTCGCGGCCCAGTTCGTGTCGGACCTGCCTGGCTGCTTCCAAGAATGGCTGTGATTCGATATCTCCGACCGTGCCACCGATTTCTGTGATGATCACGTCAATATCGGGCCCGGCTTGATCACGCATCCGTGCGCGGATCTCATTAGTGATGTGCGGGATCACTTGGACGGTGTCACCTAGGTACGCACCGCGGCGTTCTCGGGCAATGACCGCCGAGTAAACCTGACCCGTGGTCACGTTCGCGGAGGCGCCGAGGTTCACCTCAAGGAAACGCTCGTAGTGTCCGATGTCGAGGTCGGTTTCTGCGCCGTCCTCGGTGACAAAGACCTCACCGTGTTGGAACGGGTTCATTGTGCCCGGGTCAACATTGAGGTAGGGATCAAGTTTTTGCATCGTGACCCGAAGGCCTCGGGAGCGAAGAAGACGGCCGAGACTTGAGGCCGTCAGTCCCTTACCCAACGAGGATGCAACCCCGCCGGTGACGAAGATGTGCCGAGTAGCGGATTCCGGCCGCTCGGCCTGCCTATATGCATGGTCTTCCACGGGATTCCACTCTATCAGCGACTCAGCGATGCTCAGAACTCGCACGCGTAAATCTTGGCCTAGCGAACTATGACAAGAACTTTAACCAACCGTATGCGCGCAACACCTGTTGTGCCATCTCGGCGGGCCCGGGCAACTGCTGCGCTCGTTGCTGCGCTGCAATGCGTTGTCTCCTGCGGGCGGCGTCGTCATCCAGCAGGGTCGAGATCCCAGCGGACAGGGCCGCTGCGTCGCTCACGGGGACAATAACTGCGCCTGTGGCTCCGGTCACCTCGCTTGTTCCGCCCGCATCGGTTGCGACAATCGCAGCACTGGCGTGCAGCGCTTCTTGGATGCCGATTGGTTGCCCCTCCCACACGGCAGTACTGACAAAGACGTCTGCTGCAGCCAGGAGGTCTGGGACGTCGGCACGAGCGCCAAGCAACTGGACCGGCAACTGCGCGCCTTCAATGCGGTGCGCAAGTTCTGCGTGCCGAGGCCCGGGGCCTGCCACGAGCCAAACAAAGTCCACCACCCCATCATCGTTGCGTCTCTTGCCACAACCCTGAAGCAGTTGCGCAGCGTCGAGCAGCGTGTCGAGTCCTTTTTGCGGAGCCAATCGGCCAACTGTGAGCAGGACCTTCGTTGTTCGGTCAAGCCCCAAGTCTTCGCGCACTTGTTCGGCGCTTCGGGTTGCCTCCGCAAAGCCACCGGGGGCCGGTATCAAGGCACGACTCGCCTTGGCGGCACCCATACCTTGGACGGACGTGACGATGTCAGAGCTCACGCCCAACACCTCATCTGCTCCCCGAGCCACAACCCACTCCAGTGCTCGAGAAATAGCGCGGGTGCTGCGCGAACCAACCGCCACGTTGTGCAAAGTAACAACAACTCGTGGCCGGCGGGACCTCGCCAGGCTCTTTGCAGCCAAAACGGTCTGTGCACCAGCGCGCAACCCGTGCGCATGGGCGACCGAATTGCCACGAATACTGCGGCGAAGAAGTCTGGTGTTGGCTACATCCCGAATGCTAGGTCGGGCACCGATCTGCACCTGAGCGTAAGGGAACCTCTTGAACAATTCAGCGTGGTCTGCTGGACCAGCGACGCGCACCGGTGTGTTGGCGCCGACCAGCGCAGCCACCTCTGAGGCGAGTTGGACGACGTGGCGCACCACGCCACCAGAACTGGTTCCCAGCACAAATACCACTCCAGCACCCGTCGGGGGCGACCCCTTGGAGGTGCCGTGAACAGGAGTGTGTTGCGACAATTTTCAGCCCTTCACTCGTTGTTGTCCCGGTAGGACACTGCGCACAGCGCCGCGATCGACAAGCCAAACGCATAACCCGACCAGAGCCACCACAATAATTGTGGCGGCTCCCCCAGCCATCACAGACGCACCAATGCTGGGTACACCGTCTGGGGTGACTCCAAAGGAGTCCTGCCACCAATGGGCGAAGTAGTCGGCTACTAGTCTGCCGACCACCGAGGCGAGAGAGCCTGCGAACAGAATGGTCAGTCCCGACCGCGCTAACCCGGTGAGGGCCCCTGGACCCGCCGCATGACGCAATGCTGCCAACGCGACGGCTCCTGCGACGATCATTCCAACTGAGTGTCCGATTCCAAGCGCAAGCAGCGTTGCGGTGCCATCAGTACCCCCAGGAACTATTGCAAACGCAACGATCACGGACACAGCCATCACGGTCGACCAACCGATGGCGGCAGCCAACACTGCGTATCTTGTGCGTTCTAAGGCGTACAACGCCCTAGAGATATGGAACAGCAGCCCAAACCCCACCAGCCCCGGTGCCATCACCGTTAATGTGAGGCTCATCGCGCTTATTAGTTCGACCGACCCTTTACCGATGCTGCTGAAAACCCAGTTTATTGCGCCTGCTGAGGCGACCAATATTGCTGCGCCTAAACCGCTCATTAGCACCACCGCGCGGGTGGTACCAGCAGCAAGTCGTGCAAATCCGGCGGTGTCCCGTCTGCCGGCGCGTTCGGCAAGGCGCGGGAAAGTGCTCGTAGCCAATGGCACTGCCAGCACAGCATACGGAAGTAAATAAACAGCCTGCGTATATTGGAAAACTGGGTAGACCCCACTTCCGCCACGATGGTTGGCAAGCCAGACGGTCACCAGCACCGCGATCTGCTGCGCCAACAACGCAGCGATTCCGGCCATAGAGAGCCGTACCGCCCGCTTCGCGACCCCCGGCGGAAAGGTTAAAGTTGGACGAACTCGCACCCCGGACCGCAGCGCGGGCACGAATAGGGGCAGACTCATCGCGGCAACTCCCGCGGTGGTGCCCCAACCAAGCCAATACGCTGCTTGGATAGGTAGGTCGGCGGACGTCTCGGTTCCGGCAGTTGTTCCCGCAAACACCAAGTACGCAGCCATGACGGTGATAGTCGACATCATGGGCGCAAAGGCGGGCCAAAAGAACTTCTTCTGTGCTTGCAGCACTCCCGTCAGCACTACACCTACGCCGTACAGCGGAATCTGCACCGCAAAAACCCGTAAGAAAAATGTGGTTAGGTCCAGTTGCGCCCCGCCGGCAGCAGACCCAATGAAGAACTTCGCAATAGGTTCGGCTGCCAGCGCCACGACAGTCGCGAGTGGAATCAGTAAAGCCAACGCCCACGTCAGCATCGCGGAGGCGATCTGGTTGACTTCTCCCCGCAGACTGCGGGCGAGCGGAATTGCCAGTAGCGGAATCAGCGCACCGGCAAGTGCTCCACCTGCCGCGACTTCAAACAGCACATTTGGCAGTGTGTTGGCGGAGGTGTAGGCCGTGCCAACTTCTCCGTAACCCACGGTATTGGCTTGCAACATCCAGCGGGCAAAGCCGAGCACTCGCGAGGAAATCGTGACGACTGTGATCATCACGGCCGCGCCGGCCAGGCTCGAGGTAAGTCCCCGTAAGCCCCGGCGTGCCGGCGCTGTCATGGTCGGCGCCCCAACCTATCGAGGGCGTGTAGGACGGGGTTTTCGGAGATGACCTGCGAAAAGCTGACGCGCTCACTCGCCATTGTTAACGTCACAACGCCCAGTGCGAGCAGAATTCTGGTCCTCCGTCCGGCAGAGGTAAAACCGGCGCCGATGGCCGCTCCCAGTGCATTCGCTCCACAATCGCCCAGCATGTCGCGTTCTGCCAAGTCGCCACGAAGCAATGCTGCTGAGGCTCCGAGCGCTGCACCGGATGTACTCGGAGCCAACGACGAAGACAGCGCAGCGACTGCGGCTGCGGTCTTCAACGCGCGTCCAGGGCGTAGATCGAGCAAATTGAAAACGTTGGCAGTTCCGGCAATTACCACAGTGTTCACGGCTGCATCGGCCAGATACCCTGCGCACGACTCACGACGAGGGGTGAGAAGAAGTGCAGCGACTCCCCCACTAGCCCCGATTCCGAAAACTTTCAGCGCGCCAGTCGTTAAACGCCCTTGACGTAGCTCCTGCAAGTGCCCTTTAAGCCCTTTTGCGCGATCACCTGGCTTTTCGCCGAGGTCATCGATCAGCCCAAAAACGGCGCTGCCCGCTATCGCGACTGTTTGTCCTAACCGCTGGTGCTGACAGGACAGCGCCGTGTCGGTCCGTTCGTGTCCAACCCCAGCAAGTAAACCTACGGCCAGTGCCGGGCCTGATAGTAAACTGATTGGTTCACCGCGGTGGTTTTCCCGCTGCCATATCCGCTGGCCCCCGGGTTGTAACTGCCCTAATAGCCAGCGCCCCACCATGGCTCCGCCAGCTGATAGACCAACTGATCTAGCAAGGGAGTGGAGGGCGGCTACGCGGGTTCTTGCCGTGGTCACTCCTGCTCCTCAGCCGCCGCTTCGTCTGCGTCTTCTTCTGGTTCGTCCTCGTCAGTTGACTCGTCAGCGGGCTCTAAGGGATCCGGCGCTGCTGCCTTCCGCGCAGTGCGATCCACCACATCCAAATACATCACGGCAGGGACTGCGGCAGTTGCGTCTGGCTGAGTGCCGTATTGGCCCACGGTTCCTACTGCCCGAGCGGCTAAGGCCAGCGCAATATTCATCTGACCAGGGAGTCCCTGAACTCGCGCAACTGTGCTGATGTCCTCGGCATACTCCCCGGTGGAGTTGATCAAGGTGAGGAGATCGTTCTCTGAATCAGGGACCGAGACCACAACGGACGCTTCACTATGTTCGGTAGCCACCCCTGCGAGGGTTGCCTGCAACTGCAACTCCTGCGCCCGCAGTTGCAGGTCAGCCGCGTCTGGGTCTTCCTGATCAGTTGCGGGCGGATTTGAAATGAACACGATCATGTCGGCAGGCGCGGCGGACTCTTCTCCATAGGACACCAGATCGCTTGCAGCCAACAGGCTTCGAATATCTGTTGCCGCCGTCGAAGGCTTGTCTTCATCCTCAGGATCAATTGCAGTCAAGGACTGCACCAACGCGGTAGCCAGATCTTTATCCGTGCTTTCCTCCGCCGATTGCGGATCGAGATAGCTCACCAAACTACTGGCCAGGGACTGTCGGAACGTCGCTTTGGAGTCACTGGTCCAGCTTTGATCCATGCGGACCCGGTCGGTGACAACTGCGCCGGATGTCACGAGCCGTTCGGAAATCTCATCAACAAGTTCATCCGGAACTTCTTCGAGTTCGACAATTGCGACGCGCCGTCCTGGGAGCGTGGCCGTGAGCACACTGTCGGAAATGCCTTCCAAGAAGACGTCCCGCTGCTCGACGTTCTCTTCAGCGGCAGTGAGTGCGAGTCGAAGTTCCTCTTTACCTGTACGGAGTTCGTCGACTTGCCCCGTGAGGGTGTCTCCGATGGCATCTTTCAGTGGCCCTGCACCCAGGACAATGCCGATCGCCAACGCAAGAAATACCGAGATAAGAGAAACAATGTGGTACCGAAAATCAATCACGTCAGGTGCTTCCTCAACGTAGGGACGGGCTGCTCTTCACAAGATTTACGAAAGACAGTTATCAGAATAAAGCGGTGGTCCAACTCCACATGTCGTCGAACCAAGCTCCAGTCAGACCGAACAGGGTTTGACCCGCGGTAGTCGAGAGAATGGCTGCCCCCAGGGCAACTAAACCAGCCAGAACGAGCAGTGTCAGTTGAACACTAGAAATGCGATGGCGGTACAGCCGTGAGACACCTTTTGCGTCGACGAGTTTGCCACCGACGCGCAATCGGGTGAGGAACGTTGAGGCCATACCCGACCGACCCTTATCGAGGAACTCGACGAGGGTCGCGTGGGTCCCGACAGCAACAATAACTTCAGCGCCTTTGTCATCGGCCAAGAGCATAGCGATGTCCTCACTCGTGCCCGTCGCTGGGAAAACTACGTGCTCAACGCCCAGTCGTTCGACGCGCTCCAACCCGGGCGCCTTCCCATCCCGGTAAGCATGCACGATGACTTCTGCGCCACAGGCCAATGCCTTATCTGAAACCGAGTCCATGTCTCCGACGATGATCTCCGGTTTCCAGCCAGCATCGAGGATCGCATCGGCTCCGCCATCAACACCGATCATGATCGGCCGGTATTCCTTGATGTACGGCCGCAGCGTCGCTAGGTCCTCGCGGTAGTGGTACCCGCGGACCACTATCAACACCTGGCGCCCTTCAATTGAGGTGGTGATGTCTGGCACGCCAACACCGTCAAGCAGCAGGTCGCGTTCGCGGCGTAGATAGTCCATCGTGTTGGCTGCAAATGACTCAAGTTGGGCGGAGAGGCCCTCACGTGCATCAGCAAGGTCAATCTGGACAGTTTCTGGTGTCTGTTCGACACCCTCCGCAATGAGCCGCTCACCGACGTACACAGCGGCGCCCTGCACCCTAATGTTGCGCCCCTCAGACAGCGTCATGATGTCTGGTCCGAGGTCGTCAATCAACGGAATACCCGCTTGGACCAGAATGTCTGGCCCCAGGTTGGGGTATCGGCCCGATGTGGATTTGGCGGCATTGAGAATTGCGGCCGGACGCGCTGTAATGAGGGCGTCAGCTGCAACCCGGTCAATGTCCAGATGGTCGATCACGGCGATGTCCCCGGGGCGCAACCGCTTGGTCAACACTTTAGTTCTCGGGTCCACACGGATCGGGCCATGTAGCCCGTCAAGCGCTGGTTTTCTCTCTCGGGTGCGCCGAGCAAAAAGTTTCATCGCTTGCATCATCCCACGACCGCCGATTCCAGGAGCTCAGCGGCGTGCTGACGCGCCGCTGAGGAGTCCTCTTGCCCAGACAACATGCGCGCTAGTTCTTCCACCCTGGCTTCCCCCGCGACCTCCCGAACATCGGATTGGGTCACCGCTTCCTGCTCGGAATCCCCCGATTTAGTAACAACAATCTGGTGGTTTGCGAATGCTGCAACCTGGGCAAGGTGCGTGACGACGATCACCTGGGTGGATTTCGCCAATTCTGCCAGCCGACGCCCCACTTCCAACGCGGCCCTGCCGCCCACTCCCGCATCGACCTCGTCAAAGACGAAGGTCGGCATGCTGCCACTATCAGTCCGGGAGTTCTGGGCTAGCGCCACCTCGATTGCGAGCATCACTCTGGAGAGTTCGCCCCCGGATGCGCCCTTACCAAGGGGACTAGCCGGCGCGCCTGGGTGCGGGATGAGGCGCATAAGGACAAGATCTGCGCCCCAACTTCCTAAACCGTCAGGGTCTTCGTCAACATCAATTTGAAGTTGCGCCCCCGCCATCGCAAGGCCCTCCAACTCCGCGGAGATTGCCTGTCCAAGCACTTGTGAGCCCGCTGTCCGGGCCGCGGTGAGTCGCTTGGCCAAGCTTGTCAGTTCCTTACCCAGAGCCGCTTCGGCTTCCACCAACGCAGTCAACCGCTCATCTCCGCCTTCGAGGTCACCAAGTCGAAGACCTGCCTGCGAGGACCAGGCGAGAACCTCATCTATGGTCGCTCCATAGGATCTGATCAACGTGGTCAGTTCAGCCCGTCGAGACTGTAACTGAGCCAGTCGTTGTGGGTCGCTGGACAAACCAGCGAGGTAACTTGCAGTGTCAGCGCCGAGTTCATTGAGCAGGATGCTGACTTCAGTGAGCCTTGCCAAAAGACTGTTCAGCGACTCATCGTGTTCGACGTTCAGTTCAATCTCTTTGCGCGCAGCCTCAACCAAACTAATCGCGGTTGCGTCCGAGACTGTTTCGTACTCATCGCCACGCAAAGCAGTATGCGCCTGGGTCATACCTACACGGAGGTCCTCGACATTACTGAGTCGTCCAATCTCTGAATCTATTTCAGAGTCCTCCCCCGGCTGCGGTGCCACACGTTCCACCTCAGCTAGTCCCAAGCGAAGCAGCTCTGCTTCCCTTTTGCGGTTACTACGCTGATCTTGCAGTTCTGTTAGTTGGCGAATTGCGTCCTGACGTTCACTCCACACCCTGCGATATTCGGTTAACAATTCTGCGTGTTCACTGCCGAGGTACTGATCGAGAGCTCGACGCTGACGGGCGGGAGACTTCAGCTTAAGTTGTTCAGACTGCCCGTGAATCGTGACAAATTCTGCAGCCACCTCGGCCAACACAGTCTGCGGGACGCTTCTTCCACCCAGGTGCGCACGGGAACGACCCTGCGCAGCGACTGTCCGAAGGATCACCAACGAATCGTCATCGTCTAATGTGCCACCGGCTTCGGTCACAATCCTACGAATTGGCGAATTCTGTTCGACTGTGATGCGGCCTTCAACCACGGCGCTGTCCGCCCCGGTACGCACTCTGCTGCTATCGGCTTTATCTCCCATGAGTAGCGAAAGCCCTGTCAACAGCATGGTCTTACCCGCTCCGGTTTCACCGGTGATAGCTGTGAGTCCGGGACGCAGGAGTAAATGAGCACGATTGATGACGCCAATATCCTCAATCACTATCTCTTCGAGCACGTTAGCCTTCCTCAGTTTTAGTCTCGTCGCCGCGCCACCCGACGACGGGAAGAGCAAATTTTTGCACCAGCCTGCTCGTAAACGGTGCGTGACTCATTCGGGCCAGCCGCACCGGCTCTGTGCTGCGACTTACGGTTATTCGTGAGCCCTGGGGTAAGTCCAATCGACGCCGACCGTCCATGATCAACACCCCTCGGTCTCTCGACCGAGCCAGAATCTCTACAGCGAGTGTTGATCGTGGCCCTACGACAAGAGGGCGGGCAAACAACGCGTGGGCAGATAATGGCACGAGGAGCATGGCGTCGACGTCGGGCCACACCACTGGACCCCCAGCAGAGAAAGCATGGGCCGTTGAACCAGTTGCGGTAGACAGCACCACTCCGTCGCACCCGAAGGAGGACAAAGCTTGATCATCGACAATGATTCCCACCTCCAGCATGCGTGCCCGGTCAGCCTTTTCCACAGTTGCCTCATTGAGCGCCCAACCTCGGAAGGGTTCCTTCTGACCAGGAATCGTGACTGATACATCAACGACGGCGCGTTCCTCAACCTCGTAGTCCCGGTCGGCAATTCGTTGTACGACGTTCTGCAGCCCGTCACGTTCACTTTCAGCGAGGAAACCAACGTGGCCCAGGTTCACCCCAACGAGCGGCACACCCGTCCCCCAGGTAAGTTCAGCGGCGCGCAAAATAGTGCCATCTCCGCCCAGCACCATGACGATCTCAGCATTTGCGACATCAGGGTCCGGCAGTTGAGCCGTCTCATCCGCTTGTGAGTCGGTGACCATTGGGATCGCTTCTTGACCGCGAAGCACGACCTCAAACCCCGCTTCAGTGAGGGCACTGGTGGCTTCACGGAGCGCGACGAGCGCTTCCGGGCGGCCGCCGTGGGTGACAACTACGGCAATACGGCTCATCGTGTCCTTTCCTGGGGGACGAGGGGGAACTCTTGCGCTGATGAAGGTGTGTTCGAGGTGACGGGGCCACGAACGTAAAAGCCGACGGCTCCGCCGGTTGGGTCGTGGACCGCTGCCGTGATTGCGCTCTTCACTGCAGCGGCATCTTGCTCAGATGGGTTCGGAGAAAACCAACAGAAAAATTCTCGGTTACCACTTGGTCCCGGTAGGGAACTGGCGACAATGGCCCGAGTATTCAGGCCTTGGGCGGCAGCAGTGGCGCAGACCTGCTCTACCGCGTTGATATGCAGGGCGGGGTCCCGCACAACGCCGCCTCGTCCCAGTCGATCTTTGCCGACCTCGAACTGTGGCTTCACCATGAGGAACAGATCAGTGCCGGGCATGGCCCGGCCAAGTGCTGGCAACACAAGGCGCAGGGAGATGAAAGACAAATCTCCGACGACAAGACCAACCGCATCAGGAATGTCCTGCGCGGTGAGGTCACGGACGTTGAGCCCCTCGCGGACAGTCACCCTGTTGTTCTTCGCCAGATTCGAATCAAATTGGTCATGTCCTACATCAATTGCGAGGACATGTCGTGCACCCCGGCGCAATAATACGTCCGTAAAACCCCCTGTTGATGCACCGATGTCTACGCAGACCTGATCTGTCACCAGCGGGCGGTCGGTGACGGGCTGTGCCCTGCACGTGACCTGGTCGAACGCGTTGAGCGCACCCGCGAGTTTAATCGCTGCACGAGATACATATTCGGATGCCACATCGTCATTCTCGAGGTCGACACGGCTGTCTGATGTGACTGCAAGCGAAGGCTTCAGCGTGACAACGCCGTCGACAGAGACCCGCCCTGAGCGGATAAATTCACCTGCTCGGGTACGTGACCTTGCCAGGGCTTGCTGAACCATGGCGACGTCGAGCCTGAGTGTTTTGACCACTATCGACTAATCCTCTGTCCTAGACAGGTGGTCCTGGAGTTGGTCTTGCACGGTCTCAAAGATGTGAACGTGCGCGTTAAGCGGCAGGTCTGGCAGTTCTAACAGCCCCTGCAGGACCTGATCTACCTCTGTGTCACCCGTCGTTTGAGGAGCCGATTCGGTGACTCCTGCCAATGATGTGTCTTCCACGATCTCCCCTCCTGTGCAGTTCCGACTCGCAGCAACGGTACCGAACATGCGCTATTAACGGAGGATGTCCACAAGTGCTCGGTGCCACTGTCGTCGAGACGTGCGGGTATTCTCACGAGGATTTAGTGCGAGCCGACGGCGAATTGCCGCACAGACGTCTCATCTATATTGATGCCCGCATCCGCTGCGGTCCAGGCAGCGGCGCACGCAGCTCGCACAATGTCGACGTCGTCTCCTGAACGATCCTGATGCGTGACATTCAATTCAAGTTGACCGGAGACAACACGTGCAGCGCTTCCGCGACATACCCACCAGTTGTCGTCAGCCTTTTCGGGGGCTGGGTGTGGTTCGAGCATGCTGCGAAGGTCTGCGCCAATAAAGTGCGGCCGCAGGTGTGGCGCTGCCAAGACATCGTCCCTGGCGGTGTTGACTCCGGTGAGGACATGCAATCCGGGGTATCCCCCGGCACGGGCCCCGGCCAGGTCGGTGTCCAGACGGTCACCGACCACGAGCACCCTTTCAGCTCCGGCGCGTTCCACGGCCAAATCGTACATCTTTGGCGAGGGTTTCCCGGAGCTATCTGGCTGTATACCTGTGGCGTGCACAACTGCGCCCACTAATGACCCATTTCCGGGTGCATAGCCGCGTGCAGTTGGCAGTGACAGGTCAAGATTACTCGCAACGTGCCAGGCGCCGCCCGCAACTGCGTAGGCGGCTTCTGCTAGCTGTGCCCATCCAATTTCTGGTGAAAACCCTTGAGCGACCGCGGCAGGGTCGTCACTAGCGGAGGCGACGATTGTAAAGCCGGCGTCCCCCACTGCAGTAAGCAGACCTGCACCCCCGATAACGAGTACTTTCGCGCGCGGAGCCAGCCGGGTCTGCAATAAGTCCGCGGCAGCCATTGCTGCCGTCATGACCTGACTTCCCTTAGTCTCAATACCCAGGTCAGTGAGCTGCGCTGCTACGGATTCCGGTTCCCGTGAGGCGTTGTTGGTGACGTAGATGAGTTGCATTCCCAGCGCAGCTGCCTGCGTCAGGCTAGTGTCCGCGTGTTCAATCGGGTCAGGACCACGGTAGGTGACCCCGTCGAGATCAACTAGGGCAAGTTCATATGCTTCTACCAGTGGTGTCTTTGACTCAAGCAGTCCCCCCATCACGCGGGGTTCTCCTCTGAAGCAGCGTCATGGGAGTCGGCTGCCGGTGTATTAAGGGCAGCGTCTACGGACGGCGCAGATTCTGGCTCTGCCTCGCGGGAGGTTGCCTCGTTGTCATTAGTTTCGGTCGTTTCTTGCTTTTCAAGTTCCTCGTCAGAAACGCTGTCGCTGAGGTCGTACACGACAACGTCTTCGACTGGAGCCATACCGCCAACTGCGGCAGCAAGTTGTTTCTTGTTGACGCCCTTAAGTAAAGCTGCGGCCTCTTCTGTACGTCCCGTGGCTTCAAGGATGCCGGCTTTAGCCTGCAGGACACGTAGACGCTGCAGTTTATCGACGCCGTCGAGGTTCAGTGCATCGAGCGTCGCCTGCGCAGCTTCTGGCTCAGCAAGGTCCATTCTGGCCCCACTGACAACGATTGCGAGTTCGACTTTCCCTTCGGCGTCTAGTGTTTGTGCTTCTGGGGATGCCGCGAGGTCTAGCGCTCGCTCTGGCCGTCGCAGTCCACGTTCACAGTCCGCCATGATGGGCAGGTGCTCGGAGGAACCGTTCAGCCGTCGTACTGTGCGAAGCTCGCGAAGTGCTTCCGCGTAGCGTCCGGTCCGGTACGCGCTGATGCCAGCAGCCTCCCGGACGACATCTACTCGCCCGGCATTGCGCACTGCTGCTTGGGCGTGTTGGTAGGCAAGTTCAGGGTCTTGATCGATAAGTTGCACGACCATGGCGAGGTGGCGGCCTACTGTCTCCGCGTTGTCCTTGCTCAGTGTCCGCAATGGAGCGCGCGCTTCCTTGTCCAGATCGGAGAACTGCACCTCTTCCGGGATCTCTGGTCCGTTGCGCGGGCCGGTGACGTCACGGTCAACCGCTCTTGGGCCGCGTGGGCGCTCATCGCGGTCTGGTTTACCTTGGTAGCCCGGACGTGTCGGGCGATCCCCGTACGCACGTTTTGGTGCCTCAGAGCGCTGGTGTCGGGATGACCCTCCGCCGCTGGTGCGGCGGTCGTCACCATAACTAGCCTTCTGACTCCGATCACCGTACGCCGGACGTGAGTCACGCTCACCGTAGGCAGGACGCGAGTCCCGAGCACCAGAGGTGGACCGGGCGTCGCGGCTTCCAGACATCGGACGGGAATCCCTGTCCCCGTAGGAGGGGCGAGAACCACTGCTGCCGTCCTCATTGCGAGTCCGGCGTTCTCCATCGTTAGACCTGGACTCAAAATCGCGGTTGCCCTGACGGTCGTTGGCTTCGCCTTGCCGGTTTCTGTCGTTGCGGTAGTTGCGTCCGGTTTCAGAGGACGGTGTTCTGCCAGGTTGTGAGGGACGAGTGTCCCGGCCCCGGTTCTCGGCGGTGCGGTCAGAGCCACGGCTTCCGCCGCGGCCTTCCTTTGCGTCGCCATATGCGGGCCGATCAGAGCCGTAGGACTGGCGGCCTGAGCCATAGGAGGAGCGGTCGCGGTTCTCGCTGCGTCCGGACGAGCGGTCATCGGAGCGCCCACTGGCCCGCTGTTCGTTGTTCCCTCGTGAGGACGTGCCGCTACGTGACGGGGCGCTACTGCGGTCTTGTCGCCCGGAGGCTTTCGAGTCGGGGCGGCGGTTTGGTTCGCGTGGTGGCCGGCCTGAGGTGGACGAGCTTCCGTCCTTGTTCTGATTGCCCTGTTGTTGTGAACGGTCGTCATTGTGACGTCCGGAGTGTTCGCCGGGGTTGTCCTGGGGGGCGTTCATAGGTGGCATGGTCCTTCCACGATTGAGTTAACGGTCATCATCTCAC
>RCNJ01000153.1_pt1 | contig 53945 bp, 59 predicted proteins | sample 2041171 | NCBI WGS metagenome assembly RCNJ01 (sample SAMN09708213, study PRJNA481090) | feces metagenome | biome: feces | host: Pygoscelis adeliae | place: Antarctica: Rookery Lake | collected 2010-03-01 | reverse complement strand
TCCCAGACTCCCGGAGTCACTCGAATTACTGAGTTGGGAATTATAGAAATTCTTCAATGCCGCAAAATGTTGCTGCGGCGTCACCGTCTGCGCAGCCTCCGTTATACTGGTAGTCGAGAGGTCCTGCGTGAGTGAGGACACGCTCTGCTCCTCAGACAGCGTAGATAGTCTCGGCTTCCTTGTCGAAACATCAAGGTCTCTCCCAAGCGAACTCGGCGTAGCTGAGCTCTTGGAGGAGGCAGTGTATTGGATGTGTTTTTGCAGCTGGGAGTATATGCCTGTGTTTTTGCTGAAGGTGATACCGATACTTTTGCTTGTCCAGGCACAGCATGCGCAGCTGAGAACGTATTGTGGTGCTGCGGGGAGGGCGTCGAGAAGCGCGTCTTTGGGGCGGGAGGCGTCGATGGGCGTTACTGTGCAGGGGGAAGTGCAGGATGGGCATTGGAAGCAGGAGCGTGTACACCTAACCACGTTCTGTCAGCTTATACACCACTATATATCAGGAGAAAAGCTGGAATGAAGTATAACGCACCTATTCCCCTCCGCTCTCACCGTCCCCCCCGGAACCTCAAAAAGACAATTCGGACAAAACCAACTAACAACCTCCTCAACCGTACATTTCTGACACCTAATATTGGCGCAGATCTCACAATAATATAGGTGGTCCAGCGGATAAAGACTGTAATTCGCTCTCGCGCCCTTAGGGTCGAAATCCTCCTCCAGATCCTCGTCGTCTGAATCCGCTGGTGTGCTGATGGGCGAGCGGGAGAGGGGAGAACTGCGATCATGCCGTGAGGACGAAGCACATGGGCATTGAGCAAATGTGTATGGAAGTTGTGCTGCCATCTTGGGAGTTTTTGCAGAAGGGGCATCCGCCTGTGCAGGTTGTCTCGGGCACCCTGGTGGTTATTAGGGGAGGACGAGGCTGAGGTTTTGGAGATGGGCGGACATGGCGGCGGGAGCTTGGGCCGCAGCCAGGACGTCGGGCACACGCAGACAGGATTGGGGCCATCAACACCAGGCGCGATATCACCCCATGTTTACAGAAAATGACGATTCGAGTTTCGTTTTCCGAATGATAAGAAGTCGCGCAATGCATCATGATTTAAAAGACGTAAATTGAGTTTGTACTGATACGTTTATTCATATCACTAAAGTAAGCTATCTACTTGTGATTCCCACGGCATTTAATGCCTCATAACTTAGCAATCTGTTTGTTCTGCCCTCTTTCTTCGCCCAGACAATACTCCACCTTCCAAAGCTCAAAGGTTTCTCATGCCTGATAAACGAACACCTAAAGTATGCCCCATAGTCTCCCTCAGTGGGCCTCAATCTAGGGACGTCAACTCGATCGTTGTGTCCCGTCAAGTAATGAAGCAAAGATATGTACACCTCAGGAATCCCCACAGTCGCTCCAAGCTTAAACCTCAACAACAAGCTATATGCAAGAAGCAAAAACGCAACGCAATGCAATTCATGCTTCAAAGTTCACGCCCTTAAGAATAGTTAGCCTCTTGCCTCAAGCCACACGACTTAATTGACCCCGGGCGTAAAACCTGGAACGACACCTGGAGTGAAACCCGGGACAACACCTGGGGTCTCTCCTGGCACGACTCCTGGGATGAACGGCGCGGTAGTCGCTGGGGTATTTAGCGTCGTAGAAGTTGGTTTCTGTGACGTTGGAGTCGCCGGTGGATTTAGAGTGGTTGGCGTCGTTGGCTTCACGCTCGGTTGTTGAGTTCCAACGCTTGGTTGAGTTCCCACGCTCGGCTGTGGTGTTCCAGGAGGAGTGTATGGCTTCGTGCTGGATTGCGGTGGCTGAACTGTAGGCGTCGGAGTCTCAGACGAGCTTGGTGGCGTACCTGGCGTAGAAGATTGAGGGCCAGCACCTCCAGAGCCATCACCTTGCACCTCGAAGAACGCAATGGCAGCACAGAAGTTATTTCTGTTATCCCTGTCCAGCGCAGCGCTGTTGCCTGCGACCGTCACCATGTTAATGGCAGCCTTTGTGCTCAAGCCAAGAAGCTGAACCTTAGAGGACTTGTCAATGGTAATCATGTTACTTTGACAGTTATTTTCGGCGACGCACTTCTGATCGTAGTTCTCAAAGAAGGAGTAGCATCCTGCACCGTAGATGTATACATCCTTACTGTTGAAGATGCGGACACCGAGAGCCTTCTTATCAAGTTTGGAGCCCTTGGTGAGGTCTGGATCCTGAAAGTTGGCGTTGACTGGGAACGGAACAGAAACGTCGGGATTAGACTGGAAGTATGGAGTTTCAGTCTGGATATGTCCCATGAAGACGTTCTGAGCATTATTGATCCTAGATGCAAGTTAGTACCCACGTCTCCAAACTAACAGAGCAGAAAGTGAAAAAGGAAAACGCAGAAGAGGGAGAATAAAGGAATGAAAAGAAAAGGGAAAACTTGCGCATAATTATAGAGCACGTTGTGTTCAGAAGCGGTACCCCACAACCAAACTGGCCCTGGAGTATTCTCAATCAAGACACCACGGCCATTGTAAATGTTGATCTGACTGTGGTCCTTGAGATCCAACTCATGGTCAGAAACCCAGAACCAGCAGTTCTCAACATAAACAGCCCCGACGCTTGTGACGTGGAACAACAAGAATGCAACCTCGCAGTTTGGATTTGGCGGCGCAAAGGCAGTTGGGTTCTTCTTGCAAGTGTCAGACTGGAGTTGAGTTCCTGCAGATCCGCCAACACGGAAATGCACATCCCAGAGACCGTTCGAGCCTTGCGAGGACTGGCCAAGGTTCCACTGCATGAGAATGGCACCCGGTTGAGGGCCACGAGTCTCAAAGATAAGCTCGGAGATTTCAACGGCGCCAGTCTCACCAGGATTGCCAACCTTAAAGACTGGCTTTGGGTTTGCCTTGTCCTTAAAGAACGAGTTTCCACCTGCCATGATCAGAGGCCAGAACTCGCCTGTGATGCGGATGTTCTTAGGAACATTGACTGTCTTGGTAATGATGTAAGCACCGTGGTCAAAGTAAACAATATCGGATGGCTTAGCCGAGTTAAAGACAGCTTGGATGGCAGCGGTATCATCAGTGACTCCATCACCTTTGGCACCTCTGGACTTGACAGAGATGAAGGCAGAGACTGGCTCCTTCTCGTACTGTGGCTTTGATTTGCTGAAGATTCTGCCACTTGGACCAAGAAGAGAAGCTGGCTTGGTGGTAGTGTAAGTCGCGCCCTGAACAGCCTTTCCCGCGTTTGGTGCACGATACTCGCGGCCTTGGATGAACGAGGCAATTTTCTTGTTGCCAGGAAGGATAGTGGCGCCAGTGATCTTGTCCTGAACGGCGATCGGAACGTTGTGGCTCATGTCGACATTCTCCATGATGAGCGAGCCATTTGTTCCGGATTGACTGGTCCTGTAAACAGTCTGAACACCGATGCGAGTATTGGTAATTTTTGAGTCAAGAAGCAGGACGGAGCCGACGGTCTGGCCTGGCTGTCCACCGTTGGCCATGTCGATTCCGACCTGACAATTGTTGATCTCCATGCCGTGCAGATTCCAGAGCCAGTTCCAGTTCATGAAGATGGCAGTATGGCAGCCATCGAACTTCATGTTCCGGCTGGTAAACTGCTGGGAACCAAGGAAAGCACCATATTGGCCACCAATGAACGTCAAGTCCGTCTAAGAAGGAGTTAGTTCGTGGTTCAACAAGGACAGGATCATAAAGACTTACCATGAACCCCCCAGACCCATTGTCCATGAAGATACCAAGCTGCTTGTTGGCATTTCCACCATCCTTTCTCATGTTGAAAACAATGTTCTGCAAACTCGTAGCCTGGGCGACCTGCCAATGAACACCAGCACCGCCACTGAAAGGCATACCGGTCAAGTCAATAACAAAGTTACGAATCTGGCGGAAGAAGTTGTTCTGATTCGTAAACCAGTTGATTCCTCCATCCTCGTACGGATCGGCGTCAATAACAGCCATGCCAGAGAAGCCGGCAGTGGCCTTAAGAGTTGGGGGGTTGATAGCATCGCCAACCATATGAGTGTAATAGTACTGCTTCAGTGGCGAGCTGACCATGTAAATACCTGGGGGGAAATATACCAGTGCTGGTGTAATGGTTGTAGAATCACAACCCTTTCCACAGCGTCCGCCGGAAGCGATGGCATTGTTGATGGCGACCGTGTCGTCAGTCGAGCCATCGCCCTTGGCACCGAAGTCCTTGACATTGCGATAAATCTTGAAGTTCGAGTCACCATAGGCGACCTTGCCCTGGCGAGGGATAGTGGAGAACCAGTAGCCGGTCTGTCTGGTGGAGAGGTCCTTGGAAGTAGTCGGAGCGGCCGAGACCAAGAGGAGAAGGCTGAGCAGCCCTAACACGCGGTAGAGTATTTTGGAGGATGCCATGATTGATGCCGTGGTAGCAGTGACTGAGAGAGATGAATTTAGGATATGCCTGATAGAGGCTGAATGGTCGAAGTGTAGGTATCTTAAGAGGACGTAGGTTGAGGGAAGATGGTGTTTCGAATTGTCCGGGGCGAAGGTTGGAAGTAATATGGTCAGCCCGGAACGGTGCAGAGCCGCACTAAGGAAGGAGCTCTGTGCTTGCTTTCAGAGCCAAGATGGGCCAAGTGGGAATTCGTGCGTAGATAGCGTGAAAGTCGACAAATACGGAAGTGGCTTAAAGATATAGAGCGACCCAAGCGTTCTAGATGTGAATGAAGATCCGCAAAGAAGCTTGACTGCGGCTGTGAATAAACAACTGAGTGAAGTGTTATAAAGACACAAGTGTGAAAAACATAATACGAAGCAGAAACCTGTTCCGCGTGGGCCTACCTCGAGGGCCACTCGTGCCCTATATACTTTATCGAGGTTGCCATGCGGTGACGAAGAAGGAATGCGCCAAGGTCGGCCAAGAAACTGCCGCCGCACCTACCCACCATGCTCGAACTAAATTGGCGCCAGATAGGAAGAGCGAAGAACCGCCTGATCATGAAATGCTGTGCATCGTGGCACCTGCCCATCCGTGACTGAGTGGGTTCACTGCATCCTGGATTGCTGTGAAGAGACAAGGCCTGACACCGAACAGAGGAAATAACGCCCGTCGTGAGGGTCTCTGAGAATGCCCTTGTCACCAAACTCGCTAAGAAACTCCCCTTAGCCTAATCTTCAGACTGAAGTGTGATGAGATGCAAATAAGGCCGAGATCAGATCAATGAGGGTGTCTAATGGTCAAGCAGGCCCGCAGTCGAAAGACTTTCATGCCGTCAAAGCGAAACCGACCAGGCCAGTCGAGGGTGTGGTGCTTATTGAACCTTCCCGAAAGTCAACATGCGTCCAGATGAGAGTTACACAGCAACGGGCGGGTGCTAATGAGTTGCCCTACTGATCTCCTTGAGTCTACTCTTCCACGTCGACTATGAAACTGACATCTCAGCAAACACTCATGGGCAACGAATACTGAGAAACAACTCCGCCAAAGGTGCCATCTTGACTCGTGGACGACTTGAAACACTGAGTCGCGAGGGTTTGCGATGAAGCACTCTACAAGATGCGGTCTCGTCCAGTTGCGACGCCGACGAAATGGTTGGCTCACGAGCTTTTCCTCAAAACCGGAAAAATAGCCGACTCTTCATGTCAGGTACCAACAGCAGGCATGTCGTGACTGGCCTGGATGGGCGTTCGAGACCATCGCCGACACATACAAATTTCCTTCCAGTATCTTTGCAATATTCATATTGCTTCAGTCTTAGGTTCGGAGCAGCTTCGGACACAAAGCATTCGCAGTGGTTGTCAAGACAGCCCCATGTCTTTGCCGCCCGTCATCTTCCTCGCTAGCGGCCGTTCAAGCTACCGCCACACCAACTCAAAGGCGACGACAACACCAAAGCCTCCTCACCATCGCAATTTCGGGCTTCTTTGCGATGGCACAAGTAGGCTGTTCTATATATTGAGAAGCGACTTGGCCGCCGAAAGCCGCCTTCTCATTTAAACTTCATCTAACTTGCAGCATCTCCAAATGCTGTCGCACAGACTGTGATATGCCGTGTCCCTCCATGCACCCCAGAGTATACAAATGCGGGGAGAGCTCCAGGTAAACACTATTCCATCGGCTGAAATGGCCGTATCACCAGATTCATCCATACTGTGTGTTCGCTATTTTCCGAGGTACGTCCGTCGCACTGACAATGGTCGAACATTTTATTTTTGCAATGTCTAGAAAGCGAAGCTCGTGGTTGTTGCTTCTGATGACGATGATCAGGCGCCGACAACGACCACACAACCTTCGGCGAATTAAGCGGCACCCGGTCATCCCGGCAGTCACTGTATGCAGGCACGGCATTCGATTAGCATTTCCTTCCTCCTCTCTGTCTTTTGATTTTGCTGTTTATTTCGCTTTTCATGCAATGTACCATTTAGTATTTGTTCAAGATTGCAACAACTCACCCAACGAATGACCTTCGATTTTCCAGTTGTCGCTCATTCAGAAGAACGGCAGTCTTAGGACCTCTGACTTGGAGCACACGGTCAAGATCCTATTGGAATACACCACCTCCTTGAGACACTCCGTTCGTGAAACATCACGAGTTTCATATTTGTGATTTCACATGTGCTCCGCACCCAAGGCAATCGATGGCACGGAAGGCTCTGACATCATCTGATCTTACCAATTCCATACTCGAATACATGAAGATCACGCTCTAGATGTTGACGACACGTGGCGAAATTCCGGGCCAAAGCTCTTTCCACCAAATGACAAGTGGCCTTTCAGCGATGATTTAAAGACAGTCGGGTATGGGCGGTGGAAGCAGTCTGAGCTTCGCCATGAGCCTGGATAGTTCCATACATAAAGCTCGATTTGAGTTACGTGGCTGTCTTTCTCCAGGTCTTACAGCTCGCTGAGGCAGTCACCAGTGCCGATAACTGCTAGCAGAGAGGACGACCACATAATCTCGGCCACCATGTCTTGTAGATTGTCGCCGACTTCTTCGCCGGAGGAAGACATTGAGCCAGCACGTGGCGTGGGTCTGGCACTGGGCTCTGCGTCGTGCAAACTCATAATCGCGTGCAGATTACTCAAAGCTCGGTGAGCTGCCCTTCAGACCATGACAACTCTGCTGACAGACACCGTATTCTCTGAGACAGTTAAGACTGCGACGTTCGCAAGTGCGGGGTTGACTCAAAATGTCGTCCAGACAATCTTCAATACCAAAGTGGGAGATCACAGATAGGTGCTCGTGTCTCGGAAACCAAGGCTCAACCACAGAAGAGCAGCCGCGATAACGGAAAGGGCCCTATGGATTTGAGTACCAAACCCTATGCTAAAGGCGGTCAATCTGCAACGATCAGAGAAGCAACAAATATTCCTCACAGCTAACCGATCGAGCTGCAATGTTTGGTTGATTGTTTCCATGCTGTGGGAGACGAAACACTTATATCACTCTAGCAACAGGCAGCGGAGCATTCGAGTCTTGTGCGACAGGTCGCAGATGGATCTGGCACAGACTGGCACCATTGCGGTTATCTGACTCTTACCCGGGCAATTCTGAAGAGGCTAGAGCTCAAAACACAACGTCAAATCTATCCTCTGCAGTGTCACAAACTCATGAGTGGCTCGCGGGATCTCGCCCGCCCGCGATGTCAGATCTGCGGAGATATGAAGAAGACGCTTAGACGCCCCACGTTACACGCGCCACTTTGAGGATGGAGCTCATGGCCTGACTTGCCTTAGCTGACAGGATCGTGCACGCTGCCGGCCTCGTTGGTGAGAAATAGAGGAACCGGTTTGGCGTTGGCGAATTAAGCGGCTGTGTGCGTGCACTGCGTCTGCCATTTGCCTGGGCAGACATGTGAGTACCATAGGTTGTGGACGAATGTCTCATAGTCAACGCAAATGATTACAAAGCAGACGTTTGTTGTAGCTCGCGATGTTCCGTTGTTAGATCTTATCAACTATTGTATCGATCGAGATTTCGATTTCCCGCACTCAAAGTTTGCGGCCTCATCTTCACCCTTCTGCAAGAGATATATCACCACCGCTAAAGATTCGGTCCAGCCGCGCTTAAGTTAGAAAGGGACAACCGTGCAGACGCTAAAATGCCAAAACGGAGTCGTTTGCATGGCTCTCATGCTGCCTGGCGCGCTTGTGGGGTGAGGGGTATGCTTGCTCCCGCCATCAGTTTGCTCATGCTGATTGCTACTTATCAGGTACATGCGACCACGCCAAGACTTGAGCCAACTGGAAGCTGCGCTTGGTTTCAGACAAGTCTCGCTCTGAGGCTATCAAAATGTGTCGCCTAGCAGAAAAAAACGTGTTTATGCATGAATCCTTTTTTCCATGACCAGGAAGGAGATCATCGTGCAGATATGTCGCCGCAGCAAGTTTGGGAGGACTTCCGATTGAGCGCCACTCCCGCTCTAGCAGCTATGGCCGTGGTTAGGGAGAGGGCCGGACGGGCTAGACAACTCCGCGAGGTAAATGGTTGTGATGGCTCACGTTATAGCGAGAGGTTCCTGATCTGCCATGCGGCGATGGACGGGAGGCTCTGCGATCCGTGATGAAATCATGAGAGGTAGATTAAAGACTTCCTTCTGGAGAAATGCCTGCATGGTTTCTCTTAACAATAGTGGATGGCTAGTCAATTCGCCTCCCTCGAAGGCTCTGGAATTTCTCGTTGTGGTAAGGAGCTGATTGTGATGGTCCACTTTGGCAGACCTCGGCCTCGGTTCCAGATCATCAGATTTTGCAATTCTCTCATCATATATACGCATTCTCTTCGTTCATTCATTGTTTACTTGTCTCTAATCATTGCTTCTCTGCTTTCATCTTCCACGCTTTGAACATCTGCTGCCTCAAGTCTTCTGTGCTTTTTAAAATCCCACCTTCGCCCATACCACGCACGGTCATACCGTATTTCTGGAACCATTAACGAACTCTGGTAAGCTTTCTCTGCTACCCGCTGTCTGGCGGTCGAGAGCATAGAAGTACTGGCGGTGAAATGCTCCTCCATAGAGCGTACAGACAGCTAATGCATGGTTCAGGTATCTGCCCCTTTCCAGAGTCATCGTACAGCGCCAGAGTAGAGTGCGTGCAGAGCTGCAAGCACTTAACCCGTCTCAACATTCAACATCGCGTCTACAATCGCCACATTTCACCTTATCAATTTTGTGCCCAACCCAGTGGCTGAGCATCAAGATACACCACTCATTCTCCTTCATCAAACCACTTCACCATTCTGCGGCCTCCAGACCACATACGCGCCTCATTGCTTGCACATCCGGCGTCCAGAATCTTCGTCAACACCAGGGTGTCGCTCGTCGGCAGCGGTGAGCTCTTCTCGCAATGCTTATGAACGCACAGCCCCGCGTTGTCTCTCACTTCCGTAGCTTTCCCCCTCAGCGTACAGGATACAACACAAGACACCTACGTAAAAGCGAAATCCGCGAGATGGCCAACAATTTGAATTCAATGTCCGCGTCTGCTGTCTCAGGTGCCAACGACGGCGCCTGGGACTGGAACTTGGGTGGCCTGGACGAGGGAGGGTACTCTGTAAGTGTTCCAACTATAGTGGGAGATTAGGCTTCGTGGGGTAGCAGGAGTAGGGCTAATAAGTGTCTCAGGATTGTTCTCCGTCTGGCGTATATAGTGAGAACATTGACACGGACGCCCACTCGTACTTTGGACAACAAAGGGTCGTCAATATGGCTTCCTCAAACAATGCCGCGGCTTATGCTTTTCACCAACCTCAGCAGTATTATTACGCACGGAACACTTCTTATACTTCTGCTCCGTCTATGGGCAGTCAGCAGTATACCTCTACTGGATATTGTCGTCCATCGGCCATTCATAGTCATGTCGGTGAGGATATCAAGCCTAACATCAATGTGGTTGATAGTCCACAGGACTGCTTCTTCGAGCCTGCGTATGCCATGAATACGGGCGTCGACTACTGGACGTCGATCTCGCCCGCATACCTCACAACAGATAGCCACCAAATGCTTGGGTATGCATTGCCAAAATCATCATGGTACAGCCCTGAGGCGAGCTTCGGCACCGACACTTCTGTGTCACCGGCCACATCAGGAAGTGGTATCTCATCGGCTTTGGCCCAAGCTTGGAACCATAGTTTCGACAGTAGCCCGAGCTCAGCAGTCTCCCCTGCAGACGGAAGCTTGAGCTACCAGTCCTACTCGAGCTCTGAGTTAAGCTTCAGTGACTCGGAGTACGAAGACCATACATCCGACGGAAACGAGGGGCCTGAAGAACACACGGTCAGATCGATGGCCGCCAAGGCTGACTATGGAATCGACCATGCCGACAGGAAACAACGAAGCTCACAAGTCAAGTATGAAACAAAAACACGTGAGAACGTATACATTCCCATCGCACCAACGCCATCGCACCGAAAGAGTCACAGCGATTCTTCTCAACGGGTAAGACATTGCACTTCCGCTTCTCGCATTCATTTCTTAACAAAACACAGGACTCCCACATCTCATCCGGCACATCATCGACAGAACCATCATCCATCCCGTGGACGGGCCGCAAAAAACCATATTCCATGACCCGCGACGACGAAAAGGATGCTTTTCTCATCCGCTCTAAGCGTGCAGGAATGAGCTATAAAGACATCCGCCGTCTTGGTCGCTTTAAGGAGGCGGAATCGACACTTCGTGGTCGTTATCGCACGCTTACAAAGTCTAAAGAGGAGAGAGTCAGGCGGCCGAGTTGGACTGACAAGGACCTGAGACTCCTCAGGGAAGGTGTACTGAGGTTCGGTGGCGCCAGGAGTGAGAACGATGGGAGAGACAAGACTGCTGGGAGTGGTGTGGCGTATGGGAAGGTTAAGTGGATGCAGGTTGCGGCGTTTATTAAGGAGAATGGAGGGAGTTATCATTTTGGGAACGCAACGTGTAGGAAGAAGTGGGATGAGGTGGTTGCGGGTGAGAGACGATGAGATGGAGAGTGTTTGTGAGCAAGGATAGGTACAGCTGGATGATATCGGAAAGGGGCTTAGGAAGTTTTTCATGGGATAGATAGAGTAGTGGGTTATTGTGTAATCGTAATAATCGATCGGATTGAGTGCGCTCCAAAACATGAATTTTCGCTTGCATTGATGATGCATGTTTGCTGTATAGTAGTGAGAATTTTCGTGGTGCATGATGTTTGCAGCATTGGTAGCAAGCTCGCAGTTTCCCAGGTGGTTGTCTAATATCACGTGTTGCCCGGCCGCTTGGACTATTGTCTTGGCCAAAAATAGGCTTGGCAGGCTAAGGCCAAAAGGAGACCCCCTTCGCTTAGCTCCACGCTAATCACACACCGGAATCCCACACAAAAATACCCAGCAGCGTTGTCGCGATTTCTTTCTCATCGACCGAACCTTTCCATCGACAACCACCGCAACCATGAGCGCCATGAACAAGATCGCGGCTAACAGCCCATCTCGCCAGAGCCCATCTGAGCTTGAGACCAGCATTGCGACTGCGCTCTTCGACCTCGAGTCCAACACAGCCGACCTCAAGGTCGCTCTCCGCCCATTGCAGTTCACCTCTGCTCGCGAGGTAGGTCACTAAACACAATTAGGGATCGCAGTCATCAAACATCAATTTCGAAAGAGATTTTGTCCGAACACGATTGAGCAATGGCACGACGTTGGAGCTGGCGGGGGCGATGTGATGATAGGCCCGCACAAGAATTCGCTGTAACGAGCTGAACTGGCGGGTTTGAGCATACGCTTTGAGAGTACTGAGCCAGCGACGTGTCAGCGCAAAGTTGGATTCGGACGGGCTGCGGACCTTGTTAAAAGGAGATCGCACGCTGACTTTGATCACGTAGATTGAGGTTGGCCACGGCAAGAAGGCTATTGTCATCTTTGTCCCCGTCCCATCCCTTGCCGGTTTCCACAAGGTGCAGCAGCGGTAAGCATACTTTCATGTTTCTGAAAACCAAGAGATCAATTGACTGATTTGTCCCATTAGTCTTACCCGCGAGCTCGAGAAGAAGTTCTCCGACCGTCACGTCTTGGTCCTCGCTTCCCGCCGCATCCTGCCACGCCCAAAGCGCTCTGCCCGCTCCCGCACTTCCCTCACCCAGAAGCGCCCACGTTCCCGCACCTTGACTGCTGTCCACGACGCCATCCTCACCGATCTCGTCTTCCCAGTCGAGATTGTTGGCAAGCGTCTCCGCACCAAGGAGGACGGCTCCAAGGTCCTCAAGGTCATCCTTGACGAGAAGGAGAAGGGAGGTGTCGACTACAGACTCGATACTTACTCCGAGGTCTACCGCCGCCTTACCGGCCGTGGTGTCAACTTCGAGTTCCCACAGGGATCCTCCGCTGAGTACTAAATGCTTGTTCCTGTATAGGGATGGGTTGTCAGGCTTCGCGTGGCTAATGGGGTGCGGTGGAAAGTTGTAATAGACTGGTGTTAGAAATAACAGATGTCGTTCGCAATCAAATATACCCATTTCACGCCAATGATTGCCATATCTTCGTGCTGCTTGTGTTCTGACACGTCTACTTTTGTTGGCCTAAAAAGCTTTTGCCCTCTCTTTCGGAGCCGAAGGTGATACGACCGCGTCTTATCAGCTAAGAGGGCCACGAGTGAGGTTGATGAGCTTCGAGTAGTCGTGAACCTTCCTCATCACAGAGGTGTTCTAAGCGCGTCTGCCATTGAGAAGGTCCCTTTTCTCGACGGTCCTCCATCTCTTTCAAATCTAAATCATTTTGGAAGTCCCATGTTGCACGTTCTCTCTTTCGGCGCTGATCACGCCCGTAGATGTCAGCTAAGACTTCTGCTGTCGCCGAATCTCATGGAAAAGACCTGCGTAAAATTATCGGTCGCTACTTCGATCGGAGTGAGCTGAGCCAGGTACTAAACCTGCCTGAACTCCCGCGCAATACTGATACGTTTTAAGCTCTAGCTCAATGATGTTGTCCATAGCGCCTGTCTGCCATGCATGGTGGTTCTTGTACTCGTCCTCGATTACAACTTTCTCTTCGGCCTTCAGCATGCGAGCGAACTTAGAATAGTCAAGGACGAGTGCCTGATATTTTCTTGCCCACTTAGGATATCTAGAATACCTCCCAGATGAGTTTATGGGGTGGGATTCAAGATGGATAGCACCCACAGGCGAAGTAATCAGGGATCGGAGTTCATTGCTCGCCAGTTTTTTAGAGACATTATCTACCCAGCTGTCTTCGCTTTCCGATGTTGGCTCATCAAGCGCCTCTACTTCTACCTGTGTGAGGGGAGGATCTGCCGTCAACAATTGCCAGAGGGTCTAACTAGTTGCTCATAGAGAAGGAACGTCGAGAGCTACAAGGGAGGGATTGACCCAGGCATGCAAAGCACAGGGGTGTAACTGGATTATCCAACTAGTTTGCCTTTGAATTTGCTGTCAAGCATGCCATGAATTTATCATTACTCCGTCCTCATTCTGCCATTGCCCCGCTATCGTTATAGGCGACAACTGATAAGTGGCTGGTAATGCATGGGCCTCGAAATGCCAGGTGTGCCGCTGCTCGGCGCTTAGCTTATGCACCTCCTCTCAACGTGTGGCTTCCAACCAAAATTGCCAAGCATGCCAACTTTACCCCACACCGTTACTAATTCACAAGCTTTCACCGTCTGCTAACATCAAGCGGTTAGCTTTGGTGAACAGATTCCTATGCCTGGTATTGCCTCGACTGCCACCTAGTTGAAGCAATTAAGATCCGACTGCCTGAACATCCACGATATTGCAATGTTTAGCCAAGAGCCACATGACGACAAAACTGAAGTATTACACGCGGCCGATTTGGAGGAGCCCAAACCTCAAATTCCAGACTTTAAAGACGTATTCTCTACTGCTTTTGCATACCTAAAAGAGGACAGCACACCACCGGCCGAAAACAAGACGCTTTGCCAGCTGGCCCAACTATCAGCGAATCTGACAGTAACGGATGGTTATGAAGTGGCCCGCTCAACTGAATTCGAGGCTTCACAGCTCTGGGATACACCAGGGATTACGCTCAAAATATTGAGGAGGCCTTACTGGAAGCCATTCATACTGGGCTTTTGGATGCAGAAGCAGCGTTGTGGGTGAGTACTCGAGTAGTTATGAGTACTTCGCTTAAAAGACTCTACTTGCCTCTGTCAAGCTACGCATAGGGCTATTTGAGTACTACTTAAGTAGCCTAAAGTAGTACCAAGATATACATACCTTAGCTCTATTTAGCAGAGGAACGGCCGGCTAAATTAGGTGGCGGCTCTAAAAATAGTAGCATTTTACTACTTATCAATACTCTAGTATTTCAATCTCACTACTTACAGAATTCCAGCGAGCAAAGTACTTTAATCACGAATTGGAAAATGCTATCTAAGTGCTACTCCTGCAATGCTGTGCAGAAGTCGAATAAGATTCTGACCGTACTGTTGATTTGGGTAGAAGGTATTTGAGACATGAACACGGAAAGACGCGCCAGAGGGAAAACGAGATTTTGAACGTGCTAGGAGAGCATTTGCGAGATAGAGGGCGCAGTCCTCTGCCCCCGACAACCTCGTCCTCAGAGTTGGTATTTATGGACGATGACGACTGAGGAGTTAGTCTTGCAGCATCACGTACTAGCCGTTAATGACCGAAAGAAGCGCATGCGAGAAATGTAACGATGGCTGTCTGAGACACCTGAGGGTTCCCTTTGTGGAGCAGGGGATCGCCAAATACAGAGTCAAACAGATGCAAATACGTGGAAAAGCAGGGCATCACGAGTTGAATGTTGAAAAAAGTGGTTAATCTATGCCTCGGAATGCATAGTAGTCATACAACTTCCGGCCTCCATCGATGCATTTCACTAGCCATGGGCTTATCTTCTGCTGGCAGCTACCCTCTTACTATACGGGCTCAAACTCCTCTCCCTCTCATCTCTCGCATCGGCCCTATTCGCACCTCTCCCCTTAACCTTCGGTGCACCAGGACTCACCGACTTATCAGCCCTACCAGGTCTATAACTATGCTTCGGTCCCGTCTCTGGTCTCGGGCTCCTGCTCAACCTACCATTCCTTGGATTCCTATCCTTGTACCTCCTCTTCGGTGGCGGAGAGCCAGACCTGTTGTCGCGGCGAGGACGGTAGTGATCACCCTTTGCACTTCTCATTGGAGAGATAGAGCGAGAGACACGGCGAGGACGGTAGTGATCGTCTCTTGGTGGACTGCGGGAGTCACGACGACGTGGTAAAAGTAAAGGGGAACGGCTGTTTCTGCGTCTTGGTGCTGGCGAGACACGACGAGTCAAGCTCCTCTCTCGCTTTGGGACGGGTGAAAGGCTTCTATCCCTCTTTGGCAGTGGCGATGGAGATCTAGAAACAGAATCTCTTCTTCTTGATGGCGACCGGCCGCGGGTGTGGCTCCTTGCTCTCCCACGCCCCGATCTTGGTGGTGAGTAGTGGTCAACATCCTCAGGCTTAGCACGCTTCCTTGGCGGAGAGACGTCTCTTGTGCCTCTTCGTGGCGCTGAGCTGTGAGCGCGGGATGGGGATCTGGAGATAGACCTAGCTCTCTTCCTTGCGGGCGAGGGTGAGCGAGAGGCGGAGTCTCTGCCACGTCTTCTTGGTGGCGGTGACGCAGAGCCGGACGGAGAACGAGAATATGATCTGGATCTCCTCCTTGGCGGCGATACTGAGCGTGGAAGCGAGCGAGAGAGTGATCTTCCACGTCTCTTTGGTGGAGTTACGGAGCGAGATGGGGTGCGGGAAAGTGTACGGCCACGTCTGGCTCTTCGAGGAGAACGAGAGCGAGAGTGAGGTGTGTATGATCTCGATCTTGACCTCGAGTCAGAGTACGAGCGTCTTCGGCCTCTCGGCGACGGTGATCTTGAGTCTGAGGCTCTGCGAGCGCGTCTAGGCGATGGCGACCTGCTGCGCGATGAATACGAGGAGTACGAAGAATAACTCGAAACAGAACTCTCGTCGTCATCCTTAACCGGTGCTGGGAGAGCTGCCTTTGGCATATTCTGCAAGAACTCGCGCATATCCTCGGTGACAGTGCCCATACCAATGGACGTAAAGTAGTTAATGGAGAAGCGGGTGTTGCGTGGGTTATCGCGAGGGAAGATTCCCAGGAAGCTGGCGGCGTATGAGTCGTCTTTGAGGCGAGCTTGCAACTTGGTCATGCCCATCGCCTCGGCCAGATCCTGGAACAGAATCTTGATAAAGATACGGGACGAGGATGTGGTCTCTTCTTCGTTGAGGTGAACGACGGAGAGAACGTGCCAGCCGATGGCGTCGGAGTTTAGAAGGTGGCCGAAGAATCTCGCAATGCTGCGGAGGCGGTTCGTCTCGTAGCGATGTATGGTATCGTAGTATTTGGTGAAACTCTGCTCAAACAAGTCTGTCCACAACCTGTTGATCTTGGCCAAACGCTCTCCTACCAAGCCGTAGAATTTCTCATATGTGGGACGCTGAGCGCATGTTTCGATGATCATCGATGGCAGTTCCATCTCCAGGCCGGCTGGCAGCTGAATCTTCATCAAAACGTGACAACAAGATTCTGGGGTCGCAGAGTTCTGGATAGTGAGGTAAATGCGCTTGCGGAGCTCGACCAGGTCAGCATTACTGGCATCCTTGATCTCCAATGCCTTCTCTTCCTGCCTCTCCTCATCGTCTTCACTCTCATCCTCCTCATCACTGTCATCCTCGTCATCACTGCCTTCACCCAAAATCTCTGCTTTCAGCCTCTTGTAAGCTTCCTCATGCTCCTCCCACTGCGGGTCAGACTTGAAAATGTTCAACCCATCCTGAACCTCCGAGTCGTCTTCCAGCGAGATTCTGTGCGTAATTTGCTCTTCTTCCTCAACCAAATCCAGCTCCTCCCTGATCGCTGGGTTGTCCTTGTATTTATCCTTTCTGACCTGGAACAAAACCTCAATCATATACTGAACACGCTTATCGATGTCTGCCTCATGAAGAATGCTTCTGAATTGGTCGAAGACTGCCAATGCGATTGGACCACTCATCTCCTCCAGATGCTGTCCGACCTCCCTCATCAAACCCACTGCAATCTCCACACTATCATCCGTCGGCTTGTGAAGAAGCAGCAGCAAAATCTGCGCGGCAACCATCTCATGCGCCACCTGTTGGTTGCACAGCTGCGCAATGAATGTCGTTGACGACAGACAAACAGCCTTGTCGTTTCTCTTGAACGCCTTCCTGAACTGCACAATCAACCTCGTCAGCAGCAGCTCTCCGACCTGTGGCAACTTGGTGTTGACAATTGCTGTCATAGCCGCATAGATCGGTGTGAACGGCAACGACGCAGCCTGAGCCTTCATGATACTCCTACAGAACAGCCCTCTTCCTCTGACCAAGTTCTCTCCAAACAGCTCTGGCACGATGAACTTGATATTCGAGACGTTGACCTTGTTGATAAGTCCGTTGATCGATTTCTTCAATGCCTCCCAAGCCATGCGCTGGTATTCCTTGCTCGACTTGTCGGTGATCTGGGACTGCAAAGCGCGCAGACGTGCTGGTGGGATGTACGTGCCTCCCGAACGCGTGTTAAGAAGCTTCTCATACTCTACTTTGGCGGCGGCCTGCTTCTCCTCCTCCGTTCTCACACCGGTGTTGCGAGTCCTCGTTACCAACTCTTTAGTGTCTGGCTCCTTCTCCATTTCCTTCTCTGACGCCTCACGGCTACCATTGCGGCGTTGTGGCGACGGGGATCTGGTGGCGGAACGCGAGCGCGTCGGACTCTTCGGTGCTGGACCATCCATTTTATGAGATGCTCAGTTGTGTTCGACAACTTCGTTGAAGTGTGCTGAGGCGAATGCGATGCGCCGCGTCGCTGGGCGAGATGCCCCTCCTTTGGACTTTAAATTGCTGGCCTGTTTGATCTGTTGATATATCGACACTATAGCACTTTTGCGTATCAAGCTCTATGAATAATTACTTTCTTCGTTTTCGCTGAGACTATGTTGTGGTTATCTTGTTGCCTTGCCTGGTCGTCCAAGTAATTGCTTGGGCAAGGTCGCGCCAATCGCGCCAAATGGTAGCCTTCTGGCTTGACTAGTCCGAATGTGATTAAATCCCATCCAAGCGGGTTTTGGCTGACCTGTGGCTGACCTGTGGCTCAGGTGTGGCTAATGTATAGCGGCACATTTGTGGCCGAAACACTTTTGGGATCAGATAGCTCAAGGGGTACCCGCGCGGCTGTGAACAGCTCTACGGAGGGACAACTAAGTCTACTGGCAATATACTCTCTTGAAATCAGCTTCGAACTGCGCAGTAGAAGAACAAGACCCCTCTCATCATCAGAATTCTTACTCTACAGCCCGACTTTACTGCAACAATGGTAAACTATCTCCCGGAAGGGTTCACAGTTCCCATTGTCTAACGCTCATGATAGCTTGACAAACTTGTTGGACTCGCCATGCTCATCGCAGCCACCGCCGTCTTCATTTACTACAGTGTCTGGACACTGTTGATGGTAAGCCTCGCAAAGGTAACAATTCAGTGCCATTACTAATGTCATCCCAGCCATTCGTCGACCCAGATCAACCGATTCAGTATCTCTTCCCTTCCCGCGAATGGGCTATCCGCATTCCAGTCATCCTCGTCCTCCTGGGATGCGCCGTCGTCGGCTCATTCCTCAGCATGGTCATGATTAACAGCAACAAGAAGAAGGCGCTCAAGTCTAAGCAGGCTGGCTTAAAGAAGAAAGCTTAGATAGGAGTTGAGATACGGCGAGAGGCGTTGTTGTGTCGAGGGCCTTGCGCCAAGTCAGGTTCACGGCATGTTTCCTATGTTGGAGTTCGCGAGAGTAAAAGCAAACAGGGTAGATCTAAAGTATGCATTTGTCCCAAGGAAATGCATCGCGATAGAGGGCGTCTCGGCGAAGCTGGAACTTTGAAGAATTGTGCTGTACTATATATGGACTCGAGAGGACTCGAGAGTAATAGATTGTCTTAATATCGCTCGTTCCCGGGGGAAAGAGATGCCTTCCTTATTACTGTAGGTACCGCTCGAGCCACACCGTCGCCGTCTGCGGACAACTTGATCATGTTCGATTCGTCGGACACTTGTGTACATCTACCAAGGTAACCAAGTACCTCCATCGCACAGTAATTTTAGCTCATGATGCATTGTATTTCCATGACACTCGCTATGTCTCACGGTGCCTGGCATTAGGTCGTTGGATCTTACAGCATCACATTATTGCTGGCGAACAAGGGCCGTCATTCGGTCATATGAGGGGAAGGTCGATGTGACCCCAAGTCACCTCAGCCAAGCCCACCCCGCCACCTTGCGTGGTATCTCCGCATGTCGCGATAGCAGCCATCTCCCTCTTACACAACAACAAGAAAGACAAACAAGAGAACCATCACACGAAATTCAGATCGCGACACTTCCTATACTGTTGCTTAGATTCCACCGTTCAAGCTAGACTTTCCTACAACTCTATCGGACGAAACAGCCCGAACCCGCTTATCGGAAGCGTAAGCCGACGAGTCTCGTCTCTGAGCCAGTTGTGGTAACCTTGAAGGCCACCACTCAGCTTCTCCTTTTACGTTAAACAACACCGTCGATAATAGAGCATTTCTATAAACAGGAGTTGTGCACGCTTCAACTTCACCAAGCTTCATGTACCGCAATTTCAGCCCGGATCGCACATAACCTGTCTTCGGACAGAGCTGAGCTCTGTCTTAGACGAGTACCGCTCGAGAACGCCAGCGCACGATTTCGAGGACCTCGATAGGCCTGTGAGAGACGAATTCCAGACTCATAGACATATAATTAAATCGAAACTGTTAACCGGTTGGCCAGCATACCTGAACCGGTGGCCGCTTGTCATAGTCACTGCTTCGTGCCGGAGCGACTGAAGTCTGGTCGAGTAGGACTTCAAGGTCCAGGTACAAGCGGACCGCCTAAACACCGCCACCATTCCACCCAAAAAGAAGAAGAATGCGGCGGGAAGGAGTAATATCAGTGCCATGGCGGCAGCGGCTTTTGACGTAAACATGAACGCAAACATGGAACTGGAGGCTCCTCCGTATGTGACCCCTCTTACTTTCGTCTTGTGCCCCTTTTTACGCCATGTGATAAATGCAAGTTCTGACCGAGTCTAGACGCAACATCAGCAAGCCTCCTACCCCATCACCTCTTTCACCGCCAGCTCCGGCTTTTGCTATGCCGATCAGACAAAGACAAATTCAGGCCATCATCAATGACGACGATTCTCCTGGTGAGACAGAAAGCTCGCCATCTTCTTATGGTGGGCAGGACACAGCACCACGCAGCTTTACACCATCGTCTCAGGGAGTATATACTACAAGCAAACCGGTAAACGCTACGGCAGGTGGCGCCAATGATGTGAAAGCAGCGATGAGTGCGGCCCAGTTGCCTCGTTCACAGCCGGCGGAGGATCCTAAGCCGTTCCTTCATATGTTCCCGCGGTCATCCCCTGGCAAGCTCACAACCGAATGGGCGAAGAACGTCCCCCCATATTCGTCGTCACCAGGCAACTTGATAGACTTCAATGACAGGCCGCCTACTGTGCCATCTTCATACAACGACGAAAGCGCCCTTGCAGCTTGGAACAACCAGGGAGCTCCAGCAGTGGCCGAAACTGATATGCAACATTTGTGTTCTGCTTCACCACCTCCCTTAACACACTCGCGTTCTCGGTCCCCTAGACATATCAAAGCCGAGATAAGTCAAGCTGCAAGAAGTGGAAGCCTCAGCTCCGACGTTATGGACAAGCAATCTTCACCACCACCAGCCAGCTCCAGACGAGATATGCTTTCCGAACAGATGTCCCAACAGTCCATACAATCACCGCCGAAACAACGAGCCCCAACCATGGCGCATGAGAACCGGCGCAGCTCTACATACTCCCAGCAAACGCAGCAGTATCGATCGCCACCGTTCCAGCCACAACCTATGTCCGCCAACGTTTACGGAGGACCTGGCCTCGATATTAACCTTGGCGCAGGCGCCAGACAATCCGGCCTCAAGCCTGGCGCTCGAGGTTATCATTGCGGTTTTGACACCATGAGCATTGTTCGCGGTGGAAATGCACGCAATGAGACTGTGGTTGTCAGTGGCTACGAAGGAGGAGTTAACCTTTACCAAGTCTCCAAATCTGGACAGCACCAGGTTGCGGCCATTGGCGGTCTTCGCGGCGGAGTTTATGCAGCCAAGATTCTCCCATGGACATTGAAAAATGGAAGTGCTCGCGGGTCGAGTCTTATCGCTCTCATCGTTCATGGACCAGTTTTGGATGACGATGAAGTGGAAGTCGGCGAGGAAGCAGGAGACAGACTACGGTCTGGTGGCTCCGAGACTACTCGTCGCAGTCAACAAGGTAGAACCAAAATCACGCATTATCAAACCACAGTCGAAGTCTATTGCCTCAAAACTCAGGGCCACATCTCAACCCTTCTGGCCGTGCCAAAGGTCGAGTTCACAGTGGCACCATTTATCAGGCCACGCAATCCACCACAACCATCAGGAGCATTGAGTGTTACAGCGGATGCAGGCAACATTGTCGTCACGTCCGGAATCACGGGCGAACTCTGGGTTTGGAGACAGGTGCGTGGCTGGAAAGATTCGGACATCGGTTTCCGGTGCCTCGGCAAATACTGGACCACCGTGCAGTCCTCACTTTCGCCAGAGTCATCTGTCCACGACTATGCTTCTCAACTCGATGCCTCAAGAAATCCTGCAGGCCAGGACCCAAAGAAGAGAAGCCGAAACCCGACAGGCTTAGTTTCGCTGGTCGGCAGGTACCTGGCGTTCTGCTCAAATCCAAATATCAAGCAGATCTCTCTAAGAGCTCAGGTCGATGTTTCAAGAAGCCCGAAAAGCAGAGTGCCGGGTTTGAGCACGTATGCGCCACCTCAGGTGCCGAATGCCAACTGTGCCGTTGACACGCCGCCTGGCGATGAGCTTTGGGCTCGTCTCTCGAGACAAGCTGCACAGGAGGCTATTCGTGGAGCGCAGTTCATTGCTGATAGAGGCCAGAAGGCGTGGAAGAGCTACTGGAATCCACCTTCGAGTGCCAATCCAGCTGGCTGGACCGGATCTACTGGCGAGACGCCGGCCCACATGTTCCCACCTACCCATGGCGCTGTCGTGACCAAAGAAGTTGCCACTGCTGAAGCAGTACACATTTCGATCGTTGACTTGCACAAGCTGGCAAACCTGAAGTCCGGCGTCAACGCCAGCTCCGCCACCATCGCCACGTTCAAACTACCACACGGCTGCAGCTACCTCTCCTTGAGTCCCAATGGCCTGTACCTCTTCACAGCCAACAGCCGTGGCGATGTACAAATCATTTGGGATCTGAAGAAGATCAAGTACACTAAACCATCATCTCTTGCGACTTCTATGTACGGATATCCAGCTGGGCCTTATGTCCGCCAAATCGCCTCGTTTTCTCGTCTCACCGTCGCAAGGATCGTTGATGTGGTCTGGACGCCAAGTGATGATACCATCGCTATGGTTACGGAACGTAACACCGTCCATTTTCTTGACTTGCCGAAAGGCATCTTTCAGTGGCCGCCACCACGACGTCCTCGTCCGTCTGCAGCCGTTGCTAGAAATGGTCAACCGGCTACTTCTAAAGGTGTCTCCGTCTCAGGGGCTGTGGCAACTCCTCAAGCAGCCGCTGCTGTGGTCGGTGGTGCTGTATCCAGCTTGAAGGAATGGACACAGCCGCTTTGGTCCAGACCACGGGGTGCCAGCAGCGGCCATGGGAGTCCGTTACTTACTGCTGAGACGACGGCCACGCCTGCTCTAGTTCCGACGAGAAGTGGTGCGCTGGCTGCGTCGCTTGCTTCTTATGCTGGATATGGTGGCAAGGCTATCGCTTCCGGCATCTCGAAGTCTTATGGTGCTGCGACGAGCTCTATTCAGCACTTTAGGAGAGCCGGAGATAATAAGCTACACCTACCAGCTAGCGAAAGTGTCTGTATGGTGAACTGTGTTACTTGGCTCGGGGTTAGAAGGAATAGGAAGAGGAAGTTTGCTGTCGTGCTTGACGGCTTTATCAAAGTCTACACCATTCGCTATGTCCCTGCCAAAGCTGGAAACAGAAGAAAGGGCAAGAAGAGGGAACCACCACGTATCGTCGTCAAAAAAGGGGTGTCGGATGTCATGCTTCCATCCCTCGCTGACAACTGTCTCGCTCCAATTGTTAGACGCTTCCTCGAGATGGATGTCGATGACCTCGAATTCTCGCCGCGTCCATCAAGCAGCCATGACGACAACAGCCGCACTGCCGTCCTACCAAGCCGGCCAAACACGGCCACAAGGAAGAGCACAAGGAGATCGGGAGCAGCGAACACTATCCCGATGGCAGAGATTGGGTCATGTGCGCCGTACCCACCATTCCATCTTAGAGCTGGTGTGAGGATGTTTGTCTACTCCCCCCCGTTGGCAGTAGCTAAGGAGGTAGGACAGTCACTTTCTGACTCCGCTTTGCTGGATGAGGAGAATCTGAACTTCGCCTTTGATGACCATGCGGACCCTGCAACTCCGGCTGTCTTCTCGACACCCACTCAAGCCGCAGCTGGTCATGGGGCTCCAGGCTATGAAGGTAACTGGCTCTTCGGCGGACCCATCCCAGCCACTATGCTCGACGTCGGCATCGAAGACGAAGAGGAATGTTCTGAGGACGACGGCGCATTAGAAAGGGTGACGAGCCGCATCATCGAGGCAGGTGGAGAGGAGCCGTTGGTGAGCACAACGAGGAGGAGGAGGAAGGGGAATAAGGATGACGAGGGGTGGGAGGTGGGGTTCTTTGAGGATGATTGTGATGTGATTGAACTTACTGGTGCTGCGGAGTAAGGAAGGATTGTTGTGGAGGGTTAAGGTTGAGGAGGAATGGGTTTGTATATGGGTGGGCTGTGTTGGGGGAATGGCGTTATTAGATGCGGAACGTAGACATAAAGCATAAAGATCAAAAACATATTTTGATTCAGCGGGTATACAACACAAGGAATGGATAGCGCTTGCTAGCATGGATGAAGAATCTGGTGATTCAGAGGCACTCGTTTGTGCCGCGCAACTGGGTCAATGGATAGAACAGCACAGCAGTGGCAAGAAGGATTAGGCAGCTGGCAGTGGTTGATTACATAGCTAGAGTAGAGTCTATACATTACTTGCAGCCCCTTCGTACGCCTCATCTCGCGATGGAGTAGGTTCATATCGCCGGTGGTCTAACAGTCTGTATGCCATCGTTTTCTTCCAGTCAGCATACTATTTTGTCACGCCATACACATTTTAATCGGCCGAGTTGTTCCTTATAAGCTCCCAGCAGGTCAAAGTTTGTCACAGCGTGCAATCATCGTGCTCCTTCTTTCCATGCACCTTTCTATGTTCTCTGCCTTCCTCGTTTAAATCCAGTATTTCTCGCTGAAGTTTCTCCCAGAGATCCTCGTAAAATTCCTTCCTCTCCGAGTCTCCTTAAGGCAGACATCGGCCAAAACATTGTCCATAATCCAGTTGCTGTACTCCTGCAACAAGTTATCCTCGACAATCAGATCGAGCCAACCGGCTTCATAGCCCAGTTCCACCTGCAATTCTCTCTCGACGTAGATTTCTCGGGCGATTTCGTCGGCGTAACCGAATACTCGATGCAAAGAGTAGTCAAAACTGGGGTGGCTCGGTCATCAGGCGCTCCCGTGCGCCGATGAAGGTGTCCATCGTTGGACGAGGAGCTCTTCCACCTGAGCTTTCATGACTATATAGCTCATCTAGACACTCTCCTCGTTTACGTCTGTGACCCTTCCTTCCACGGCTGGTTCCGGGATGGGACTCTTGTTCTTGGCCAACTTCTGCCGCCGTCCTGTCTTCACTTGCGTCCGGGACGGCACAACCCGAGTCTGACTGTGAGTTCGCAGCTTCAAAGGTGAACTTGAAAACTGTAGGGTTAGGTTCAAGACAGTCGTTGTGAGCTTGGGCTAGGATAAGCGTTCGTCAAGGCCGGAGGTTGCTGAGGTGTTCCGGCGACTCTGTTCCTGGCGCTTACGCCTTACCCATACTCTTTGGCCTGTGCCAGCCAACCGATTTCACGATATTGTGCTGAAACAGTCGATATTGAGTAAATAACTTGGGGGAAACCGGTTGGTTGTCGAGCGTGCTGGGCCAAAGAGGTTGGGAAGGAGTAAGCCGATGGGGCAGTTTGCATGCTGCGTGGTGGTGCATGAGTGAAGCTTTGGGGCCAGTGCCACACTTAACTGAGAGACGAAATATCGAGGGTGAAGAAACCGAAAGCTTATATAGGGGTGGACTAGTATAAATAATACCGGGATTAATACTTTTAAGAATAAGAATATGGAGGGTTATTGTTTCGCAAATATCATTTGTGCAGATATATCAAAACTACGGCTCATCCCTCAAACTAGATTGTCGTAGACCCGAGTTTCTTCGGTTCCCGTCCCTCGATTTCTCTCATGTTTGAGCCCATACAAACGATTTTGAACCTTGTTTAACTCTTCTTATATAGCGCGGCCTCCTCCATGGGGCCCCAGTAAGGCGTTTACCTCCCGAATTGTTTTGCACAGCTCATTCCCCAAGCCTTCCTAAAATTTGAACTCATCCGGATCCTGAGTGTCTTCTTCGATGGCCTCGATAACGACATTGGTCCAATCCATATACATTTGCGTCAATGTTGGAATCCAAATAGGAAGTGCGCAGACTAAGTTCTCTTTGACCCAAGCGTGCATTGTGGTACTCTTTCGGTACCTCGTCCACCAGGCTGATTGGGTGGCGTCTTGTATAGGAGAACAATGGAGGCTCAAGGAACCACCTTGGGCGACATCCTGTGTATTCGACACGATAACCGTTATCTATCGCTCCAGGGAAGTTGACACTGGCCCAGTACATGAAAGCATGGCAATTTGTGCCCGCTGCCGCTGAAGGCGAAGGAAGTGGTGAGGGGCTCCAATCCCGATCTGGAGGCTCGCTCTGTCTGTTGATTCATCTCAGGAGTCTTCGCTGCATTGATCGTCAGTCGCTTCACCGCCAGCCAGTTGCCGCACAAGGGCCCGTTCAGTTTCACCCTATCAAAGGGCAAGTCTCCAAAACTGCCTGTATACTTCATCAGTTCTTCGATTCCCGATTGCGGTATTGTTATCGATAATTTCCCCCTCAGTGCAACAGCAGATAAGCCCTCCTGATCGCCTATTCTTTTCTCTCTCCCATTTCTCGCCTTAGACCGTTCATCAGTTTCTTCGACCTAAATTTGAAGACCCTCCCTAAACTGGCTGACATTCGTTTCCGCCTCACAGGCTTCTTCCCCTCTGTCCTTTTTTGGCCCTCCATCTCCCCACCACTGTCCCTCTCACCAGTCTCAGTTCCCCGCTTAAAAGTGCGCTCATCCCGAAGCCTTTGAAGCAGCTCCAAAGGTCCCATGGTAGTAAATTAACCGATTAGCTTGAATTCCAGCCTCATCAACGTCTCACACTGACGTTGCAATTGCGGTGTTGGCGACTTGATCGGACATTGCGGTTAATGCTAAGCAGTTGACCGTGAACGCTTAGTGGTCTGTGGATTCGAAAAGACTGAATGCTAATCGTGGGCCAAATGAAACTGATGACTATCGCGAGTAGGATTCCGATGTTTGTAGATGAGGATGAGGAGGGGAAAGGTGGATTGAAGTTGTGCGTCTCAGGGTCATGCAAGCTGCAGGTGGCCTGCAGCGGCCATTTTGGGGCCCAAAAAGAGCGAGATTCTTCCATTGAAGAGAGAATAAACTCAATCCCAATCCATATCATTCTAACCGGCTCGGCTTCTAGCGCAATAAATAAAACCCAGCCTTCCTCGACAAAACAGTCAACCTCTCCCAAAGCCTCTCCTGATCCTCAGTCGTCTTCCCCGCAAACCCGTGATACAACCGCGCCTCATCGATAATCTCCCACACATCCTCTCCCACTGCCGTACCTAGGCCGTCAAAGTAGCTGGTCTCCACTGCATCGCCGGCGGCTTCGGCATTCTTCTTTTCATCCTATGCCCAATCGTAGTACGTGTCGACCAAAATCTCCTCCATTTTGATATCCAACGCCTCCGAGGCCCATGATAGCTCGGTCTGGCCGGCGTAATTGGAATTTAGTTCGAAGAAGGTCGTCGAACGGCGAGAACCAGGAGTGGTCGCGCTCAGGTGGCATCTAATATTTGCGGTCTGAGGCCTGACATTGAGGACAGAATGGAGCGGCCGAGATTAAGTGCGAACGTTCCGACGTTGTATTGTGTTCCTCAACTACCTGTGACTGCCGTGGATCTGTACTGGATGGAGGAATGGCCGCATTGAAGGACTTAGTTGATTCGAATGCGCTCATCCTAAGCTCATCAAAGGCGTGGCGAAAACGTTCTTGAAGTCTGCAAGGTCTAGATTGGTGGCTCTACACGCAAGCGAGGCTTCCTCGGATGATACTTGAATTTGGAGCATGATGCGACGTGGCGAGATTTTGCTGGTAAGGGTTTGGTGAATCGTGACAGTGTGCCCGACTGCTGCGGATCCTATATGATTCCAAGATACCATAAGTATCAAACATCTATCCGGCAATTCCACTTCAAAAAGTGGATATGATCAAATGGCTCGTAAGAGTAAAAGGTCTGACGAGCTGCGCATTGAAGAGATTCATGATTTTGGGACGGCGGCGGGAGTCAACTGAGTCCAAGCTGAATGTCACGAGCGACATACACACGGTAGCCGCCCACAGCAGACCCCCAGTCAGCAACGGTTGGAATATGGATAGAGGAAACCCAAAGAATGTCGCCGTGCTCAGACTCATCGCTGTCGTCGATATTGTCGTCAAGGCCCCTGCGGTTGTGTACTTAGCATACAATTACTGTCGCCCAATGAACTTTGGCGGTCGCATGCTGGGGTGTGAGCTGAAGTAAGATGGCGCAAGTCATGTGACCTAACTCGCATCATGCGGTTACCAGGTTAGTGAGCTGTCTTCCGCCTGGGAACTCACACCACAGCCATCGGCATCGTCTCGCTGCAACTCTTGGTATTCACTGCAATCGTTTCAGGCATGTTCGACTTTATTTACTGGCTATAAGAACACGGAATTCAAGCGACTCTGTATTAACCAATTAACATCCAGGCATTATCTAAATCTCTCAGGGGGTATCTTCAATCCATCTTCATCTCTATCTATTATCTTCATCTGTTTATCCTTCAACCTTCTTAGCAAAGGACATAAAGCGAGCAGATCATACTCAACCCCAGAATCATACTACACCAGAACGCCGCATTGTTCAACACCCTTTTGCCTCTAATAAACCTCGTTCGTTGAATCATCACAATCGGCAACTGGCTCATCTGACAAATAAACCCATATCCTCTGATCTTCTTAGTGATACAAGCCATGACGATCTCGTGTCCCACAGCCGAAATGAGGAAAGTGATAAGTGTGGCAGGTCCACGGCCGATGTGTGGCCTAGACGCACTATACACATGACGTCTGAAAAAGTGGTGCACAGGGATATTCCATTCCCTACTGAATTCCAACCAGTCCGTGCTATTCCACCAATCGGAGTAAAAGTGGCGGTCTGCAAAACATGTCATTTCTGCGAACGCGCCTAATACATACTCAAAAATAACCAAAAAGACAAGCAAAAAGGTTATCATGAATGGGAATAACAACATGCTCACGCTCTCTGCTAACACCAATACCGTTTCGGAGAATCCGGATGTGGTTTGGATGCGCACCTGCGAGGCGCGGAGGACAGGGAGGATGAATTCTTCGCTCGTGATGGTGAGGAGGAAGATGACGCCGAATGTGGCGAAGACTTTGTAGGCGAGTTGGTCGAAGCGGATGCGGGGCGTGCGGGGGTATTCGAGTTCGTAGCATAATGTAGGACAGAACAGGTAGTCGAGGCAATTCGTCCAGGTGAGGTTCTTGGGGTATGTCTGGTTCCCCAACGGGCTGATAAGCTCCAATGCCAGATCTCCACGAAGGTTCGCCAGTTCGGATTTCTCATCTTCCTCCGCCTGCGCCTTGTGCAGAGTGCTGTCGGGTGAGAGGCGCTGGTCGTCTATGGGTGTTGTGTGGCCGGCGCCAGGGTATTGGTACGCGGGCTCCTTTGAAGCGTCGGAGGGGTGGTCGAGTTCTTTTAGCCTGCGCTCGGCTTCGGAGAGGTGCCCGTTGTAGAATGCGTAGGAGTGCATTTTCATGAGGAGTGTGAGCGTGTGCAGGACGAGGAAGACTTGTGCGGTCCAGGTCCATTCGAAGTGGAAGGGGATGGCCACCCAGATGCTGAACCAGAAGGCTTGGTAGAGGGATTGAAGCCAGACGCCTGCCTTCTTCCAGCGGAATACCTCTGTGGAGCGGACCATTCGTTGGAGGGGAAGGGAGACGGCTGTTGTTGCTACCATTAGGAAGTCGGCTACGGCCAACTCCCATGTCTTGATTGTGAAGAGATCCCAAATCTCATGTCGAAATGGGAATCCCGTATCCTTAATATTTCTCAACATAGTCGTAATAGCCATGATCGCCAGCCCAATCCAGAACAATACAAAAAAACCCTGAAAATCCTTATAATCACTATCTGGGTCAAAATGTGACACTCTCGAGGCGTACTCTATTGTTGGAAAGAGTCGCCGCCTGCCCTCGGCTCTAACATATTTCCTTGTCGTCGAGACGACTTTTACTGACGGCGGCGCATCGGGTGGAACAGGAGTTGAGCAGCCGCTGGTTTGACCTGATGTTGAGGCGATCTCGTTGTCGACGTGTGGACTGGTTGACATGTCTGAGCTTCGCGCTCGTAGGACGGAGGGGTTCATGGGTTTCACGGCTCGGGGGCGGAGGATGTGGCCGTGGTCGTGATGGCCATTTGTGCCGTTACCGTTCATGTCTGCGGCTGTTGTCGTGGCCATTTTGTATTTTATTTTGATTGCGGGTGCTAATTATTTTGCTAAGCCCAGCCAGCGAAGACCGAGGATTATGATGAACTTGTTCGAAGGTTCTGGAGGTCAACCGGTTGGGCTAAATGAAAATAAAGAAGCCAGGGCGGACTCGGATTTGTAATAAAGTTATTCGAACGTTGTTACCAAGTCAGAGATGACTGAAAACTTTAAATTTTCCGGAAGTTTCGGGTCGTTGTAGTCGAGATGTTATAAGCTGAGTCGCATCTGGTTCGAGGTACTGGATACCTCTGCTGGCGAGGCTGACGAGTATAACAGGGCCGCGTATTTCTGCAGATCTGTACAAAAAAGAAGAAGCTGAGGTATCAATCGACTGACGGAGTAACTGGTCGAACTTTGCGTAGTTGAAGATGTTTAAACAACAGGCAAGCGAGCCGATATATAGCGGATTAGCGAAAGTGAAATTTCAAGAATACAAAAAGTTGCAAGATTTCGATGTGGTTGTGCTGCGAGTACGACATCATAGAAGGCTTGGCTACGAGTACCCGGATGGACAGGGGCCGAAGTGAGCGGACATGTGCGAGGTGGCTCGTGCGGGCCGTGCCAAGACATCAAGCATCACCAGCCACAGCAGACACCTGCCACATCAGCCACACCTTCTTCTTATTGGTTGTCGTGGCTAGTCCGCAACTCCAATGTTCATCGGAGTAGCATCACCAAAGGGACAGAGCTGTGATATCTCTTTATGCCTACGAAAGACCACGCTTCTCCACGACTAGTTATCTGACGACACTCCAGTCACTTATACAACGACAACAGAGCAAGGAATAGCGGCCGAGAAGGAGACACCAGAACCCCCAACTCGGGGTAGCTAGGAGCCACGATGAGTTCCCGTAGGCCACAGCTGTGCCCCTCGATGTGCCGTCTAGAGCTGACAGCTATCCACAGTCAAGCAGTTCATCCGCAATGTGCGCGCCTCCAAAACCATCGCCGATGAGAGAGCAGTGGTACAAAAAGAGAGTGCCGCCATTCGTGCCAGTTTCAGAGAAGAAAGCCACGATCACAATGTTAGGTATGTACACTTCAACTTCAACTTTAGCTTCAGCCTTGCCGACACCCAGCTAACCAGTCAATAGGAGAAACAATGTCGCCAAACTCCTCTACCTCTTCACCCTCGGCGAACGCACACACTTCGGTCAAATAGAATGTCTGAAGCTTCTCGCCTCCTCACGCTTCGCCGACAAGCGTCTCGGATACTTAGGGACCATGCTGCTGCTAGACGAGAACCAAGAAGTCCTCACCCTGGTCACCAACTCCCTCAAAAACGACCTCAACCACTCCAACCAATATGTTGTCGGCTTGGCGCTCTGCACACTTGGCAACATAGCCTCTGTGGAGATGAGCAGAGATCTGTTCCCAGAGATCGAGAACCTAATTAGCACAGCCAACCCATACGTCAGACGGAAAGCAGCGCTCTGCGCGATGAGGATATGCAGAAAGGTGCCAGATTTGCAAGAGAACTTTGTGGAAAAGGCTGCAAACCTATTGTCAGACCGCAACCACGGCGTTCTGATCTGTGGCTTGACACTCGTGACCAGCTTGTGTGAGGCGGGTGAGGGAGAGGATGGAGAGGATGAAGAGGAGGGAATCGTCGAGAAATTCAGGCCACTCGTGCCCCAACTGGTTCGCACACTGAAGCAATTGGCAAGCTCAGGCTACGCACCTGAGCACGACGTTACGGGCATCACGGATCCGTTCTTGCAAGTCAAGCTCCTCCGCCTCTTGCGCGTCCTCGGTCGCGGAGACGCACATACATCTGAGCTCATAAACGATATTCTCGCCCAAGTAGCCACCAACACGGACTCCAGCAAGAACGTCGGAAACTCGATCCTCTACGAAGCCGTCCTCACAATCCTCGATATCGAGGCAGATTCCGGACTCCGCGTCCTAGGAGTAAACATCCTCGGCAAGTTCTTGGCAAACAGAGATAACAACATCCGTTACGTCGCCTTGAACACCCTTATCAAAGTAGTAGCAATCGAGCCCAACGCAGTACAGCGCCACCGAAACACCATCCTAGAGTGTCTGAGGGACCCAGATATCTCCATCCGCCGCCGCGCGCTCGATCTCTCATTCACACTTATCAACGAGTCCAACATCCGCGTGCTTATCCGCGAGCTGTTAGCCTTCTTGGAGGTCGCAGACGCGGAATTCAAACCCATCATGACGTCTCAGATTGGCGTTGCGGCGGACCGCTTCTCGCCCAGTAAGAGATGGCATGTGGATACTATGCTTCGCGTCCTGAGTCTCGCTGGGAATGCGGTGAAGGAACAGATTTTGTCGAGTTTTATTAGGCTTGTGGCTACGACGCCGGAGCTGCAACAATACGTCGTTCAAAAGCTCTATGCTGCGTTGAGAAAGGATATCACGCAGGAAGGCCTTATCCTGGCGGGTGCTTGGTGTATCGGCGAGTTTGGCGACCTTTTGCTCAAGGGCGGGAATTATGAGGAAGAGGAACTGGTGCAGGAAGTAACGGAGTCGGACGTAGTCGACCTATTTTTGACCATCCTCAACTCCTCATACGCCACTCAGTCGGTAAAGGAGTATATCATCACCGCCCTAATGAAACTCTCAACCCGCTTCCAGCAACCAGCACAGATCGAGAAGATCCGCAAGGTCCTCTCTGCCAACTCACGAGACCTGGATACTGAGGTCCAGCAAAGAGCAGTGGAATACGGAAACCTGTTCGCTTACGACGAAATCCGCAGAGGAGTGTTAGAAAAGATGCCGCCGCCGCAGATTAAGGAGGAATCGCGCGTCCTGGGCGAGGCAGCAAAGGGCAAAAGGGCCGCAAAGGGTGTGGCAAAGAGCAAGGGTGTTAAAAAATCAATAGAGGAAGATCTATTATTCGACCTCATGGGTGGAGAGAGTGACAAGCCTGCCGTGGACCTCTCAGTGACTTTACAAGGGCAGGGAAAGAACAACACAGACCTCCTGGCGGATATTCTGGGAGGAACGTCGATGTCGGAACCTACTGGCTCTGGCGCCCCGAGGAGTGGAGCGAATGATATTATGTCGTTCGGAGGCGGCCCAGCAACACCACACCAGTCGAGTACACCAAGTCAGGATCTCTTCAGTCCGCCGGTAACTCAAGTACCAACCCCTCAACCAGTCGCGACTACACACCCATGTTACAGCAAGAATAACCTCGTCGTCACTTTACAGGTCCAGCGTAATGCGGAGGGCATTGTGGCAGCGAACGCACGATTCAGAAACACAGGAGAGGAAACTTTCCACAACGTTGGGTTGCAGGCTGCGGTTCCAAAGACGCAAAAGCTCACACTATCTGGCATATCGAGTGCGGAGATTAGTGGCGGGCAGGAAGCTACTCAAGGGATGAGGATCCAGGGTGTCAAGGGAGCACTGAGGTTGAGACTGAAGGTTTCGTATGAAGGGAGCGGGGGAGCTGTCACGGATCAGGTGGATTGGAGTGAAACGCGGTAGAATGGTCTTGAAGTGCTCTAGGAGATGGGATGAGATAAGAGGAGAAGGAGGGGAGATGGCATGAGCAGGAGTGGTGGGAAGGTATGGAAGGGAACAAATAGTAGATGACAATGAAACAGCACATGGACGTTTTCTTCACTCACCTTCAGCTGAAGGTCCGAAAATGATGACATGCGACATCCGAATTACGCTGCTATCTGCGATAAGTCGCTGGATAATCACACCGAAGTGATGCGTCCACGACACCAGGGATGTCTTTGAAGGGTTCATGTTTTGAGCTAAGGCAGGTGTTGACGTCCTCCAAGGCACCTGCCTCCGAACTTGGTAGGTAAGCTGTCATCCCGCGCGCAGTCGTCAGTACCGAGATCATCCACTACCTTGGCGAGTACATATCTTTCTGTCCTTTACGTCTACTCACCACAGTATATTTTCTTCGCGCACTCGCACATATTCACTACATTACTTATCATTTATTACATACATTTCAATATTTACAAACACGATATATCTATATCGGACGAAAACACAACGGTCCCTATACAACAATTACCATGTGAGAGAAGACACAACTTGATAGATGAGCCGAGAATATGAGATACTTCATCTACCTCGTCCTCTTCGCAGGCGGTGCTTGGCCGGCCGATGCACTACGATATGGGAATTTCAGTTCACCCTCCTTAACCTCGCTCCATATTCCAACGACTACAACAACGATTTTCCCTCAAGCCAGCTCTGGCGAGTCGAGCGTCATCATATATGCTTCTGATACTCTGGCAGGGTCGGCCACGGAGATCTCAAGGACATCACCAGAGAGTCTTGAGATGCTTTTGCTAATCGTCTCGACGCCGGGGACAAGTACGGAGACATCGAAAAGTACTGAGACGACAACAATAGCTGATGGTACTTTTTTAATTGGCAGCACTTCATCATATCTGGTCACGGAGTCTGAGGCGACGACCCCGTTCCCAAACCGTTCTGGTGAGGCAATGGATATCACAGACGGTTCTTCGTTGGCATCAGAATCGAGCAGGGTGATATCGAAGTTGTTCTCTGCAAGCATCGAAACGTCTTCGTTGCCCTTCTCGACAACTGAATTAAACAAGACGACATCCATAGCAACTACGAATGGTGAAGTCTTGGCTCCAACCCTTGCGCCTCCCAGCTCCTCCCCGTCATCCTCTCCCCTCATCCCAAGCACGCAAACAGCACTACTAAACTTTACCGCGCTCTTCTCCCCTTCCCCTCCACTCAACTCCAACTCTCATTCTTCAATCAGCGTATCTCCACTTATAATCTCCGAACTCAAAGACGTCAACTCGTACCTAGACTTCATCTCCGCCAAGCTCAACATCTCTCGGCTGCAAGTCTGGGATATTCTGTGTGATGAAAGATTGAGAATAGAAGAGGTGGAAGAGCTGAGTGAGGAGAGCTTGAAGATTGTTAGTCTCGGATGTTTGGAGAATAGGATGGTGGATGAGATGGCCGCGGAGCTTGCGTCGAATGCAAGCAACGTCTCACAGGGTGACGGCGGGCGTGCCACAGCCATTGCAAGCACAACAGCCCTGGCTTTGGTCGTGATTGGCAACAGCGCTACCTTCTTCGAGTCATCTCTGTCTTCGACTCTATCTCGGGTCACTGGTGCTTCCGCCCTTTCTATCTCTACATCTGAGGAAGAGAACGGCGGAAACACCACAATTACCCCAAGCGTTCTTACCACGGCTTCCCCGGAGAGAGACAACAGTACGAGTACGAGTACCGGCATCATGCCAACAATCTCAGCAGACTTACCAGAAACCGCCAGCAACCCCTCCATGACGACCGTTGTTACTACAATCATCGCCCTCACAGCCGGCTCGGAAGACGGAAATTCCACCATCACTGATAATATCCCCACCAGCGGCACAATCGGGAACTCAAACGGTACCTCAATCATTGAGCCAGCTGAGTCATCTGATGCGTCAGGGTGTAGTGGTAGTTTTGTTGTTTTCACGTCCGCAGCTGGGCAAGGAGACAACGGGAACGCCACGAGTGTGACTGTTTCAACGCCACTAAGGAGCGATGATGGCGATCTGATTGCTTCAGTGACTTCTTCAGCTTTAGGGAAGGTTGCTGGAAATTCTTCCATGGCCACCTTCACCACAACATTGAGCAGTCTCACGGCAACACCCGTCGAAGATGGAAACTCAACAACTACCGATAGTGCTTTGCCCACTGATACGCTTAAGAGCTCAACTATTACTAGTCCGGCAGGGTCACTGAACAGTTCCGTGGGAACGCTGAGTACGGGGTCTTCATCTATCCCGAGTTCCAATACGGCCATGAGTGGAGATGTAAATGCCACAACCACTTCTAGCAGTCCCAATATACTATCGAGCGAGGGGCACAGCAACAGTAGTCTGACGGAATTTTTGACTTCCTCTGAGTCTGTAAACAGTACCTGCTCGGATCCTATGACCTCCTTATCCACAACTGGTACCCGCACTAAGAGCATTTCCACATCGACACGGACCTCTTCATCCACTGCTTCCAGCTCCAGCGCAACAACGACATCCTGTACTGACGACCTCGACTACTTCACAATGACAGACGAGAACTTAGAAGAGTCAGGCGCTTACCTCTGGTACGCCAGTTGGACCCAGTCCGAAGCTGGACACTTCGGCGACAAAGGCGAAATCCGGTACTTCGGACAGAAATGGCTCAAAGACGGGGGCTACAACTGCGGTCTGGAATACGGTGGCTGCTCCAGACGCCCTAGCTGTAATGAGATCCTTCGCCTCTATCCCAACGATGTCGAGCAAGCGAGAAGAGTGTATTTTGTGACCGAGCTGCAGAACACGGTAAACCTGGTGTTGAAGACGTATTATGATAGTATGCAGGCCGCGCATGTAAATATTGGGAATATGGCCGATGCGCTGATGTCTAGCTCTACGCAGCAGGTTAGCGCGGATGCGGCTGCAGTGTGTAGCTTTATTAAGACGAGCTATAATAATCTCTATCAAATGGCACTGTCGATGCGACAACCTCGCCTAGCGGCGTTCTGGCAGCATCCTGTGTGGACGCAGGAACCAGGTCCGGATAGCCCGAGCCCGAAGTGGTTGCATTTTAAGATTCAGAATCAGGACGGTGTTAAATGGATAAAGCAATACGCCGACATAGTAGGCGGCTGGTACTTTGGACAGCTCAATGGTAAAATGGCTGCCAGCAAAAAGTTCTGCGACGGACTGGGAATGGTTGATCTCTCTGTGCCGGGGGCAGTTCAGCAGCTGAGGGGCGCGCTGGTGAGTATGACGATGATGTATAGGAAGGAGATGAGTGGGAATGTGAGGGATTTGAATGCGGGGAAGTTCTTCCAGGACGGGGACCCGAGTACGATGGCGAGTTTGCTGGCGATGGGAATGTGGACTGAGGATCAGAATGTTACTAATGTTTTGACCAATCCTTACGAGCTTGAAGAGTAAGTGCCCATCCTCTGACTTTGCAAATACCAAGCGGGGTGGAGGAAGCAGTGCTAATGATCCCAGATTAATGACGAAAAACATGAAAGAAGGCATGCTAGCAGCCTCCTACGTCAAGAACAAATGCTACATGAAATGCACCACCCATGCCCACGCCACCCTGTTATGCGAGGGGTACAACGACTGGGAGTTCTCCGCCAAGCGTCGTTTTGAAGACGGGCACCCTGGCGACAAGAACCACTTTCCTGGCTCTAAACTCGCCGAGCTAGAGAAAACAATGCGCATTTGTCCCCGCCCCGACAAAGTCTGCCAGGTAGAATGCTGGTCTCAAGAGAAGAAGGGCTGGACTATGCCGCTGCATGGTATTTCGAAGCTGGCCACGGATCCGATCGATGTGAATATTAAAGAGGCTATGGCAGGAATGTATGAATACTATAAGGTGAACGGCAACAGAAACCCGCATGAGGAGTTTGACCCTGGGAACGATTTCGTCAATCATCTAGACGGAAATACGGTTAAGCCACCACCCTTCTGGCTCCCAGTCTGTGATAGCGATCAAGGCTACACACACATCGTCGACTTTGGCCAGCAGCGGCACGATAAGTGGTCTTTTGGCCACATGTCGAGGTCACTTGACAGACGGTCCTTCCCAATCAGTTGTGGGAATTACAGATCAGATCAAACCGAAGAATTCTTAGACGCCATGGGCCTCACCAACTTCGAAGCCCGAGACGTGAAATGGAGCATGAACGAGTTCTTCAAGAACTACGCCCCTTTGAACGCCGCCGTTCTAATCGACGCTCCTTTGGACAATTTCCTCGCTTTCTGTACGCTGGGGATACAGTATCCGCAGATCGATACGCAGGATGTTAAGCATGGGGAGAATAATATTAGGAGGGAGAGGAGTCAGTTTTGCGCGGAGATTGGGGAGGAGACGAAGGATATGCCGTGGTATTTGGCGAATTCGCATTTTTGCTCTAAGTCCGAGGCGGCGAGGAAACTCTTCGAGGTGCAGGGTGTTAGTGGCACGATTGCCGGACTGCATAAGGTGAAGAATCATAGGCAGTTGTGTAAGCAGTGGGTTAGTAATGAGCAGGGGAAGTGGTTGAGGGGAGCGGATGAGGTAGATGGGAATTATGGGAAGAATGCTATTAAGGATAGTAAAGGTATTCATGGCACGAGGTGGAATGGTGCGGAGATTGTGGAGGGGAAGGAGATCCTGAGATTTGCTTTGGATCATAGAGGTGAAGCCGCCACTGGGACTGATGATTCGAATATTGGAAGTAAGTACAAGGATGGGTTGAGTAGGGGTCTTTGGGAGGAGACGGATAAGAAGGAGAGTGGGAAGTTTTTGGATCGACTTGAGGGCTTGTGGAGGAGTGGGAAGGGTGATAAACATGCGCAGGCTCAGGCTCAGACAGAGAAGTACCAGGTGGAGGAGAAAGGCTTCATGGGAAATAACAAGGACAAAATGTCGAAGAAGGTAAAGACTGCGTGGAAGAGTTTAGCCGGAGCAGTAAGTGCTTTGAAGAAGGTTGATAAAAGAGAGCCTGAGTTTGAGCCCGAGAAGGATACCTGGCGAACAGCGGACTGGCGAGCAGCATATAGTGCTGCATTAGCGAGGAGAAAGGTGGGAAAGTTCCAGGGGATTAAGCATGTCAGAGTCGATGTTGAAGATGCTAGGAGGGAGTACGACGAATACCTCGGCGAGTTTAATAAGCTTGGGGAAGACGAGGATGTTACTTGAGTTGCATTACATAGGTTTCCAAGTAAAGGGTTGGAAAGGTTTAAAAGTTTAGAATACGAGCAAAGTATGATTTCAAAGAAGTAATGCAATTGAAGCCCTATAGTAAAGCAATTTTTGAATTAAAGGGGTGTTTGTCCTCCAAGCTTGAGTTTGCCGGTCGATGCACTTCCCCGCACCGGCTATGCAGCCAAGCCCATTGATATGTCGACTCCAACCCATCTTGGACTTAGTTATCACCACCACAGCTGACCTGAAAGGCCAGTAATGGAAGTTTCTGCCGAGAACACAGAACTAGATGCCGACATCAAATCACTCATCGTTCGCTTTGCAGACTTGCAAATTAATCTTCCGACCTGTGCTAGATTACGCCGAGTTTGAAGTTAATGATAAGCTGCAGCCCGAGCTGAACGAGGCTGGGAAAGAAGAAACGCAACTGGCGTTCCATAGCGAGTACATGAATTTTAAGTTCAAGGAGTCGCTCCTCCTCATGTACTGGCAGTGGGCGCAGGGTGCTCCCTTGGATTCCAGTATTGCGGGTTTGCAGGAAGATACTGGATTCTTTGCGGATCTGTAACAGGATATTGGGCAGGATTGGCCGGAGGTTTTGAAGGATAGGGATGGCTTGTCTAAAGCCTATGAAGAGGATTTTTAACAGAACCGGGAGGTTGATGTGAGTATGTTTCGGCTGAGGGATGAGAGGATTAGGGATGATCAATCAAGGACTCGTGAGGGTAATGGTTATTTTTTTCCTCGCGAACCGATGCGTTATACGCCTGATTCCGTCCGGGTTGGGGGAATAAGGAGATGGTATGCTTCGAAAGACTCTGTGCTCAAGGAGGGATGGCCGTGGAAGCCTCTTGGTGGGAACCCAAAGGAGGATAAAATTGGTTTTCTTGTCAACGAAGAGCAGCTGGCGCATCAGCAGAAGTACAAGATACTCCAAGTCTCTGGTCAACCTATAAATCAAGGTTGTACCGTTTAGTCAGCTCAGCTGAGCACTACCCCACATCAACAACTCTCGGTGCCTCTATCCCTCGTTATTGTCGCATCACTATCATTATATCATACCACAAACCGATTACCTTCACAAGTTCAATCAAGCAGTACAATACGGCTCATCTCTCGCCAGCCGAGGCGGCGTTTGCACATCTCAGCGTGCGCTTGTCGTACTTCCAGCACATGACATCATATCTAAGCTAAACATACCCACCACATCCTTCAACACTTGTCCTGACTCTTAAAGTGCGGGTTGGGAAGTCAAAGAACCACTTGACCCCATCGATGATCTCTGCGCTGCGTTTGCGCAATAAACCATCACCCCGAATACAACTGGCACTTCAGCCACTTTGGCCCCTTTATAATCTTTGTCCTGGTCAAGCCAGTCAGCGCATTATGAGCGAGATGGAGCGCTGCATTCCCAGAGTAGTCAGATTGTTCAGATCGGCTCTCAAGGCTTGGGGTCAAAAGCTCGGTTGAGAGGAAAGAAGAGGGGAAGTCCGACGGAGAAGAGTCATGTCAAGGGCTTTGAGTTTAAGCCGAGATTGTATTCTGAACTCATCAGAGTACGAAGACGTATGTAATCCTACCGTCGGGCCTCAATACCGCCACTTTAGATTCATCGATACAGTCCTGCGACAATACGAAGGCGACCGGGATGGCCAACGCACCTTGGACTGGGCAACGGGTTGGCTGGATAACTATGTCGAGCAGGGATTGTTAGAGATGTATGGGCATTGGACACGTCAACATCGTGGTCGAGACGAGGACTTGCTCCTTTATCAAGAGCTCGAGGATGAAATCGCCATCGAACTTGAAGAATGCTATCCACATGACGTAAAACCGATGATTATTGGACGTTTATACGGAGCTGAGAAGAATGCCTAGGGGCACCCCTTGGCGATAAACCAGCGAGGCGAGTTCTCCATGAGTTCTGTACTCGAAGGTCCTCTTTCACGATAGCCATATGAAGAAGGAGACGAGGAATATCTCGGGGTTGGGTTTCAGGCAGCGTCAACCCCCGGCAGTTAGTCAGCCCATATCCAGGACGCACCTCATGACCAACTCGTCAACACCACCACCCCTCTGAACAGGCATAATTATTGCCCTCCATCAACCAGCTTACTCTTAAGGGAATATCCATGAATGTAAATCCGGCATCTCCAACTCGCCTGTTTGCACAGTGCTAACCTCCCCCAGCAGAATCCTCACCTACCTCTCGCCTTTTAGAAGCATCATAGCCAAGCTCATACCCACCATGTCACGCAGTGCTTGCTCTACGTCTCACCTTGCAGTGCCAGAAGAAGGAGTGCCATAAGAAGGAGAAACAGTCGACGCTATCGACGACCTCTGCGCTGGCTTTGCAAAATGGCATCGGGACTCAAAACCGGCGCATTCGAAGGAACCCCTATCGGCGGCTGGTGCGGAGCCTGTGAGGCAGGCGATCCTGTCAAACGAAGAAACGGCACCGAGGGCCGAGAAGACAACTTCCGACTTTGGCAGCGCCGGAGCACCGAACGCCCTGGAAAACGGTGGAAATACGGGCAGCGGCACCCTGTGGGGAAAGAACACTGGACGCGACATTTGGTGTAAAACCGCCAGGGACCGAAGGTGGCAAGGAAGGGAAAGGGGGTGCGCGAGAAGTGGATGTGGCCAGGGGATTCGAGTTCGGAGAACGACGGATGACAGAATCACCAGAGCTGTATGAGCTTTGTTGTAAAGAATACGGGCGTCGCAAGCGTGGATGTGTCGACCCTTTAATGCCCAACTCGAGCTGATGGACGATACTCATAATGGAGTAAAAGGCCTGGCAAAGAGTTGTAAAGTGCTGGAGTGGCGCACTCGTGAGCTCGATATTTACATGGAACAAAGACTGCGAGGTATATATTAACTGGATTGAGCATCAGAGTGTCGATATACGAGGCATGAACCGGGACTCTTACCAGGACTCTTGTCAGGGCTTTCATAGAGGCCTCTCATGGACTGTGTGTGCGGATATGGATGAAGTATATAAGGACAGGGATGGACATCAGACAGGCAGAGAGTCCGGCGGGATTCGCGCGGGGCAGTTAGTAGACCTGGTGCATAAACGGCAGCACGCGCGGCAGCGGTCATAGAATCTCCTTATACAATGTCTCTATTGATGCGCAACTACCAAACGCCCTCTCACGCCTACTTTGCTCTTTCACAGCACATTGGCAACCATTCCACACTTTTTCCTCCTCAAACCATATCATTCTGCCAGACACATTCCCCTGGATCAGCCCCCGTTTTTGCGCACTACTGCCATACACAACCCCTCTCCCCCATCCCCATCCTCCGTCTCCTCCCAAGTGCACTAACCCTGGGAAACATAAGATCCTCATGAAAAGTCCCCAGCTCTCTCCTCGAAAAGATACTCGACATACTCCCATGATCTACCCCTTCCACTTCAACCTCAGACTCACCACTCCGTTGCCTTACACGATACTCTCTTCGAGCGTAGTTCCGCTGGCGGAAGTTAGACTGCTTAGCCTCACTCCTCCCACTCGGCGGGGGAGCGACTGTGCCGAGGAAGGGCATTCACTCCTTTAGCTCCTCCGAGTCATCATTGTTGATTTCTGGTTCGGTGGCGGCTATACCGGCAGCTCTTGCCACTTTGATCTGCGACTCACGGCGATACGGTTCATGGGGTTCGGCAGAAAGCTCCCTTCCACGACTATCACTCCTCACCAAACTCGCTTTCGCAGCCAAAAACGGTATCCGCTCCAGTTCATCCTTTGTCTCGTCTCTCTCTCCCGTTTCCAATTCTGGCTCCGTGGCAACCATCTTCCCACTACCCTCAAACTGTACCTCAGTACTCGGTGACGACTTGGCTCGAGCCCCTTCAGCTACCTGCGCACTCCCCTCAAACACCACCCCATTTCTCTGCAGGGGCTTGATTCTCGCCCCTTCATACGAAAGCGGATTGCGACTTAAAACTTTGACGAGGTGGCGAGCTGCTGCTGCGTCATCTTCCAACAACGGATCGGTGCGTGTTGCACCAGTCTTCTTGGCAGAGTCGGAAGAAGGGTTGTCGTTATCAATGGTCAAGGACCTAGACGCAGACGCACGGCTCGTCTGCCTACTCTTCATCTTTCTCGGGCTAGCTCCAGACATATTGACCAGCTCCCTCGTGGTGTGGTAATGTCCATACAGAATCGCTGGCTCCTCTTCCTTTCTCGCTCTCCCTGTCGCAATGTTAGTCCTCGCGAACGGGAAACACCTCCCTCCGACCTCAACCCCGACTATGCAGGGAATAACTCACGAACACTCCTCCCACTAACACTCCTAACCAACATGCTCACCCGCTTCTCACTCCCCCCAGCCGGCCTGTGCTTTCCCTTAGCACTCTCCTCCCTCGTCACCCCATCCGCCTCATCGGAAAAGAACTGCGTGCCTTCACCTCTCCTCACACCTCTTTTACTCAGATTCCGTCCTATAGCGCCATTTCGTATCCCCGGTCGCGCATTGGAGGCTGGCACCGTACCCTCAGCGACAGAGACAGGTAGTATGACTGGCCCAGCACCACGGCCAAGACTTTCGCCCACCGCAGCCGTGATACTAGTAACCGCACCTTGACGTGCCAACATGCCTTTTCGTCGTCGCTTCTCTGCTACAGCTTCGTCGACATACTGCCACCATCTAGCTTCCTCAGTCTTCAAACGCTCAGCCTTCGCCGCATCCATATTCTCTCTCAATGCCCTGCCTTTCCTCACACAAGCAACAGCAAGTCTGGTGTCCCTTTTGTCTATGTCGGCACCCCACTCCGCTTTGCCCTTTGTTACACACCTCTTGTCATACAGCCTTGCGAGCCAGGCAAGGAAAATCAAGAACAACATGATAACCTTCGACAACGTCAGCACCCAGCACGCACCGCCTTCTCCGTCGCCGACCTCCTGTCACCTCGTCGGGACGCAGAATTTTTTTTTTGAAATGAAACACTTACGAATAAGCTGCACACAGCCCAAACAATATACGCCCAACTCGTCCTCAAAAACTCAACAACCTTATCACTCTCCGCATGCCAGTCCTGATGTCTATTCGGCTGTTTCTATCAGCGCCATTCTCTCTCCCTTCCTTGTGCACCCCCTCATACTCTTCCCTCAAATCCTTTCTTCTTCTCCTTTCTTTTCTTTGCAGGGGACGACTTACAGATGGGATCCCCTGCGATAGTAATCTTTCGATGGCCTTTGCCGCCTTCTTAAACCCATTCTCCCGCTCCTTGTTTTCTGTCACCGCCTCCAGCACATCCTTGATCCCCTCAACCTGCTCTTCACTCAACTTAGGAACGGAGGTAGGTGTCGGCCCAAATACAAGAGCTTGAAAGGTAGAGGTTGGAGCGGCCCTAGTTGTCGTCGATGGAAACGAGGATATTGTGGTGGAACTTGAAGATGTAGTGGTTGCCACTTCATACAGGTGTGGTCGTCGGTCGCTGTCCCCTCCGGAGCCGCCGGGTGGGTTGATGTGTTGTCGTGGTATGATATCGGAAAGGCTTGGTAGATATGGTGGGTAAGAGAGGAGGGAACGGATGTGGTTGCGAAGCGAGGAGGTAAGGCTGTGGATTCTTGATGGGTGAATGAGTGTGCGGTCGGGGGGGAAGGGCAGGGGCGGCATTTTGCTGTATATGGTGTTGTCAGACGGCGAGGAAAGTTGTGTAGATGATATAGTCGTCGTCGTCGTCGTCGTCGTCGCCAGCGTGGAGCTTCGATCAGGGTCTTGAGTCTTAATGTCGAGGTCAGTCGTCGCAGCTATCGTGAGCCCCAGTAAAAGAATAATCAAAGCCAAGGTAGTAAGTAATAAGGTCTTGGTTATAATCCCATCTATTCATGTAAAAGCTATAAAAACAATCCAACCCCAGGCGCTTCGACTCTCTGCCGCGCCGTCGACAATGGTATTCAGCGTCTGTTCTATCTAATCTGTCCTTATCGGACGAGCTGGCCAGACGGTAAAAACGGAAGGATCCAGCCTTCGAGAGGCCAGCCTTGTGTTTACACCTCCTCCATGCCCCTCCAACTATGCTCGTGCAGGCATCCTTCTTCTTCCACTGGGTATTTATGTAGCTCCTTCCGAGTTCTGACGTTCTTCAAATGTTTTTCCGGCGCCGTGACTTGTTGTGGTAGCGCCGAAGTAGTTGTACCTCATGCAGTATGGGTAACCGCGGGAGGTAGTGACGACTTCGACCTATTCGCGTCATTGGTAGTGGTCTCCCCCTGCCTCCGCATCCTGACAGGCAAGGTGTGGCTGAGAGGTCCTATCTCCAATCCTAATCCGATCTGTGGCTACGCACCCGCGCACCCGCGCACACAGCTGCGATTGCTTGACCAATGCCGATGCCAATTGATGCGATCGTGCCAGCTCAACTGCGATCTAATAGCTGTGCCAACATGGCTCCTGACGCTCTGCTTCTCCTCGCTCACTCCGCCTCTCCCTCCCCCTGTCCCTCTCCATCTCCCTGTCACTCTCCATTTCCCTCCCCTCTGTGCTCCCACTCCATGTCTTGTAATACCGATGGTCCTCCCTTCACGATTTATACCCAACCATCTCCGCACACCGCACACAATAGAACAGATTATGCCCAAACTGCACCATGCCGGCAGCTCCCGCATCATCCGCCGTAATATGTCCTGATCGAGTAACCGTCTCTACCGCAGTTGCGCAGCGCAAACAGCGCATAGTCTTAACGGTGGGAGGGCGTAGGGATGTGGATGTGCTGGATGAGGCAGAGGAGGTGGAGCTTGTGGATGAGGATGGAGACGACATTTTCGCAGTTGTGTTGAAGGTTCGTAGGAGTGGTGTTTGTATGGTTGGATGATGGAAGCTATCAAAGCTCACCAACGGATTGATGTTTTGCAGTTTCGTGGAAGCTGGGGGATGAGTGAAGATACCTATGGTTGAAGTGGCCAGAAGCTGTCTATAGCTACGTCTAGAACCTCTTAGTGTCGGAGATCGATAGCTGTATCGGTAAGATAAGGACCTTTCGTCCGTTCGTGGCTTGTCGGTCGGTTGTTGCTTGCTTGCCCCGATCGTACCCTTTCAAATCGAAGCTTGGTTCTGCTGACTCTCCCGTTCTTGGCTATTGTTTCGCTGGCTGTTGTTGGTCGCTGACCGTCGTCGTTGTAGCTGTATGGTTGACCAGTCTCGAGCTTGCTTTCCCCTCTTATCGTCGGTCTCCTTTCCCAGCCTTATGCTTTATGTCTTCTCAGTGGTGGGAGTGGTCCAGACCGGTGTTTGAGGTTCCTCTTAATAGACCGTGATCTCGATCGTTTCTCCGTTAATTTACAATTATCATCTAGCTTTCATTTGATAAGCTCCTTCAGAATTGCGACATTGGGGCATGTCTCAGAGTATATATTCCCCCCTCAACGCTAATACCAGCCCACCCTTCATCCCTACCCACCTCGATGCCGTCTCCCGTTTCACAGCCGCCAGAAATGCCCTCCATTTCCCATAATCCAGACCTTTCCCTTGTCGATCAGGCCGTTCAGGTTATGCGGGGCCAGACTCATTCACTAGGGTGATTGCGGCGACGGAGGGTTGGCTCCGGGCCAGTCCACACAAAGCCAATCAGGCAAGCCTGGTGGCAATTTGCGAACATGACGTCGCCACCGCAAGTTGGATTTAGGGCGTGACGGTGGGTTGCTGAGGAGACAGCCCAATCAAAGAGAATGGAGAGAGGCAAGGGGGAGAGTGACAAGGGGGAGAGTGACAAGGGGGAGAGTGACAAGGGGGAAGAGGCCGGAGGAGAGGGAGAGAGGGTGGGAGAATAAAGAAAAGGGTGCGAGGTGAGGTGACGCCGCCAGCGAATATGAACGAGGTAGTAAACATGGCTATGGCAGGGTAGAAGGATTGGGCGCAGCATTTCCACGGATGACGCGGCTGCCGCGCTGTCTCGTCGCGGTCTCTGGGCACTCAGCTCTCGGCGCTGCATGGCAACTGCACTGGCTGAACGCGATGGAGATGGAGATGGAATGAGGAAATCCTCATGCCAGAGTCATCGCACCACCACACCAGACACGCGTCAGTTCGTATACGGAGCCCTCGGTCTCCCATCTGGTAGGTGATGCCGTTATGAGGGACTTTGCTATCGACCGTTGTCTATCATGTGTGACTAAAACCCTCCATCGAGATCCTGCTCGTTGTTGCCGATTTCTAGGTGAAATGAAGCCACTGTATCTCGATCAATTCCCACACTTCATCTCACTTGACAGCACATCCGTTATCGGGCTTGCCGTCTCATTCATCTCATTCATCTCATTCACCTCAACCACCTCACTCAACCATCTCACTCAACCATCTCACACATCACGCCCATACCACTCATACCACTCATCTCATGTTATTCCTTCGGGCCTCATTTCCATTTCCATTTCCATTTCCGTTTCCATTTCCATTTCCATTTCCGTTTCCGTTTCCATTTCCATTTCCGTTTCCGTTTCTGTTTCTGTTTCTGTTTCTGTTTCTGTTTCTGTTTCTGTTTCTGTTTCTGTTTCTGTTTCTGTTTCTGTTTCCATTTCAATATCCATTTCAATATCCATTTCTGTTTCTGTTTCCATTTCAATTTCTGTTTCTGTCATGCCCCACCAGGAAACCCCTCCACTAACGCACCCCGACCTCAAGTGGAATTTGAGGCATTGCTGCCAAGGTCCACCACACCTACTCCTCCACTCTACCCATCAATTTTCTACGCTATCAGGGCAACTCTAATGCGGCCGGCGTCAGCGACGCCGAAAGCGGCCACTCCGTCTTCATCGTCTTCATAAAGTACTCGTATTGCAGACGCCAGAATGCGCCAACACCCTGCGCCTCCACACTGCGCCACCAGCCGCTTAATAGGTCACGGGCGTTCTTGGCGCAGAAGATCATTTTCAAGGTGCTGTACTGAAATTCTGCATTGACGCATAACTCCATTTTTGGCTGGGGCCTAAATTTGGGGCAGAAGCCACATTAGGCCACCACGGACACTGCTTACGATCCTCGCGGGATTTCCATTCTATTCTTTTAGAATGCAGGTATTTTGGCTTCACCTGCGTCATGCCGCTGCAGACCTAGCTACACAACGACGCTTGTGATGCAACACTCTTCCATTTTCCTTCGATGCCCGATGCGCTCGCCTCGTGCCCTGCTTTCTTAATTGTATTCCAACAGAATGTCTCCCTACGCTAGAGTTTATTCTCGGCGCAGCGTTGCCCCCCTCCTTTGCCACCAAACATCACTAACCGTCAAGGTTCTTCTCAAGGCACAAGCACACCTCGGCGTCTTTCTCCCTTCACCCAAATGTTGGAACAATGGCATGCGCTCGCGATGCTCATGAGGCCATGTCCACGCCATAAAGACCCTGAATTACCCACTTCAAGCCTTCTTCCCTCATCCTTCCGCGTGCGTGCTCCACCTGTCTCTGTACACTCATACGGTGCAGCTGCAAAACTCTTTTGTGACTACGAAATTGCCTAACTCACACACCATAAGCCCGAATTCGTCACGACTACCTCGGCCCATTTTCTCATTCTCATCCTCCGTTCCCATCCTTCCAGCAATTCCGGATAAACGACTTCATAAATGCATTTTGTCTTTTAGCATCTCCGAAGATCCTCGTATCGCCGGGCAGCTTTCTAGTGAATGTGTCTAGTGAATGTGTCTCGTGAATGTCTAGTGTGAATGTCTGTGTGAATGTCTTTTAAGGTTTTCGCATCCGAGATAGCCATGTTTCTTCCGCGCTACCCTGACAGCTTGACATCTGTCACAAAACCCGCAAGATCCGATCCTTGATGCCATGCTCACCACAGTTTACAGAAGCTCCAATGTCCCTACCGGTCGGTACTTCGCGGAGATATCTTCCGAATCCTCAGCCTGAAACACAGCTTTCTCCGCCCGACGGCCGGTTCAATTTTCCAGTCAAGCCCCACATCCACAAGCCTCACATCCACAAGCCCCAGTGCCGGCTGGCCGCGAACGGACCAAAAGAACTGATGGGATCCACTTCAACCACTGATTATTCCCACAGGGGAAGTGGATGCCAATCAGAATGCCATGTGTAGCTTGCGCCAAGTCCTGCCCTCAGCTTTTCGTGGAGGCTACGCGGCCGCGGTGGCGTTGCGCTTCACTTTGACCAATTGTGGTTTGATGGGTGATGCGTTTCCTCATTGAAGGTGTTGTGTGGTCCTGTGGGGAAGCTGCGGGCGACCCCATTGGGGGTTGTTCAAGTGGGCATTTATGTCTATCTCGGAGCAGAGATTTCCGCATTTTCAGCCGCGCCTACGGACCTAGGAGGGTCCGTTTTGATGCCGAGGTGACGGTGGATGGGTCTTAAATTGAAGGGCTGAAGAAAGATTGAGGCTACGGTGGGATGCCGTAAGGTGGGATGCCGAAATACAGTACGCACCGACTAATGCTGCATAACGGGCATCTGGTATCTTCCGAGTAGTGTCATTCTCGATAGCGTTGCATTCTCAGTTGCGCTCTTCTCCCTTGTTCTTCTCGCTCCGAGTCATATTTCATGTTGGGTCACAGCGATCAATACGGGCTAGATCGGTACTTGGAAGTCCGATCTGGACTGCGATGCAAAATCTGGGTTCTTAGCCCATATTCAATACGACGCTGTCTGTCCTCGTGGTTAAATTGCAGCGGTTCCATAGCGACCAACGATTCAGTGGAAGGAGGGGAAGAGTGAGTGAGTGATTTGCGCGCGAAATGCACTCGAGGATCAGAAGGTCCGGACACCAACAGGCAGGATATATGTCTATCACTTCGTCTCCCAAATCGGCGAGGCGGCCATCTCCGCTCTCTGGTGATTAGTTGGTCGTGGCGGTGGGCGGCAAACCGCCGTCATGGACGATTGGGCGATGGAAGGATAAAGAAGTGGTAGGCAACACAAGGATCGATCATGACCTAGACTTGCGTTGATCAAAGGTAAGGTTAGCCGGGCGACCGTTACGGGTTACTCATTCTAAGCTTTGGGTAGTGAAGTCGTTCAGTATAGCACTAAGATTTAGCCGCAGAGGTTGAAGGCATGGTGAGATTGATGGCGTGGTGAGATTGATGGCGTGGTGGTGAGATTGATGGCGTGGTGAGGTTGAAGAAGACAGTTGGCTGTGCCTCAGTGACGTTAGCTAGGACAGTAGGACTCGGTTGTGCTGGATGATGATTGGACTGGAATTTTAGAGGGCGCCTAGGGTTTCCAACTCAGTGATCTCGTTAGATCCAACACCAGAACTTTCGGCGCCGCGGGGCGGTGGTGAAACCGCTAATAACATTGTCCAGAGATGACATCGACGATGCCTCGAGATAATTGTAGAGAGTGGCAGGGCATCAATGACGTTGCCTCACTCCCCTTCCATTGCTTAGCTACGTAGGGGTCTCAAGGGTCATCAGGGTCATCGGGGTCGAGGTTGGGGTCTCTTGGGGTTTGGTACCTTCGGAGAAGCAAGCGGTGAGTAGCAGCTGCAAGTTGATGCCATCGTGAGGTTAGCGGTGAATTAGGTCGAGGCAGATGCTTCGATGACGTGGGTGGAAATTGCAGGGTCTTGGAGGCTATAAAATATCCCTACATCGAAATGACTTCAATGAGGTTAGACAAGCTAAAGATGGTGGTGATTTGGATCAACAATAAGTCAAGCTGATGCGGACGAATAGAGTCAGCTTCGAACTGCTAAAATCAACCAGATGTGGGCGCAAAAAGTGAAGGGATCGCGAGATTCATTTCAGATCCGATCACTGGTGGTCCGCGAGGTCCGCAAGGCCTCAACGACGTCTGTCAAATCCTCTCTCCTCCGATGCTTCGTGGTAGTGATTTTCCGCCGTCCTCAATCTCCCAATGTCAATTTGCGGTTAGGTTGTTATTTCACGAAGCCTCTAAAATCCAAAAAGAGATCGACAGATGACGGCAATTTCTTGCGGACGAATGATGCAAGGACATAAGACAACTTACCGTGCCGGCCTCAGAGGCGGGATGAAGCGTCGGATGGCGGGCCGAGTGAGAGTGAAGGGCTCGGGGACCACAGCCGAGAATGAGAGTGAAATTTCTGTTCCTTGGAAGTTGGTGATGGGATACGAGGTATTGTTTTCGTCGTTGGCTCGATGACGACAGTGCTAGGAAAAGCTGATGACGAAATGGTGGTTGAGAACGGGAAGCGTGGACGATGTTGTTGATTTAAAGTCCTGTGCATTGTGCAACCTCTCTCCTCCAAGATTTCTCTAAGGAGGTGACGGGAGCAAGCGAGTGTCTCGGCAAGGAGGCCGCAGTTTCAGCTTCAGCACTGACAACGTTGAACAAAGATCATAGGGAGCGTCGAGACTAACTTTAAACAGACGTTATGCGTTGATACTGCGGTAATCATGAAACTATCAGGCTTTGGTTTGCTTATACCGAGTCCTCGGCAGACATTTAATCACTGAGCTTCTTCATCGGATCTTCAGCACGGTCTTCTCTGCCACGATAGATATGCGATGAGCATGTTTCACACACCAAGGAACGAAAATCGCAGGTTTCAGCTGAGAAAACGTGCGGATGCGCGCCATCGATTTCCAACCAATGTTGTCAAAATTGATGCCCAGCAAACTCCTGCGTGGCGAACGAGTTGAATCGCCACTCTCGCCGAGGAAGTTTGGTGTTGCCATGCAAGTAGCATTTCTCGATCGATACATGTGAATGATCGAAGCTGGTCAAGCCGGTAGATGCTAAAGGACTGGAGAAAGCTAGATTTTTTTTTTTGAGGCCGCTGGTCTGTAATTTTTGAAAGTGGTATGTATGCTCGTAGCGGTGCTTTGAGTTTCACTGGTTCATTTGTTGCTTCATGGTGGGGTTTCAGTTATTCCAAATGCAATCTTGCAATCTCAAGTCTGAAGAGTGAATAGCCAGCCGTGATCAGGGTGACAATATTTCCAAAAAATTAAAAAAATTAAAAAATACGCATTTTGTGGAACTTCGCCTTCGAAAGTACAAGTTGGACTGAACGAGAATGTGTCCGAAACTGGGGCCATGCGTGAAAGTCGAGCTGGGCTTGTCACGATTTTCTCGCTTGAAGCGTGGTGAAAGAAATTGACAGGCATAAGTGGTTGTTAACATGTTGAAGTAAGCGGCAGAAATCTCTACGTAGATGGTAAACAGTGGTAGGTCCTGAATAAAACAGTTCGTGGCACAGTCATCGCCATCCTACATGCGCGACGGCAAAATGACCGCTTCGACAGCTTTTCGAATCCTAGTGGCCAAGAGTGAAGTCTCCACAAGTCCTTTCTCGCGACGGAGGCCGGAGCGACTGAGGTCAAGTCGATGTAGCGCAGTGTTGTTGAAGGCAGGAGTGGTCCAGCCAAATGTCTGGCCAAATTGCAGCACGTCGACATCGTGACGTAGGCCAGGTCGTAGATTGACTCTCTGAACATGCCTGACGCAAGAAAAAGCACCTCTTAGTCTCGTCCTTGACTACAACTGATACTGGTTTGCGCTGCAGCCGTGCTTACGGATTCTACGCTGGTGTTCGACCATGATATAGAGTTGAGCTTTGTGATAGTAGATGAAGTACCAATCGTGTCTTCTCGTCTGTCCCAGGATCTGTCCCGGGGTCTGTCCATGGCCGAAGCGGAGTCTGGGCTGTAGCTCGTACTGCGAGTAAGACGAGGAACAGTTTGGAGACAAAACATTGGGATTTAGGCCAAGCGAAAAAGCCGGGGTACCTCGTTTTGTTTCAGATCTCCGCGGGAAGTTGCAGCTTGCAGCATCGGCATGCCGTTGCCGCCTTAGCTCGGTTAAGCGGGCGAGCGCCAACGACGTCGATGTTACATCGTGACCTCCTGGTGCTCATCCTTCAGACCTCTCTTTCTCTTAGTCCATGAACTCTACCTCTCTCTCATCGTGGCCGTTGCGCCGCTTCATTTCTACCTTTTTGCTTCAGCCACGCGCGGATGTTCTGTGTCGTTGCTCTCATCTTTGCTTGCAAGAAGATCGTCACGGGCCGTGAGAAGCCACTCTCTTACCCTATTCTCCAATAGACGAGAGCAACTTCAAAGTCCGAATGATGATTGTGGTCTCACCTGATATGCTGCAACTCCATCGTTGTCGGAGACGGTCTGAGTAATATGCTGACAACTTCGGGCTCAGAAATGCAGCTGAAGATAAAACAGCAGCCGAGCTGTCCAATTCCTTCTATCCGTTCCAGCTTATTTCATCACCACGACAGATTGGTTGAGTAGTTGTTGATTTTCGTAAAACGTTCAGATCGTCTCTCGTATCCACACTTGCACACATCCCCTTCTCCCTGACTGTCTTCCACATCCCGAGACACCGTCAGCCAGTGTCATCATTATAATAACTCAAGCGTCTCCCCTGCCTAGGTAATCGTTCTCTGGCGACCATCCAAAGGGACCTCGATCACTTCATCGCACCGAATGCGGTGTGCCTTAGTTTGCCGTGACAGGGTATCGATTACACCACTCCTCGCAGTATGGATGCCCACAGTCGGGACAATGAGCGCCATCATCCCACGGCATTCTACTGTGTTGACATTCACAGCATGTCCAAATGATCAGCGTGTAGGAATCAGGATGTCTATACTCTAGCAACTGGAACAATTATCGGGCAGAGGTCGAGATGGAAATAAAGTTTGTTCGTAAAGCAGAAACCTCAAACCGTTATCACAAAAGGCCGTCTGCTAGCAACGACTCTTCGTCAAATCTCAGTAATAACTGAAATGAGGAATTGGCGCTTATAAAAATCGGCCGATGACAGAGGCTGCATGAGCGCGGGCAAGCCCAGCGCGGATGTGTCCGCCGGTCCCGCAATCCGTTATTGGCCAATATCGATGTCACAAAAGCTTGATCTGTGTAACTTGTTATTTTGCTCACGGACGGGGTGGGGTCGCACCACTTCGACCTCCTGAGATTCCTAGCACAAGCCAAACTTCAAACAATCACTTCTATCTGCGGCTCTGCGCCAAACAACACCAATGAATTCATCGTTTACACTATTTATGACAGCACTTCCCCCCACACCAACATCGGCATCACTATTATGGTCTCGGTGGCCATAAACGCAGCCGGAAAACATGGTCAGAGCCATTGGCAACAGATATACCGTTACTCAGGCATGGCACGAGAGTATTCGCCATACTTGGCGCATGGTATCGACAGAATACAAGCTTGCTGGCCATACGTCTTCATGGGCCGGGCATGGCATCCCACCATTCAAACTATGTGTTGAAAACAGTACTATTCGAGAATCCGCTGATCTGTCCGTGGCCGGTTCCGTATAACGTTTGCGGATAAAGGGGGCAGATTGTCAACATGTATCGCTCAGGAAGGTCATTGCAATGTTTGCCTGCACGGAATCGAGGCCGAGGAGTTTGCTTATACGACGCCAAGGTCGAGAAGTTTGCTATTACGCACATAGCAAACT
>RCNJ01000152.1_pt1 | contig 54265 bp, 41 predicted proteins | sample 2041171 | NCBI WGS metagenome assembly RCNJ01 (sample SAMN09708213, study PRJNA481090) | feces metagenome | biome: feces | host: Pygoscelis adeliae | place: Antarctica: Rookery Lake | collected 2010-03-01 | reverse complement strand
TAACTTGAAAATCTTATGTTTGTGCTAAAACATCTTTAAGTATATCAAAGTATATCAAGCCTAATATCGACCACGGTTTAAGAAATTTAAAACCATTCATATTAAGAGCTTTTTTCAGAATAATCAAAAATGGTTAGTTATATATATATAAGTCATGCCATGCATATCTAGCCATTAAGAAAAGACACTATTATACAAAGCACTACAAAGCAGTACACACATGTACTTAGTGACTATTGAAATATGTTAATTCATAGAATGATGTATGGCAAACAGTTGCACAGTTTAATTTCTCAAAATCTGTGCCAATCCAACCATGTTTAGTTACATGTAACATAGCAATATGCTATGAGCAAACATGATCTAAGGCAACTTATGCTATTGCCAGTTGTTTGCAACCTGTTTGCCAAACCTATATTGCCAACTCATATTTGCCACAAGCCACCCTTCTGCCAGATCCATCTTGCCCAAGCCATGGCATACATTAATCAACTTCTCATGTGAAGTCAAAGTGAAGTCGTCTTGCCATGGCACCTGCTTTATGCATGGACCATGTCAAGAAATGTCGAAAATGGTTGGATGTGCCATGGTTTCTGTTTTTGGCAGGAAACCAAGCGCGGCCCCAACCAAGTTCAAACTCTTCATCATTCTGGCCTGTAGAGGTGTGGGACAAACATACCATGCATCTTGTGCTGTTGAGGGAGCTTGGACGAGTCATTTGTGATCTCGTCAAAAGCCTTCCTCAATGCATGCTCGTCCTCGAGGCTCTTCCTGATTGTAAGAAATTCCCTTATTTCTTGGGCGCCTGCGATAATACTGTCAGCCCAAATAGCTTTAAAATTAGGATGAAGTTGGCGACCATTTTGGCATCCATAATTACAACAGAAAGGTCCATGGGTGTTTATGTTATGACAGCCATGCACAAAGCATTAATGTGGGTGTCAAGATGTGGTTTTCACAAATACAGAATAATGCAGCCAAAACAAACAGCCAACCAAGAAAGCATAAAAATGTCAAAGGAATTTTTTGCCGAACTCTGAGACGGTTTCGGTGGATGTGAGAATCCCACCGAACTTTACACTCTTGGAATCGTCTACACGGCAACTCCAAAATATCATACTAAACTTATAGATCACTCGAGCAGCCTTGGTTGATAAATCTTCTTCCTTTTTAGGTCATTTGTTGGTGTTTTAGAACGTTTTGAAGTAGTCGGTAATTTTGAGATTCTCGTCACCCACCGAAACCGCCTCACTCTTGGAAAGCAATTTTCCGGGATGTTATACGATTGAGGTCATGGCACAAAATGCACAACAAACCAATAAAGGAAGGAAAGGGAAACTTACTGAGGTGGTGGCCTGGCAGAAATGGCTGTGACATAGATGTCTGCCATTGGTGATCTTTTGCGGGCGTCTTCCTTGCTGCTGGCTCTGCGTCGTATGGCCGACAAGCCAACTCAATGCCATCTCTTGTCTTACTCTCAGTCAAAGGGAGTTCCAGACCAAGACTTCTGCTGAGGCCAGAGACATTGCTGTTCGACTCATCCGCCTTGTCAGGTGTATGTAATGAACCAAGTGCCTGGGGGTTTCTCATGCGGTTGAACGCAAGCTTCTCTTGAACTTCCCCTGGCAACTCAAACTCCCACCCCTTTCTCCTCTGTTTTAGAGCCTCACCCGATAGGGGTTTGCGGTAGTCATCAGGCCAACGAGAGCGGCAAAATTTGCCAGTTTCTGCATAATTGGGCCCTTGGTACACGCCAATCCACTTGTCCGGGTGGGCAATCAACTGGCCTCCCTTAATATACTCCCAGGCAATCTTAGCTCCCCCTTTGACCAAGTGTGTTGACAGCTCGGCTTGTGCGGCCTGAGGCATTATTCTGACTATTTGGCGAGGAAATTTCTCCTCATAATCCAGATCCACATTCTTGAGTACATGGACTCTGGCTGATGCGTCTCCAACCAACAGCCTCGAATGATCTGGAGAAAAAGAGCCCGAGGAGATACCAGCAGGAAATTCTGCCACATCATAGACATGTTCATGGCTGACAGGCGCTCTTACGTTCCAGCACTTGAGAACGCCATCAGAGGACCCCGTGTAAAGTCGATCAAGTGTCCTCCCCCAAGCAACAAACTTGACTCCCTGGTCTATCTCTTCAAATGGAATACCGGGATCCAGTTCATCAATGGGCTCTCCGTGGCTGAGGATATTTGTGGCTTTCTCTCCTTGGGCAGTGTCATAAATATAAGTTCTTCTATCCGTACATGAGACGGTCAGGTAGAAGTGGTCACGACTTGTCGGCTTGAGTGTTATCTCGTTGATGTCAAGTGCCACACAGTCATAGACTTTGTATGCATGGAAGTAAGGTGCTGCTCCGATGGGCTCTTTGTACACAAACAGTCGAATCTGTGTCCGAAAACCCTTGTCGGCACCAGAAGCAGCAGAGGTTGCGGCGACAAACCACGCCTCATTGGGATGCCATGCCACCTCGAATACATTCTGCGTAGTCGGCCCATTTATCGTCACTTCCTCGCCTATATCCGTGTTCCATACGCAAAGCTGGCCTGAATCCTTTTTACTCTCCGGAAACTCGCCGTACAGCCTGGCACTTCTTGGAGAGTATCCCGCTAACAAGTATCGAGACGCTTCTTTGGTCCGACCCCATTGCATCGTGCATGGGAAATATGCCCAAGAAGACCCAGGATGTCTGTTAGGATATCCATTGGCAACAGGATGCTGATAAGAGGAGTGGTCTGGGGATTCGATGTCTCCATCCTCGAGATCGTACACCCTAATTGCCCCGTCTCTAGCATCCGCGCCGGTGGCGACCTTATTGTGGTGAGGTGAGGTCAAGATGAAATTTACATGCCCATCGTGAGACCAGGTCGCCATAGGATTTAAAGTTGCCGTTTTGGCATCCTTAAACTGCTGCTCGATGGTCCAGACGCCGACCGTATTGTCAAAAGAACCAGTGAAGCATAGCCCTCTTATTTTGTCGTAGGCCGTGGCTGCGACTGTCAGATAGATGTATGCGTCCATGTTGCGCTTCATGGTTTCCGTCGAATTGACGCCCTCATCAACCACTGGTCGCCTAATCTTGTGCCCGTCGACCCACCTCAACTGTCTAGTGCTTAATGTGCCGATGTTGAGATTGCCAGGATCGTTATACTGTTGACTTGTCGGATCGCCCAGTGTACTCGCGCCGCAGATAAAATGATCGTCGGAGAGCCATGCGAGGCAACCAACATCACCAGATGCGTTCGTGAATTCAATTTCCCGCAAGAAACTGTCGTCGAGCTTGTTGGACACAGTCGACTCCAGGTCGTGAAAAGCCTGTCCGGCGAATCTGTCCGTAGTCTCTCGCTCACGAAGCAAAGTCTGAAAATCAGCCGCGCCTCCATCGTGTCTCACCAACGAAGATCCTATTTGCCGTGATACAATGCTTTTCGGCTTCGACTGAGCTGCTGAGCTATACTCGCCGCGCATGAACTTTACGAGTGGTCCAACGTCACGCAAGAACCCGATATAGTCTTCGACTTGCCTTTTACGAATAGTCGAGCTGCCTTCGACAGACGCCATAAACGGCCGGACAAATTCACCGATTTGCCGAAGCAGCTCCGGGCGCACATCCCGACGGATCTGACTTTTCTCTTCGGAATTCCCTGTAGAATACCATTCATTCACTGCCAATCTGGTCTCCTCAATTTCCACTTCCGTAAACGGCACATGTATGACTAGAGACTCAACAGACAACATTACTTTTGCAGGTCTGAAAGTCGGAGTAGTATCTCCCAGGCCGCTCAGTGACTGGCTACTAAGGTATGGACTCGTATGTAGCACCCCTCCCTTCAAGCGGAGTGCATCGACGTCGGCGTTTGGCTTCTGCTTATCGACTTCAGTATCGCGCTTCCGCTTTCTGCGCCTCGTGGCAACTTGGGTCGGCTTTGAAATTATCGGAGTATCGGCATCCATGGCATCAGCGCCTCCTAAAGGCGGCCTCACATTGTGCACCACATTAGGACGAATAGAGTCAGCCACAGCGCCAGACCTCGGCACTAGTACACCAAAAATTTCCAAGGCGTAGTATAATGCGCCCTTGAGCCATATTGCATGACGACATTGCAAGTTATGAGCATCCGGGTTCTTGAGAAGAGTCTTGAGGCTGTCGAGCATCTGTGTTTCTCTATCAGTTGGCGAGCCAATTGAGTGGATAAAAGTTTTGCATACATGCGCTGCGACCTCGTCCGCAACCTCTTTCGGCGTTGAAGGTGCCAGCGAACGGACAACCTTCTTGACCAGGTCTGGGAAATCTTCGCTAGCCATGAGCATGCTAAAAATATCCTGAGTCTCAGCAACGCTTTGCGCTATCGCATGTGTTCGGACGCCCGTTTGGGTCAACTGCATGAGGTTGTCATGAACCTCGCAAATGTTAGATCCCGCTGGGATTCCTTTCATTAGAGAGCTCACCTCGGCTGCGATGCCATGTAGAGTATCCGCGCCAGCCATCGAGCACAGAAAGCAGTTGTCCGCTGCTTTAGTCCCCGAGGCTGTCGGCAAAGATGATGGATGCGAATCGAAGGGCTTCCTCCACGCCGTCCTTTTGCTCTTCACAGAGACCACGTGGGAACCGGTGTGTTGATTGCTTGTGCCGTTTGCTTGTGTGTTGTAGCTGTCGGACGAAGGTGTCTCGTGGAAGGCAACACTGTTCTGAAGAGGTGCTCTTGATGCGGTCGGTGTTATACCGTGTCTTGTGCTCGACGTAGGTGCAGTCTCATAGAGGCGCATGCGCTTGCGATCGGGACTGCGAATTCCCCCGTCTGAGGTGTTCGTGTGTGGGCGCGACGGCAGTTTCGAAATCTGCTGGGGACGTTTTGCAGTCTGTTGTGGAGGCTGGTGGAAGCGTGGAAGCGGAACGCCGTCGGGGGGCTGCAGTGCCGAAGCAGGAGAGCTCGAAGTGCTGATGTATGGCGGAGCTGGCTGGCGCACAATGAAGTTTTCTTTCGAGTCATCTGTTTGAAGAGTCGGTCTTGCGACAAGGTTGTACTGTGGTCGCGAAGGGTGAGCCTGGTTGCGTTGGTTTGGGCTAGGATTCTGGAACAAGCTTTGTATGCGCTGAGCTTCCGTGTTATCGAGGAGAATTACATCATCATTCCTGGTCAACGGAGTTGTGGTTTGCGCCGGCGTTTCATCTTCGCTGTCGCTGAAGGTCAGGTCGATGAATTGGCATTGAGAAGCGGCCATATTCGGTGCTGTGCAAAGAAAGCAGTTAGCATGTTGTTGTATCATTGTAGCTTGTTTGCCTACCTTGTATGGAAAGTATTGGCAAGCGGTCAGATTTCCGTACACAAGTATATGGTGAATTGAGGGGCCATGCGACACCTCGATAGTCGTGGCTCTGTCACTGTCGCAAGGCTATCCCTGACACGACCGATCGTCTTTGTTCCTATGCTCCAAGCCCCACTGAAATAAGGGAACTGGGACAAGTGTATGATAGATGAGCTTGCTTCTTCGAAATGAATCAGGGTAAAAATGAGCTCAAATACAGAAGCTGCAGCTGACTCTCATGAAAGTTAAGCTCAAGTCGCGTCCTGATAGCTGGTCAGACGTTGAGTCGCGAGCGATTGGGTGACCCCTGCTGAGCGCGCTTAACCCACAATCAGGCTGTCAACGTTGTGGACACAAGGCTGAAACATCAACTATACAAGGCTGTGGTAGCAACGCATAAAGCCCTTCGGTTTGCTCTTAATCTCTGAATGAAGACTGAAAAGAGGGGAATGTTGGCTGTTTCATATGACATGAAATTTTGTGTTAATATCGGAGTTCTGTTACCAGTAGTTTTGACTTTCAGTGATGAAGTTCTGTTTACTTTAAGGCAAAGTGAACCTCAAAACTGACAGAAATCCAGTACGGATTGTGAGCGTGTGGCCTAAAAAGGTACTGGACTCAAGGTATGGCAGTTGAGATTATATAAAGTTTCTTAAAAATTGCTTATCAAGTCTGCACGACCAATTTAAATAGGTAGCGAATCTCAACCTCTACGTGCGACATGAGAAGGATCATCATAAAATGCAGTGTCCCCAGTTGACGACCATGATGATTCTCGGAAAGGAACACCCAATCATGTCGTCTGAAAATTTGCTTAATTGTCACATTTTCCTTTTCAGGGTCAATTTCTTCTTCCTGCTAAACAACAGCCCATCAAGTTACGCCAACCACATCATTCTCATCAGTAATAGATGTCATCACCCTCATTTCACACCTACAGCCATCACAATCGAGACGAAGTTACTTCAATTCATTTGTTTTATTGCCAGACTATACGAAATAAGAACGAATATATACAGATACATGGTATTTTTCCCCTTTACAACATCGGCTTAACTGGCTTAGTAGCATCTTCAGCCAACGCCTCCTCGTACATACGATCCAAATGTTGTCTGAACTTCTTAGCAGTCTGCGGACGCTTGAGCTTAAGCCTATTCATTTTGGTTAGCGATACTCAATTGACTATGTGTGGACGGTGACAGGAACTTACGTAGGAGTGAGGAGCTCGTTCTCAATAGTAAAAGGTTCTATCTCCAAGTGCACCTTGCGAACACGCTCATAGCTGTTGAACTTGCTAACCTTTCCGATTCTGTCTAGCTCATCAAGGACAGCCTTCTTAACTCTATCGTCCTCAGCTGCGGCCTTAACAGCGGCCAAATCAGTTGGGTCGATCTCCTTCTTGAGGACCTTCGAAGCGAATGGTGCGAAGGTGACTGGGTCAACACCAAAAACGGAGACCAAAAAAGCCTGGTGCGAATCACCATGCACGAAGCCCTGGGACAAGAGTCCAGTGTTTGCAAGGTAGACGTTCTCCAGACGCTCTGGAGAGACATACTCTCCCTGTGCGAGCTTCAGAACGTTCTTGACACGATCGACGATCTTGACGCGACCACGGGAGTCAACCTCGGCGATATCACCAGTGCGGAACCAGCCATCCTTAGTCATAGCCTTCTCGGTCTCGGCAGCGTTGCGGTAATACTCTTTGAACATGGTCGTAGAGCGCATCAACAGCTCTCCACGTGGGTTTGGCTTGTCGGTGACAAGGTACTCCATGTCTGGGACGGACATCAAGCAGACCTCGGTAGCGGCGGTGACACCACCACAATTTCCAGTGGAGAAGTCATCAGCCTCCTGAACGGTTCCCACGGCGTAGGTCTCGGTGAGCCCGTAACCCTGTCGGAACTCGCTACCGAAAGCAGCACGCAAGAACTGGTGGAGCGTTGGGTCAATTGGCGCAGAGCCAGAAAGCATGCTGCGAGCACGATCAAGACCAAATGCAGCGCGGAGCTTAGGAGTAAAAATTGTGTCGTAGATCATGTGCTTGTTAGTGCGCTCACCTTCTGGTAGGGACAGGCTAGCGAGCTTGGTAGAAATGGCCCGGCGGCCGAGAGCACCCTTGAGACCCGGTGCCTCAAGCGCCTGAGCGCGGATAGCGGCGCCGAAGCGGTTGTAAAGACGTGGGACGGAGATGAAACCGGTTGGCTTGAGGAGCTTCATGTCGTCGACCAGGCCGAGGATGTCGCCGTGGAAGTAGCCGATTGCGGATCCGCAGGCGAGGGCTCCTTGCTCGGTGACACGCTCGTAGATGTGGGCGAGTGGGAGGTAGGAGATGACAACATCGCTGCTGTTGCCGTCAGTGATGAGGCGGCCGATTGAGGAAGCTGCAACGGCGTTGGCGTGGGTTAAGACGACACCCTTTGGATTGCCGGTGGTGCCGGAAGTGTAGTTGATTGTGATGGTGTCCTCTGGCTTTGGTGGGTTGAATGGAATTGGAGCCTTAGCACCCAGAGCCTCAACATCGCTCATGGCGTGGATAGTGATGCCGAGATCCTTTGCAAGGGTATTGAGGAGCTCTCCCTTGGAGTTTCCTGGCTTATCACCGTCGTCGAGAGGATCCATGCAGATGATCATCTTAAGAGTTGGAAGCCTTGGGGCAAGCTTCAACAAAGTTGGGATATGTGGGAGGGAGGTAACAACGCAAGCCAAAGTAGCATGGTTGATAATGTACTCAGTGGTCTCTGGCCCAAGAGTGTCGTAAATAGAAACAGTGAAGAGCGACTGGGACATGCATCCCAAATCAGTGATCTGCCACTCCGGTCTGTTCTGGCACCAAAGACCAACACCGTACTGGGCGCCGGTGATACCAATCTGCTTGTGCAGCTCTACGATTCCAACACCGAAGTTGCGTCTGCGCTCCGCAACCTGAGCATATGATTGCCAGGTGTACTGACCCCAGGTCTGCTTAGCTCCATCCCAGGATCTCTCGCCCAAGCAGTTCTTGTTTGGGTTCTTCTTGGCGGTGTTCTGAAAGACATCATGTCCAGTGCGCGTAGAAGGCTCGAGAGTGGACAGGAGAGGAGAGTCTCTGAACCTCCAGTGGCGGTAGACAGCACTGCGTCCCTCAACCTCGGAGCCTGGAATTTGGACGGAGTATGGACCAAGCTTCGCTGGTGGCTGGCGGAGGAGTTTCAAATTCTCCTCAGCATTATTGGAGAGACGGAGGGCCATATTTTATAATGTGACGGTGAATAGAATATCGATTTACAGTGCTTTAACACGCTCAAATCTGTCAAGAAAAAACCATCATCAGTTTTGGAGATCTACAAAGAATGCCACCATACGAGGATGGGGGAGTTGGAACAACTTACAACACGGAAAAGCGGCAGTGTAAGGACGGACAAGGAGAATCAAAGATCGCAGCTGTATAGGGGCAGGAGTACAAGAGCTGTAAAAATGAAAGAGATTTCAAGACAGTTTAACAGAAAAGACAAGGAGATGAAGCTGGAAACACGAACGTGGGACTGTGATGCATTTCCTTGTGATCGGGGTCCCCTCTCGTTGAATTGACAGGGGATTTGAGCAGGCGCAAGGCCGCGGCTGATAGAGATGCGACCCCCGTAGTTTGAGGTGCGGCCTGCTCCCACCGCGCTGCACCTGCGAGAACTGAGCCCGGCAGTATGGCCAGATGTGGTGTGGCTCCTACTGCGGCACTACAACGAAAATGTGTACAAAAGATTTGGCAAGGGTAGCACCTCAGAGCAGAGTGATGGCCGCTGTATTAATTGCCGCTCAAGTAGTAAGCCGAGGTACACTTTATGGGGTGTGGATCACTAGGCCCACTGGTGTATGTCCTTGGCACGACACCACGGAATCGCTGGCCGGAAAAGGTCAGCGAAATCCTGGAGAAGGAACGTGGGGAAGCAGGCCAGTCACATGAAAATGGATTGCGAGCACTGTTTTCGAGTATAATTATGGCGAGGCACTGGATAGCTATGGACATACTGTGCGAACGGACTGCCAGCTCAGAACGGGCTGATGTTCTCGAGAGACACCATATTAACCAATTGGCGAGTGCTTAGGTGATATCTCGCAAAGTGGAAGTCAGCTTCAGTAAGCATCCACACCAGATGTGGAGAGAAACCCTACTCCGCCCTTCGGACGTTATCGTATTCGCGCGGAAGGCTGGAGATGAAGCCAAACAAGATCCAGAAGTGTGCCGCTTCTTACAAGTTGACGTCCTTCCCCAAACAATGCTGACCACTGCGCTGTTTCTTGTCGACTGTTTCTTGTCGCATCACAAGCAGACCTAATTACATGCAAGTCGTGGCATACTAGCCTTTGAGGTTGCCAACGCTGTCCGTCCACATAACATCCAAAAACGCCAATGGCATCACCGCGCTTGCATCCTATCAACGACGTCGCAGGATGCGCTTACCGGCAAGGTCCCCTAAAAAGGGCATCGCCCACCTCGATTGGCTGCCTCCCGTTTCGGGGGCCTACCTGGAAGTGGTGCCCCGAGACAGCGGAAGCCGGCGAGCGTTGCCTTGTTCGGCGTGTGCTCCATGCATGAAGTCCCCTGATCACCACCATTTCAGGTGGGAGATTGGGACTCACGATTGGCGAGGCTGTGATCTTGATCAACTTTATCTTCAAGGCAGTTGATTGCGAAATGCGCATCGAATGAGTTTGACAAAGAAATTGGCCAGTTCTAAGTCCTCTGCCCCAAGGAAAACACCGCACACGGAATCAGGATGGCAAAGTAAATCGTTTGTTTCTATATTCTCGTTCATTTCTTATATCGTGGTATCATCAAATTGCGCTCAAACAGCATATATCTGAAAGAAATTTAAACAACGAGCTTGGCATCGGTTTGAGTGTTGCCAGTCTCAGTCGCATTCTCCGGCTTTCCACCCTCAGTCTTGTCGTTAGAAGCAGCCTTGAAAGACTGGACGAAATCGGCAATAATATCGTCAATGTGCTCAGTACCAACAGAGACACGGATAAGATCAGCAGTCACACCAGAAGCGACCTTCTCCTCATCAGAAAGCTGCTCATGGGTGGTAGTCCATGGGTTGATGGCCAGAGTCTTGGAATCACCAACGTTGGCCAAGTTGGAGATGAGCTTGAAGCCATCGACGACCTGGGCGCCAGCGTGCTCGTCACCCTTAACACCGAAGGAGAGAACACCACCAAAACCACGCTTCAAGTACTTCTTCGCGTTGGCGTGCGATGGATGGCTCTCGAGACCTGGGTAAGAGACCCAAGAGACCTGCTCCTGCTTCTCCAACCACCTGGCAAGAGCCAAAGTGTTCTGGCCATGACGCTCGGCACGGAGGGAGAGAGTCTCAATACCCTGAATGAGCTGGAAAGCAGCGAATGGGTTAAGGCAAGCACCCATGTCTCTGAGCACATCGACACGGACTCTGATAGCGAAGGTGATTGGGCCGAAGGTCTCCCAGAACTTCAAGCCGTGGAAGCCTGCTGATGGCTCAACCATGTCGGGGAAACGAGCAGCGCTCTTGCCCCAGTCGAACTTGCCAGAGTCGATGATGACGCCTCCAATGGTAGTTCCGTGGCCACCGATCCACTTCGTGGCGGAATGGACGACGATGTCTGCGCCGTGGTCGATTGGGCGGATGAAGTAACCTCCTGCACCGAAGGTGTTGTCGACGATCAGTGGAATACCGGCATCGTGTGCGACCTTAGCCATGGCCTCAATGTCGAAGACGTTGTACTTTGGGTTGCCAATGGACTCGATATAGATAGCTCTGGTCTTGTCGTCGATGGCAGCAGCGAAGTCTGCTGGGTTGTCTCCCGTGATGAACTTGGTCTGGACGCCCAATCTTGGGAAGAGGACCTTCAACTGGTTGTAGGTTCCTCCGTAGAGGTTGCTGGATGAGATGATGTCTCCTGCGCGGGCAATGGCGGCAATTGTCATGAACTGAGCAGCCTGCCCGGATGCTGCTGCAACGGCAGCAACTCCGCCCTCGAGGGCGGCCAGTCTCTTCTCGAAGACATCGACAGTCGGCTAGGACCTGTTAGTTGCTGATGTTCAATTCTTTGAGTGATTTAGTGGAAGCTTACGTTCATAATGCGACTGTAGATGTTACCGAACTCTTTCAGGCCGAACAATCTCGCGCCATGAGCGGAATCGTTGAAAACGAAACTCTAATGGCCAGTTAGAACTAGGTGACATGACCAAACATTAATGCATAGCATATATCGGAAGAAATATGGCTTTCATGCCATTTTTTGGAGAGCCATGAAGCCATGGTTTCATGTCTTACCGTGGTTGCGTAAATTGGCACAGCGCGAGCATTGGTAGTTGGGTCTGGCTCTTGTCCAGCATGGAGCTGAAGAGTCTCAAAGTTCTTGCTGTCAGCCATTGTGATATAATATTAACCAATCAATGGGTATATAGTAGGTGAAGCTAAGAAGGTAACACGAGCTATATGTAGTTCTGGGCCGAAAGCTCAACGTGGGATGTCAGAATGGCGAACGATATCGGAAGGTGGGGTAAAGGGACTGTCGAGCGCCAAAAACGATCACGCAATATTGCTAGACTCAATCTTTTTAAGCCACAAAGCGGAATGGATGAGACAGTGACTGATATGATGGTTACCTCTTTGTAGACAAAACCAGTGAAGAGTGTTCGAATGTTCTGTGGCAGTCCAAACATCCGCAACTCATTCAGAGTTTGTTCAAGCCCTCAAACACCCTGGTGGTTCGTTAAGATGACGCTTAGAACCCCGCCAAACCCCTGGTCTTGGCAGGATTTCAGTGCACCTTGATGGTCGAGGTCTGACAGGACCTAGCATTTCTTCATCGCTTTATGCTACAGTAATCGGTCTGCGATACCACTTCTTAACTTCGATTTCAAATTTTAACAGACTTGGGCAATGGCAGTTGTGATCTTTGTCTGCCAAACGTTTGAGGGCACTTGACCTCAAATTCGATTTCAAATTATGAACCTTGTGTGAATCGACTTGAATCATGATAGATTGCGAGCCCTGTTGCTAACCGGTTGCGAATTGTGTCTCCCAACTTCGGTTCTAATTAATAGAACTTACTGAGGACTTCGATCTTAGCAAAATCCGTGAGCTTAAATGCTAATGGCTATGAAGGCGCTTGATCACGGAGCTTGATTCCCATACATCTATCTTCGGGATATTTCAAACAATGGTTAAACTTGGTCTTTTGTGCTTTTATAGGCTCGCAGTCCGCTTGTTGAGGATCTTTATGGGTAAAGCCCATTCAGCTTGTAGACAAGCCAGCCAACTCATGTGTCATCTCACCACTGCTTTGGCGAAAGGAAGCCAGGTAATGGCTTAGGGAGGGATATCTCTCCTGTTTCGTTGAAAATCCCGAGAAGAGCTACGTCCTGATCAGCTCGGGAGATGGTACTCCGTAAGTCGTACGAGGAACGGAGCCCATTAACATGTCGAGTGTTTGACCACTTCCTGAAAGCCAAGCCAAGTCGGGCACGCATGGACGGCCCCGCGAGTTCATGTTGGACTTCGTTTCTAGGCGGCTTACTTGTCTCGATGCTCAAATATATACCAGATCGAGGTAGTGCTGACCTGTTTATATAGCATTCCAATGCTATTAACATCCAACTTAGCCATCTTCAGCTCGGATGCCACGGTATACGATGCAAATAGAAGCGGAGGAAGCCGATGAGGACTAGGCAGATATGCCACTTTCAGTTTTTGCAGCGGGTAAGCAAGGGTCTTTTACGTGCACTGTGTATGGAGTGGTTTTATCTGGAGCCTCGTCCAGATGAAAGCGTTTGGTGATGAGCGAACTGGTTCGCACGAAGACTACTTACAATCCTGGAGTTGTCGCAAAGGATTTTGGAATGTTCACCATGTGTTCTCTGCTCACAAGGGCTTCTCCGAACCACGAGAACCCGAAGAAAAGTGCTCCCGAAACGACGTACCTTAAACAATGGACGAGGTGAAGAGCGTGTTGAATAGCTTTGTTCGGCCAATACGACACATGCTACGGGTATCGCCGGAATTCGGTAATCGGGACGTTCTCTCAACGTCTTTGGTAGCTGATGTGGAAGATCTACGATCCTGGCAATGCGACGGAAAGTGACATGCGCTTGAAACTCGGGGTGTTTGGTATGGCGTGTACAGTACTGCATCAAGCTCAATAACTCTTTATACCATGAGCGCTGGTACAGCAAGGTGACAATGCCGCATGTTCGCGAAGCATTCGTTCTAACATTCTGGTCGTGATATGAAGCAACCTGGCTTCTTCTTCTCGAAGAGTGGTGGCGCTTCAGTGCTGTCTGTTAACAGGAAAAGTAGCCGCAGCAGGACCCGATGGCGCGTGCCAGCCGATTATGGCACCCCTAACCTTACCAGCAAGTTCAAGAACATCTTTTTGATACTCATAGCTCCTGAGAATCCTTAAGGTGCCATCTACTCTAACACCTTGGCAACGATACACTCCTTTTTTGCTTTGCGTTTCTCCTAAACGTCTGTTTTGTAGCTTGGGTTCTTGGCGCGGATCCTTTCAAGGCTTGTTACTTTATTTCAATCAACGTTCCCCCGACCCTCTTTTTCCCCAGTACAAACCCCTGTTCCACACGTCCTCACCAGCCGCAGTCAACACGAACATCCTCAGCCTTCTGTTGATCGCAGTCGCAGCAATACACAGGTCTCCTCACCAAATATCGCCAGTCCCTCGTTCATCTGAGCGATAGTGAAGATGGCGTCTCCTCTTCTGCCGCTGCGCATCATCCAGGCGCTGTTTGCATTGATTGTCATTGGCCTCTCATCATACGGTAGGGCACCTCTCCAGCAGCCTATTTTCGGAACACTTCCTGACTGACACTGACAGTCTGTCACTGGTACGACAAAGAGACCTTGACGCCATCGCCATCACAGTTCAGATTCCTCCTCTTTTCGTCAGTATGGTCACTGCTTGCCGGCGCATACCTGCACTTTACTCCGACCAAATGGGCTCGCTGTGCGTCCCTACACTATACTACGACGGCATGAGGACGCTAGCTAACACAAAGCACAGACTACCACGCATACCTCGCACTTATGATTGAAGCCATCACCTCAATATTTTACCTCGGCGGATTCATCGCGCTAGCCTTATTCGTGTACAACCTCAAGTTCTGCCGTGGCAGTGTCTGCCTCTCAGCACGAGCAGGCATCACATTCGCAGCATTCGACGCCATTGCTTGGGGGGCATCGACACTCATGTTAGCGAGGACCATATTACGGAGCGGCTACAGGGATATCGCCAGCGCTGGAGTGATGAGCCCAGAAATGGCGAGGGCTGGAGATGTCTAGAGGGTTGTGGGCAGATCCACCAAGAGCCAAGACAGCTGTATCGAGCAGCACAACCAGCAACTCACCAAGAGAAACGAAGAAACCGCTCGCTATAGAACGGCGCATATCGAGCAAAAGCCAACAATGGGAGATACCCAAGGGATCGGAGAGAGGATAATGTATAGAGCATTGGAACCGCGGCAAGGAAACATAGTGCCGCCGTGTCGGAATGTGACGGAGTTGACAGAGCTTCCGCGTATTTGCGTCAGTAACAAAAATAGTTGTAATTATGGCATCGAGGGCTTGGAATGGCTTATGAGTAATGCTTCTGGCTATGGTGGTGGAACAATGCAAGAGCTGCATAATACTGGCGCAGACTACCGAGTTAAATGTGTATTAATGGTTTCCATTGGAATCATCTTCTCCAAGCAAACCAATCACGCTTCGGCAACACGCATCTCTACTTATGACTAGATACCACAGCTCCGGGTGCTATCTCATAATTGCAGGCTTGTCTGTCATGCAAGTTGAGGCAGTGGTTGGCGCATCTTATGGTTGAAGGCCTACTCAAGAGTCAAACCAATTCTAACATATATCTCACCTAAACCTTTTCTGTACTATTCGGTTAGCATGTTTTGGAGAACAAGTGACAATCAGTCTGCGCATTTTTTCTGGATTCATCACCTTGTGGCTGCGGATATCAATGATGGAGCGATTATAACCAGGTTAAACTAGCCCTGAACTCGACTGGGACCTTCATACCATGCAGGTTGAGGAAGATTCGGAAAACACGTGGCGTGAGCGCGAGAGAGACAAAGTTTGATCTTGAGAGTGTAAGATGATCTCTACAAGCTTCAATTATACAATCGTATGTACACATCCTCGTCCTTTATAGACGCAAAGGGAGACCGGCAATACCCGAGACCAGGTACTATCAGCGTTTCTGACTCCTAACGCTTACGCATGGTGCTCGCAAATACCTACAACGCCCAGAATGGCGTGCAAAATCTGACACTTATGCTGACAGCCTCGTACTCAACTTTCAGTGCCTCGCGCCTTCAATCGTCTACAGTCGTTACTTTTAAGAATCCTTCTTGTTGTTGTCAAGACTGGCAACAATTCTCAGCCATCTGCTGACAAACTGCGCGATGAAGAAGCTGGCAAGAGCCACTAGGACAATCCACACAGACATGACGACAAGACTGGTTGGAAAGACGTTGAGAACGTACGGATCGAGGATGATATCGACGAGGACCGGCTCGACGTTCTCCATCATAGTCTTGTTCGCAGAGTAGTAATCTGCTGCGGCTGTGACACGGAGCAGCAGTACAGACTGGGTGCCTGAAACCGAGGAGGACGAATGCGCAGGTATCATGTTGTTGCTGACTACTTCTGCCTCAACCTGGCGAGACTCTGAGTATGCTGCGAGAGTCGACATCAATTCTGGATCGGCGAAGACATCCTCGAGGGAGAACCACTTGAGCTTAAAATTGGTTGGTTGCTAGAAATCATTAGAACCATTCTCATTTGTAGGATTTATGCATTCTGACCGTCGCCGCCCAGCAGAGACGCAGCTCATATCTCTGGCCCTCTGTAAGATTGTGAAGGATGAACCATGATGTTGATCCAGCTTTGTACTCTTCGCTGGCAAATATAGGGGTTATCGGCGTTCTAAGAGTTGCATTTGTTGGAGAGATAGCGAGGAGTTGAAGGTTGTCAAGGGATGGGCCATCGCGTGGCAGCGTCAAGGCTTCTGGGCCTTTGAATATGACCTTCTCAACATTCCCTAGAACGAAATGAAGATATAATGCAATAAGCACCATTAAGTTATTAATGAGATTCATCTTAGGCTTTTTGCTCTCAATCCATAAGCAACAGTACAGTTTTAACTGATGAGTGTTGTCCTTTTGTTCCTGGCGTGGCGGCGAGGCTGCAACTTTTGTTTATCTGGGCAGGCCGTCCTTCCCTGCCTTCTTCAGCTTTGGGTGCTAGCCCGATTACCCCTGTCCAACTGGGCGCGCTAAGACCAAATAAACAAAACATACCCACAAAGCGCTCAAGCGACAACAACTCCTCCTCCTGCACGGTACCTTCTTCCCCACCAGTTTAACAACTCCTCGACCTCAACCAACGACACTTGGGACCATACTTGAGCATCTCTCGCTCTCGTTTATTCATCACAAACATCGTCTTTTTGCTTAGTCGATAACCACCGTCAAGATGAGAGAAGTTATCAGCATCAACGGTACGTTCTCCTGACGCGTTGCTCACCGCCTCAACCATCATCAACACTTGAAAAAGATCTCGAACTGACAGCTTCCCTCTATAGTCGGCCAGGCCGGTTGCCAGATCGCCAACTCCTGCTGGGAGGTGAGCTTTACCATACGACGTCGTCGCCACAGCGCCGGCGGCGGTTCGGGATAAGGGATGCGGTATACTGACTGTTATGTTTAGCTTTACTGCTTGGAGCACGGTATTCAGGTATGTCCATGATCTCATGTAGCCTCAATAGGCTCGATAAAATATATTCGGAACGATTACTAACGTGTTTTGCCACTATAGCCTGATGGATACCTCACCGAGGAGCGCAAGGCCGCCGACCCAGATCAGGGTTTCAGCACTTTCTTCTCTGAGACTGGGCAGGGAAAGTATGTTCCACGCACTATTTACTGCGATCTCGAGCCAAACGTGGTTGATGAGGTTCGCACCGGTACCTACCGCTCCTTGTTCCACCCAGAGCAGATGATCACTGGCCGTGAGGATGCCTCCAACAACTACGCCCGTGGTCACTACACCGTCGGAAAGGAGTTGATCGACCAGGTCCTTGACAAGGTCCGCACCGTCGCCGATAACTGCTCTGGTCTCCAGGGTTTCTTGGTTTTCCACTCTTTCGGTGGCGGAACCGGATCCGGTTTTGGAGCTCTCCTCATGGAGCGCCTTTCCGTTGACTACGGCAAGAAGACCAAGTTGGAGTTCTGCGTTTACCCAGCACCACAGACCGCCACTTCAGTTGTCGAACCATACAACTCTATTCTCACGACCCACACCACCCTTGAGCACTCCGACTGTTCCTTCATGGTCGACAACGAGGCCATCTACGACATCTGCAGACGTAACCTCGGATTGGAGAGACCGAACTACGAGAACCTTAACCGCTTGATCGCCCAGGTTGTCTCCTCCATCACCGCCTCCCTCCGTTTCGATGGTTCCCTTAACGTCGATCTCAACGAGTTCCAGACCAACTTGGTCCCATACCCACGTATCCACTTCCCGCTCGTCGCCTACGCCCCAGTTGTCTCGGCTGCTAAGGCTTCTCACGAGGCCAACTCTGTCCAGGAGATCTCTATGTCCTGTTTCGAGCCACACAATCAGATGGTTAAGTGCGACCCACGCAACGGAAAGTACATGGCCACCTGCTTGTTGTACCGTGGAGATGTCGTTCCAAAGGACGTCCACGGAGCTGTTGCCACCCTCAAGACCAAGCGCACCATCCAGTTCGTCGACTGGTGCCCAACTGGTTTCAAGATCGGTATCTGCTACCAGCCACCACAGATGGTTCCAAACGGAGATCTCGCCAAGGTCAACCGCGCCGTCTGCATGCTTTCCAACACCACCGCCATCGCCGAGGCCTGGTCCGCTCTTTCCCATAAGTTCGACCTCATGTACTCCAAGCGTGCTTTCGTCCACTGGTACGTCGGTGAGGGTATGGAGGAGGGTGAGTTCTCTGAGGCCCGTGAGGATCTCGCTGCTCTTGAGCGCGATTACGAGGAGGTTGCCACCGACTCTCTTGAGGGTGATGATGGTATTGAGGCTGAGTACTAAGCTCTATGCTCTTGAATGAATTTGTTTACGCGCGAGGAATTATAATCTGAGGAGTACGATCTGATACCACAGCGGGTTGCATGATGCTTCCATCGGGAGTCTTCTGAAGCTCCGTCATGTTATCGGATGGGGTGTCTGTAAGTGTTCTCTCTACGGTCCTCAGGACAGTAAGGACACACTTTTGACAGAATGAATTGACAATCGATGCTTTTACTTAGCCTATGAATCCTGTTTAATCCAAAATATTGTATAAGATTTGAACAACTTTGGTGACTGGAATGCTCTCTATTTCGATGTTTACCCCCTATGCGGCGGGTTAGATGTGCCGATCTGTACCAGAGACTTCGGCCACCGGTTTTTGCAGTGAATGCAAGTACGTCGTACAGATCCACACGACACGTAACATGTCTGGTGGGAGTACTACAAAAGCACTACCTCAGTACAGCCTAATTGTACCACTGCCGAGCCCGAAGTGAACAATATGCCATCCATCAGGGTAATTTCTTTCGACCGAGCCGTGTTCTTGTCGAGATTCTGACACACTTCACTTAGTGTGTCCCACTGGTTGAACGTGGTTCGGTGGTGTTTACCGAGACGGAAAGCTGCTTTAGTCCATGTCGGTCCGCCAACCCCAGGTCGCGCGGCTGTGACGCGGTGATTGCCGCTACATCATTTACGCACACCACGAATTACCCTGCTATCACCCCTAGCTAAACATAATACTCAAAGCTACCATACAAACTCGTGCAAGATACTCCGTCTAGCTACAATTTCATAGCCAATTATTGCGAAAACTGCGAAGGCGACAGCGCAACCCAAGCTTTACGACTCATACCTGATAGGTGGTTGGGCCTCAGGAGTACACCATGGCCGACCACAAAGTTGATGCTGGTAAGCTTTGAAAGCGCCCATTCAACCCCAACTCTCTGGGACGAAATATGGAGGGGAAACCTAATCGGTTGGCGGAGCTCAACACGTCAAACAAAATGGCAACGAATTCTTATGCTGACCATAACTCAGGTACGCCAAACCTCAACCTGACAGCGGAAGAGAGACGGGTGTTTGGCCAGCTCTTCCGGGAAGCAGACACAGAGAACATTGGCGTCATCACTGGCGACATTGCTGTTAAGTTCTTTGAGAAGACAAGATTGGAGCCGAGGATACTGGGGGAGGTAAGCACAAGCCTCTTTGCAAGATGGATTGGATACGAGGTCGAAGGTCAATAAAGAAGTGAAGCTAACCGTACCTTCTACAGATTTGGCAGATCGCGGATAAGGAGAACATTGGGTTCCTCACACCAGCAAGCTTCGGTATTGCGCTCAGATTGATCGGACACTGCCAAGCGGGAAGGGACCCAAACCCAGAGGTCGCACTCAGACCTGCTCCTCTCCCAAGATTCGAGGGCGTTGCGACTATTCAGCCACCACCTGGGCCACCTCCAAGCGCCATACAACCGCAAACCAGTGGCAACCTCATCAGAGTCCCACCATTGACCCCAGACAAGGTCGCCCAGTATGCCTCCTTGTTCGAGAAGTCGGGCGCAGAAGATGGCATATTGCCGGGCGAGCGGGCAAAGCAGATCTTTGAGAGAGCAGGCCTTCCAAATGAGACGCTTGGCAGGATTTGGAATTTGGCGGATACCGAGCAGCGTGGAGCTCTCACTGTTACCGAGTTTATAGTCGCTATGCATTTGTTGGCTTCATCCAAGTCGGGAGTATTGCGCGCACTGCCAAATACACTTCCGCCAGGACTTTACGAGGCGGCTGCACGTAGAGGACCAGTAAGACAGATGTCTGGAGTACCGACTGGCACTCCAGCTGTACCGCCGATTCCAGGACAGTTCAGTGGTGCTGCAGCAGGAAGAACCGGTAGCCCAATGGACAGACCAGGCTTCCCAGCACCGATCCAGGCTCAGCCCACTGGAGCAGGAGGATGGGTTATTTCGCCAGCAGACAAGGCTCGCTTTGATGCCATCTACGTTACTCTTGATAAGACTAACCGTGGATTCATTACTGGAGATGAAGCGGTTCCGTTTTTCAGTAATTCCAAGCTGCCAGAAGAGGTGCTTGCGCAGATTTGGGACTTGGCAGATATCAACTCTCAAGGACAACTGACAAGAGATGAGTTCGCTGTTGCGATGTACCTCATTCGCCAACAGCGTGGAAAGCGTGATGGAAGAGACACTCTACCAAGCACTCTGCCAGCAGATTTGATTCCACCAAGCATGCGTAACCAGGTTAGACCACCACAACAGCCAACCGCACCAGCTTTCGAGCAACCTGCGGCACCGATTCCAAAGTCCGCAGCAGATGATTTGTTTGGTCTCGATGCTATGTCTTCTCCAGCACCAGCACCAGCACCAGCGCCGACCCAGCAGCCTCTCTCTACTGGTGGCTCAGGCTTTGGTGCAGATCCGTTCGGATCCAGTAAAGCGCCTATCGCACCACACAGCCCTCCCAGCAGTTCCACTGCACCACTCTCAGCGCAGAATACTGGCTTCAAGCCATTCGTCCCGTCATCGTCATTCGGCCAGACATTGACTAGCCATGCTACTGGTGGCTCTGCTACATCCATGGCCTCCCGCCCAGCGACGAGATCCCCGCCTGTGGATGATCTTTTGGGTGACAACGATCCAGAGATCAGCAAGAAGCTCACAAATGAGACAGCCGAAATTGCGAACCTTGGTAACCAGGCGCAGACCTTGTCTAAGCAGATGCACGATGTTCAAGGACAGAAGGCAAATGCTCAGAGTAGTCTGAATGATGTGACAGCACAGAAGCGCGATCTTGAGGCGCGTCTAGGTCACCTCCGCTCAGCTTACGAAAATGAGGCGACGGAGGTTAGAAGCCTGCAGCAGCAGTTTCAGGAAGCCCGCAACGCAACCCAGCAGTTGCAGCAGGAGTTGTCCACGGTCGAGGCATCTTACCACGAGGTCCAAGGTCAACACACAGAGCTGACTCAGGCTCTTCAAGGTGATCAGCAGGAGAATGCCGAGTTGAAGGAGCGTATTCGTGCAATGAACGCCGAGATTGCGCAGCTGAAGCCACAATTGGAGAAGTTAAGGTCTGGCGCCCGCCAACAGAAAGGCTTAGTTGCGATCAATAGAAAGCAGCTGCTGACTAATGAAGGCGAACGCGACAAGCTCAACTCCGAAGCCACGGAGCTGAATAAGAGCATCGAGGAGGATACTAAGGCTCTGAACGAGAGGCCAAGCACCGCCGTCTCATCGCGCGCCGACGGCCCAGCTGTTGCAAGCCCGGCTGGCTCTACCATGAGCGCAAGCAACCCATTCTTCAGACGTGCTGGAAGCACTTCGGAAACGTCGTTCAGCCCGTTCCCTTCTCCACCACCACAGCCGCAGCCAGGTACCTCTTTTGAGAACATCTTTGGCCCATCTTTCGAGAATGCTGTTAACACTGAGTTGCCACACACTCCTATGCCACCAACCACTTTTAAGCAGGGTGAGCCAGAGAGGCCAACATCAGCAGCCGCAGACCGTAGCACAACTCCATTAAGTGACGGCGGTGTGCCGCCAGCACCAGAACCATCAAAGCAAATCACTTCTAGCTTCTTGCCGTTCCCTGGCCATAACGAGTCCGTGACCTCGTCCCGTCAGGTCTCCGCTCCAGGAAGCCGCTTTGACGACAACTCCATTGGCGCTGACACTCCGAGAGGAGCCATTGCTGCCACTCCAACTGGATCTTCCGTGACCGATGAAAGTCATGCTGATGGCAACAAGGCAGCCTCTCCTGCCCCAGAACAGACCCGCTCCATGTCAGAGTCTATGCCTGGCTCATTCCCAGGTGAGACCAACTCGAATGGAAGTGCCTTTGGTGATTCGAGCGACCCATTTGCTCCAGCTGGGGAGAAGCAAAAGGCATCCAACGATAACTTTGACTCTGCGTTCGCAGGTTTCGGCGGTCAGTCTGAGGCTGTTGAGAAGGAGCCAGAGCCATCCGCCGCCAAGTTCAACCAGGAGTTCCCACCTGTCGAGGAGTTTGACAACGATGACGATTCGACCGATAGCGAGCGTGGCTTTGATGATGACTTTGCGCCTGGATCTGCCGCACACTCCAGGAATGTGAGCATCGCACAAGTTGTTACCGACAAGCCAGTCGAGACCAAGCTTGATGCCGCGGAGCAGCCAGCTGTCACAACTGGTAGCGTGCCACCAATCACAGCAGCCCAGTCGTCTCCACCACCATATGACAAGTCCGTCACTTCTCAAGAGAGAGCTCAGGTTGAGGCTCATGAGTTTGATGGACTACTCCCATCTCGTGAGGATCCCACCTCTCCAGTTGGGCCGAATAGTGTTTCATCCGCACAGAGAGAACAGCCTGCTGCTACGACAGCACCAGCGGTAAACACTGAATATAGGCCAGCTCCACCACCGAAGACCGACTTTGATGACTTCGATGATTTTGACAACCTTGAGGATGCCAAGGAGGGTGACCTTGACGATGACTTCGCCAACCTTTCGGTGAACGACAAGTCCATCGATGAGTTCAATCCAATGTTCGACACCCCATCTGATTCTAGAACCAACACTGCTCAGGCTAGTGCTTTCGGTGGCTCAAGCGGATTCGGTGACTTCACTCAGTCGCCTGTCGCAAACACCTCTCAGCAAGCTGGTGGTCCAGGTGCCAGCGGAACTAACGACAACGACTGGGATGCCATCTTCGCCGGTCTCGACAATGGCTCTGCGCCAAATGGGGGGGGCGCTGACAAGAAAGTTGTTGTTGATGAGGCATTTGGAGGTGCTGCACCAACAAGGAAGGAGGATGAGCGTCCACAGCTTGGTCGTGCTTTGACTGAGGCTGGTGAGCATGATGATCCTATTTTGAAGAATCTGACCAATATGGGATATCCGCGCAAAGCGGCTTTGGCTGCGCTGGAGAAGTATGATTATAACGTGGAGAGGGTAAAATAGTCTTTAGCAATGTCTAAGACATCACTTGCTAATAGATTTTAGGCTGCGAACTTCTTGGCGAGTCAGTCATAGGCGGATGGTCGGATGGTTTTCATTTTCTAGCGTTTTCGAGAGGCACAGGATCTTAGCCTTTACCTGCACAGCCAAAAGCTAGATACCACGTCAATACTTGTATCATACGGGAGCCAACTAACTTAGTCTCTTAATGCAATTTGAGGTTCTTCATACATTCGCTTCGTTCACGTCTCAGCTACCGGTTATGCATTACATATCACGGCTACACATGAGATTACGATTAGGGATTGAGTTCCGAGGTACTTGAGTACTATTCCTGTTAACGCCAAAAATAGACTCCTATTGAAAGTAAACCGAACGCCGTTCGCCGACCTACTCAAAGAAACGCCAAACGCCAACCCGTTAACTCCAGAACGCTAATCAAAGACAACTCCGCCACAACTACATCACAACACAACCGCTCTTCTTCGACCGCCGTCTGTTCGCAAGTCAAGCTTCTCTCCATACCGCTGTAGTTCGGACAGGCGTCAAGATTCTTGATCCTACGGCCGGCCTCAGCGATGGTGTAGAGGCGTTTGGCGGGGTTGCAGACCAGTTGGTCGGAACAGAGGCGGCTGTATTCCCACCGTGTGGGAAAGGAGCGGCGCCCACATCGCGGCCAGGAGTAAGAGGTGTAGGATCACATCGTGCGTGATGATGAGCGAGAGGCAGGAAGAGGGAGTCGTAAAAACTGTTGAACGCTGGAGAGAGAAAGTGAAACGGGGAATAACGAGGGGATTATATACGCCTACAGGACAGAAAGGGAAGAGACAGGTTTGGGAAAATGCATGGTGTTGGCGACGACGACATGGTGGGCGAGCTGAGATGTTTTCAGCCGCGCCTCAAGGGAGCACCTATACTAAGCTATGCCTCGAGACAAGACAAGGAACCAGGATAGAGGCAATATTAATGAACAAGCAGGTAGTCGTTAAACGGCTCTTTATGGGAGAAGAACAAGGGTCGCCGGATCGAGCTACGAGTGCAATGGCTTTATCAACTCATCTTCATTCGGGTTGAGACTGCGGCCTCACAAATATGGCGACACAAAGAAGGTTGACAACAGTCTAAAAAAATCCATCCTTTGCTTCTGTTGAGCCAACCGGTTGTTGCATTTTGTTTTCGAGGGAGCACATCTCAGGCCTGAGGGCTTGATGAAGAAGAAGGAATAAAAATTCTCTCCATCAAGACCAGAATGTAGACCCATAAAATGCTTTCCACCCGACCTTTGGCTTTGACCACCATTCTGACTCAATGTTTTCTGCTTCTACCTTTTCCAAGTTCCTACCTTAATAAGGTTTTGGTCCAGGAACAATAGGAAGACCGACCCCGCGAACACACGTTCGGTGAACGACATGCGCTTGTACGAGTGTACAACCCGTCTTGGCCAGTGCAAGGTCCTCCGCCCCCCCCAGCGAAGAAGGACATTAGAAGGCGAGTCGGTTCCATATGATCGGGAAGTGGACGGAAACCACTAATTATGTTTATCTAAGATACCCCTAACCGGTTGGCCTATCTTCGACACCTACCTTCCTGGCACTTTCGGTTTTCCAAGCTCCGACTACAAGCGCAAAGTGGTCAATCGCTTCATACATCCACTCGATGGCAAGCGTATTGTAGTTGATATAATGTGGTGTGATATTATGCTGTGATGTGTCGATTTAACGATTGATATACTAAATATAAGCTTCTTTCCTTCTGGCGCTGTCTAATATGGTATGTAAGCATAATAAATAGCACAGAAGAAGTATCTAGTCTCCTAACCTATAGGCCCCTCTCTCGACGTTTGAAACCTCGATAAGTTTTCAGCCAACCACTTCCACAGATCAAGCCAAATATCTCTCACCCCGTCAGCAGCTCACTTACACTCACCACTCCCATCATCAAACTGCATCACTCTCAGACACCAAATAGCAGCGCAAACAAACCATCCCCAGAACCTCCCCTCCCACGCCCACCCTACCTACTCATCCATTCCGCCTCCTTCCCCATATGCTCACACAGCCTTCTCATCACAAACCATGTTCGTCGCAACCCCAACAGCGGTCACACTTCCACTCCCCTGCGCAAGCATACCACTCTTCATCATACTGCCGGCATCACCCGCTGCGAAGACTCCTTGCCCCGTTACCTCGTTGAATGGCAGCGAAATCTTGGATTCCGAGTCTGTGGCCGCGAGTTCCAGGTTCAGGTTGTGCTCGAAACCGAAGTTCTGGGAGTCTTTGCACATATGCACCAAGAAGCCCTGCTCCACCGAGGTGCCGTCTTCCATCTCAACCAAGACAGCAATCCCGGAGGTGGGTGTGAGGCGGAGGATGGGGCGGGAGTTTATGGGGCACCACTCATCCCTTTCAACTTTCCGTTCAAGCTCGTTCGTCAAGGCTTCGTTGGCCGAAGTGTATATCGTCACAGTCTGCGCCAAACTATGAGCGAGGCGTGTAAGGTGTTGTTGGGCCATGCCCGCAACAGCCGTGGCGCCGATGGCTAATACACCGACGGATGGCGCAACACGCTCTTCGAAGCTGTGGCAGAAGGGGCAATGGTAACAGCACCTTGTCAGTTTTGCGGAGTAGCGGTGGGGGAAAGGAACTTACATAGATCTCGGCAAACACTCAGCATACCCCTCCAACTCCGACATCTCATCCGTAACACCCGTGGCAAGCACCGCTTTCCATTCCTTCCACTTCAAACCTTGCCGTCACCATCAGTGACCTTGATCCCGTCTTCCCTTCCCCAATATCCTCAACCTTCCACACTTTCGTAACAGCTACATCAGCAAACTGAATCGTGTCGTAACGGCCAATGAGCTTTTTCCTTGCAGCCGCGCGGAACTCGGCAGGGTTCCTATGACCCCATGTGCTCACGTTGTACATGTGTGATACCTTGGCTTTGCGGTAAGAACCAGAGTCGAAGAGGACACAGGTGCGTGCTTGACGTGCAAGGCCGTGGGCGGTGGAGAAACCTGCTGCGCCGCCGCCTAAGATGAGACAAACCACTATCGGTGTTGATGTTGATTGGGAAGACATGTTGCGAGCGAGGCATCGGCGTACAGCAGGTGAGATTGAGGGACGTGGGAGACGTGGAAGAGGTGCGATCCGTGCGAGTGCAGGAAGCATGCAAAACAGACGAATTGCGGGGGAAATCGACGGCAAAGACGAGAGGATGTGAGAGAAGGACAAGAGAGAAAGTATATACTCGAACCTCTTCTTTGCTGTCCTGGGTTGAGTGAGTTTGTAAGCAACTGTGCGTTTTGTTCCTGGCCGAATTCGTGAATGCGGGGTAGCATATTTCCTAATTCGTACCATGCATACGAGAGCGAGCCGCCAGACGTGAACCACGGTCTCGCCGGACTTATCCGGACGCGCCAAACGCTTTCGGCGAGACAGATTTGGCCGTGTTCTCCATTGCTAAGCATTTGATCTAGTCAGGATTGTTGGTCAAACAAGCTCGATGAGAGGATTTAAAAGCATATCTTCGTTAACTCCTAGCTAGCTTGCTCATTGCGCGACAAAAGTGACCCTATAGGTGGTGAGAAGGGAAGGTTCTCCAGCATCCAACAACATAGCACAATGACAATCGCTTGATATCCAATAGAGCACATAAATCCAACGAAGCTGAGCAAGAAACGAATGTCGAAAGTCAAATAATGCGATTCAAGGACGGAATTGAAGCAAACCAATAACTCAAACCAAATGCAAGTACAACAGCCAAAGGCACACACAATAAAATGGCCATATTGCTTCTCTCGCCCGCTGTTCATGCTGCAGTCGCCATCAAGCGTACCGTCGTATGGTTGCCCGAAGGTAATCTGTCTCGATATTTCCGCCGTCATCGCATCGTTTCGGTGGGTAAGGAACGTGGTAAATTAGGTCGCTCATAGTCAGAAACATTCGCCATCCTCGCAATCGATATATAATACAGAAAAACATCCATCAATCCGCAATCAACAATGCCACGAATCATCGGTATCCTACGCTCGCTCGTTCAGATATATCCATTTTCTCTGCCGTCAAAATCATCTCATCTCCCTCATCAAATAAAAGTCTAGTTTGTTGTTGTATGTCGTGTCATCCATCGTTCATAAACCGTAGGTGGCTGTCCGAGGAGTGTGGTATAGGTAGTGTGTCTCCCCAGAGTGTTAGCCGGCCGTTCTAGTTCGTAAATCATGATTTTGTCGTGTAACATCGTAAAGATCAATCGTCAAAGATCTTAATTTACATGTATCTTTGCTGCTGGCGATCGGTGCTGCTCTCGAGCTCAGAAAAGTCGAGGTCGTTGCTGCCGCGTCCGCTGTGGCCGTTGGTGCGAGGACGCTGACCGAAGCCAGATCCCCACTCGGCGCCTGGACCGCGTGGCTGGCGCTCGACGGCGGAGCTTCCGTTGCTGCGCGGCTGCTCATCGTAATTGTTCAAGCTGCCGATGCCATTCAAGGTGTGCTGGGAGCGCTGGCTCCCGATTGCGCCGGCGGTGCTGTGCATGTCTCCGTTGACACCGGATGGCACGCGACCATTGACGCGGGAAGAGGTTGGCTGTCTGCTGTCCTGTCCATAGCCACCCAAGCTCATATTGCTGAAGTTCTGTGCGAGGTAATCGTCGTTTGCGGCACGAAGGTTGCTGTTGCTGCTCTGGTGCTGCAGAGTTCCATACTGCGCATACTCTCTCACATTCTGCGTCAACACAGCCGGAAAGCTGCTGCTCGACAAAGCCGGGCTGGCAGTTCTTGCCTGAAGATCGCCAAAGCTCTTCGCCTCCCTCAAGCTTCTTTGTCCACCAATGCCTCCAAGTCCTCCTGGCGAGCTTGGCACATCCAAGAGCGCGGAGTGCTGGGTCCGCAAGGTGTGGTATAAAGGATCTCTCGTCTCGCTGAAGTCCATGGTCGCAGCTCTGGCAAGGCCACGACGCTGGGTCTCGTTATACATAAACGAGGAGTTTGGCTGGACGCCGAGGTTCTGTCTCTTGTCCTTGCAGACCTGGACGTGGCGGTTCTCGCCACTGCCAATAGACTCGTGCTCGAGGCCGAGCTTGTGTGCAAGCTCGTGGATAACTCTGCGATATGTGGCGGAGATCGGAGAGTCGAAAGTAAAGACGCGGCGGCCCTCGTCATCCTTGAACACAAGGAGCTTGCCATAGAGGTCCAGAGTGGCTGGGTCGTTCATGTCGATTTCTGTTGACGTTAGCCTACGTTCATAGCATGCGTGAAATACAGGGCGAACTTACTGGTCTCGCGCATCGAAACTGGAGAAGGAGTGGTAGCTGGGTGACCAGAGTTAATCGAAGACATCGATGGCGCATTGTGCAAGCCCATTGGCTGCATCGGTCTGTGCTGCTCCTCAAGCTGTCCACGTCTCTCGCGCTTCTCTCTCTCAATTCTCTCCCTCTCCTGCAGTGGCAGCATCTTCTTGTACTCCACGCGCAACTTCCTGCCCTGCAACTCCATGTGGTTCATCGCCTCGATGACAACAGCAGTCTCCTCTGGGCTGGAGAAGTTTGCAAATGCCAATCCGCGGAACACTCCATTGTCAAAGTGATAATTGAAGGCGTAGGGGAGTGGGAGATGCATGTCAGACATGACATCGGTAAGCTGTTCGCGCTTGATTGCAAACGGAATATTCTTGATCACGATAGCAGTGGGAATGAGTTCCTCGTTGTTGTCATCGGTCGAGCCCTGACGCTCGATCCTCTGCGGTTGGGCCTGGCTGTAAAGATTTGTAGAATGCCCGTTTGGAATCTGGTGCATTGGTTGTGGAGCTTGGATATTTGGGTAGGCATTCGTTTGCTGCGGCTGATCAAGCCAAGTCTGATCGGTCAGCGCACGCCTGGGACTTCTCAGTGCTGGATGGCTTACAGTTGGCAAGACGCCTCTGCGCGCTTGTGTGCGGTTTCGTGGAGGAGCACCCATGGTGGCGGAGTTGAAAGTGCTGGAATTATTATTCCAGGCCTGCGCGCCGTCGTAGGTAGTCAAGTTTTGCTGGTTCGGGTACATGTTTGTCGGAAGTCTCTCCATACGCTGAGTCTCATAGCGTGCAGGAGCGTATTCCTCTTGCAAGTATCCCGTCTGTGGCTGTGGGTAACCGTCGAAATTGGTCGAACCAGTTCTCATGCCACTGTTGTTGTAGCCTCTGTTCGGGCCATTTGCCACAGTGCGGCGTGCTGGGTCGTTTAACATGTCTTCGTACTGAAGTTGCGACGCCATAACGAAGAGATGGCTATGTCGGAGAAGAAGGTGGTGGGCTTGCGGCTTGAAGAATGTGCTGGTACGCTGGGGCAACGGGTAACGAGTAATGTGAGGAGCCTCTTCAGGCACGGTGGACACTAGCTTTATCCACACAAATCCGGTCCGGCTCGCGGGGTATGGAGAGCCACGCGGAAAAGCAGCGTTGATCGTTCTAGATCCCAAAAAGTCGTAACTCTTGCGACTTTACTTATTTGTTGTGGTGGGTTCTCCTACGTGGAGGTTCGTGGTTGTGTAAGATAAGAGGTTGTCGGCGAGAGTTCAGACAGGCGAGGATCTTTTGTTTCGTGGTCGGGTCGAGGTTTGGCGTTGGAGCTGTTCGTGGGTGGATAGCCAGGAACCAGACGTCGCCCAATTGACGTTAGCAAACTTTTTCGACGCACACCCCAGAGTACTGTGACAACTGTGATTCGTCAGAACACCTTTTTGTCTTTAAGACCGCTTAGGTACAATTATGTCGTCTTTCGGAGTTACTAATGCAGTAAATGTAATATGAATACGCTCGGTTATGTTGTAGCTTATTCAGGAGGATCGCACAGAAGGATTTTGTGAGATGTATTTCTGGGTTGAACGAGAGTTGAGGTTCTTCAGTCTCTTGGGTCTGGGTGCGAGTACCGGGTACGCAGGACCTTTTAGTACTGTAGGAAGAGATAGGAGAGGTCGGAGGATGAGTAGAATGGGGCCGATCTGGAGCTACTCAATATGCTGGCACGTTCCCAATATAAACCTTCTTTTAATCTCTCTAGAAGCTTTTAATATCAACCTTGCCTCCTCGTGCGCAACGCATAAAAATATGTAGCCTTGAAGGATGGGCGATGATGCATTTTAAGGGGTGTCTTGATAAACACCTTGGGAGGTCGGTCGCCTCCTTCAGCGTGCTCCAACCACTGAGGACAGCGTGCAAGACGGCAATCACAGCGAGAATGGCGGGCAAGGCACAGCGACAATTCATTGGCAGCATTCAATCAACTGTGAGTGAGCCAGACATCAGACATGTCCAATGTATGGAACGACCATTGCAGCATCTGCACCATACCAGAACGGGCTGAAGTGCGAACCATCCTTTGTGCTTTTCCCTCGCACAATCGTGCATCGTCTCAACCTTCACTGCCTGACCAACCCCCTTTTGCACTTTACAGTATAAATTCATATCTGCCGTATAACACGCACCGGCCTCATAGACGGACGAACTCATCTTCATCAGCCCTTGAATGGTGGAATTAAGCACTTCGGCGGCGGCAACCCACTGTTGCTGCCGTGCTCAGTGCTTGTGCTTCATCGTTCTTTAGAGTTTAGAGAGGGTCCTCGCCTCAGAGTCACGACTGCATAGCCGAGCGTCCCACATGTTCACCACTTCCAGATGTTGTGGCCGGTGCAACAGAAGCACTGCTTAAACCGTCGACGAATCCTTCTAATCAGCGTGGAGAATCCATAGGGGGGCGGCAACACGCTTAGAGTGCTCATCAGGTGATTACACCGTTATGCCATCACGTGGTTGACCTTTCATCTCTAGTATGCAGCTCCCTCTTCTTTAAGACGTTGAGTGTATCTTCGTTGAAGCTCCAAATGAACATCATTTATAAAGCAGAGCCACATTGCCGACAATCGTAATGGCGCTGCGGTCCGACATCGATTGCCTCTGTACACAGCAGGAAACGCATCTCAAACGGTCTCGAGGTTTCAAACTCCGAGTCCAAGCACCCTCTCACAGTCAACGTTCCAGACTTTGAGGAATCGGCTACAAACGCCACGCATTCAACACGAGATTTGAACCCTTCCGGACCCTTTATTCGGCAGTAGCCGAACTTCCCGTCCAACGCTGATGTTATTGTGCTCTTCACAAGTGCCGTCAGTGCCGAATTGGACGGGCCCCCTTCTCCGCCATGACGGTTTCCCTCAATCGAGTTTCATGTCGACCCTGTCTAGCGACTCGAGCTTCATCACGTCGCAGACATGGCCTCGACCACACTTAGGTCGCACCTCGGACCTCTTAACTAGAGAACCACGGTATCAGCATGATACTCTGCGGCTACAGCCCGCTCGGACAGCTTCAAGCACGACGATAAAGGTTCGAATATCACTCGTCTTATCCTCTCTCTGCATTCTGTCACTCCCACGTCCTCACTTCTCACTCACTTCATTTTCCTCTCGTCGCTCTGCTGGCCAGAGTTCGAGTCCTTCCTTTTTCTATCTGCATCACTATAGACGCACTCCTTTCCCTCACGATGCATTTTTCCACCTTCGTTTCGGCGTTGATCACCCTAACTTCCCTCACAACCACGAGTGCTGGACCATCCTACCTCCGCCACGAAGGCCACGACGCGGCGGGCCCCTCCATCATTATATCCACAACCACGCCCGCACCATTCACACCCAACCCCAACCCGTCCAACACCAACGCGCCCGAACCCTCAACCGCCAACGCCGCAGCTCCTGGTCGCGGCAATGGGAGAGGCAGAAGTAGTGGCGACGGAGACTCCCCAGGAGGAATTCCGGACGGATTTGTGACTACGAATGTGTTTACAGCGACATATACATTTCCTGAGCTCACAGCAACATTCGTTGCTATTGTCCAAGAAGGACGCAGGAGGGTACGAACAACAGTTACGGAATTCAACCCTGCGAGTACTATTACTGAGGTGTTGACTCAGACTGTTACGCAGGAAGGGAATATTGTCTTGATTACGTCCGAGAGTTTTCCCGAAGTTCCAGAGGTTCCTGATGAGACGCAGAGTGCGCTGCCTGTGGAGACCGGAGTGGGAGATAGGACGGAGACGACCACGACTACAGATGATCTTGCGCCCACCGACGCTCCGACGGCAGACGGTGGACAAGAGGAGGATGGCAAAGTGAAGAAGGTGGCTAAGACTGTTACGAGTACGGTCTTTGTTGACGCCTCCCCTACTGGGGTTGAACAATCCTCTACCTGTTCTGACAACTCCGAGTTGACCCTGACTCGAACAACTACAACATCGAGACGTCAGACGCTCCGGCGCCCACCATGATCAGCATCATCACTTTGACCAAGAGCTTGGAGCCGGTGGTTGTGAGTACTGAGGTGCAGGGTATCCCGACTTCACCTACAATCACACCTGTTGAATTAGCGCTGAGCACTGTTACGCTGGGAGAATTCGGCGCTACGGGGACCGGGACTGGGACAGACTTTGGGACTGGGATTATGACGGGTACTGGCACAGCTGGTGCGCCGATGGAAACTGGTCGGCGTGGAAAGGGTAGAGGGAGAAAGCATAGGAACGGGAACGGAAAAGGTCATGGGAATCGCCGTGGCAGAGGGCAGGGGAATGGAAGAGGGAATGGAAGAGGGAATGGGAGAGGCAATGAAAGAAGCAATGGAAGGGGCGACGACAACGACGACGAAGCGTTATGAGCCAAAATGGTAGACGGCAATGGTTCCAAAAGTTCAGTTCATATTGTAAAGACTGTAATCAACTAGATAACCTTTTACTCGTTGCCATGCTACATCATTCTTGTCCTCATTTCTTCTGACTCTTTATCCACGTTTTGTAAGCGTTATCTAAGTCTTCTCGCATTCTCTTTAACTCCATACCCGAACCAGTTGACAGAGTGCCTGGTACTTCATAATGTGCCAAGTAAACCGTATTGAAGATGATAGGAGCCTGTACTCCTCCATGGATTGGGTATTACGGTTGGGGATCTTCACGTTTAGTGACACCTTTGAGATGATAACGCCGTTGTAGTGGACCATGCAACGTGGGAAGCTAAGGTCGTGGCTTGAGAGGATGAATTAGTTTGAAAGCGTGGATGGGAAGACGTTCATTGTTGCGATGGGTTGTTTGAGTGGTTGAAGGTCTATTTGGTAAGAGAAAGGCAAACGATGTGGAATTTGATCAGGTTGTGACCGGTTTGCTGAATGGTGGGAGACGATTGGAGAGATGTCGGGTTTGATCGTGATAGAGATGCAAATTGGCGTGGAAGTTAAAATGGAGACAAGAGGATTAGAAGGGTTTATAAACATCGCAAAGAAAGGGATTTTGAACTTCACCGAATGCTTTCTTCAGGTCGGAATCTGACGTGGGTGAAGTGGAATGGATTGATACCTTGGGGAGGTGACCTGGGTTAACCGGGTGAACCTACAGTACCAGGGAACCAGGTGAAGCGGGTAACACGTTAACCCTCCTTATCCATCACCAAAGCCGGAAGGTCAAAAAGTTATCTTTGGAGTCCTAAAATCATCCCAGAGCTAAAATGGATTAATACCCCAAAACAAGTGGCATGGGTTGCATCGTCGCGTGGGATGGGTTGACCAGATTAACCGGGTACCTCAACGCCCGAACCCATTCGCCACCAGCAGGCATGCGGTAAATAGAGACCCATTGAGATTGATTGCAAGAAGTAAATTGGAAGAGGAGAGGAGAGGAGATGACTGGTGTGCCAACAATTCTGTTGGAGCATCGCTGCATTCGAGAATATGTGCTCAGCATCTGGCCTTCGATGCTGGACGGAAGATTCCTTTGCATAACTCGGGCGGACCGTCGGCGCCTACGTGACTGGAGCTAGCCAGTATACTCATCTTAAGTGGTGGAGGAAGAGCGAGCTGATGTGAGATTGCTATGGAGCGATGCACTGCCATGTGGTTCAGGAGGAGATGAGGTTGACGAGATGAGGTCTCGTGAATTGAAAGGTTTGCTCCGTGCCCGTGGCTACCGATCCCGATCCCGAAGCCGCGTGGAGCACCTTGGGGGATACCCACATGCCACCAGACGGCGTTTGGACAACTCCAACTGGCGAGGCTGAGGACTATACTTGCTTAGACACTGTTCTGTCTTTTGCCGACGATGTAAACAATGAAACTGTTTGCTTTGCCAATGAATTGGGATGAGTTGCTGTCGGCCGCAGCCGAGGTCGAGATTCCCCAACTTGAAACTGATGACAGTCCCTGAAAACCCCCTGATCCAACAGTAAGAATTCGGTCGCGACTGCGTTGGTCGCGTTCCAGGTACAGTTTGGTAGGAAGAATAACACGTTCGCATTCTCTCTCTGTACATCGAGGTCGTCGCTTTCACTTCACCTGTCAAACCCTCTTTGTTGGCCCTGAAGCTTGCAAGCTCGCACGCCGAGCCAATTCGTGCCCAAATTCTTCCTGAACCACAGAGCCGTAACCCCGAAAGCTTCCCGTCGGAAAACCAGCAGAACATCAGACGACATTCGGATTCTCGACCACAATCACTTTATTCCCGCTCAATCAGCCGCATACCCATCCACTTCTCTCAACTTTCGCAACATCTCGCCTTCCTCTATAACTCCTTCAAGCAATACCAACAAGCACAACCACGATGCCATCCAGCAGCATCTACGTCTCTCAGAACACCATGTGGAAGCGCATGCAGAACAAAGTCGGCACAAAACTAACTCAGCCAAAGCCACATCCATATGGCATCGCACCTAGCGAAACCGATGCGACGATCACCCAGGGAAAGTATGATGAGAAGCGCTGGGATGAGAGGGCGACTTTTGCGCCATCGCAGAGGTTGGGCAGGTGGGATGGCGAGGGGACCTTGTAAGTTTCTTCTACCTCAATTCGACTTCACCTTGAAGTAAAGGACATGAAGCTGATCATATATAGCAGAGAGAACGCAGAGATTGGGACAGCGCAGCAAGGACACCGACGGCAAGCTTCGAGCGTATACAGCCAAGCGCCCACACTGTCTCCTAAGTTACCGCAGCACACTGGCTTCCCCACGTCGAGATATCCGAATGCGAATACGCAAGCGAGCGCAAACTTCCAGGATAAAGTCAGGAACTATGAAAATGAAGTCGAGATCTCGCCTCGAAGCTCACCAGAGCTCACACCACTACGAGGAGCAGGCGATAGACTGCCGCAGGATTCGCCGAGCACGAACGCACTCCCAAGAGACGACTTCAGCTTCATGCCTTCCTCGCCACCCCTCCGATTGCCACCAACCCAAACCAGAGCACAAAGGATGGAAGGCGGCTCTCAGATCCCAGTCCCGCGTCCCAACAACAACCTCTACCAACATCAAGGGCGCACCCAAGGCGCGCGGCCAAACTCCGTAGCCAGGAAGCAAGTCCCGCAAAACATGGGCATAAGGGCCGTCTCAGCTTCTAGCACAACCTATAACCCCTACGGTGGACCAGGACAAACTCGCCCAGGCTATAATGAACCGCCGAAGCAAGGGACGGGTAGTGCGAAGCTGGATCAGAAGCTGAAGGAGGCAGAGTGGGAGACTTGCACCTCGCTTGCGAGCCAGGCGAACGATGCTACGTATACTGAGGATAGCAAGTACTTCAATGAGGATGACAGGCCTGTGACTAAATGGGCCGGAAGCGCTGAGGAGACAGTGACCCATGCGCCGACGGTGACGAACTTGGAGAGGGAGTTCGGAGCACCGTATGCCAAGCAGCCGACGCAGAGCCTTGGCGATAAAGTGCGGAAAATGAGAGAGAATGCTATTCCGGGTGGGAAGCGGGTTGTTACGTCTCCTAGCACGATGGGCAATGGGGTGGGCGAGAGGCCGCAGTGGAAGGGTGCGAGTGGACGTCAGGCAGTCGTGCCGATACCACAAGATAATCCTTATGTGGCGACGCTGCAGATCCCGAGGAAGAGCAGCAAGAGGGTGCCGAGTTTGCTGAGTGTGCCGGGCATGAATAGCTCGAGAGCGCATGCACCTGCTGCTGGGACGCCGAGGATGGAATCGCCATTGGCGAAGGCTGGTGATATGGGATATTTTCCTGATCAGGGACAGGGGCATCCACCACGCACGACCTCAGCGTCTGCGGCCGCGACGTCGGGGAAGGCGAAGTATGACGGGAAATATGACGAAAAGTATGAAGACCGCTTCAACACCTCGCCGGCATCATCGCTGGATTCTCTACCAAGCCAGCAACACCCAGCTATGCGCAGCGCTTCCAACCTCAACCCTACCTCACAACAGCCGGAACCGCAATCGCAGCCACCAAGACGCGGAGGCATCCCACCGTCCGTCTCAACCATCGAAAGGAACTTCGAGCGCGCACTAGCAGACGTGCATATATCAACCATGCCAAACCTGCAACAACACACCCAGCCCACCTATCCCAACGAAGTCTCTCGCTTCAGCGTCACCACTTATGCCGCATCCACGATGACAGCGAATAGTACGCCGAGAGCAAGTATCGACTCCGAAGCCCCACCAGTCCCAGATATCGGGAGCTCCATCTACCTCCAGAACGCATATGCCAGAGCTGATCCGAGTCACTCGGCAATACTGAATAGAAGGAGACCAGTGGGGCAGAGTAGCTATGCCTTCGACAAGACATCCGCCGAGATGGAACGCCCACCAGCTCTAGGGCCGGATGGAGCGCCGACGGTGGTGAAGGTGCATGTGAGGGACACGAGCAAGGCGCTGCCGAAGAGTCCCTTGGAGTTGGGCATGAGTGACAAGGCGGCGCAGCTTGAGGCGCACCTCCAGGATCTAGCGCTGCAGATGAGAAATCTGGATAGGAGTATCGAAGCGATGACGAAGCTGCAGGTGGGTGAGATGACGGGGATTGGATTGAATGCTACGGCGGAGCAGAGGAAGGCGGAGGTGGAGAGGAGGGGTAGGGAGAGGAAGAAGGTTGAGGGTTTGAGGGAGGAGCTGGGTAGGGTGAAGGGGGAGGAACATGAGATTGGGTTGAAGCTGCATAGGGTGTTGAAGAAGAGGGATTCGGAGGCTACGTATGAGCCTACTGGGCTGTGGGTTAGGAGGGTGACGGGGTAGGCTGTGGAGAGAGGAAGTGCGGCCTGGACAGCGGCGCCTTTGGAGCGGTCGGGTCAATTTGTTCAGCTTTGGGGTATTCGTGATGGAAGGAGGGAAGCAGTGTGTTTGTTGGAGTCATAGAAGGGATCTTTTGCTTTTCAGTTTGCTTCAGCGCGAGATACCATGGAGATGAGATAGGACAAGATGACTTCTACGTGGCAGGATGACCTCTGTAGACTATTAAACGCCGTGTGATTGCTTATAGAATGAATATACAAGCTCCATAAACCCATTAGTATTGTGCTTGGTCCTTAAACTTCCATACGTGCTTTCCCTCTTGCTATTGATTTTGAAATATTTTTCAAGGCGCAGGCTGCCAACCGATTCAGCAAAGAGTTGGCGGACCCAGCTTCAGATTCGTCAAACAACTTTGTTTTCGATTTCATAATTGACTTCCAAAGAGTAAAACCCATTAGCAAGACTCAACGCTATCAAGACGCTATGCCACGACCACAAAAGAACTCTGTTTTGGATTTGCTAATCGACTTCCAAAGCAGAAAAGCGATTAACAAGCGAAGTAGCACAAGGTATCTTTGATATTAAACTTCTATCGAACAAGTGATAATATAGCCAGGCCTGTGCCATAACCTCTCTTTATTCTTCTACACACTAAAGCCTATTAAACAGACTAGAACCTAATTTAATACATTCGAACTCCATTCAATACCCCTTGATCAAGCCTATCATCCCCCTATCCCCGTAAACCTCCTTCCACTTGCCGATAACCTGAAACCTGGTCGCACTTTTGTGTCCCCATTTGCTCCGCAGGAGGAGCACCTGCACTGGCTAAGGCGAACCGTACACTCGTACGCTTGAATGTTGCTCACCAAGCTCCCGTTCGCAAAGTCCGTTCTCATGCTGCTCCTCGCCCAAAACCCCTTAACGTTCAGCTTGTTCTTGAGACGCTTCGGAGTATACTCCAGCCTGGATCCGGAGAACGGGCACTACGTCGAACGAATTGGCCTGAGGAGGAGGAATCACCAACTTACACTTGATGGCTGGAATAGACATTGGCTCCGCAACCCTCTTCGGCTTCGCCGAGAGTGCAATCGAGAGACGGCGCGGCACTGGCTGCATCTTGTGGCTGACTCGTTTGACTACCTCGAAAGGGATCTAATCGGTGTCGTCGGTGGTAATGGAGTCGTATTCGTCGCCCAGTTCTTCCCAGGTCCAGTCGTCTTCCGTGTTGGTCTCTGTTTCCATTTTACATTAGCGATTTTATTGCAAAAGTTACCGGGCGGAACCACACGAGTCTTCTGCGATAATATAGTCTGCGCAAATGGATTATGCTCCCGCCAAAACAAAAGTGCGGCGACGACGAATGAAAAGGTGCTGCAAACAGTGGCAGTTAAAAATCGGTAAATTGCTCAGGCGACAAAGGACGCCGACCATGCAACGCCTGTTGCGATTATCTACTCGGACAAAAACGAAATGCAAGATTGCGATGTGGTACACGCTAAATGGCATTCAAGAAGACATCTCTCCCCCCTCCATCTCCCTGGTTATCTACTGATGCACAGAAGTGTGACCAACCACCAAATTCTCCGCCGCCCTCACAATGAGCTCCGCCGCCTTACTGACCGCCTTCCTCGCCCGCTCCCAACCTCCCTCATCAATAGCATCTCTTACGCCCGGAAAGAATGCGGAGTCATATCCTGACCACTTCTGCGGCGCGAAGAGGACGTGTTTGAATTGCTGTCTTCCAGGAAGCTAAACAGTAGTCAGTAATCGCTCTGGCATGAACACAACGTGGCCCTCGGTCCGCCCAGGAAGAACTTACACCTCCGTCCTTCGAAAGGTCAAGCAACAGCTTCTCAAAGTTCGACGCCCTCTGATTATGCACCAATCGCCCATTCATCATGACAGTGGATTCGTAATTCCCGATATCGAAGTGCGCGGCCTCCCACCTTCGACCCCAGAGCTCAAAATCCTTCGCTCTCTGAACCGCAAACTGTGCCGCGGCCCTCAACGGCGTCAAATCCACCTTCTGCCCTTCCTTCCCGCCACCATTTGCGCCCTTGCTAATCGCCCATTTGTCGAGCTCCTCGACCTGAGCCTGAATATTCTCAGCATAATACGCCAACGAAAACGGTAGTATCGGCTTATCGCTCATCTCCAGCGTCAGCAGTCCCCAAATCTGCCCCATAAGCGTGTGGTACAGAAACCCTGGATCGCCTTGCGCATCCATCCACTCAAAGTTATCGTAAACGGAGTGGTAGGGGAAATCTGGCTCTTTGTTGCGGAACCCGAAGTCGATGCTGCTTACGCCCGCGATGTCTTGGAAAGCTACGTAGTCTGAGCCAGCGCCTAGGGAGCCGATACGGGAGCGATTTTTATTCCAGAGGTCGAGGAGGGACGAGTCGTTCTTGGAAGGGTCGTGCACGCGATCGAGTACCCGGATGAGGGTGTCGTGCCATACGGGCGATGCGTCGGCGAAGAAGTCTGTGCCGGAGACTGCGGTGTCGACGTTGAGGTATGCGTATCCGTGTTCGCGCAGCCTCTCGATCTCTTTCTCGACGTATTCGGTTGAGCCGATGAGGTTGTATTCCTCTCCGTCCCAGGAGACGAACTCAATGGTGCGTAGCGGCCTCCAACCATAACGCTTGAGATCTCCGAAGATGCGAACAATTTCGAGAAGGACCGCAGTGCCTGAGCCTGGATCAGCAGCACCGAAGGCCCATGCGTCGCGGTGGTTACCGATGATGATTGACTTCTCAGAGGACTCGATACCAGTGATTTTGCCGTGGATATTCCAGATTGGTTGGCGCTCGTTCTCGTCTTGTTCGTTCTTGAGCCGGACGACAGGGGATGATTTATCGCCTGTCCACCGTTCCATCCTGTCGCCGTGTGCACCTTGCCAGTCATCTGGAGCTGGGGAACCATGGTCTTTGATCGCCAGGATGAGGTTAGAGGCGTCACGCCACGATAGTGGCAAGGATGGGATCTGGACGAGACCAGGGGAGTCGGATGGCGACAGCCGCGGAAGCCCAGGTGTGGATGCCCACCCCGGGGTGAGGACATCGCCTACAACCCAGGACATCAACGAAACGGCCCCGCGTTGAACACCGTCGACTGGCATGTACCTTCCATCCGGCCATCCATGGCCCTTTCCTGCGGATCCGTCGTCTACTGGATCGGTGTAGATAAGGCAGCCCGCGAAGCCTGCTAGTTCTGCAGCCTTGACTTTCAGTGCCCTATCGCCTTGCGTGCCGAAGTACCGGACTAAGGCGATAGCACCCTTCGTGTCGATGCCCATACCTTTTAGCCTCTTGAAGTCCTCTCGTGAGCCGTAGTTCGCGTATATCAGAGGTCCTTTGACATCTCCTGATTTCGAGTGTCCATGGAATGCCTTCGCTTGCTTCCGCTCTGGCTTACGGTATACCTGCTCCTCTTCCAGGTTCGCCGACCATTGCACGCTCCCATCCGCTTTCAGTATTTCCACAGCGCGGCCGCCGGCTTTGGGGTAGTTGAGGTACACATCGAACTGCTCTCTGCTGACATCCTCGAGACCCGCCTCCTGGAATTGTCCCATGACCCATGTGCCTAGCGTATAGTCGCCTTCCGTCCCTGCTACGTGGTCGAAGGACGTTATGTGCCTGAGATTATCTCGTATCAGGTCGCCATTAACCTGTTCCATCCACCACGACCTCACCCTCTCGGGCTCATACATAGTCGCTGCCATCTTCGCACTCATACTTGAGAAGATGTCCGAAACGAATAGCAGGTAAGCCATGCCTACGACTACCGTCACTGCGATTAACCTCGCGATCAAGATCCAGAAGTTCGCATCCAGATGTATCCTCGGTATCTTCCACCGTATCCTTGGCCACGAATCCGGCCACTTTATCTTGAAGCGCTCAGGTATACGGAACCGCGACCTTATGCCGCTTATCCTCTGGCCCCATTTCGACTGTGACGGCGGGTCCTCAATATCCATCTCCAGAATCTCCCTCCTAACTGCTTCCTCATCATCATCTCCCTCTCCAGAACTCCTCCTCCTTCCTGGTCCAAAGTCCTCAGCGCCCAGCTGGTCCAATGAGTCGAGACTGTCTCGTGCATCTTCTATCGTTGGTGGTTGATAACCTTGCCGCCGTGTAGGGACCGGGAGTCGGGCGTCGCCACTCCCGAGAAGTCCGGCGTGTTCCTCGGCTGCGCCATGTTCGTTCGTTCGTGATTGGGGTGTACGTGATTGAGAAGATATCGCTTCGTCGTAGGTAGGTATGGGTACGTTTTCGTATTTGTATGGTTTCTCATCGGGTGGCATATTGCCTATGCGCGGCTGATGGCGTGGTGTCCCTCCTGTCGCTATTGAGGATTACAAACGAATGTATGTGTCGTCAGATGTATAGGAGAGAGTTGTAATATCGCGTTCAGTCCATAGAGTATAGACAGTCAATTAAAGGAGTGGCTTGAGTCAATTATTTTCAAGAAGGTTAGTGTTTCGTGTTAATCTGGCTATCTCCAATTCGAGGATATGGGTACGTAGACAAGGCCAAGACGAGGCTCGACATGCCAAACCTCCCCTTAAAAGTCCACCAGGGTATCGCGCCGAATCTAGAGGTCCATGTGCCTGAATTGTGGACATTAGCTCGGTTTCAACTAATGAATAACCGCCAAACTGGCCCCAGAGTTAGCCTATGTCAATGTAACTGGACTAATAATAAAGATGCCTAGAAGAAGACGCTAACAGCCGATTTGATCTATCACGTGCCTCGTACCTCGCACTTCGCTGATTTCGGCCTTCCGCATAGCTCCACCGGAGCTCTTCAGCCCGCACGCTGACGTGAACTGTCTGAGGAATGTCGTTCGTGCTATTGACTGTCTCCCCGCAATCTTCACCTTAACAACCACGGATCAATTAACACGATGGATACCGTTCATACCCAGCCATACGGCGGTGATGGTGAGAACAGCTAGATAGGACTTTATTGAGCGATAACTAATAGCTCTCAGATGCCACACTCAACGCACAGCCAGAGGTGTAAGTTCGCCCAAGCTCTAACTCAATGCGCCAAACGATTCCTGACTCACCAATATAGTGCCTCAATCTTCACCCCGATAAACGTCATCCTCCTCTTCCTCTTCGCCCTAATCGCCTACTACCAACTCCGCCCAAAACCAGCGGTTACCCTCCCAAAACCCGACGCCCCAATCCTCTTCCGCACCTTCACCCCACACACCCTCCTCCCCTTCAACGGGCGCATCTCCTCCGAGAACCCAAACAGCGCCGTTTACCTGGCTGTTCGTGGTAAGGTCTTTGACGTCACACTTGGCAAGCAGTTTTACGGTCCAGGTGGGCCTTATAGCAATTTTGCAGGTAGGGATGCCTCGAGGGGTTTGGCGTTCGGAAGCTTTGATGAGGAGATGTTGACTAAGGATTTGGATGGACTGTTGGATAAGCTGGCGGATCTTGAGAACGAGGAGTGGGAGGCGTTGAAGGGTTGGCAGGAGAGGTTTGATGAGAAGTATTTGGTTGTTGGTGAGCTTATCTCTGTTGATGAGGCGGCTGCTAGGGAGACTGAGAAGGAGAAGGTGCAGGAGATTAAGGCTTGAAGGGGGTGCGACTGCAATGATATGTATGGAAGATGTGTATGAAGAAATGATACGATGTAAGAAAGAGCGTAAGGATTTGGCATGAAGCTCTGCGCAGAGGACGAGGTTTTGGAGGCGTCTGCGGAGAAGGCAAATGCTTCACGTGGTGCTCTCCCTTCGAAGACGCACAGATTTCTCGGCAATCGACTCTATCCTCCTAGACATTGAGGGAGAATATGAACAAAGAAAACTCTCTCCAACGCCGTGTTAGCAATGTGCCTCGTGCCATATTGAGAATAGATCTATGCTCGAGATCCGAGGATGAAGCTGTTGCGGAATAGTAAAGGTTTGTTGGGGGATGAAGATGAGGTTATGTTGTTAGATTTTCTTGTTGGTCTTCTTAATAAATGCCCGGCCTTGAACTGAGAGAAGCAAATCACACCAACGAAAGCACTGAAGTCCCACTTCATCAATAAGGCAGCTATAGTGCAATGAGTGTAATGTAACTGTATTTGCTAAAGACCAGAAACTATTTCAATACATTCAAACTCTATTTAATATCCTTAATCAGGTTTATTGTTCCCATTGTCTCCGTTGTTCCCATATACCTCCTTCCGTTTCTCCAGAGCGTCTCTAAAGTAAGTTGAATGATAAGGGATTGTGGGTGACAAATGATATGAGAATGGATTTTACGAATGGGAGATTGGTGGGCGATACGCAAGCTTACCTGTGTACGATTCGCCTCAGCCAGTGCAGGGTGCTCCTCCTACTGAACGAAGGTGAGCAAGTCGTTTTCAGGTTATATGTTGTATTTACGCATGAACGAGAGGAGAGGCCTGAAAGCATATACTGATCACTCTGGGATGTCTGAAGACTTCGCTGTTGATTGACCACATCTCTAAGGAGTACTCCTGGAGTTGTTGGTGTGGCTCGACGCTGGTTTTCAATTTGGAGGTACTGTAGATCTCTGTCTCTAAGAGCTAAGGAGTCTAGCTACCATCCTAACACCGTCTGTCCTCGAATCGACCTCGGTGAGCCGTGCGCTGGTGGCGTAACTTCATCTCTTTATCTCTCCGTGGTTCTCTATTTCTTTCCGGACTTCTTGATTCCCTGGGAACCAGTGTTAAGTGGTCCCTTGGAGCCAGCAGCCCTCTTTGCGAGTTCAGCCTTGGCCCTTGCATCTGCAGAATACCGTCAGTATATGCTTCTTTCTCCGTCGATTAGAATTACAACATACCAGTGCGCTGCTTCTCCAGGTAAGCCTTATCCTCATCATCGAGCTCGCCCTTTGGGGCCTTCTTTGGGGCCTTAAGAGGCTTGGCCTTTCCACCTGTGCAACTGTTAGCGGGATACCCCTTCGGTTCCTTCGCACGTACTAACCTCCTCTGTCTGCGCCACCCATTTCGATAGAGGTGTTAAAAGTGAAGGTTTGTGTTTTGGGTGTTGATATAATCGTCGGATATGAATGCGACTGTCGATGTATTGTCTCTTGAAGTTTGATCAACAATCGATAGATGGGGCGACTCTGGGCTGACAGACGCTCTCCCGCTCATTTTTCGCCAGGCCGCCGTGCGAGGCTAAACCTGACTAGCGTCGTGACAGCCTTACCTCACCGAATGCCAAACCTCATAGATATCGCAACTGGTTAACAACTCACCGAGAACGCAAAACCGTCGACATCGAGTAAACATCGGAACGATATTGGACAAACTTCCCTTCCTTAGTGTGTTTTCGGAAGTTGCGGTCACCTTCGTATCATTCAAGTACTACACATGCGCCGAGGATACAGGAAGAGAGACATATACACCCGGTTGGGCTCATTCTCACATAGAGACATACGTTTCGATCCTTGGCTAACACATCTGGCAATATAAGTCTTCGGGCTATATCGCCTCTCACGACGAGATAAATTCAGACAGCAACGATGGGCACCTACAGCTCAGACGAAGGCGAGATCCGCAATGGTATCATGGCCACTGGAAAGGCAACTACGTCGCCAGGAGTTAGGGACTCAGGTGTTGACCGTCAAAGCAGACATCGAGGCAAATACTCCGTATCGCCAACGAGATCAATTGGTAGCAGACACTCCGTGGAGAGAGACACGACGTCCAGAGGCTCTAAGCGTTACCGCGATGACGACCATTATGCCAGAGGCTACGACCCACGCCGCTTCAAGGTGCACTACGAGGATCGTCCAGACGACCGCCATCGCCGTCATGGCTCCTACGAGGACTTAGACCGTGTTCGCGGTGGACCAGCTCGTCTTCCATACGACGACGAACCAAGATCATACGGTCGCCGTTCTCGTTCTCGCAGCCGCTCGCCGTACCGTGCTCCACGTCATGCCGATCATAGAGATAAAGATCGCTATGGACACCACAGAGACGACCGGCGTGGAGGCAGGACCGAAGTCCCAGTTCGCACCAGAGATAGAGCGAATGGGCATCCTGCTCAGCAGGATAGAAGTTCTAGACAGCAGTCAGTGAGCAACGGCGGCGTTAAGCCCGTGCCTACTGATGCCTATGTCCACGATGCTAAAACTGTTAAAGGGTCTTCTGAGAAGCAAGATGATACTGTCAGAAATGGCAATGATTCTAAAGCTGAACAAGAGAAGTACGTCGTCTTACGACTATCGTCGCGCCAGAGCTGACATGCCATACAGGGCACAACCTAAGGCCGAGCCAGTCGTTGACGCCGAACCTCTTGACGAGGCTGCCCTTATTGAGGAGCGCCGTAAGCGTCGCCAAGCTGTCCTAGCTAAACACAAGGCAGGACCGACGCCTCTCATGGCGCAGGCGCTAGGCCTTGGAGACAAGTCGACACCAGACACCTCAGCTCGCAGCGAAACTAAAGATGCTCGGTCTACTCGTGACGGTATGCACATTCTCCATCTATCTCCCAAGTCGTCGCCATCTAACATCGTTGTCGCAGCGACCCCAGAGGTATCTACTCCTGGCACACCAAAGGAGATCCAAGACCCGACCGCCTTCAATGAGCAAGAGCTATCAAAGGGTAACGCCGTAAACGTTACTGCTGAGGATGATGGACCTTCTGCTGCTGACTATGATCCAACCATGGACATGAAGGAGGACAGGTACCGCGATGACAAGCGCCATCACCACGACCACCATAACGAGGTCGGATCCTCTGCCTACCACGGGATCAAGCATACTACCGAGCAAGACGTCCTTATCCCTGCCACTGGTGCCGCCGAACCTGCGCTGTCTGGCGAAGACAAGCCTAAGGCAGATGACGACGACGAGTTCGACATGTTCGCCGAAGGCGATGACGACGATATGTTTGCAGAGGAGAAGCCTGCGCCACCGAAGTCGGCTCAGAAGGCCGACGACTCCGGCGCTGTCGCTGTTCCTATCCTGCATCAGGGTACTGTACTCAACACCGGCATGCTCGACAACTGGGACGATCCAGAAGGATACTACAAGGTCATACTGGGAGAGCTACTCAACAACAGGTACCACGTCCAAGCTAACCTCGGCAAGGGTATGTTCTCTGGCGTTGTGAGAGCCACGGACATAACGACGAAGAAGCTGGTGGCTATCAAGCTCATTCGGGCGAATGAGACTATGAAGAAGGCTGGCATGAAGGAGATTGAGATCTTGCAGAAGCTGATGGATGCCGACCCAGAGGACAAGAAGCACCTCATTCGCCTTGAGCGCTACTTCGAACATAAAGGACATCTCTGCATGATCTTCGAGCATCTCAGCATCAACCTTCGCGAAGTGCTGAAGAAGTTCGGTCGCGACGTCGGCATCAACCTGCGCGCCGTCCGAATCTACGCACAACAAATGTTCCTCGGCTTGTCGCTGATGCGCAAATGCAACATCCTCCACGCCGACCTGAAGCCCGACAACATCCTCGTCAACGAGAACCGTTCTATGCTGAAGATCTGCGACCTGGGATCTGCCTCCGACGCCTCCGACAATGAGATTACTCCATACCTTGTGTCGCGCTTCTACCGCGCGCCGGAGATTATACTGGGGATGCCGTACGACTTCGCGATCGATGTCTGGTCCGTAGGCTGTACGTTGTATGAGTTGTATACTGGGAAGATCTTGTTCGTGGGGAGGAGTAATAATCAGATGTTGAGGGCTATGATGGAGACGAGGGGACGGTTTACGACGAAGATGCTTAAGAAGTCGGAGTTCGCATACCTCCACTTTGATGAGCACGCTAACTTCATGTCGGTTGAGCCTGATAAGCTCACTGGCAAGGATACCATTAAGACTATGAGCTTTGTGAAGCCGACGAGGGATCTGAGGACGAGGCTTCTGGGGAATAGTAAGGGGTTGCCAGAGGAGGAGGTTAAGGAGTTGAATCTCTTTGTTGATCTGTTGGATAAGTGCCTGGCGCTGAATCCCGAGAAGCGTATTACGCCGGCTGAGGCACTGAAGCATCCATTTATAAACAGGGCCGCTAGAGTTTAAACTAGTTGTATTGGCCAAGTCTAGAACTAATTGAAATACATTAAACAACTACTCATCTCAATGGATCCGGCCTATCGTTCCCTCTCTCTGTAAACCTCCTTCCATTTACCAAACAACCTGAAACCTGCTCGCCCTCCTGTGTCCCCCGCTCGACGGGAGGTGCACTTTGCACTGCCTTAACCGGATCGTACACTCATACGTCTGCATGTCGCTAACCAATCGTCCGTTGGCAAAAGTCCGTTCCCATGTTGTTCATGGCGAAGAATCCCTTGTCGTTAAGTTTACCCTCGAGTCGCTCCGGGGTATATCCCAGCGTATTCTTCGAATCAAGAGAAGGGGAGGGTGGAACAAACTGGTTAGCTTGCGGAGAAGTAATGAACTTACACTTGATGGCAGCAATAGGTGATGGCTCCGCGACGCTCTTCAACTTCACAGTGTGTGCAATCGGGAGACGGCGCAGCACTGGCTGCATGTCCTCGCGCACTGGTTTGGTATCTTCCTCGGCTTGGTGAGAACGGCGGAGAGATGGCGCAACACTGATTGCATATCGTCGCTGACCGGTTTGGCGACTGTGAAACGACCTCAATTGGTGTCGACGGTCGTTATCGAGTCGTCCTCGTCGTCGTCCCCCTCCACCCAGACCCATTCGTCGTCCGTCTTTGTCTTAATTTATATTTTCACGTCAGCAATCTCATTGCAGATTTCAGCGGCCGGAACCGCTTCGGTCTTCTGAGTTAGCATAGTCTCAGCAAATGTATGATACTCCCACCTCGAGAACAAAAGTGCGGCGACGACGAACGGAACTGTGCTGCAAACAGCTGCAATCGGAAATTGATAAAAGGAAGAAGCAAAATGAAGTGCCAAAATGGTGACTGAAGCCGAAGTGGAAATCTTGCAAAGCATTTTAGAGTTTGAAATCTGGTCTTAAGGCTTTGGAAATAGTCTGAAGGCTTGATGGTTAAGAAAAGAGGGAGACTCGAGGGGAACTGGGAGAATATATCCTACCTCTGCTGCTAGCGTAGTGATCTGGAATCACTGTTCTCAAGCCAATCTGTTTTGGGCAATGCGACGAGATCAGTATTTTGAACACCTCGGCGCACCAATCGGTTGCTCTAAGCCGATGAACTTTCTCCAAAAGGTCACAAAGCCGGTTTAGCTCCGATGCTAGCGTAGTGGTTTGACCTAGTATCGGAGCTAATGCGCCTAGCTCCGCCGTAACGCGCAGTCAACGCGTGTCAACCCGTTAGCTGGGCAAGCTTGTCAGGCCGCGACCCTCCTCGCACGCGTAGTGGCAGCTGTCACAAAGGGAACAACCTCGCACGCACTCCTCTAGCACGGGCTAGACCAAGCCTCGATCATTAGGCCGCTAACTATTGGTAGGAATATATCTCGTTGATTACTATCGTACCTACTTACAGTACATCGGCTATCCGACTTTCTCCTTCCATGCATCACTACCAACGTAATTCCATAACTTGATGAAGATCATTCTGTGATAAAAAATGGTTTCCTCGCCAAACCCTTTGCCGCCTATTAAGGATAAGGATATTTTCCGGGGGATAATGAATTACTAATGCTTGTAGCGATGCTTGTGAATTAGAGTAGAATTAAGGTTTGGCGGATCGGCGCTAAAAAATGGCGTTATTGGCGTGCAGCTCTACCGATCCAACGGCAACCCGTTTTCCTCTCAACTTCTCTCTTCTCAACCTCTCCATCGCGAGGTTCTGCAAAAACCGCGCACCAAAGTAAGGCCATCTGAGGGGAAAGTTTAGGCCTCTGGCTCCTTCGAGACGACCTTATGCCAGTCGGCAACGGCTATCTGGAGATCTGAGACCGCACGAGGGCGCTTAGCAGGTCTCTCATTCCTGTCACCGACGTTCGCCAGAGATGGTGTTAAAGAGAGTCCGAACAACTGAGCGTCCGAAGCTGGAGATGCTTCAAACATTGGGGACTTGCGTTTGGGGGAGGGATCTGGAACATCGCAAAGGTCCGCGGCTGGGCCTGCTGGGGCTGCGGAAGATGGGCCAGGCGTAGGAGTCGCAGAAGCGGAGCCGAAGTCCAGCTGGTTAAAGATATCCGCCTCGATATCCGGCACTGGTGCGAAGACCGAAGTCATCGAAACAGGTTCTGCAGGTGGCGGCATGCTTCTATCGGGAGAGGCCGCGATGATATCGGCCTCTACCTTCGGATCCTGCAGAACGAAGAGAGAGTCTTCCGTCTCATCATCGCCGGTCAATCCGATCGACGCGAAATGAGGGGTGACTGGACCGGTAGAATCAAGAGCCTGAGCAGCCCGAGGAGAACGAGTCAGATCAATCGAGTTGGCACGCGCGGATTCAGACCTCGTGAAGAGGGATGGCAAGCGGCGGCGGCGGCGATGGCATATGCTGCCTGCGAAGATGACTTGATCGTCATCCTCAATCTTAGGAGCAACATCTTGGGCAGTATCAGTTGGCGGAGATTTTGGTGCTGGGACGGCCATGTCAGTGACGGCAGTAGTCTCTTCGGCCGTGACAGGAGCTTTGCTGTCTGAATACGATGGAGATCTGGCTGGGTCGCCCGCAGAAGGCGTTTTATCAGCGCCAGGGTTCTCATCGACATCTTCGTCCTTGAAGGGAGGTGATTCATCCTCGATGGACCGGACAATATGCTCATCAGGCGTCGTGGTCAAGTCGATTGTTTTCGGGTCCTCATCCCTGTCCTCGACACCGCAGTCGTCACTGTCGGAGTCAGAGGAATCTGAATCAGGCAGGTCCACAAATCTCGTATTAGCACTGGGCGCGACACGACTGCGAGAGTTAGGGTCGCAACCTTTTGGATAACGACCTCGGAAGCCAGGGAATTGGGCGACAGCAACATTTGGGACGCGGACTTGCGATTGTGCGCTACCGTGATTGGCATGCAGGCGCACGCCACCGTTTGGCGGAACATCATCGTCCTCCAAGTCGCTGTCTGAGGGTGGCTTGTTGTTTCCGCCATTGTTCGGTGCGTCGTCGCGAGGCCTTGGGGCTTCCTCGTCATCTCCGGGTCCAGCATCATCGTCGTCATACCCTCTGCGGTTGTCGCCCTCGTGGTTTCCATTCTTCGGCACGGGACGTTCCAATTTTTTCATTGTACCTGTCTTGGAGTCCCAGTAATATCTTTTGCCGAAGAAGCTCCTGACGATGTAGTCGATTTGAGGGACTGGAATGTAGGCGGGGTTTTGGTTGCGACGCAGCATGGGCTTTAGATTCTCAATCCTGCTCGCCTCAAATACTCTCTTAGGCTTGGGCCCACAGACCTGTGTCCTCAAGTCATCGACGAAGGTCTGATCGCATGCTTTTTTCTTCCATGTATCCTGGTCGATATCGTAGACTTCGACGCTCACAAGACCTCTGAGAAAATACACCCAATCCGTACCCTGGAGCTTCCTAAGATCGCGGAAGAGGCGATTGTTTTGCATGCCGCTGGTCGCCAGTTTCATGGGTCTTATGACCCAGTCTGGCTCACTCCTCCTGCGCATTGCTATATTGCTAGTCTCGTCCAGGAAAATCTCGAGGTGCTTAAGACGGGACATGTATGTCAAAGTGTGAAGTGGGAAGGTGCGGCGGTCGAACTTGTCGTCGCCCTTCTGCCAGTTTGGTGGGCGCTGATTAACCGAACCCAACCACCAAAGCTGGATCTTTGTCATGCGCTGAATCCATGCCCTTCTGATTGACCTGGTGAATGCGGCCAGCTCCCCGAAGCTCTGGAAGGAGAAAGTGTTCAGAGCGAAGAATGCCGTTCCGAAAATCTCCATGAAGTCGCGGTGGACGAACATTGGTGCCAAAGTCGGCCATAACCTCGGTGCCGAATTGATATTGCACTTCTTTCCGTTCCAATGGAAGCGCTTGGGCAATCGAGACATTCTGTCCAAACCACCTTCCAATGGCGGGTATCTCTCTGTGGTATCCAGGCGGCAGACAAAGTTTACGACCCCTTTGTGCATCGTATACTTGGCAATTCTTCTAGCGATATCCGGATGATCCCTGATGAGACGCTGGAAGTCGAAGAACTTGTCCACTTCGTGGTTCGCATCGGTGTCTAGCACCGTAGGCTCTGGGCGGACATCCTCTCTAGCAATGTACTGAAGCTGGAACCTGGACCTCTTCTTTCTGCCGATGTTATGCTCTTTGCATGACATCCCCCAGGCCTTTTCAATCTGGCCGAAGTCCTCATGGATCTGGTGGTACCATTCGAACCATTTCTTCACACAGATGTTAGTGTATTATATCGAAGTGCCGCAGAAGGAAACCTACCATTCTCCGGACGACCGGGACATCCCAGTCCTTTCCATACGCCTGCTTACCACGCTCGATTTTCTGCAACGCCGCAGTAAGAGCAGTGGCAGCTCTTGCATGCTCGGCCGTCATGTCATTGAGTTGTGCCTGCAAAGCATTGGCACGGTCCAGGGAATCTCTCTTCTGCTGTTCAGAGAAATGCAGGTCCCCTTGTAACTGAACCATGTGCAAGTCGAGATTGACGGGGAAGTTCTGTGGGGCACCAGGACCAGGACCAGCACCGAGGGCTGGCTGCGGCATCTTGGCTATCAATTTTTAGCTATGCATTCTCAACATGGTCCAAACAGGAACGACAGAATATGGAAAAACCCCTAGTGGCCTCCTCTTCGCATTCCAATATTGCCTTCATCGTTGTCATAAAAGTCGTCTTGCTCACGCCACAACGGAGACCCCACGATTCAGTCGACTGCTTTTCAAAGGAGCATGCCTGGGTACACAGGTGCTTGATGTCCAATATCCAACAATGCCCTTGTTCATCCACCGGCTCCGAACACTGATTGTGTCTTCGTAGAGACAAAGAGAGCCAGACCTCCTCGAGTTGAAGCACCCACCTCCTTCGTCTCAACTCAAAATTGCACCTATGGTGCGATATTTCTGACGACTGCAATGAAGGGTGTCCACGTCCTTTACTTCCTCAACACTAGGCATGACTTCAAGTAGTGGTGCGTGTATCTTACCGAGAAAACCACGGCTGGGTCGTCTCCCTTAAATACTGTTGGACGCTTCCTCTGCGACTGTTGACAATGCCATACCAGCCATATGTCGATGACATAGAATCTTCAGACGTCGACCAATAAATGTAGTCTCCCCCACTGGGCGTTTGGAGTGGAGCGGCTGAGCGGGAGTAGAGCTCTGGGACGCAAGGGATACCCTACAAGAGGTGGAGTACGTTTTCGAAATGGCATATCCTCCAGGAAGGTGCGATATTTATCGCCTGGATTCGATTGCTTTTAAAGGAACTTCAGACCGCTTGTAACTTGCCGGCCTCAACTTTTTCATTTAGTGGAGTAAAACTGGAAGTGAAGAGACGGCAAGTTTTCAGGCTGTGTTAAGACGTTTTCCATGATGCCATTGTTCTTGGTGGTAGGTTTTGAGAACTTGCGGAGAAGAGGGTGGCTGGAATAGAGTGGTGAATGGTGGATGGAGGAGGAACTGAGGTGAGTCGTTTTGTTGTTTCGTCTTTCCTCTCATGTCATTGTTTTGTTGTCGTGCGGTTTGCTCGTCACCTTCCTTGATTTTGCCCAAGTTCTCAGTCCATATGTCGAATCCTTCTTCCCACGATCCCGCTCCTCAAACAGCATCCATGATTCCTTAGCACCCATCTTGGTCTACCATGTGTCTTTCGGTCCTCCATATCCGGGTCCACCAACAACAAAGAAACACACCAAAAAAAGCACCACCACAAAGCAATTCAAGACAATCTCGACTTAAACAAACGAAAAAAGATACATACCGAGTTAAGGGTCTTATCCGGGGAATACGAATGATGAGTCTCGTGTGGAGGAGTGTAGGTCGCTGAGATTTTTTTTGGGTTTTCTGTCAGGGCGTTAGCTATCTGGAGTTACAAATTTCTCAGTCTGGACAGGGGAAGATGTGTTGAGGCACTGAGGTTGAAGAAAGATAGAGGTAGGAAGGGTGGCGGCTTACTCTTGTGGTGAAGATTTTGGTGTAGATGTGTGTCTGAGTTGTGTTAGATCTGTGGGTTGTTAGTTGGTGTCTTGCCGATGTGTGGAGATATATCGTGGTGAGTAGATGAAGAACAGCAAGGGAATGGGCAGGTGATGCGCCTTACACGAGGGAGGATGACTTTGTGGATTTGTTGAGTTGTAGGCCGGGGGGAGAATTGTAAAATGTGCAGTTGTAAGTGCAGTCGTAGTGTGATTGTACCGAGTATACTCAACTTTGAGTTTTGACTTGAGACGACAAGATATGATGTACGTGTGGTATGGGTATTTACTCACTGAGTCTCTTAGCTGTGCGGTCGTATAATGGATGTGCTATGCGAAATGGCGAAGATGGATATTAGGATTCAGTGGGGTGTTTAATACAACGTGAAATTACCAAAATGCCACTTTCTACAATTTCGGTACCTAAACTGCCACTCTTCAGCTCTAATGGACACAACGCCCAACACATCTGGCCTAACCCAGCGGTACCGCGCCCGGTTTGACCCTTTCTTTACCCTATTCTACTCAAATACTGCGGTTTCGCCCGTCAGAGCTGTCGATGACTGGAAATGATCCTCCGCTGCGCTTTTGTCAGCCACGATATCACCTAGCTACTTTTAAAACGCCTATACTCTTAAAATTGGGCAACGTCAATCTTTCTTTGTGATCGCCTCTCTTTTACCTCACTTGCTACAGTGTCTAAATCGAAAAAATGAGAGCACCAAGACCATGCGTGTGGTGCGGCAAACTTCGAGGTGGCAGTTCAAAGGTGGCAGTTTGGCAGAGTGTTGTGATATATTACTTGAGGGCATCACCAGTGAGACCTCCTACTCGCACGGGATTGAAGCCGAGGGATTTGTTCGGAAGGAATCGG
>RCNJ01000184.1_pt1 | contig 54759 bp, 39 predicted proteins | sample 2041171 | NCBI WGS metagenome assembly RCNJ01 (sample SAMN09708213, study PRJNA481090) | feces metagenome | biome: feces | host: Pygoscelis adeliae | place: Antarctica: Rookery Lake | collected 2010-03-01 | reverse complement strand
TACCTTAAACGTCGAACACATACTCCACCAAGTCCAACTGAGCGAGCTCTTAACCAGTTTGTACGAGGCTGTGAGTTGGCCATGAATAGTGCTGCTATGCTCGCTAATGATAATGCACAGCTTCGGGCAGAAAACGAGAGGCAAAAGAAGAAGACGGCCAAAAAGCGTAAACACATAACTCGAGGAGGTGTCTTGGGCGCTGCAGAAGGGTTGTCTCTGATCGAGGCAAGCCGGAGTGCTCTTGAGGAGGGTGTTAGAACTGTCAGACCTAGCGAGAGTGCTCTTGAGGAAGGAACTAGAGCAGGAGGACCAATAGTTGTGGAACCACAGCGGCTGGCACCACCTAAGTGCAGCATGTGTTCGTCCATGGAACATAACGCTAGAACATGTCCCATGCGATAAATAGTGATATTAAATATATATATGCTTTGATAATTAATCGTTGTTGAAATAATCGCTTCTGTTCCAGTCGCGTGGTGAGGAAGTCGCCCGTAGGCTTGTGGACTACGTTAGTGGACACGTCGATTCTTAGGTAGGATTAATGGAGTATAAATTCCAGCCTTTTGGCCCGACATGCCAGCCATAACAGCCATTCTTGGCGTTTATGCATATAGGCCCTATGTAAAACGAGAAATAATATGGGAATTGGTTAGCATATGCTAAGTCAAAAATTTATATCCAAATGTATGGAATTTAAGAGAAATCTCGAGCTGAGATGCCACAACGCCGTTTATGCCACTGACAAAGTTGCCTAAAGACAGGTTATACTGTATTGTAACCCTCTGATACTTGAGAAGCTCTTGCTTGTTCGGTAAAATTTTGTGACTGACGGGAGGGAAGGTCCCCCCACTCAATGGCTCCTTTAGCTCAGTGGTAGAGCGGGAGATTGCAGATCTTCAGGTCGCCTGTTCGAACCAGGCAGGGAGCTATTGTTTTGCCTGTGTCCACTGTTGATGGGCAGATGAGTTGCGGAAGTAGTGTATCTAGTGGCCAATGCTCAAGAGGGGATTCAAGCTCTCCTACCCATGCCCATGCCGTAGGGGCTCCAGTGAAGGTTAAAAAAGATGTGATTTGTATTTGACAGGGTGCAGCAAGAACTAACTGCTCAAATGTGACAGGCGGCATTATTCTGCTTTTGACAAAGCGGTGGCAGAAAACCGTCCGAGTACATCATCGTCGCGACCGCAAAACTGAGTTCACGACACAACAAGACGACTTCATCTCATTTCGTCCCATAGGCCCTATCTCTGCCCTACCACACAAGCTGCATATCTCAGCTATAGCGCTTGTCATTTCGCTTCAAAAATCACATCTCTGAGTAGCACCCAACCATGGCCAAAGACGACCTTATGGCGCATGCCGCCTCGGACGTAGACTTCTACGCTCTCCTTGACGTACAATTCGAGTCTTCTGCGGCCGACATCAGACGCGCCTACCGCAAAACCGCACTGAAATATCACCCCGACAAGCTGGGCGCCGCTTTCGATCCGGAAAAATTTCACCTGTTGCAGATCGCGAACGATGTACTGTCTGACGAAGCTGCGAAAGCGGCGTATGACCGGAAGCGCAATGCACGGTTGCAGCAAAAGAGGAAAGAGGAGATGTTTGAGGGGCGGAGGCGGAAGATGAAGGAGGAGCTTGAGGCCAGGGAACGTGGTGGCATAAGTGCTGTTGGAACGGGACAACAAGGTGTGAAGAGGGAGAGGGACGAGGGACAAGAGATGGATCAGGAGATTATGAGATTGGCGGAGGAGGGGAAGAGGAGGAGGATGGAGGTGCAGAAGGACCTAGAAAAGGCCGAGAGTAAGACGGGGAAGGCGACCCCGATTGTGGTGCCGCCAATGGAGAATGCGGTGCCAAAGACGAAAAGAGTTGATACGCCTCAGACGGCCGAGCAAGAGAAGGAGGAGGAAGATGAGGTGGCGCGCTTGGAACGCCGTATTCGAGAGATCGCCGAGGCGAAGGAGAGGAAGAAGGCCGAGAAGAAGGCGAGGAAGTCAGGAGTGTCCACACCCCGAGATACTCCATCTGCGTCGCCTGCGCCTTCGTCCGCGTCTGGAGATTGGAAGACACGAATAGGAGCGTATGGGGTGAAGGATTCCACGCCTTTGAAGCGTCGTGATCTGAGCGAGGCGAAGTCCGGTGCACCTATATCAAGCCCGAAGTTCAGTTTCTCTCCAAAGCCAAGAGTTGCGCCCGCAGGAAAGCCCGATGAATTTGCCGCCACCATGGAGAGGCTAAAGCAGGCCGAGAAAAAGAGGTTAGAGGATGAGATCAGGAAGAGAGAGGCTGAGACGCACATGTAGACGGCACAGTACTGAGGTGATCAAGGCATTGTGCTACCAGGCGTTCAAGAGATACCCCATGATTTGAGAGCAGGAATGAATAGACGAAGCAGCTTAAGTTCGTCTTAAACGAAATTTAACCCATTTTAAAGATTTCTCACCACGAAAGTTTGCCGGTGGGTTGATGGCAAAAGACTGCTTGATGGTTTTGCTTCGGTATCTTCATTATATCTTGACACTGGTACACCTATAATACACCGATGACCCTGCTATGCAAACACAAACCTTGGGATATGCTTTTCTTTCGCTCAAATCCCGCCAGGTAACGGATGACCTTATTGTCTCTTTTTCCTGGCATTCTTTTCGTACATCGCCGCGCCAGCTGCCAACACTCTTTATCTTTGGAGTGGCGAGGCCGTCATTCCGAGCGTCGTTCTAGTTCGTTTCTCTCTCCAATGGCTCTACAATTACGCGGCAACTGCTGGGAATCCGTTTCCGGCCTCTGGTGCAGTTGGTGGTGGTGGCATGTCTAACCTGGTGTTCTCTGCCATCATTCTCTGGAAACCAATTCCGACGCCCTCAATAACGGCGAGAAGACATGCGCATCCAATAGCGGCGTTACGGGCAGGCCTGACACCACCACGGACAGCGAGGGAGCCACCAGTGAAGAAACCGGCAATAACTGGGCGACCTATTAGTATCATACACTACTAGATAGTTCTCCAACTTGATAGACAAGCTACCAATTTGGGCTGTGCAACATACTGGCATTGTATGGATCCTCCTTCTTTCTGATGCCCTTGACGGCGCAGTCGAACGTCGAGAAGAGACCACCCCAAACACCGAAGTTACCACCGAGAACTGGTGCGCGCGCCTTGATGGCTGTGAGAGCACCGATGCGGCGCTCGCCGTATGGAGAGTTACGGAAACCCTTGATTCCGTGCCAGACAGACCCACCAATTGCCTGAGATCATAGTCAGTAACCGCGCGGCAAAAAGAAATTATTTCTTGCGAGGCTGGAGATTGTTGCTGGCGCATTATGTAGGCGTCGGCTGCGTTTCAATAAATTCGCTAAACGCGAGAAGTGCTGCTTACCCCCATAGAGAAAGCTCCTCCAAAATCGTTCAATGCCACCCATGGGCAAGGATCTCTAGTGTGATCCATTTTATGTGTATGTGTTTTCTATGACTCTCTGGTTCCCTTATTCCTGTCTCGGCAATGCTGTCGAGAATTTGGTCGAGATTTGCGTATTTCGGCGATAGTTCGTGATATGCCGAAATATATCGGTTCGCTGGGTGTAGAGACACAGATGGGCGGGAATGATGTCGATTTGGCGGTATGGCGTCGCGGTGATGGAGGCAATTCACGGCGCTCTAAGAATTTACTAGCGCGGCCGGCCGGCGGTTTCGGCGAATTCCGCGCCTAGGAGCGCAGGCTCCAGGGATTGTGTCTGGGGTAGAAGCGCCATCAAGGTCACAGACAACAAGAGAACGCATAAAAACATAAAAGAGATATGGAGCCTGGGTAAGAAGTGATAAGATGGTCTCCCTCAATTATTCCAATGATTACTGAATGTATTTGATCGTCGGGATTTACTGGTATTGAACTCGGCAAAAGTTTACTGATGCTCACCGCCTTCGTCCATTGCCACTGCTACTCGTAGCATTTGTCGAAGACGTCGATAAGGCAAGTCCGCAACAGCTGTCATCTGCAGCCCAATATCGCTAATGTAAGGCCAGAAGGATAAGCTTAGGGTCTAGTCGCTCGCGTCCGATCTGCGAGGAAATCGCTTTATTACACGGATACTAGCATGAAGGCCGTCTATGTCTTGTTTGGCGCGGCCGCGACATCCATGAGCTCCCAAAAACACTATCGAAGATAGTGAATAGACTCTTACGCTGATTTTCTAACGCAGCTGGAAGAGCCACACAGCCACAAAGCCACTTCGATATAACAGATAAATGGTTGGCGAAAGAAGATCTCGTACACGAGAGTTACATGACACATTCGTGCCCATCGTCCCGTTAGTCTGTGATTCTGTGATGCACGACGGAGACAAGGCCGATGGTCTCTCAGACAAGAGAGCCCAACCGGGATGACCGCGCTTTCCTGTGAGACCAGAAACGATGCTTGTCCGCAGAAGCAGCCCTTGACCCAATATATAGATAGCTCATGCACTTACCATCTCTCCCTTTAATAGACCAAGCAATACATTCAATCATTGCACCTTGCTCTCGCGCCATCGATAGTGTTGATTCCTGGGTAAGCATAGACGCGACTCGCTTGCCTGTCATGGTATCAAGAAGCTCGTCCTGCGAGTCTCTGCGCTTTAGTCGATGGAACGCTTGTGGAGGAAGCAGCTTCACTACTCCGCTTTGCTGTCCAGCAACTGGAATGCCTTTGCAATATCGAATGGTAGAAGGCCTCATTGACCACAGTGCTTTGCTTAAGCGATTCGGTTCAATATCAACAGTCGAAGTTGAAGAAAGTTACGGTGAGTAAATCGATTCATTGACGGCATTCACGCGTTGAAGGCCTCATATATGTTGTTCATGGACTGCCAGCGCTCTCCAAGCTGCAGCATCTCGATAGCGCAATCGGATTGTGGAGAGAGTGGATGTTGTGGTCGAAGTGGATCGTCGAGCCATTCGCTACCCCAAGAACGACGTCGGTCAGCCTCGAGCACCGGGCTGACACCTGAGACCTCCCCTAACATTAACATAACAACTATATGATGGGGATCCAGCCGCCACGTCCACGAGCACAATGTGACCATTATCATGGCTCAGATTTCTCTGACAATCCTATAGACGAGATCATAGATCCTACACATAGCGACGACCCAGACTACGAAATTACCGCAGATCGTTCTCACATAACGACCAACAGCACCTCGAAAGAGTCACCGCCTGAACCATTCCACAGAGTCCAGCACAACAGCTCGATTCTCGCATTAGCTGTGTCCGACAAGTACATCTATGCTGGAACACAAGACGGAGGGATATTGGCTTGGTCATTAGCTTCTTATGAGTTGGTAGTGAGGATTCAAGCGCATAGACGAGCGGTACTCTGCCTCTACCTGTCGCAGGATGGCAGGTTACTGTTCTCAAGCGCAGGAGATGCCATTGTTAACGCCTGGTGCCCGAACGACTTGACTCGCCTCTATCATATCTACAGCACATACGACGTCGGTGATGTCTTCAGTGTGGCATATTCGACCCAGTTCGAGACGGCTTATTTCGGGGCTCAGAATACAAGCATACAATGGTGCAGCTTGAAGGATTCAACGTCCAGACCTGTGCCAAACGATGAGAGACATCCAGACAAGCGCAATCATCGCTTCTTTGACTCAAAAGCAGCAGGAGGCACACCAACACCACGACCAGCCTTCGCAAACGTGCTAGCTGGGGAGGGGGAAACACTGGAGGTTGACAAGTCGCATATGAAGCACTATGCCCACTTCGGTTATGTATACTGCATGCTCATGGTCAAAGGCGCGAGCAGACTGGTCGAGGCAGACGAGGATATGTTGATCTCTGGTGGCGGTGACGGAACTATCAAGCTATGGAAATTGAGCGCGGATCCAGACCAAGGGATTTCGGAGCTTGCTTGCTTAGGCGAGGATGATGCAGAATCGGTGCTATCGCTTGCACTGGACGGCTCTTTCCTATACAGCGGCAAGCTGCGTGGCGTTATCGAGCTGTGGGATCTTGACACCAGGCAGAAACTCCGTGTCATTAGAGCTCATAACGGAGATGTCATGACACTGCAAATGGGCTGGGGGTTTCTTTTCAGCGCTGGTGCAACTGGCTTTTCGAGGGTATGCACAATTCATTCTTTACTTTGCTCGATACACTGCTGACAACAGTGTAGAAGTACAGCACCGTGCAATACGGCCAGTACAATCGTGTATCCGAGAACTTTACACAGAAGTATCAGTGCATTAATCGCTGGAAAAGTCATGATGGCAAGATTCTTGCGTCTGCCACTACCAACTTCAATGGGCAACGCTTCTATATAACAGGCGCGAACGACAACTCTGTTTCGATATGGAGCTTCAACGATGAGCACCCCCAGGTGAATAGCGTCGGAGGTGGGGAGGAAGATGTCTTGCTTAAATCGTTGCAAGAGTTCGTTGCGTACAAAACGATATCGTCTCGGCCAGACCATGCAGAGGATTGCAGGAAAGGAGCTACCTTTTTGCGAAAGCTCTTTAAGAAGTACGGAGCTCAAACAGAGATGCTGAATACCGACGATCATCATAACCCAGTCGTCTTTGCTAGGTTTCGTGGGAAGGAGACAAAGGAGAAGAGGAAGAAAATCCTCTTCTATGGTCATTACGATGTTGTTGGAGCTGACAAGAACGGAAACTGGATCATCGATCCATTTCAAATGAAGGGTATCAATGGCTACCTGTACGGCAGAGGAGTCTCGGACAACAAAGGCCCGATCATGGCCGCTTTGTATGCAGTTGTGGACTGCCAGAATGAAGGGCTGCTTGAGTCGGATGTTATCTTCCTTATCGAAGGCGAGGAAGAATCAGGCTCGCGAGGTTTCAAGGAGGCCGTACAGAGCAACAAGGAGCTCATTGGTGACGTGGATTATATTCTCCTTGCTAACAGTTACTGGCTCGATGACGAAGTACCATGTTTGACATACGGCTTGAGAGGTGTTTTACATGCAACTATCAGCGTGGATAGCAGTCATCCAGATGTGCACAGTGGTGTTGATGGCAGTTTCATGATGGATGAGCCACTCTTCGACCTGACTTCTATCCTTGCTAAGCTCAAGGGTCTCCACAACAGGATTCTCATTCCCGGTTTCTACGACAATGTTCTGCGTGCCACAGAAGCAGAAGAAGCTCGCTACGACGACATCACAGATACGCTGATTGCACGCAATCCAGATCTTGGTCCAGCATCTTCGTTGAAGGCTTCTCTGATGGCAAGATGGCGGGAGCCAAACTTGACAGTCCATCGCTACAAAGTTTCGGGACCGGAAGGCTCGCTTGTCTCCAGTCACGCTAGCGCCGCCATCTCACTTCGCCTGGTGCCGAATCAGGAAGTGGACGACGTGATCGTAGCACTCACAGACTACTTGGAGGAAAACTTCAAGCAGCTTGACACGCATAATCGTCTCACAATTACCATTGACAACCAGGCCGATCCGTGGCTAGGCAATCCAGATAACGAGATCTTCCAAACTCTCGAGAAGGCAATCATGGAGGTGTGGGGCCCGATCGGTGAATCTCGTCGTCATTCAACGAGCAGAAGGAAAGACTCCGAATCCGCGTTCAACAAGCTTGCCAGCCCATCCCTTAAACCTACTCCTGCAACCACACTTACTTTGACAAACGGTTCTGACCACACTTCGCTCGCTACCTCTTTGCATGACCTGTCACTGGACTCAACTCAGTCTACACCGAGAAACGGCGGGACGAAGCCGATGGGAAGGAAGCCGCTGTATATCAGAGAAGGAGGCAGTATCCCGTCCATCAGGTTCTTGGAGAAGGAGTTCGATGCACCGGCTGCGCATATGCCCTGCGGTCAGGCAAGCGACTGTGCACATTTGGATAATGAGAGGTTGAGGCTGGTCAATCTGTTCAAGTCGAGGGAGATCTTTAGAAGGGTGTTTGTAGAGCTGCCCAAGAAATAGACTGATTTGAGAAAGGTGTAGAGTAGGATACAGTCTGGGTAAGGCGTTTGGCGGTGGCGGATGGAGTTTGATAGTGCGGATGGGCGGTAAATAGACGGCGGTAAGTTTTCTAGAGTGTAATATTATGTGTTTGTCGTTGCTTGTCTCTTGCCTGTTTGCAATCTTAAAGCTTTGGACGCACTGGCCGATATAAAGTGTGTATGGACTGTCCTCCCAGTGCATAGCACTCGTTCTCTTGTTTTCGCTGTCGCATTGTAAGTTGTAAAACTTGGACGAATTCATGCCAATACAGTATATATTGGTCTTAGCACGAGATTCGATCCTCTTCTGGCTTCAAATTTGGGCAACTTTGCTGTATTCGCAGACTTTGTACCGCCTTCTTTCCTCGCGCTACCGCGCTAAAGGTTGCTACTGCTAGTTAAAAACGGCGGCGTCTTCGGTTATTTAACTTTCAATAATCAGAACAATGTAATAAGGCAACTTGGCCGAGCGGTTATGGCGCCAGTTTCAGGTTCACTTGAAACATTCCTCATTAGCGAGGTTTAATATACTGGTTCGAAAGAGCGAGGGTTCGAATCCCTCAGTTGTCAACAATTTTGTATTTTAACCTTGTTGATGATATTATTTATCACAACGGCCGACATAGCAGGAAGGAAGGGCAACCTCTATATATAGTACGGGTTTAGATAATCGCATAGGATAGACAGCCTACACACAACTGTCTGATCACGTTTCGTTTTGAATGAGTCATTACAAATTTAACATTTGAAAAATAAAGCTTCGGTAACCACTGGTTTATCTGACTATGTGGTGCGTTGTCTTCTTCGAGTTTGGAGCGGCCATATTCGTGCACTCTCAAACTTTGTCAGAAAGCACATCTGTGGCTAGCGAACAGCCATGATGATGCGTAGCTCGTACAGCCACAAGACCACTCACACCCTCGATGAATTTGATGATACTCGAAGTCACCATATATCAGTGGCGGTATTTGTGCGCCTGCCACAAAATAAATTCGACGCGAACTTACCGAAGTACCGGACGACGAAGCGTTCAAATAGCCATGGTTACAGCTAAATTGTTTCACTGGTCGATTGCTGAAGCGCAACAGTACCAAATCGACATGGTCTGTTTTGACACCCAGCTCCACAGTAAGCAACATGTTGGCCGGAATGTGTAGTCAAGGGGCAAATGCCAGAAGTGTCAACCCGGAACAAAATAATAATATTCAACGACAATATTTGTTTTATACTGTAGCGTGCGCTGGTGCTAATATCGAATTCCCCTTTGTCTTTGTAGCTCAGTTGGATTAGAGCATCGGACTGTAATGTGACATCTCATCCGGGGGCCCCCGGTTCGATTCCGGGCGAAGGGATTATATAACCCTTCAGGACCAGTTCACTGGTTCTCCGAATTCATCTTTTGACATTTTGATCGACGACTGTGCCGAAGTTGGTAGCGTCGTCTACGGTGGCATAAGTATCTGGCTATTTTTGGTGGAGCATGCGGCTCCAATAGTCAAATACTTATGTCATCACTCTGTTGTGCCTGCGTACTCCCGATCCTCCTTATTCCGCACTACACTCTATGGCCTAGCCCACAATGCCATATCTCGATCTGTCGTTTAGTTTGACCTTCTAGTGAGAGTCACTCTATTGTTGGGTTGTGAATTTCGTCAGTTCGTAAAGAGGTCATCGCTGATGCCGAAGTAAAGGCAGTCCCGAAAACCGTCAACAGTACGGGCCCATCTATTATAATTCCGAAGCTCCCATTACTCCTTCTTCCACTCCTCAAATTCGTCCGCGAGATGTGTCTTCAACTTCGCCATCGACTTCCCAAAGTTGTTTCCACATCTCCAGCAAATGAGATCCTTCTCAAGGTAATGCTGATGCTCTCTCCCCCTCTTCTCCTCCAGAGTCAGCGGGAACTCATCCAGCTTACAGAAGAATGGCGTGTTGAAGCTGTTATAGTGATTTCGATTCTTCATGCAGACCGACTGGTTGTCTCTCGAGAGCACGTGGATATGTAGATGATTCATGGAGGGATGCATATGGATGCCGACCTCGACTTCCTTCTCCCAATCTCGTCCCGGGGGTAGCTCCTCTCCATCGTCCAGTTCCACTTCGCCATTCAGAACTCGCTCGCGCGCCTGGTCTTGTGCTGAGAACTTGCCAAGCTTCCGTCGGAGCTCTTTGGCTACTATCTTTTTCAGCTTGGCGGCTCGCTCTCTCGTTTCCTCTAGGAAGACCGGATCGTTGAAAGCCTCGAAGGGTTGTAGCAGATTGACTGGTCCTCGAGGTAAGAGTAGTGTATGAACAGCAGATTTTGGAAATTTGTCCGTGATAGCCACGAAGGACTCATCTTGAAAGATAAGTTCTTTCGGAAACGCTTCATGATGTTCCGTGTATGCGCCCAAGCCGTCTCGACCGAGGAAGATGATGGGCTTCTTTTTGTGCTTGGGATCGGGCACTTCTGTAGATTTCTTGGATTTAGGCTTCATGAGCTCAGCGACTGTTATGGTGTCAGTTGCAGTGCAGATAGTGTCGATAGAGCAAGCAGTACACGCGTTGACTTTTATATCCTTGGGCTCCTCTGTAGGCACCTCTGGCAAGGTCGAGGCCGGCACTGTGGTGCCTTGCATTTCTTCTTCTGTGATGGCATCCTGTCTTCCATTCGCCTCAGACATTGTGTATGAGCGAGGGAAATGTCTAACGTGTCTAAATGTTCTAGAATTTCTAATTTTCGTGCTCTAACTGTTTGTGATGAAGTTAGGATGAAGTGTTGGAAACCAAGCTCCAGGCACCAAGTGCACGCCGAGCCTCCGAGCCCGCAGTATCGACCCGGGGGCCAGGAATGACGTCCCCGAGGCAGCTATATTTAGTGGCACACAGCCCTGTCAAAAAGTTACCGGCGCATTCAGCAACCTCCAGCTTTGTCGCGCTTTACAAGAAGCGCACTCATAACGAGTTCAGTGACCCAAAATGGTTAAGGGGAAAGCGGCCAAAGGCCCGAAGCCAGGCGCAGGTCAAGCCAAGAAGGCGGCAGAACCAACCGCAGACGACAGCTTCATTCTGTTCACGAATTCCGACAAGGAGCCCAAGAAGAAGACGACTGGAAATGCTGGACCATCTGGCCCAGACATACTGGGAGAGGCGCCTAAAAGACCGGATGTCAAGAAGCTGATCGGAGGTGCATCATGGACCGGAAAGCTGCCAGTAAACATGCTGAACGAGCACTGCCAGAAGCAGAAGTGGGAGAAGCCAGAATACACAATGCGCAAGACACCGGAAGGATTCTCTGGGATGGCCATCCTGAAGAGTAGGAACCTGAAGACACATGAGCTTGTCAGCTTACCGCCATTCACTTTACCGCCCTCGCATAAGCATCTTGCAGCGAAGCCGTCCGCCGTCGAGGCTCGCCACTTCGCTGCCACGTATGCACTGTTTCGCGTCTGTAGCATGCGCAACATACATATGATGTTGCCACCGGACTATAGAGGTCTCTGGAAGAATGAGTTTGCAGAGCTCAAGAAGGAGGATGTGCGTGAGGGACGTGGGTGGATGTACGAGGCTGACCCTTTCGCGGCATTACGGGAGCGCGACGAAGCCAAGGCTCTGATGGAGAAGAAGAGAAACGAGAGAAAGGCTGCGCAAGAGAAGGCAGCAGCAGCTCCTGGTTTGAGCAATCCAGGCGGTGTCAATATGGCACTTCGCGGTGGACCGAGCACAAGTGGCGGTGGTGGAGGCGGTGGTGGGGGAGCAAATGGAGCACATAGCTTGCACAGAGGATGGACGAAGGTTCCCAAGGTCGAGATGGGCAAACGCACAAGGACAAGAGTCGAGGAGCTTGTACGCAGTCAAGGTATCTGGAATCCAAACGATCACAAGATGTCCGAGTTCCAAAAACATGCAATCATCAAGGATTTCATATATCTTGACTTTCGTGAGTCCCATATCGCGGAAGCTGTCGCCGAGTGCAAGGACCGTGAGGAAGCACTGGAGTGGCTTCTCATTCATGTGCCCGAGGACGACCTTCCGAGATGGGCTTTGCCAGAGGGTTATGTTGCAGGTATCTCCATGGCTTCGACGGACCTCAAGAAAGAAGGCATTCTCAAGAGACTTGCTGATGCGGGCTACTCTATGGACCTTTGCAAGCAAATTCTGGACAAGTATGACAAATATGAGGGAAGGGCAGCTGAAGCACTGCAAAACATTCTCATGACGAGCGGTCAAGATGGCACCGTCACCCCAACAGAGTCGGAAAGCTGGGTCGACCCAGAAGAAGGCAAAGAAATGTGGGAAGGTGAGCAGAGTGCCCTCGAAGCTGTGTACGACGACAAATACTCGAGGCCGTCGCCTGACGTGTGCATCATCAAGATCGAGCCTGGTAACCGGGGCAGGCACCCTCCTGTTGTAGCGGAGGTGCAGATCAGGAGATCGTCAAACTACCCACAAACACCGCCCGTGTTGTCGATCATAGCGCAACTTCCAGCATACATCAGACTCAGTATGATGAAACAAGCCCTCAAACATGCCATCGACACAGATCTTCTGCTTGGACAGGAGATGTGTTTCGCCTTGTTGCATCGGATACAAGAGAACTTCTACCGTGTCATAGAGAAGCCAGGGAAGTTGAGAGAAGTCTCAGCTGCAGCATCAACAGTGAGCGAAGTGAGGGCACCAAAGAGAAGGAGGCAAAAGACTCAGAGGCATCCTCCACCGATCCGCTGGAACCCAAATCCAAGGAGTAAGGATGAGTGGACCAAAAGGCAAGGTGACCCGAAGCTGCAGAAGATGATTGCAGATAGAAGGACGTTGCCAGCATGGGAGATGCGCGAAGCTATCATCGATACTGTCAACAGCCACCAGGTCACCATTATCTCTGGAGAGACTGGTTCTGGAAAATCGACACAGTCTGCCCAGTTCATCTTGGACGACATGTACGTTCATGCTTTAGGTGACTCAGCCAAAATCATCTGTACCCAACCACGTCGTATTTCTGCACTTGGCTTGGCTGATCGTGTCTCCGACGAGCGATGCTTAGCTGTTGGACAAGAAGTTGGATACATCATCAGAGGAGAATCAAAGGTGTCGCCTCAGACCAAGATCACCTTTGTAACCACCGGTGTGTTGTTACGCCGTCTGCAAACTTCCGGAGGCAGTAGTGACGATGTCGTTGCTTCTTTGGCTGATATCAGCCACGTCATTATTGACGAAGTGCACGAGCGTTCTCTCGATACGGATTTCCTGCTTGTACTTCTCAGAAATGTCTTGAAGAAGAGGAACGACCTCAAGCTCATCCTGATGAGTGCTACTCTCGACGCTGGCGTCTTTGAAGAGTACTTCAGGAGCGGCGGAAAGGTGGGAAGAATCGAAATTAGTGGGCGTACTTTCCCGGTCGAGGACTACTACCTCGACGATGTTATCCGCATGACTGGGTTCAATTCGAGAATGGGAGGCGGTAGAGTCGATGAGAAGGACGAGGACACCAAGGGTATGGATGACGACGTGAGGGCTGCCATTCAGAGCATTGGAATGAGGATCAATTACGATCTGTTCGCCGAGACAGTGAAGGAGATCGATGCCGAGCTCACGCACGCGAACCAGAAGGGAGGTATCTTGATCTTTCTCCCAGGTGTCGTGGAGATCACACGGTGCCTTGATACTCTTCGTCGCATCCCAAATCTACACGCCCTTCCACTCCACGCCGGCCTGCAATCGGCCGAGCAGCGTCGTGTCTTTCCCCGCGCACCAAAAGGCCAAAGAAAGGTCATTTGTGCCACCAACGTCGCCGAGACTTCTATCACAATCGAAGATATCGTCGCAGTCATCGACAGTGGCCGTGTCAAGGAGACTTCTTATGACCCACAAAACAACATGCGTAAGCTCGAGGAAGTTTGGGCTTCCAGAGCAGCATGTAAGCAGCGCCGCGGACGTGCAGGTCGCGTTGCAGCTGGCAAGTGCTATAAGCTCTATACCCGTAATGCCGAGAAGACCAAGATGGCTGAGCGTCCTGAACCGGAGATCAGACGTGTGCCGCTGGAGCAGTTGTGTCTGTCGGTAAGAGCTATGGGCATCAAGGAGGTAGCAGCATTCTTGGCCTCGGCCCTTACTCCGCCAGAGAGTATGGCTGTTGATGGAGCCATTGATCTACTCGGCAGAATGGGCGCAGTTGATGGTGATGACCTGACTGCCCTAGGACGCCATTTGTCCATGATTCCATCCGACCTTCGTCTCGGCAAGTTGATGGTCTACGGTGCGACTTTCGGGTGCCTATCAGCTTGCATCTCCATCGCAGGAATCTTGACTGTGAAGTCACCGTTCGTCTCTCCACCAGACAAGAGAGAAGAGTCCAAGACCGCACGTGTGAAGTTCGCTGGTAACCAAGGTGACCTCATCGGCGACCTCAAGGCCTTCGAAGCCTGGCAAGAGATGATGGACAACCGTCAAATCCGACAATCAGAAGTGCGTCACTGGTGCGGCGACAACTTCCTCTCCTTCCAAACGCTCTCCGACATCCAAAGCAACCGCACCCAGTACCTCAGCTCGCTGCGTGAGATTGGCTTCCTGCCACATCGAAGCTCAGCATCCTACGCACAGCTCGACGCCAACAATGACAACCCTTCCCTTCTCCGCTCCCTGATAGCAGGCGCCTTCAACCCGCAGTATGCACGGATCGATTTTCCAGATAAGAAGTTCGCGGCGTCGATATCGGGTGCTGTCGAGCTTGATCCCGAGGCAAGGACGATTAAGTACTTCAACCAGGAGAACGGCCGTGTGTTTGTTCACCCCTCGAGTACGATGTTCGATGCAAAGACATTTCCCGGTAACGCCGCCTATGTGTCTTATTTCAATAAAATGGCCACCAGCAAAATATTTGTTAGGGATTTAACTCGTAAGTACAACCACTATCTCCATGGACCATGAGTCAGCGCTAACATACACTCAGCTTTCAATGCATACACTGCCCTGCTATTCTCTGGTCCTATCACGCTTGATACTCTTGGCCGTGGATTAGTAGTCGATGGATGGCTGAGATTGAGAGGGTGGGCCAGGATAGGTGTACTCGTTAGCAGACTCAGAAGCATGCTGGACGACGTCTTGGCCAAGAAGATTGACGACCCGGAAATGGACTTGACGAATAATGGAGTCGTGGCGTTGGTGACTAAACTTGTCGAACTAGATGGTATGGATCAATAGATATGCGTAGACCAGGATACAGGTGCGTATCAAATCACCAACATGAATAATGCCGAAAACTGCACATCTGCCACCGAGGGACTGGCGTTTACCCACTGGCATTGTGTGCTTGCTATGATTTGACGGCGGCCGAAAGAGCCTACTGAGGTTTGAGACCGGCGGCGGGTTTTGGTCGGTGCGTGAACTAAGTAATAATCGGTTAATGGTTCATCGAAACAGTTAGACCCTGCCATGGCTTGCCTGGGCACAAACTATTGGCTCTCACCAGTAGAGTTTACCACTCATCCACAAGTTGAACGGTGGTACGGGGGTGTTATTCTAACTGACATTACGATATTACTTCATATACTAGGGAATCCCTCAATCCAACTCGACACCTTCCAACATTCTCTCCAGATCTTTCTCTTGCTTGGCATCCTTCAGAGCCTCTTCATCTGGCAAGCTGCCTTCCGAGTCTGTCTCGGGAGGTGTAATTTCACCACCCAAGCTAGTAGAGGCACGCTGCCCCTCTCCCTTCCCATGGCTGAGATTCCTCTTTAACATACAAACCTCGACACTAATACCAGGGCCGAACGCACAGCCAACCACATACTCCTTCACCTTGCCACCTGGTGCCATATCATCCATATCCTTGTGTCTCATACGGTCCATAACACTCATGATGGTTGCGCTGGAGGAGTTTCCATGCGCCATATACGTTGCGTAACTCGCTCTCATATGCTCAGAGCTGACACCCATTGCCTTCTCGACACCGGTCAGAATGGTGGCACCACCTGGGTGCAGCGCCCAATCAAAGTCCTGAGGTTTTTGGTAGTCTTCTGGCAGTTGATCGCCCATGCTGGCGAGTAATGCCTTGAAAGCTGGTGCTACAGACCCCTGTGCCAGAGACGGAACCCTCGGAGACAGGATGACTTTCCAGCCTAAAGGATGAACATCGAATCCTAAATCTTGCTCTGTATCTGGCAAGATGCGGTGGTCGTATGCAAGATACTCGTATATCGGGTCTTCGTGGCCAGCCATCTCTTCGCCGCTATCACCTAATCCATTCGACATGATCAGAGATGACGCGCAGTCCGAGAAGAGACAGACTCCAATTCTTGTCCCCTGGCTCTCATTGATCGAGTCGAGCTCTGAGCGAACCATAACAGTAGAGATCTCGCATGCAAGGACGAGCACACGTGCCTTTCTTCTACGGAATCGTGCGCCAAGGGCGAGGTTTGAGGCCGTACGGACAGCTGCAAGTCCGCCGGAGCAGCCAACGCCATGAAGCAGGACTTTCTCAACTGAGTTGCTCAGACCAAGCTCCTTGGCCACGAAGTGGTCGAAGCCTGGGTTGGCAGAGTTTGTGCAAGTAGTTGAGACCATATGTGTAATATCTTCGGGCTTCAATCCTGCCTCCTTCATTGCCTTTTTCGCAGCGGTCACAGACAGTGGCACGCCATATTCCAGCCACACCTTGCAGAGAGTATCAATGCCTGGTGGCGTCTCGCCGTTTGCAATTGAGTGGTCGGAAGGCCCTATCGAAGAGCGAGACTCGATGCCTGTGAATCTGTTAATCGCGCAAATCTTCTTCATCGCTGGGGTTTCAGGATAGTGCTTCGCGACGAGCTTGTCGAGATCTCCTGGGACGAGGTCATATGGCGGATATTCGACGCCAATGCCAGTAATAGAGAGATGTAGCGGGTTGAAGTGAGGGTCGAAGTGACCGTGGGAGGTGCCATTGGCACCTTGTGAAGACATTTTGAAGTGAGGTGTTTAAAAGTTAAGGGAATTGCTCGTCGAATGGGGATAGCAACTAGCAGTATTTGTAGTCCAGATGCGCCGAGATGTAGCGAGTGGAATTGCGTGGGCCGGTGCGGACGCACTCTTCGCTTTCCTGCTCGTAGGTGACGTGGAGGAGGTGTATGTGAGCTAGCTTGACAAGGAACTACAAGCTGCCAGTGCACTGTACTTGAGGGAAAGCACAGTTAAGTAAACTTTAGCTGGGAGTACATTAAGGTTGCATGAAGGAGAGAAAGTTGCTGTTCGCATAGAAATTTAATGGTGTTCGTATTTCGTGCGCTTAACGAGAACGCGAGCATGCACCCGGCGTTGACTTTGTAAGCGTCTTTACTCTACCCTACAAGGGAGGTGCCACACACCACCAAGGTGGCTTCCAAGCTAAGCTTGCCAGGAAAGATCGTGAAGGGGACTCGAGGTACCATTTTTCACATGTTTGGAGAAAAGTTATTACAAACATCATGACATATTGCTGTATAACTTATGACATGTGGTACATAAACATGTTTTTAGCGAAGCCAAGGGAAAGCATCACAAGCTCTGTACTCCGTAAATACTGCGCCAAGCATGGGAATACTATTTCGCCATGATCTCCAAGACTTCTCGGAGCTCTCGTCCGCCGCGAGGTTTTGATTGGAAGATCCTCTTGTAATGCCAAGCACATTTAAGCCAGATGAAGCAGTAGCCCGTTCTTTGGAGATACAAGCTAAGCTTTTTTGGTCAAAACGCCATCTATCAGACCTTTAGCGCCGTCTGATGACAGTTGATGACGCAACCGTTTTTTGACCAACCTCAGTGTCAGTGCGGTGGCAGATAGCCCGAGTAACCGAGCTCGTACTCATACTGTACTCGTAGCAGGAAACTGCCAATACGTGCCATTTTAGGTTAATGTAGTGGATGATGCTAGTTCAGGGCCGTTTGATGTCTCTCCGCAATCTGCCACAATCCTCATATCTCGAATATGACTTTGATGTGGTCGTGACTTCGCCATTGACAATGTACTTTCTGAGCTCCTGCCTGCTCCGTACTCCATTTCTCGTCTTATAGCATGCAATCGTGGTTATTATGGTCTTGGCGATGTTTTAGCAACTCGGAATAAAGTACCCATAGCGACGTGTGGGACCGCAGGATAGAGTAGACTTGTCGCGTACAAGGAACCTAACGTCCAAATAATCTGCGGAAGCAAGCAACAGTTTGTCAGGCGTTCTTGTCCTGTCCATTGGCTTGGGCTAATGCACTTTGCAGATCCAGTGCCTTCCTGCCGTTCCCGAGCCTCCACCATGGGCAGCTTCAGCCTCCTCCAAACGGCCCTCGCCTTACACGCCGCCATGGAGGTCATGGCCGCGATGGCATTCCTCGGCCACAAGCAAATGCCAGAGCGCCCACTTCGTAGGCCACTGGTGGAAACTGAAATAGACCAAGCCGGAGTGGTGACGGGCCTGCTGAGTGCTGCCGAAGACGAGGCGGACAGTAGATGGAGGACTCCTATGGGAGCCATCTTCGACTCGTACGGTCTCCTGCTCCTTTCCTCCTCTGGTACAGCTCTTATTGCTATTCAGGGTGAGATGCCCGAAGTGATTAGACAGAGGATTGCTGTTGCGCTTGCGGTTTACCACATTGGCCCCATCAAGAGAGCCGCCGGCCGTATTATGAGTTACTGCAGCAGTGCGGACGAGGAAGGAAAAAGAGGCCAGACAGTCATATCTGTGAAGGCTGCCAGTGCAGAGAATAAGCTTACGCCTTGGCTTCACCTGATTGCACATGTAACTGTCGGATCTCTGTTGGCGGCTAGCTGGTTTTGTGGGTGGCTATAGACGTGCAATCAGGCAGACATGGCACCTTTCTTTCGATAGACATGGAATCACATTAGTTCCTTCCTCCAACATTTGTCTGCAGTATGTCGAACCGGCATCGGATGTGGTATTTCAATTGGATGGACTGACACTGTCGCCAAAGGCTCCTATGAACTGCTCCGGATGAAGGTAAGAATCTGAGTGTCCATGGGAGGTAGCAAGAGCGCGTTCGTAAGAAAGATGGCAATGCCAGGAACGCTCAAGACACGGCCCAAGGCGATGATTATTTCCATCGGTTGCTCACCAGTCGTGCTGCGGTTTCTGCAGTCTCAGACTTCTTTATGGGAGTTGCCGCCAGTGACCACTTGGACCCTAAACGGAAAGTGGAACCCCGGACTCGAATCTTTCGCATTGATGAATACCGTACAGTCGTGGGCGCTGGGCTGGGCTGGGCTGGGCAGGGCATACCCACCGGTAATCTGGGCATATACCCGTGGATAGCCAGCCAGTGTAAAATGTGCTGGATCTGTCTATACCCGTGGGTACACCCAGCCTACCCGCAGTCATGAAACGCAGGCAAGGTTAGTGACAACCATCTTGTCGGCTGCTACAGTCATATTGCGTACTTTCCACTGTGAACACTTTCTGATGGTTTTGGGTTGCATTTTTGCCATGAAGGTTGAGGTCCGAAGTTCCGTGTATCCCACGTGCAACGCGGTACGCCGCAGACGTGATCAAGCTAGCAGCATGGTGGCTTATTATGATGAAAATCCCATAAGCGCTATGAATGTGATTTGTAGCTAATGCTACCTCGATGAGAGATGTGGCCATTGCCGATTTGACCGCCATATTTTGAGGCATGAGGGACTTCTGATCTTCAAACAGTGGTAGCAATGTACGGACTACGGAGTAAGTAAGCCATCGGCTAATCCAACTAAGCGAGCCTCTACCACTTTTTTTACTACGTAAGAACACTTCCTGTTAGATCGCGAACTCCTTCTCACAGCAAATCGAGGCTGACGTTTCTTATGAAGTTGATTGGCGAAGGCGAAGTTGTGGATAAACATCCGGTAGGGCACGGCTACATCCCTAGCATCACCTTGGCTGATGCTTAATTCCGCCGTGGGGTGGCCCACTGCAGAATGAGGTCAAGTACTGTACTGTAAGGTGGCGCCATAAGCCAAACAGAGACTCCTTGTCACGCCGAGGGAATGAGAAATGGCACAGCCAGCTGATTCCGAGCATGGTTTCGCAACCGCACGCTATATCATTTGTCCGACACGGCCAGAAGGGGGCGAACTCGCTGCGGTCAGGACATGTCCGGACGCAGTAAGCGCTTGAGGAGCTATCTAGGGAATACGAGAAATGAGGAACTGCTGTATTACTCGTCGCAGCCGACACGCTCGACAACTTCGGGTTTGGGATAGCTCTAACGAAGCTCGTGTAGAGTACTATTGAGGGGCATTTCTCAGAGGGTGTTTGCGGGAAGGTTCGAGTGAGGTAAGCCGCGTTCTTCAAGTGTTCAAGGGTTCAGTCTGCGGATGGACATTCTTCAGAAAGCCGGTAACACACGGCATGCCAAGAGCACTGTAACATGGCGCGGAACCGTCGAAAACTTCAAGCAAAACGTCGTGAATGGTAACGGTGTATTGTGCCCTGTTGGTGGCAAATTTAATTCTCAGATCCTGTTTTAATGTCCCGTCTGCCTGCGATGCTGGGCTAGGCTGTGCCGGCGGGGCCTTAGCTCATTGGCCACGGCGATCGAAGGCCGTCGCACCGCGAACCTGGAATTCCTTGCTCACATTGCTCTGTCGGTGTCAGCGAATGGGACGCTGTACTACGTGCGACGTGCCATGATCAAGTTGAGATTTGGTGAACTGCAGCTTCAATCCCTTCAATTCCTTCAATTCCACCAATTCCGTCAACTCCACCAATTCCTTGAATCTCACCGGCGACTCCCAACCTTCGGCTTTCTTCATATCAGTGCACGTAGGTCTCCAAACTCAGGCACAAATTCTCGTCGTCGTTAGGGCATCGGCCACTGCCTTGCCTGTTCAGGAAAATTGAAGGTCATCTTGGCAGCGGCAGGGATTAATCTGGTCACCAAAGCCACACGAAGCTTGTCAACTTCGTCAGAACCAAGCTGGACTGCGGCTAACCCACTTCAATTCCTTCCGACTCCGACTCGGGCTCAACATAGGCGACGTAGTCCACCACATACTTACTTCTCCCTCTCGATTTCTCTTGGAGTCAGAACAACACCGTTGAGCTATCGGACCGTCTTTCACCATGGCGAGATTCGAACTCACCCATGCGCGCATCCGCTACCTCATAATCGGTGCCCTCATTGCTGCACTCATCCTCATTATCGGAAGCAACGAAGCTGTGCGCCAGCCGGTTCTCGAGAAGGTCAAACAACCATTCCAAGGAACACAGGAAGCGCCTCGGCCGCCCGCTATTGCACCTCCCCAAGCCGGCCCAGAAGCCGATGCTGGAGATGTCGAAACAGCACCACAAGACCACAAAGCCGGCAAAGTGACTGCGCCGAAGCCATCCCCTGTTCCGAAACCGATTCCTGACCAAGTTGACTTCATGGCCCTCACCGAGGCAAATGACTTCTGCAAAATGCGCCGTTTGGATCCATACCCCCACCGGAAGCAGAAGCGCAAGGTTTTCGACTTGATTATTGTCAACCGCGAGCTTGAATGGCTTGAGATCCGTCTCGGGCAGATGGCACCATATGTCGACTACTTCGTCATCCTCGAGGCTGACATCACCTTTACGGATCAGTCAAAGCCACTCATGGTCAAGGAGAACATGGAGCACTTCAAGCAGTATCATCACAAAATGATTCGTCACACCTTGAACACCACCGGACAGAACTTCACGAGCACCTGGGAGCGCGAGGCTTTCTCTCGTAATGCCATGGTCAACCAGGTCCTCCCTTTCCTTTCTGGCGAGCAGAAGCCAGAGCAAGATGATGTCGTTATCATCGCTGACGTTGATGAAATTCCACGGCCGGGAACGCTCAAGGCTCTCCGAAACTGCGAGATTCCAGAGGCCATAACGCTCAAGTCATCGATGTACTATTATTCCTTCCAGTGGCTTAACCGTCAAGATGGCCAGTGGCCACATCCGCAAGCCATGTTGTGGAAGGGACCAGAGATGACGCGCGAGGCCGATAATCTTCGCATGAGCTTCAACTCTATTCCGGCCATCTATAACGCGGCGTGGCATTGTTCCTATTGCTTCGGCTCCTTCGCTGAGATGGTGAACAAGGTCAAGTCCTTCTCGCATGCGGAGCTGGACCGCCCGGAGTTCAAGGACCCTAAGAAGATCTTGGAACGCGTTCGCTTCGGAATGGACTTTTACGACCGCAGCGACTCCCACTTCGATCGCTTTGACAACAACCTGGATGTGCCAGACTACCTTCTTGCGCACAAGGACAAGTACGCCTTCACGCTCGATCGCGATCCTCAGAATGGAAACTTTATCGACTATGACGAATACATGGCCATGGCAGAGAAGGAGGAGACAGCGAAGAAGCCTGAGTAAACCACATGTTGATGATAACAACGGAGACCGATGACGGAGTTCTGGGAGATGGGTAATGGGCATAGACTGATTTGGGGGGCTGGGCATTGAGATGTATTGGTACTATACCCGGCGTTATAGGATTTGGCTGGGGGAGTTCACCAAGAATAATCTTGCTAAACAAACTGTACTACCTAATGAAACTAAGAAGTTTATCACGGTTGTTAGGCTGACACAATTGATGTTTACCGGCCACATTCAACGGGGATGGGCAGAAAAGGTTTAGGAATGCAGTCGGGGCCTGTCGCGCGGCACTCCTCATCGCTAATGCAAGCTCTCAATCACAGCAACATGGTATGCTTGTTCAAATCGAAGCATAGGCTACATACCGGGGCCCAATGGCATTGTGTCGTGCCCCTTGAAATTATTGACATCACTATCCCACTACTGCCTTGGAATGGTAACTACCCAAGACAGGCGCATAGCAGCAAACCCATGCATGCTCACCCGTCGCCGAAGTGTCGGGCCAGATCGCTGATCACAATTCGAAGATGGCAAACATGAAACCCCGAATGCCATGTTCACAGCCTTGTAATCTTCCAAGGTGTCTTGTCTTCTCGCAGGTCCGCCTTGGTGTCTGAAAGCAAGGGGACGCACCAAACACCAATACTAGCTTCGACTCGCCTCGCAGAAGCATCAGTCAAACTTCGGCTTCGACGAGGGCCTACTCCGTCCGTACCGTAGTGCTGACACAATCAAACCCTGCGCTTTTTTTTCTTCTTGACCGGCTCTAGAATGCCTCCTCCCGCCACCGATTTATCCGTCGACCATTACACCGCACAGACACTTCCACATAGGGACAAGGCTGCACCTGCGGCCAACAACCCAGCAGGGAGTGCACCCAGGCTGACAGGGGTCTCAACTAGTTTGGACAGACTGCGCCCGCTTATGGGTTTCTGCGGATGAAGAGTTTCAAGCTCAATTTAACTTCTTCATTTTTATTTTAATAGGAATAGCTTAGGGGCTATCGCTACGTGCAGCCCGCACTCAAGTCCGCAAGCCAGTCACCTTGGAAGGGAATACTGGAAGGGACCGGCTGTCTTGGAACGACTCGCTGTGACAGTCCATACACGCATAAGATACGGGACGAGGTATAGATAGGAGGATAGGACACATTGGAGGAAGAGAGAAGATGTTGCCCATGCAGCAATCAATGGGAGACAATATGGGGATAATGGAGAGGATACCTAGTGTGGTTTACGTGCTGTGAGTGCTTCACCCGTTCCAATGGATTGCGAGCGACGAAACCCGCACCTGAGAACGGAGGGATCGGTGCGCAGTTACTTACAGACATGCGCGAGAGAGAATGGGCGCAGAAAGGATGAGTGCATGATGTGGAGGAGCAATCTGGCTAACCGGTTAACAGGAATTGGATATTCTTCAGCTCGATAGTAATTTTGTTCAACAAATGGATAATATCCTCGGCAGGCTTTAGTGCGTCCTCCAACTACGCCCTCTCTAGCTGTGATTGAACGAGTACTAACAGCTCCTATAGTATACCCAATCATTCTCACGACATGGCATCTCCTCTTCGCGACCGCAGTTACGCAGATTCTCGCGAGGACAACCAAGTTACTTGACTCCCGCCACAAAGTTCGCATGACCGGCCGTGTCTATCTCCGTGCGATCGTACCAATCGGCATCTTATACTCGGCCTCGTTGGTTTGCTCCAATATGGTCTACATGTACCTCTCCGTCGCATTTATCCAAATGCTGAAGGCCGCAGCGCCAGCTTCGGTCTTGTTAACCGGTTACGCATTCGGCACCGACCATTGGGAGCCAAAAACATTCACGAACGTCTGCGTCATTGTAACAGGCGTCATGATCGCCTCTTACGGCGAGCTGGCATTCAGCATGGTCGGCTTCCTGTACCAGCTGGGTGGTCTGATATTCGAGTCCGTGAGACTTATCATGGTGCAGAAGCTTCTCAACCCCGTCAATGCCAGTCCATTGCCAGGATCAGATGAGGAGGCTCAAGCAAGAGAGGATGACGGCAAGGGCATCGTCCTGGAGCGTCCAAACTACAAGATGTGTCCGCTGGTCAGTCTCTACTACTACGCGCCAGTCTGCGCTCTCATGAATGCCTTTGTCGCCTTGATTGTGGAGGTGCCCACCTTCGAGTCCGCAAAACTCTTCGATATCGGCCTGGGCTGGCTACTTCTCAACGCCGCCGTGGCATTCATGCTGAACGTCGCCTCGGTCTTCCTGATTGGCAAGACGTCATCGTTGGTGTTGACGCTTTGTGGCGTGCTGAAGAACTGCGGGATTGTGTTTGCGTCAATCTTGTTGTTTGGCACGATTATTACGCCTTTGCAGTGGCTGGGTTATTCCATTGCTACGCTGGGTCTGATTTATTATTCTTTAGGATGGGAGGGGTGCAAGCAGTTGTATGAGAATGGACAGACGTACTGGGAGATGAGGGGTGATAAACTGAGGGGGAAGAACTTGACGATGGTTATCGGTGTTGCGGCGGTGGTTATCGTTCTGCTCGTTTTGATTTGGAGCAGAATTGGGATTGACGCGGTTGCTTCATCAGTATAGGTAAGAAGGGGGGGTGAGAGAGAAGGTCCGGTGGTGGAAAACAAAGTCGGGCGGAGTGGTGGTAATGTGAGCATTGATAGGTGTATGGAGTCTTTGCAGGACAAGCTCGCATACTGAGCAAAGGTATCATTTACAGGTGGCTGCTATGACAGCGAAAGGTACGGTGTTCTTATAGATTATAGGCGCGGATCTTTGCATGGACAGTGTAATCGCAGCGTTAAGACTACACAGGAGTCTTAGTGTCTAAAACGCAGCTCAAGGAAATGTTGTGAATGCACCTACCATGCCGGAAATCAAGTTTCTAACTTCATAGGCGCCTCTGTCATATATGGCTAATCATAACAGATGATTCGATGGGTAAGCTCTATGTAGCCGATCGAGTCGATGTAATTGACTTTGGCAAGACTAAATGAACTCTGGCGGCATTGGCCTCTTATTTGCGCTTATCTTGACAATGATCATTGAATCAGGATGAGAAAGGACTTCCACTTACAAGAGAACCCGATAAGCAAACAGCGACTTGGAGAATTTCGCGAGTTTTGATGTTTTATGTTTCTTTTCACGTGCATGTGGATATATAAGTGGACGAAAGGGCCACCGTGCGAGTATGAAACCAGCCCCAAGATCTGATGTAAAGTCGCGAGCTTATTGACGACAAGCGACTTAGCAAGAGGGTTGACTTCATGTCGAGGACCATCAGGTCACAATGAAATAGTACTGCTGCAATTTCCTGGAAGCTAGGTGATGTCAGTCGTTGCGAGTATTTCATCCTGGCCAAGCTGCCGGAAAATGTCTGGGGTTTGGCAGTTCCAAATATGGGGAAGTTCCCGCAGCGACGACCGCAACCTCGGCACAACGTCCTCGGTATCAGCGACTCAGCTGATAGACACGCTCGGCCTCGCTTTCTTCTCGTCCATCTCCAACTTTTACCTTCTCGCTCCTCTTGTTTCCTTAGCTTTTTGCGTTTGATATCATTTAGCGACAGCGATACCCTCGACACCTGCGCACGCCGTCCCTTGCCTCTATACCAAACCTCACTCCTAGCTATCCGATACAACCGCCAACATGGTCGCAACCCAGCTCGCCTACCACCCAGTGCTCACCCACTACCTCCGCTTCGTCTCGACCGTCGTCGGCCGCGACAAGATCCTCCGTACCCTCCAATACTTCTCCCGCTTCTACGCCTGGTACCTGTACCGCACCAACGCGACCCCGGCCGCCATCGCACCATTCCAAGCCATCAAGAAGCAGTTCGGCCTCGCGCGCAAGGCCATCCGTCTGGGCAAGAACATCGAGCACTTCAAGGCCGCCGCTGTCGCTGCGGACAACAAGAGCTTGGATCCAGTCTTGAAGTATGCTAGTGTTGGAAGACAGCTCGGATATGGTTCTTACCTTACCTTTGACATGTTGGGATTCTTGGACACTGCTGGTATCAGGAAGTTCTCGGATCCAACAAGGGCCAAGACTTTGACCAGAAATGCGCAGAGGGCTTGGCTCACTGGATTGTCGTTCTCGGTTGTTAGTGGGCTGTACACTTTGTGGAATCTCAGGGAGCGTGAGGCTAGGTTAGACAGGAAGGATGGTGAGAGTGTTGTGGACGGAAAGAAGATCCAGAAGTAAGTTGTGGCAGCATTAAATTGCTGAAATCATATCTTTGTATCGGGAGCTCGAGGCTAACAGGTTAACCAGGGAGCGTGCCGCCATCCAACTTCAGCTTCTCTCTGATTTCTGCGACCTGACCGTCCCAACTACGGGTCTCGGATGGACCAACTTCGACGATGGAGTTGTCGGTCTTGCCGGAACTGTGTCCTCGTTGATCGGTGTCTACGGCGCCTGGAAGAAGACCGCTTAAGGCTCAGAATTAGGCTTTTAGCGCAGCGTGTATGAATCGAACCTCGTAGAGACTATGAACACTTCTGTGCATTGTAGGAGATAGTATGATCGCGGAGATGAATGTGCTATAACCGAGTGACCACGAGACAGGGCTCACAGCAAATCCAATAACCCTGAACCTCCACGGGAGCATCATCAAAGCAGAGAAAGCCACTCGCGCAACTGATATGTCCCTGGCCCTGGTGTTCAACCATATGATGCACTCATTGTTTCCGTAGTTGATTGGTCAGGTGGATACGACGAGGTCTTTTGGATTCCAAATCGATGAGACTCGCCGGTAAATTCTGCGCTAGGATTACGGCGGACACCTGTTGGCTTCTTTTGCTTTGAGGGATTTGCCGGCGAACTAAATGGTCGAACCACTGGGCCACTGATGCTTCCATGGCTTGATGCTGCGGCGAAGCTTTAAAGGAAGAGTCCGTGGAGAAGTATCGAAAGCGTTGATCGAGGTGTACTTTCGCACGATACCCGGTTGTGGTCTTACCTCTGGGTAGGTCCGAGAACCCCCAGTTGTGTTCAATACCTGAAAGCACTTCAATCTCACTTGGAAAGTCTTTGAAAAGAGTTTGCGGCCATCACTCGTGCAGGCTTATGCATCCTGGCATGGCAACATGTAATACAGCTCTTATAGTTGAGCCGTCACGAAGCTCTCAACCAATAGGTGACAGCTGTCGTTCACTACACGAACCAATCATCAAGGCGCCGCGCTAATTTTTAAACACAGCTACGGATGCTTGCTAATCCATTGTAATTCCTAGCTAGTGTCGGCATGGTTCATTGTGACCCCTTGGCCACCATAGCTGGCAGTTCCAATCACCTAGTTATTGTAATTACGTCTTGTCGTCTCTTTCCCAATAAGAGACCGAGGAACTGGGCACTGCCATATATGTGGCCCTGATTCATCATCTGGGCTCATGTTCGCCTCAATACCATTCTCAATCTTCTTTGCGGCTGTCTGATTGCTACTCAGTGTCGTTATACCTGCCCACCATCCATAAAAGAAGACGGACTGATTGATGCTCGACAATTCCGGCTTGACGGCGGTTGCCAGAGGTCCGATTTCCTTCTCCATAGCCTCGATGTCCACGTCAACCGCCTCAATCGGTAATTTCAATCCTCCCGGTACCCTGTGAACTGACAGAATCTGCAGAGCTCTGATACGCTGCGCGCAACTGTATTCCTTGCAGCCATTCATCATCATCTCAGTTCTCTCCTTCTCTGAGTCCGTGCCGATCAGTGATACTATCTCCATCATCCTCGTCTTCGCCTCTTTCGTGCATACCAACTTCCGACTTCCACATGCTGGCCACAGATTCTTTGGTAGCAGTTGAAGGTTCTTCTCTTCGCTGATCTGCTTCCTCACTGCTTCATGCTGCCACCCCTCTTCCTCCACCAACTGGTTGCTCAGGTCGCTGACGAGTCCCAGGAGACAGGTGCAGTCGATATTGACCGTGTCTGTGAAGTCTTTGAAAGAGTCGACTTTCATCCTCATAAGCGCAGCTTCAATCGGCTCGGGCCTCGTAATGTCATCTCTTCTGAGAACCACAATACCCAAGTCCCTGATTTTTTCAAGTACATTTTCAACCACCTTTTTGCATCCTTTCTTCATGTGCGGCAGCATAAGCTTCATTTTTGGATGGCAATACATTGCTCTTGCTTCCCGGCTCGCCTTGGCCATGTCCTCACACTGTTTGAGTAACCCATCATCATGATTATCGCCGTCTCCACTGTCACCACTATACTCGGAATCGCCGGCCACGAGTCCAGTTTTGGCGAGGTCGAACAACATCCTCGATTCCGTCGCCATACTGACCTTCACCCATTCAGCGCCATCGTCCGCCACGATGTCAACCGTCACTCCAGCCATTCCATCGCGATTTTTTGGACCGTGCGTGGCGTCCTCCGACCCTTTATTCTTGGAAGTCGAGGCTGCATCCCCCGACCCTGACCTATACCCAGAACCTCCTTTCGACTTCCGCAAACGTTGCGCAGGCGTCCAGTAGAACTTTTGCTGAATAGCCACCACTCCTTCACAGGCCTTCGTCGCATCCCACAGCGCAGCCAAAAAGGGTACGTTGTTGGATCGGAGGGCATGCCGAGTTTGCGGAACATCTGGATCCGCCTCGGCCAACTGCAACAGCGTTAGTCAAGTGATCCAGAAGAACATAAAGGAACCAGATACCTCACCTTCTGTAGAGCCCCATACTCCACCTTAACTTTCTTCTTGAATTTCCGCACTTCAACAGTTTCCTTGTTCTCAGCCAAGAGCTTCTGAAAAGCCTCGATCTCGTCGAGGATGGCAGCTGCCTGATTCAGGAGATCCTCCGCCTTAACGCGGCGCTCCTTGAGGATCAAGCTGTTGGTCCCAGAAATCACATAGCCCAGGTATTCTTGCTCACGAACTGGTTCGTCCATGATGGAACGAAGGCTTCGTAGGGAAAGGTGAGGAGATTGTTTTCATGCCTGGATGGGAATACGTGTTTGGCTCGGGCGAGAGTGACAGGTAAATCAGGGTTCAATGAGTTGACATTGACAGGCGCTAAACACGGGCTGCTTGCTTCCCTTGATGGGGAAGGAGCCAACGCAACACCTCGAATTGACAAACCGATGACAACTCAGAGATGGAGGAATATCAACACATATTGAAGCCTCGGCGCGGATGGATGATTTTTTGGAAAGTTGTGCTGCTGAAGCCTCATATAGATCACTACTCGAATGCATGTTCAAGGCCGTAATTTAGACAACCATCGAAGCTTATCCTAATTGGTCCCGAGAGCATGTAAACACCGTTTTTGTTTTCAAAAGCCTTGGACTAATCTACAACTACGAACACGCTGTAATACAACTAGCTAAGCTAGCCGCCGTACATATACATATTTACAATTCCATTTGCAAGACGCTACTAGATATCTGTGCCCCAAGAACGTCTGCGATCGGCTTCGTTCAGTGTCACTGTTCCGAAGCAGGGTCGCCTGGACGTCTCCCAGGGTGAGTATTTCTAAAATCCTTGAAAGTGTCCGGTGGCCTTCTTTGAAAGCACTTCTTGCATATCCACTTGATCGTCCCGATTGGTGGCACATTTGCCAGCGTCTTCAAGCTCAACACAAACGAAGCAGTCGGCGTGAGATTCTCGTAGACCTCGTCATCTCGAAAACGCCTTCCAGGTAGAAGCATGATAAGAACTGCACAAACACCTAGGCCAGCGCAGCCAGCCCACAAAGGCCCTTCCAGTTTGGACTTCATCATCGGGCCCACCGAACCTGCCGCAATGACAGCAAATACGCGACCGACTCCAGCCGTGAAACCAGCTGCTGTGCCCCTAACCTCTGCAGCATAGGCTTCCGGTGTCCAGGCGTAGAGAAAGGTGTTCAGTATGCTCTGAAAGAAGAATTCCAGAAAGAAGAAACTCGTATACGCAGCCCACGTTTTTGCAACATCAAAGAGGGCGAAGCCTGCACACATGCCGATCGCAGAGACCACCATCAGCAACTTCCTACTCTCATCGCGGTGAACCTCAGACCAGTAGGTTGCAATCATAATAGATGGGAGACCGCCGGCAAGGAAGACGGCAAGATAGCCTACATAGGTCCTATTGAGCTCATCTCTCGCGCTGGCATTTGGGTCTTTAATCTTTTCGGCGTAAATGTACGGGACAACGGAACCTATTTCATGTCAGATGCTGATCGGTGGGCGGGTGAAGAAGCCATTTTCAGCTAAAAGTTTAGGCTAAAAGTAGCTGGCTATCGAACGAATCTTTTTGGTTAAAATGCCCACCGCAAAATTGTTCGGGAGGAACATCCGATCGCCAATGACATGGACTTACCGGAAATTGAGAATCCCCAGAAGTCGCAGGCGTAGACGGCACATAGGCAAAAAGTAAACCATTCATTTCCCTTGACCATTTTCTTGATGTTCCTTCCATAGGAGAACGCGGCGAAGGCGCTGGAAAACCCGTTACGGACCTTGCGACGTACGTACGTTGCGCACCGGTATATAGGCGACGCCATTGCTGCCACAGGCGGTGATGCCCAACAGCTTATCGTGGTGAAGAACGACGACATTTTGTGCACGGTATACTCTTCAACAGCTTCAAGTGGCGTCCTCTCATCCGCCGGGTCGGGCCTGACCTCTTGCGGCAAAAAGTACTTATGTTCGTTCTCATTCTGTTGTTTCGCATGCCTGGCGGCCTCCTTTTTGGTTGCATTTGCGGCTTTTCGAGCAGCAGCTCGAGCCCTGCGGCTTAGTTTCTTTGGTAGCCCATTGCGCCGGTTCTTATCCGCGTGGAAGTCATCATTATAGGGCCAGGGAAGGGGGTTTGAGCCCATGCTGGTAAGAAGCTCCGTCGGAATTCGTTCCTCGACATCAATTAGTGCTAGCACTGCCTTTTTGCGGAGCGCATCTTCTTCAACCTGCTTCCGCCTCCACACGTAATCCAGCTCGAGCTCATGGATGGTGACTGTGGACAACCGACATTTGTCTGGCTCCCCATTGAAAAGCGAAATCCTCTGAATAGTCCAGACGGCATCCATGGTCCTGTTCTGGCTGACAAGGAACTTTGGACTCTCATATAGTTGAAAGAACAGCGCACGAGAGAGGAAAACGCTCCACGTGAGGAGGTCGATACAGAGTACGAGATACCGCCACCCCCTCATATTTGAATAAAACCCTGTCCCGCAACATCCTGCGATGTCCTCTTTGGAGCAGTATTGAACGCAGGGCTGTCCCGCGTCAGGATCGTCGCAGAGTCGAAGCGGCTCGTTTCCCATGGTATCCAGACAATTGAATCGGAAGAAATGCCAGGCCAGCATGCTGCAAATGACGATTCCCAAGGGCTGGAAAATGTTGAGACCAGCCACCCAAGCTCGTTTGCGCTGCGTAAGTTAGCACAAGGCATATTCCAAGTGCTGGAAGGCGTCTTACCTTGGACAAAAATTCGAAGCAGATCAGCGTATCAACTGGGATGTTTCCTCCTGCGCCGAAGCCGCAAAACCCAGCCAGAACACAGATGCCGTTGAAATTTTTCACGAAGGGTATGGCAAGGCCAGAAATAGCCGTGCACAAAACCGTGGCATTGAAAACCACGCGGCGACCTAGCTGTTATTTAGCTTGGTTTTAAAGGAAGTTGGAATCATGAGTATACAGACCACCAATATCCACCAGCCAGCCCCAAACGAGAGCACCAACCGCGAGACCAATAGCAAAGGCCAGGTACATGTGTGTACTTTCGTCTTCGCTAATGCCAAACTCTGTTTTCGCCTGCGCGAGACTCAAACTGAAGACTTGCGCCCAGGCCAGGTCGAGGAAGTATCCGAATCCTGCTAGGATGAATATGCGCCACTGATACCATCCACCTGGACTCCAAGTGCTGGTTCCTGACATATACGCCAGCTCTTCCTCGATCAGCATTTCCTTTGCCGTCTGCTCGTCGGCATCTTGGTATCGTGGCAGTTGCCTTTTCCTCTCCCATATATTCCAAGCATTGCACTCCTCCTCAAATTTACGTTCAAGACTGACTGGCGACGAAATTAGTCGATTAGAGCTCGAAGCAACCCATCCGGTTGGAAGATTTCTGCTTACTTTGACCGTATCCGCCCCATCTGACGCCCTCGTGCGTCAACCTCGCGGGAGCTCCAGTCTTGGTCATAGCTCACACAAATCCATGCCCGAGTTGATGGCCCCCTGAGCGTAGAACTCCACCCAGAACGGAACTTCTCACGGCACTCCCCAAAAAGCCACAAAGAGGCGGCAACCTGAGGTACTAACAATGCGAAGAGCACTGAGACGAGGTCAAGGTGCGTTGGAAGCTCGACAACCCGACCAAAGATCGTGGTTGACGGTGGAAGCGACCACAAAGACGGTATCGAAGACAGAAGCGACGAGATATTAGCTGCATAGGTATTACATGTTCACAACGAGACACTGGAATAATGGAAAGTGATGTTGCGCAAGAATGGCGTCCAAATGTCAAGAATACTTGGACTTGATGACTACGAAGTAAACACTGACCGACGCATCAACAGTGGAAGGTGACAGCCTCGTCTCTCGCGACTGGTGCTCTCGTGCTACCCATTCAGGACGTGCCGGACATCCTTGCTACACAATCCCGCCATGATGGCGGTGTGCATGACACTTCCATGTCACACCGCGGGAACCACGGGCCACCACGATGGGGTGCCCGCTCTGAAACATCGTCGGGAAATTGTTTCCGCGGCCCATCGTCGTCTGAATCCGAGCGACCGGTTACTCTTGGCATTGTCCACGCGATCGATCTGTACGAGTACAACTTCCACTACAACAGGTAGCTACGTTCATTGCCGCACTAATTAATGCTGATTATACACGACGTGCTCGGCCTCCAGTGACGTGACTTGTACGCATGCCATCCACATAACAGCAACCTTAAGAGGCTAATCTGGAGCCAAACCTCAGTCAAAGACAACCTTTTTACCCTCGAACTTGGCCGTCTTTTTCTCTTCTTTGGCCTTCTTTGCTGCCTGCCAGGATGGATGCAATACACCAACATCATCCTTCTTGCCCCGACCTCTTCCTCTCGACCCCAGCTCAGTAGCGTTCTCACCAGTGGTTTGCTCCTTCGTGCCTCCCCTACCGAAGGCGCCCGGAACACCCCCTCCGCCTCGCCCAAATGCGCCTGGAACACGGCAACCTCTACCGCCCCGTCCACCACGGTCATCAGCACCCCTCGCGCCTTTCTTCGCGTCCCAGCCATCGTCTCTCGACTCCTCCGGAGCGTTCTTGACGTGATTAGCCGCTGCACCATACTTTTTCTCCCAGATGGCGCGACGAGCTTGTTGCCCTGGGCGATTTTTACGCACGGCAGGTCTAAGCTCTTCTTCGATATCTGAAGCTTCTTCCTCGCCGGACCAGTAGCCACCCATCAAGGTCGGCAAGAACTGCGATCCGGCTTTCAGTGGCTTTGGCGGCTCTCGTGCGATCTTTTCCTTTTTCTTCTTCTCGGCGGGAGGCGGCGATGTGCGCTCGATAGCATTGTCTGAGTCTGAGTCTGAGTCTGAATCTGAGTTCCCTTCCTCATCATCTGAGCCAGAGCTCAAGCTGTGTTCTTCCAAGTCGTCCTCATTACCCTCCCTTTCATCATCTGAGCCAGATACAGACACTGATATGCTTCTCGACATGATCTTCTTGGCCGGCTGAACCTTTTGATGCTGCTTAGGTATCTCAAACTCGCTCTCCGACTCTTCGTCTGAAGATCCGCCTAGTCTTCCCTCGAACGTATCGAAGTCAACCTCCACATCGCTCCCCGCCTCCTCATCTCCCTCAGATCCAGAGTCAAAGCCATCCCATGCAGGCTCAGCGCCATTTTTAACGTCCTCCCTGACTTCGATGCTATCAGCTTTCGCGACCTTCTCAGGTTTCTCCGCCTTTTCAACCTTGGCCTTTTTAGCCGGTTTCTCCTCCTTCTCAGCATTTTTCTCTTTCACTTGTTTCTGCTGCCTGTTTGCCGGGTTTGGAATGCCAGTGACAGCATATATCCCCGTCATCAAATGAGCAATATTCTCCTTTACGCCTTTGGTATTATACAGCCTTGCCGTAACATTATCGTAGGCTAGTATTTCCTCAGCACTCACACCTTCCTTCTTCTTCGGCGGTACCACGTATTCCGGCAGTAAACCACTTTCCGATATCGTCTTGCTCTTGAGTAACGTCTTATTAACGTGTTGATCGGCCAATGTCGCCATCTCCAGCTCCTTCAAGACCTTAAGTTCCCGTTCTAGACGGGTTACATCCTCGCCCTTCTCCGCCGCGAAGCCGATGCGCTTGCATAGTTTTTGCCATTCGAATCCTTTGGCGGTTTTGAGGGCCTTGTTGAGTCCCTTCTTGCCGTGGACGAGCTTCTCTTCGACTTCTCCACGTCGTTGTTGGACTGAGCCTGTTGCAGCGCGGGAAGGCGGCGCGTGGTCGTCGCGCTTGCGTTTTAACATGGTTTAGAGCCGATTCAGACCACGTAAGATTGGGCTTCGATGTAGAAGTGTTCCCGTTTTAGGACTCAATTTATGGTCGTCGCGTTTTGCGGTTTTGGACTTAGTTGCACAAGGCTACTGTCGCGATCTTTTTTGGACCTTCAACTCTTATCTGACATGTTGTGCTCACCGCCCTCTTATCATTAGCTGCAGAATCGCCCAATCCGCTCACTACCTAAGTGGCGCATCCCACACCCTTTCTATGGAGTATGCAGAGAACAAAACCATTCGGTGTGGATTGGGGCGACCTCGATGCAGCCCTCCTGCAAAGGCTTTCCAGGATACTCGATTGGTAGTGGCAGTCAACTGTGGGCCATCAACCTTTTCGCTTTATGGTAGCCATAGATCCGGTTGCGGGTCGCAAGTAGTCATTAACGTCATTATGGTAAGAGTTGGGGAGCTGGTAAGTGAGCCCTTGGTATGGACGTTCCGTGTTTCCTTGCTGTTTAGTTTTGAGCTTTAAATCTTTCAACGTACGTTCTGGTGAATACCCTGGCAAGTAAAGAAGTCAATGTCATTGACAGGCTTACCGAACTATACGACTGTCACCTTAGGCGCATCTAATTGGCTGAAGCTAAGCGCATCTATATCTTACATTGGTCCCTTGATTGTGTCATAGTTCTTGACCCAGACATCGAACCTCGCATTCAGCACCTGTACTTTGAACTTGGTGGAGGTACAAGTGAAGCATCAAAAAGTGCCGGCCAGTCGGCGCAGAAGGGCAACAACATGGGCGAACATGCTCTTAGAATCATAAAGTCGACACATATTGTGCTACCCAAGCTCTCCAACTCTTAGTCCTCGATCTTTAATTTCGGTAAAGCTTTGCATTATAGACCTCAGCCGGGGCCAGGTGTCGCGATGCGAGTAGCAGAGGCCGAAGTATCAGGATATTATGGATCAGGAGATGACGACGACACGCCCAGCCCAAGTACCCCAGCCAAAATGAATCCCACCACACCAGACAAGAGCCAGAGATATTTCGCACCAATTCCGAGTAACGAAGGACGAGGGCCGTCACATAGGAGCAGTCTCGAAAGACCTGCAAGCCGCCGTCTCAGCTACTCAAGCACACACTCCCACAACTTCTTCTGCACCGACTCGAACGAAGGCGATCAAGAATGGCAGCCAGACCTCGAAAGACGATGGCCCTTACAAGCAAGCTGTGTATCCCGCCGGCTTAGTCGCATGCGGTCGCAGAATGGATATGGCGTGAACGAAGACATAGACGAAGACCACGAGATTGAGAACGAAGTGGGGACAATCGAGTCGCAACATCCAAAAGATGTCATAGTGGTTAAATGGGACGACGGCGAAAATGATCCTATGAACCCTCGAAGTTGGCCTTCGTGGCATAAATGGCTCATTGTGTGGGTAAACAGCTTCTCAGCATTGGCAGTCACAGTTGCTTCCTCGATCTACGTTACGACTTATGATCAAATGAATCCGGAGTTCCATATATCGGGCGAGGTGGGCACGGTTGGCCTTTCACTCTTTGTGTTTGGCCTTGCTACTGGACCTCTACTACTCGCACCGTTATCTGAGTTTTATGGCCGGCGTTATGTATACCTTGTATCATATCTCATCTACATCATCTGGCTTATACCCTCGGCGGTCGCCAAGAATGCCGAAACCATGCTGATAGCTCGCTTCTTCGCGGGATTCGCTGGAAGTGCCTTCTTGTCCGTCTCAGGTGGCAGCGTAGGAGACCTCTTCGTGCGCGAAAGGATACAAGAACCAATGATGATCTTTACTGGCGCACCCTTTCTCGGTCCAGCCCTAGGCCCAATCATAGGAGGTTTTATCAACCAGTACGCAAACTGGCGATGGACATATTACATGCTCCTCATCTGGTCTGGCGTCCAGTACATTCTCCTGGTCATCGCAGTACCAGAAACCTACCACCCAGCAATTTTACGGAAGAAAGCAATAAAATTGCGCAAGACGACTGGAGATCAGAGATACAAAGCGCCCATGGAATTGCAGCACAAAAGTCTGATCAAAGCCATCCGAACAAATTTATATCGACCGTTCCAACTTCTAACACAAGAATTCATGGTCCAAGCACTCTGCCTCTTTTCCGCTATCTTGTTAGGCATCCTTTACATCTTTTTCGGCGCTTTCCCGCTCGTTTTCCGCGTCAATCACGATTTTAAACTGCATCAACAAGGACTGTCGTTCTTGGGAATTGCCATAGGCATGGTTCTCGCTATCATAAGCGATCCGATATGGCATCGGATTTACGATCGTCTAGTTGCGCGGAGAGAAAAGGAGACAGGGGAAGAAGGCGACAGTGAACCAGAGTTCCGACTCCCACCTGCGATCGCCGGGAGCATGATGGTTCCGATCGGCATGTTTTGGTTTGGGTGGACGACGTATAGGAGTGTCCATTGGATTGTGCCGATCTTGGGAAGTATTGTGTTTGGTGCTGGGTCAGTTCCTCTCTTCCAATCATTTTCCCAATAGGGGCGATTTGAGTTTGTTCTTCTCGTGGCCACCGCGTGGCAAGGGTGATGGCAGATGCCAAATCCCTCAATCTGGATGTGCTTTGCCGTCGCGGCTGTCTGCGCCAATTCTCCATTGCCTCCCGCATGGAACCCAAGTGGGGAGCCGCGCGCTAACGGCCAATTAGGACACTGCTAATCTACAGTGGCGTCTTCACGTTTCTTGTTGACGCTTATCCGCTGTACGCAGCTTCGGCGCTGGCGGCTAATTTATTTGCTCGGTGCACCTTTGCTGGTAAGTCTTCTCCTCCCCGCTCGAGTCCTGCCTTCTTTCGGTGTTCTTCCACGCATCATTCCCTAGGTTACACAGACCCATGTCGGAGATTTATGCAGCTCGCCCACATCACTCGCAAATTTGTCGACGATGATGGTAATCTGCCATTACTGTCTCGTGTCTTGAGAATTTGAGATTCAGGTTATCAGGTTCACGAACTTGAGACCACAAGCAACGCTAACGCGACAGCTAGCCGTCTTCCCTCTCTTTGGCACCCTGATGTATGACAATCTAGGATTTCAATGGGCGACGACACTTCTAGCACTGCTAATGACGGTTATGATGCCTTTCCCGTACCTCTTCTACAAATACGGCAAGACGCTGAGGAATAAAGTAAGTTTGCGTGTGGCAGTCGGCGGGAGAATGGCAAACCCAAGGCGTAGGAAATGGTAGAATGTAAGAATAATAGGAAAATCCCCATACATGTATAGCGCGTGTCGATCGAAACCAATATTCGCCTGACTGCTTCTTGTACAGGCACTGAAGTCAGCTGCGTAGCAGTCTAGCAGGTGAGGATGTAGATGATATCTGCCTCGTGAGCATAAGCATCTTTCTTCCCTCTACAAAAGTAGGTTTAAAACTGAATTTTAGCCAATCATTGAACTCTGATTCTTCCCTTCTCAAAATCACCCATCCGCGTAATTTTGAGCAAAGCGAAGCATGGAGGAGAGGAAGGCTTTCACGGCGTGTGGCGTTACAGAGTAGAATGAGGAGATGCATGTGGTGTGACGAGGGAACCGTCAAGGCGGTGTGCGATGGACGGAAAATAACTGGATCCTGGGATGTTGTGTACAACTCGGTAGAGTAAAACTGTTAGGCCTCGCCGAACGACAAATGACAACAGACACAGGAGACGTGGAACTTGGTAAAGGAGCACAACGTTTTAGACCTGATCCGAGGGTCCTTTTAAAAATCCGAGGTCATCTATGAAAGTCCCGGCAGGATCGCGATCGGGTCGACGTTGTTACAGCACGTGCTGTTTTTCATTTATCTTGTGTTTCGCTCACTGGTGATCCAGGCATCCTGTTTCCATAGGCGTGCTAGATGTTGTGGCTGTGCGCTGTGCGCTATGCGCTGTAACAGTATATCTGTAGGACGTCGGCTGGAGTGAAGAGAACCTTGAGACTGTGAAGCCACACTGAGGCGTAAGTTCTCGCCAGTAAGAAGTGTGCTGTGACATTGGAAGATGAGGTGGCAAGGCAGAGGGGAGAAGCACAGTGTGGCTAACGCAAGGAATGCTAGAGACAAGCAGGCTCGAGGCAAGAAATCGAGCATGCAAAGGCGTCTTGCTTACATCTTCGTGTTACTCACTCTACCATGTCATCGACACCGCTGTTTTCATGACTCGCGTCAGGCATCCTTTGCCCCGCATCTCTACATGCGGTTAGATTAAGTGAGGGAGTCCGGCTGGGTAGCGGCGGGAGAGGTGAAGAGGCTATCACAAAGGTCATCGCCCCTTCTCGTGTAGGTGATTGACGAATGTGGAGATTTGGAGTATTCACCGCGGCTCGCTATCCCGTGACATGCGACCTTGGTAGATATCACATGCGTATTCTTCAGCGGCGTTTTAGCTTCCCGTGGCGCTTAATGAGATCGGGATACCCACATCTGGAAAACTGGCCGAGCCGATTCGACCTCTCTGTCTTCTGCGCCATCAACTTGTTTTGAGGTTGGCGGTCAGTCAACGTGCGACGGCAGAGTGATGGGGGCTGTGGGTTTTCTGGGAGCTTGTGATTGGATGATCTGCATCCTCGGCACGTTTTCTGTGGTCACTGCGTGGGTGTCCGCTGGGCTTAGGGGATTATTTCGCGCACATACTCCCAGAACTCCCAGACAGCTTGCATTGACAAACCAGTCCCCCGGATTGCCGCCCAGAAATGCCCTACGAGTACGGATATTACACATACATAGTGAGCACCGTCACCAAAAAGCTCAGCATCTCGTAACCAGAAGAAACTCTTAGTCACGTGGAAGATATCAGAAAGCTTGGCGTCTTATCGCTGCGACTTAGCCAGCTCCCATCCTTCGCAACTTTAGCCGCATCTTTGTTTGCTTTGCGCCAGCAGCCGGAGAACAACGACGCGAACCTTGGGATTACCACCGGATACTTGCAGTGCATGAGCTTCAGCTGCATCTACCACGTCGGCGCCTACAGTCGCACCGACTGAGCCCAATCGTCATTATTTCGAGGTTGCAGACCGACTGTCAACCTGTCATCGGCCAGGCCCACGTTCGAGCGACCCCACACTACTGGTGTCTTAGGAAGAGCGGAGGATCCCAACAGAACGTCTATCGAGGAACGACAGCGGAGACCGGCGGACGAGGACATCTTCGACAAAGGATAACCACGCGCGAGGCGACACATGCCACATTGTGCCAGCAACCGGAGTGCAACGTGCTCACCTTGACATTTCTAGCGGTTGCTTGCAGCGCATGCATTCCAGCTGCACCTACGAGTTCGGCGCGTACTGTCGCACAGGCGAGTATAACACCTGAAGGCTGCCGACTGTCAACCTGTCACAGAACAGCCCGGCGCTCGAGTAACACTATCGTACTGGGCGTCTGAGAAGGAGTGGTTTAAGCTGCGCGGATTGGAGCGATTGCGCACTATCGAATCGACCTAATTCCCCCACCCTTTTCTTAGTGCGATAGGGCAGTGGCGAACAAAAGTATCGACCTTCAAAGACAAATAGAAGAAGCGAACGAATACCGACGTTCTGACTTCAAGATGCCACAAGACAATGCTGATAATGAGAGTGATGTTGCCTCTGAGAACGAGTATGAGCCAAAGGAAGAGCAGGAAGACGCCATGCCGGAAAACAGCTGCAAAGCAGAGAGCCAGAATGGTGGTGACCAGCGAGATGTGAAAAAGCCGAAGTTGGACCCGAAAGACCCGTTGAGACCGAGGAGAAAGAAGGCGAGGAGGGCGTGCTTTGCTTGCCAAAGAGCTCACCTTACATGTGGTATGTGTCCATCGGACAATTCTCATCGTTTCTCACCATTGTTTTGCCATTTTCGTTGCCAACCGGTTGGTAACTCACTACCGTCCTACACGGTTGATGTCGATCATCACGATAATCATGCCTACTAACCCAATTTAAAGGAGACGAAAGACCATGTCAGCGGTGTATAAAACGTGGCCTTGCCGACCAGTGTCAAGATGGCGTTAGGAAAAAGGCCAAGTATCTCCATGATGCACCTCCCGAGGCTCTTCGTCCAGTACTAGGGCCAAACTACAACCCAGGTACGAGCAGACCAACATCACAGATCACGAATGGATCATCAGCATCAGATAGCTCGCCACGAGTATCAGGTTTCTACCCTCAAGTAAACCAAAATTCGCCCGGTTTCATGCAATATCAGCAAATGCGTCAAGCGCAACAGATGCCGCCTCCTATGCAGGAGAGTATGCCGTTCTTGAGCCAACAGTCACCCATTTCCCCACATTTTGCCGCAAACCAGCAAATACAAGCTAATATGCACGGCATGCCAAATGCTATGGGAGCACCGGAAATGAAGATAGATCCTCAGAATCCCTACAGTGGGGCCTTGTTTGACCCAAGCAATCCCGCATTGTTCAATTTTGACTTGGAAGGGTTGAACTTCGGCAACCATTACGGAGCAATGGAGTTCAGCATGCTGAACCACATGTCGTCAGGAGCGGCAGAAACACCACCGCGGGACCAAATGGGACATGTGAATTTTGATGCGAATGTGTATAATGCTGGGCAATACGGCAATCTGTATCAAGACGGCATGGTCAACGGCTATGGCCTCAATAGGCAGGACAGCCAGGGAAACATCCTCACCTTAAACAGTGCAGACCTTCCACGAGCATACGCCATCCAGGCAGGTCCTATATCTAATCCTTCGCCGTCAACGGATACCCATGCCTCCCCTCAGAGCTTCATCATCGACGCATCACCGAAACAGATATTTTCTGCCACTAATGGCACACCTCAACAAATGACCCGGCAGGCTCATCCTCACAACAACAACAAGGTTTCGGCACAGCCACAAAAGCCAGCACCCAAATTCCCCTCCATGGCACCCACGAAACGCAATCGCGACACCTCTTCTATCTATTCTTCAGTCACAGAGCCGTACAGCTACACGACTGGTTTCCACGCCCTAACAGCTTTCGTGCAGCGTCGCTTTAGCGCAACAGCCACCTTGAAGATTGCAAAATCGCTGGCGTCAATTCGTCCGAGTTTTATATCCTGCACCAAGACGCTCAATAGAGAGGATCTGATCTTCATGGAGAAGTGTTTCCAACGTACTCTTTTCGAGTATGAGGACTTTATGCGGGACTGCTCGACGCCGACACTGGTATGCAGGAGGAGTGGAGAGGTGGCAGCTGTGAATAAAGAGTTCACATTGTTGACGGGGTGGAACAAGAATGTGCTGTTGGGACGAGAGCCCAATCTGAATATCAATACTGGGCAAAACTCTGCGAGGACGAATGTAAACTCCAATGGGAGAGCCGGGCTGACTACGCCGCGGTTGAGAAGTCACGGATTGGAGCAGAAGGGTTCCAATCGGCCGACGTATGTCCTGCTGGCGGAGTTGTTGGATGATGATAGTGTGATTGAGTTTTATGAGGACTTTGCCAAGCTGGCATTTGGGGACTCGAGAGGAAGTGTTACAAAGAGGTGTAAGCTGCTCAAGTATCGTGCGAAGGACCTTGGTGATTTTACTGAGTCCTCGGCGGAAGAGAAAGATAAGCTGACTAAGAGGGATGGAGCAAAGGAGCTGGAGAGGAAGAGGGAGCAACAGGGGTATTCGAGCGGAAGGGTGAGCAAGATTGATGGAGAATTTGGGATTGGGAGGTTGGAGAAGGATGGCAAGCTCCATTGCAGTTATTGCTGGACGGTTAAGAGGGATGTTTTCGATATTCCGATGTTGATTGTTATGAATGTAAGTCACCCGTCGCAAATTTCCACTAGCACCGAATCACTACCTCGGAATATATCCTAACCAGTCGTAGTTCCTGCCATGCATATGAGCAGCTCAATGCGAGATGACATCAACAAAACTTCGGTACACGGGCAGTCCACTTGCCGTCCCTTCGATCGCTTAGCTGAGGCTATAGTAGCATGGGTATACCACACCTGCAAACACGCGGGCCAAAGGAGTGGCACAAATAAAAATGGGATTTCAGCCTTCACGCGGAGAGCTACGGCGTTTTTAGGACACATTGTGCCGACGAGCACAGGGACGGAATAGCATGTATGGGGCAAGGAGAGATGAGATACCAGAGTGAAAGTAGCATGGTGGAATGTGAGAGTGATGAGAGTGATGAGAGGGTGAAGTCACGAAGATGATGTGATATGACGAGGCCATATTGCCACATCCTGGGGGAATTTGGTGCTGAGTAGCGAAAAACCGAGACTGGAGATATCAGGGTGCGGGAGGGCGAAAAGAAAGGTTCGCCAGCAAATAGCCTTGATGCTGCCAGATATAGGTTTCAATGTCTGAATCGAAACATCATGGATGACCTGACCAGCAATGCTAATCGGTTGTTTGTGATGCGCCGGGATCTTCATTCCGAGTCCTGCTTCAATTTCTGCTTCGAGACATCATGGCTGACCTGCCCGGCTATGTTAACCGGTCGCTTGCGATGCTTCCAATGCTCGGCATGAGTCCACCGGATTCGAGCTCAACTCGAGTCCGCGCCCGAGCACTTTTTTGGACTCTTGACTTGGACTCGAGTCCAATGTCAAGACAAAACTAAGAGCTAAAAATACCGCTAAGCCTTATGGGGAGCTACTAAGTCATGTGTTTATAAGGGAGTGAAGACTAAATGCTTGCAGGCGTCTTTTTTTTGATGAAAGTGCCATTTAGGTAGCAGCAGGTACCAAAACACCAGGGTAATTTATGATAGTAGGTGACTTGTAAGGTTAAACCAGGGCCGCTTATCACATGCTCCACCAGACTTATGGACTCGGGTCCAAATGAAATAGTCTCGAGCTTTATTTCATACTCGAGATCCGGACTCCACCTGAAAGCTCGACTGGAGCTCGTGTCCGTACTCGCCGAACACTGGATGCTTTTGAATCCACTCTTCAACTTCTGCTGGCAGACATTGTGGTTGGCCAGTTGCCGGCGAGACCCCCCTCCGCACTCTCCCCTTAATATCATCTCATCTCACGCTTAGTCAAACAATTAAACCCCCACGATTAACCAATCAGCATATCGGCAACAAGAAGGGATTTCCGCTAGCTTTAAGGTAAGGCGCAGACAATGAAAATATCATGGGCTGTTCTCAAATGCGAGGTGGTGTAGCAATGAGCCAACGTAGGTGGCCATCTCGCACCGCCAATTGGCGGCGCCTGCCAATTCTACCACTGATCTCGTCGGCTGAGAGTCGGTCAGCCAACTCCAACGCTGAAGCCGACTGCGGAGAGTCAACCTGCCAGTTCCAACCCCAATCCATCTTGCAGAGAGTCCACCAGCCAACCCCAGGTCTGACTCAGACTGCGGACTCCACGCCCGCCAACTTGTACAGCGATCCAGCCTGCGGAGCGTCGGCCTGCCAATTCTAACCCCGCTCCATTGTGCAGGTGCTCGCACCAGCCATCTCACACAGCCACAGTGCTGCCACTTTTCGTGACGCCTGCCAAACCCCACACGGTTCTGGCTTGCGGAACGTCAGTACGTCAATTCCAACATCTATCCAGTTTTCGGAGAGTTAATCAGCCAATTCCAACACCGTCCGAGATTGCGGGAAGAGTCTCGGCTCGCCAACTCTAAGATCGGTCAGCCCAAAGGCCATTTCGAAGATGGCGGCGATCATCGACCGGGAAGAGTGCCTGTTGCATCTACATAAAATATTGTCATAACTGCGAAAGGAAAGGCGTCTCTGCCATCTTCATCACTATATACATTCTACTAATACCCTCTACTAATACCCAAGATATGTACGTTCATCCAACCATTATACATACGTTCCTTCAGTATCCTTTGACAATCTCTCCTATACATTCACATCGCGTCCTCACATCACTTCCCACCCTGCTGCTGGCCGCTCCCACTACGGGTCTCCTCATCCTCAGCACTCGTCCTATGAACCACAAACTCGGTCGTCTTGTAAATCTTATCCGTACTCAACTCCTCAGTACTCGACTCCATATCGCCCAACCGCACAATTTGATCCTTAGCCCCCTTCCCCTCCAACTGATCATTATAGCTGCCTAACGCCATCATCCCCGACCTACTTTGCAACACATACCCGCTTCCCGTCGCCTGACCCAGCCCACCAGAGTTAGACTTATAAGTCGAGCGATTGCGGAGGGATTTGAAAAGAGGCGTGAGAGGTGGCAGCGAGGCGACTATTATGCCCAGGTTGTTCTCGACCATGGACCACATGATCAGTTGGGAGGAGTCGATGTGGTTTGCAAGGGATTTAATGGTCAGGATGCGGATGATTTGGATGATGGTGATGAAGGTGCCGAGGGAGAACATGCCGAGGAGGATGACCTTTTTGCGGAGGGGGATTTTGGTCTCGATGAGCATGCGGAAGGGGGTGAGCATGCTGGTGGGGTGTTAGTGAGGGCTGAGGCGGACGGAAGGATTATGGGAGGAAATCCGTTAGTAGGACGGGAGGGGAACATACATAATAACGTCGAAGAGGATCGTGATAGACGCCATGGAGGTGTAGAACGGCACACTGGGAAGACATTTTGCCCCCTGGATGCTGGTATCCCATTGCGCCGCCACCTGGAAGTGTTAGGACTTGTCGCCAGAAGCGGGGAAAAGAACGTACTGGGTTACAAATGTTGACCTGGACGAGGAGGAAGATCAGGTGGAAGACTACGCATGCCGTGGCAATGCCGATGATTGCCATGCGATAGCGTTTCTCGACAGCGATTCTAAGGAAGGAGACCAGGAGAGAGAGCTTGAAGCCGAGAATACTGCTAATGTAGCTGGAGATACTAGGTTAGTGATGGCAACATGTTGTTGATTCATGGACACTCACAACGGCGCACCACAGAATTGAATCTGTTTGAAGTCAGTATTTAATTGAGAGAAGTTGGTGGATTTTACTAACCAAGCCGAAGTTAAAGACGTTCATATCTGGCATGTCTGACAGATTCTGAAGCCCAAGTCCCCATTTCGTTTCTAGTTGAAAGTCAGACGAATGTGCAGGGAGAAGTATCATTAGAGATAGGAATACTCACGAAGAAGTGTAACTATCAAGAATCCCAAGGACATGAACTTCCCAAACGGTCAGCATCACCTGCGGTAGTGAGTATATGCATGAGACTCACCCAGGTGAATATCATGATCCAATCATCGGCACCAACAGCCTTGATCATCCATCCTCTCACGTAGACACGCAGGGCAACGACAAAGAATGATACGGTGGTGAAGGTGATGCCGACGGCGGCAATGGTCGGGGCATTGGTGACCGCATCAGGGTTTTCCGTGTTATACGTCCACCCCATCTCTCACGGCACAACTGCGATAACAGCTGCTACCACAATTGCTTCAATGTCGTCACGACTCTTCGTGGTCTGAACAAATATGGCAATGAGCGTGTCACCTGAGGCGAAGGATGCGGACCAGTGAGGCTTCGTGTACTCGCCGGTGAAGCTGGTCGTAAGAAAAATCGATGCAAGCGAGCAACGAAGACATGGCGGACCCATATAAGATGAACAAGTCTTTTCACAGGATCTTCAGAAAGGGGGTTTGAAGGCGGGGCCGCAACAGGGTTGATGCCGATTGTCGCGCTCAATCTTGTGGAGGAGATTAGAAGATTGGCCAAGCCAGTACGAGCATTTCGTACGCCGTACGGAGTAGTGGAGCGCCAGAGGAGCTGCGGCGCGTGCGGATCTCTTACCTCACAGCGTGTTTGGCGTAGTGAGTCTTGTTAGAGTACGCAATCCTACGCAATCGGCTGGACCTCAGATATGCTGCATCTCGGGCAAAGGTTACATGGCCTCAATTGGAGTCCAGATGGGAGGTGTGAATGCAACTCTGCGGCACCGTCCAACCTGTGGTTCGTTCCCCCGATGTAACTGCTCAGGGCAATCTGGCGTCGAGCATGATACTGTAACTCGGTACTTGGATCAGGATCAGGATCAGGTTTAGTCACGGGACAAGGCTCAGCCTGCTCAGCACCCTAGAGATTTCCACTTATCTGGATGGATGCCGACAATCACAGACCGTACTGAGTGCTGTTCTTACGCTACAAATCCAAACCAACAAGGGCCCACCCGCATATGCAGCTAAGCATCCTAACGCTGAGAAACCGCTGAATCGCCGAACGCAATCCCCACAACGCCTTTAGCTGCAGCACTTGGGACTGAGGTGCTCGCCGAAAACAAGGAAAGGCGCCATCTTTACGGAGTAAGCTTTCGTCGGCGTTGCTCCCCTCCTCACGCCACAACGCAGCAAGAAAATGACAATGGCCTTATTTGGATTCTTAATAATTACAGTCTTTAAAAATTATACTAATGTTTTTTGGCTAAAAATGCCATAAATATTATTGAAGTGCCTCTAACCCCTGGAAGTCTTTGCGGAGGTTGGCCACTAAAGCTTGTGGTCTATCACTTTCCGTGAGGATGTTTTCGGATAGCCTATGGGCGACATGGGGACGTAGGACCCTTTCCTGGCTTTCCTGGCTTTTTCGCTCTGTGATAATCCAGGTTAATCGCTGCTTCATGTGGCATGTTCTCATCAAGCAAGGCTTCCTTTTACACAAACCCGAAATTAGAGTTCGAACTGGTAAGCTGAAAATACGCTTACGCTCTGCACATGCGACCGTCGTTGGCGACGGTCCAGTGGTCAGATCCGACAGTCTTGGCGGCGTAGAAGACGTAACCTCCGTCCCACTTGTCCTTGACGGCCGCCAACTTGGAGTAGTTCTCACCGAAGAACTCGGTCTGGTAGTTTGGCTGCTGGAAATTGGCTTCGTTCATGTAGGCGCCCATTCCTGGGGTGACAGCCTCGATCTGTGGCATGATGACATTGGTCATCTTGTCCTGGAGAGCGATCATATCGGCCCATGGGGCGGTGAAGCTCCAGTCGGTGGTGATGGTGGCGTGGATGAGGGTCTTTCTCCAGGATGGGAGGACGGCGTTCTGGTCGGCAGCGGCCTTTCCTGAAACATCGGTACCGACACCGATGAAGACGACGCCATCTTGGGTGATGGAGCGCGCAACCTTCATGAAAGCCTCACGGTCGTTGACAATGGTGTCGCGGCCAATAAGACGTCCACCGTACTGGGCAATGCCGACGTTGATGTTACCTGGAAACTTGTTAGCTTATTTTCTTTTCTCTATATCCACGGAAATACATACCGAATGGCAATGGGCCGAAGTACTTGTCGTAGTGCTCGCTGTAGGTATCGAACTGGGAGAAGGAGGCGGTGTATGGGATATTGAGCTCATCAAGGGCAGCCATGAATGGAGCAAGGGCAACCTTGACCTCAGCAACGGTCTTTCCGTAGAAGGTAGCTGGAGCGATCTGGAAGAAAGCAGCTCCGAAGTAGTAGACGACAAAGGAGCCAGCATCAACCATGGCTGGGAGGAACTCGTGGAACTTCTCAATACCAGCGTAGAAAGTGTCAACATCGGCAACATCTGCGGACATGAAGATGAGGGAGACACCAGAGACGAAGGTATCTGGGTAAGCCTTGACGGTCATTTCGGTGACAACACCGTAGGTTCCACCACCACCGCCGGACAAGGCCCAGTAAAGATCGGCGTTCTTGGTGCGGGAGGCAGTGACGATGGAGCCACGGGCGGTGACAACCCTCATGGAGAGGGTCTGATCAGCACTGAGACCGAACGAGGTGGAGAGGGCCGAGTGGCCACCACCCTGGGTGTAACCACCAGCAACACCGACGGTTGCGCACTCTCCTCCAACAACGACGAGGCCGGCGGCGGTAGTAGCAGCTATCGCGTCGTAACCCTGGACACCGGCACCTATGGTGAGGGCCTTTCCGGTGTAGTAGGCATCAGAGTAGTCGACGACCTTAGTAGACTTCAAGTAATGAGTCCAGATACCGAGGGCACCAGCACCTGTTGACCTTCCATTGTAGCTGCAGTGATGTTAGTGGTTGATTCGTGCTTTGAAGTAGATATGGTTTGCACATACTCATGACCAGTGTTGCGGATAACCAGACGGACGTTGCGCCGCTTGACGAATTTGATGGCTTGAACGACGTCGGCGTCGGAGGTGGCGTTGACAGCGTAGCTGACATAGTTGCCAAGAGTACATGGCTTGTCGGCCGAGGTCCATGGATCGCAAGTCTGGTTGGCGAAGAATGGCGCCATGACAGAGGAGGAAGACTCCATACTTGAAACAACGGTCAGCATCGTCTCCTGACATTCTGGAGAAACGGGCAAGTTCACATACTGCAACTGTGGGTACAACCAGTTGGCCTGCAACTCAGCGCACTTGGCAGCATCGTAGGTTGGCTTGTGGCATGGGGAGCCCAATGGGTAGGTAGCGACAAGACGTCCACCGACGGTCCCGTTCAAGGCGTTCCATTGAGCAACGGTTGGCCATTCGGCATCGCCCGGGAGGTATTTGCAATCAGAGCCACCGAGTGCGGTTGGGAGAGCTACGAGCAGGGCAGCAGCCTGTGCAACAGAGGTGAACTTCATTTTTGAGATAACGACAGTAGTTCTCCGTGGCGATCTGGGACTCAAAGGAGACGCGGTGGATCAGCGTACTTATAATCGACCGGCTTCATTCTCGCGAGGAGAACAAGCTAAGCAAGCGATCGTCGGTGCCGGTGATTTCATGATTCAACGGAAATGTCGACTCCACTCGTGGGTGCCATGAGCTCCATCGCTGAGGCCCGATATCAGGCGGCCAAGTCTAATTTCCACTGCGGAGTTCCATTGTAGAGCTAGAGTAGGGTGGTGGATAGTGAGGCTTGGAGCTTCAGTGGCACGTTCGCGATTGGGTTGCGCTGCCGAATCCGCTGCCATGGCCATCATGCGACACGAGGACGCTAAATGAGATTAGGCTGTCAGACAGTTCCCACGGACCCAGGATACGGGAAGGGTCAGATTGCGGAAGTTGAGCCGAATTTCAGAAGCAACAAAGGGAACAATAGTAGACAAGGCGTCAACAATACAATTGTGAACGCGGTTTGGGCGTCGAAACGGGTTTATGACAAAGAGACATGACAAGCGTTTTGAACTCTGGCACTCGACTGAGTATCGCTGCACGGTCAGCCTAAGGCAAATCTCGCTTAGCCGCCATTCTAGATTCTGTGCCCTGACCCCTCCTCATCAATAAGGCTGAGAAGTTAAGGATTCATCTGCCGAACTCAACACTATGAAGCACTTCCAAGCACTAAACGCCAGATACTAACCGCTTTGGCTCCAATATCTAGCTCACAAAACATCATAACGGAAATGGCGCGATCAAAACCCACCAGTCTTATTTTGACTTTTCCTTTGCAGGTTCGATGGAGACTAGAAAGCGGTACCCTGCTCAGACTCCTATCAACCACGTGGAATTGTTGTATTCCATGCGTTGTGGCTGCTCCATTGAGTGGCTGTTGCAGAGACTTTGCGGCGTTCCTGAGAGCTTCGCGTGGAGTTGTGGAGCTGAAAGTGGGAGTCCGCCAACGAACTACTCCACACGTTTAAATTGCACGTTGATCTCCCAGCTGAGTGGCACATGGAAACCTTTAGCTCCTGAGACGACGAAAGGAGAGGAAATACCTCAGATCAAGATCTGGTGGGCGAACAGCCGTCGAGAGAAAAGAAGGATCTTCTCTGTCAAGGTGTCAGGCGGCGCCTCTTTCTTTGACTGGCAATTCTGATCTGCTCGGAATCCCCAATTTGAGATTCGCATCTTGGGGCAACGCAACGTACTCGCGGTCATTGGATCTTCCTCCTGGCCCAGATGGCGGCCCACTAAGTAATGGTGGTGCATTTCAGCTTGGCTCGGAAGTCGGAACGGTCGATAGAGCGCAAAACCCACGGTCGTGGGCTCAATTCATGTCCTGCGTAGGCATCGAGCCTAGAGTGGTCGTTGACGACGATCATCTGCTGGTTCTTCTGTCAAGCAAACCTCGGCCTTGTGTCAGTTGCTGCCAAATTGAACGGGAACGTTCTGAACCTTTGCATATCGTCGGTTGAAGTTTTAACCATCACCAAGTGGACAGACCTGTGGGATATCCAGCAAGGTCTTGTGCAAAACTGGACATACTCAGGGCTCTGAAGAGTCCTGTCATCTGACCAATCTCGAGTGGAAGATATGTCGTATGCCGCATGTGAAGTGGAGTAATTAGGCGCGCTGCTCATGTTTGCTATTCAGCGACCAGTTCGAATTCAATTTTGAATAGTCATCTCTTAGAATCCAGGCAACATCAACTACCCATCAACCACCAATCCAGTGTCAAGAGTATCAAGCTTAGCAGGATCAGAAAGTAGCAAAGTAGTGTATGTATTGAAGGCTCGAGCCTCATCTTGTATTAACGCTCACAAACTATCTATGGAGGCTGGGTAACACTGACGACCCAGATCTCTGACAAACGTTCTGCCAGTGAATGTTTCAGAGAAAAATGCCATATATACGAGCACCATTACCGGGAAATGCTTTGTCATCGTAGACCGTGACTGGTGAACAAACGCTCAGCCATTTTCTTGGTTGAAGCAACGGAAGAACGCCCAAATGTGACTCCTCAGCCAATAGTTGACAAAACTGCCATATGTTGAAGTCCCAAATCTACATAGCCACTCGGTATGAAACTATGTGCGGTCAATATTTTGTGGCCCACTAATCAATAGCTTAAAGAAGTATATTATGGTTCAGGTCCATGAGCTTAGAGATCTGGGTCTTGAATATCTTCCCAAACGGACATAAAACTGCCAGCAGCCCAACAAACGATAATCAGCTAAACAGTTGAGCTTCGCATGTAAAACACAAGGCGCGAAAATGAAGAATAGAACAAAACAAACCAAAAACATTCAGAACTCAAAAGAGACATGCTTATTGAAATTTCATGTAGCTAACCGGACTATTTATAAAAATGCCATTTCATCATTGCCACACCCATTTTCAATATGGATGGCATTGGTGCTGTCAAGCTTGAGCTTAAGTGTCCCGCCGCCGGCCACAACAGCAAATTTATACTAACCTGTCGGCACATATAATCGTGCTGACTAGAGAAAAACTTGCTGCTTTGTGAGAACACGATTAGTGAGAGATGACATTTCTGATAGCTAAATCCTCAAAAGTGGCGGTTTCGCGAAGCAGCAGCGCTGGAGTGGCAAATGGGTAAATTTTCGCAGTTGATGCTTTTGGATCCCGTGAACAAATAACGAGTTTTCACCTGGAATTCGAACTAATGTACTTCCGCCTTCGAACTAGGTTTGAGCTGGTAAGCTATGTATGATGTCCAGAACTGCCGCCGCCAAGCGTTGTGTCTCAATGAGTTTGGAAGAATTCATGCGGCTCATGCCGACAGGAATATGGGTATCTGCTGTCTTAACTCCTTCTCATTATTGCCAATGTTGCCATCATTTCTCGTTCATTCAATACTCATCTTCATCAACCCATCATTCGTATCCGTCATCCCCTTCAGCCCGACCCGTCCTTGATTACTCGTTCGGTGTGGGCCGTTCTTCTCACCCATGGCACCTACTTCACCAAACATACCGCCAATGCCTCTCTCACCAGACCTCGGAGCCCAGGCAGCCATACTTCCATCTGCGCGCATCTGCATAGGAGATCTCAAGATAGGGGAGTTTTGCACGCTGGCCGCCATGCCTGGAGAGACGGCTCGGCGCTTGAATGACATGGGGTCAAAGTCATCGTCACGTCTCCTTTTATTGTTGACGGACCGGATATTGATAGGTGCCGGTGCTGGTGTGCTAGCGCGTGACGGCGATGCCGAAAGGCCCTGGAAAGTGAGGGAGCGGAAATCGGTGAGATTGTCGGGGTTGGTGTTCGCGTTAGAGAATATATTTCCTTGCAGCGAGGTGTTTGAAGCCATAGAAAACGTGCGTTGACCGAAAGCTGAAGGTTGCGGAGAATCGATTGACATCTCATCGCCCGACGCCGGCGTACTCATGGAAGTTGACTCGCGGTTCAGGAAGTTAAGCGGCAGAGAGCTGTTGTTGCGGTCCTGACAGCCGTCCCAGTACTGTTTGACACCGTGTTCATTCTTCAGCGCTTGAAATTTGAACGATGCACTCTGCGGCGGATTCATGGCATCAAACGGCTCTCCTTCGACACTCGGCTGTGGTTGTGTAGGTCCAATCATTGGAGAGTGTAGTGGGACATTCATAGGCGACGAGAGAATGAGGGATTCTCGTCTCTCTTTTGGCCTAGGAGTCTCGATCTCCATGTCGTTTTCCCGAGTCTGCTTGATGACCGTTGCTTCACTTCTTAGTTCCGTCTCAACAGGACACGACTCTTCTGCTAGTGCTGCACGAATACGAGCGAAGCCTTTAGTCTTGGGCAACATGTTGCCCCGTCTCGTTACAGCCCGCTTCACCACTCCGCCTCTGCTCTCTCGTGCCGGGGTTGTGGGCGCAGAATCAATAGTATCCAGCGTCGGCAGTCTCAAACCGTCTTCTGATTCTGAGCCATCGATATGCAGCTGATTCGCAGCCCATGAAATACTCTCCCTCCTAGCGTCCACGCCCTTTCCGGTACCCGGTGGACTGCGACTCATGGGACTAGCCATTGATGAGCTACTACTGGAGTGTTTCTTCGTGCGGCTATGATGCACGTCTCTAGCTCTTGAACGACGGAAATTCATAAGGTTGTTCGATGACTTTGTTGAGCGACTGTTCATCCAGTTTGAGGCTGTCCCAAAGCCTAATCCATTGCTTGGCGTCCCTCCGCCAGTGTTGGCAAGGCCATTGGGTTGCGCCTGTGTAGTCCATATATCGAGGCCTGCAGACAGTCGTGAGCCAATTTGAGGTGTCGTTAAGATGCTGTCATCGATATCGTCTGCGTCCATATCTTCATCTGAACTACTATCTGATGAATCGCTGCAAAGCATGTTGATGCTGCCAAGTGAGCTGCTCACCGTCGTGCGGTCTCCATTTGGTCGGCTACCCCAGTGATGTGGTGGCTCCCCAAAGAGCTGGCTCTTTCTCCTGCCTGGAATATTTATAGCTCTACCGTTTATCGTGGGCGATGAATCCAGCGAGCTCTCGGCCAGCATCGAGTGATGTAGATTGGTAGCTGCCCTTGCGAAGTCCAACCCTCTACTCCTTCTTGGTATGACAGGGCTCCCAGCATAGCTATCCGCTGGATCCAGTTTCGGACTCAGGGGTATACGACTGTACGCGCTGCCAATGTTGAAAGGATGAATGCCCTTTGGTGGCATTTGCAAGCTAAGCCCACGCGCCGCAAACGCAGGTCGCCGTGGTGTTGAAGGGTCCATTGTGCTATCGTCTTTAGATATAGAAGTAGGCGGGCGTACGGGTGGTTCGCGGAACTTTGGTGATGGTGATAAGGATGGGGTGCTGTTTTCTAGCCTATTTGTGTTGATGCCCGGTTTGGTTTGAGGGCCAAGCTGGTTGACTTGTGCTTCATTGCTAGTCGGTTGAAGGATGGGTATGGAGCTCAGCGAGCGTTCACGCATGTGGCCAGAGAGGTCCATCGTTCGTGTTGTATGGCGCTTGGGGTGTAAGAAGCTGGTGGTTTGAGTGAAGAATGGTGTTCAAACTGCCCATGAATTGGGCACGACCCGGGTGGCTGCTAGTTCGTGGCTGCGTTTGCAGATACCGTATCGTGGCGAGCTTGATCCAAGACTATGGTAATTATAATGACACAACTTCTAACGCTCTGTTCTTCAACGCGGCGTATTGTGAATCATTGTCTGTCGAATGTTGGGATGTTGGGCGCGTAATCGTTTTTCCAGGCTTGCCTGTCTCGTCGCAAACACAGTCCTGGTTGCACTATCCTCGTCGCGTCTTATCGTCTGTGAGGCTTGTAGTTATGTTGTAAACATGGCGGGTTGGTACAGGTACAGATGTTGTGGTTGAGACGTGCTTTGTCGAGTCTCTAAAGTCTAATGAGGATTCTGTTCCTATTGTGTTGCGGTGTGGTGATAGTGGACCGAGCCGCTCCTGACGTGTAATTGTGCCTTTCGTCTCGTCGTGCCTGTAATATATGGTTTCCTTCTAGTATACTCGTTGTTGTCGTCGTCGCTAAGTAGTTTGTCGTCGTTCCCCGCTTTGATACTTTGTACTTGGTGATGGTGGTAATTCACGATTGGTGCTCTCACGGTAGGCAATGGCTGGCTAATCGTGAATTA
>RCNJ01000151.1_pt1 | contig 55196 bp, 58 predicted proteins | sample 2041171 | NCBI WGS metagenome assembly RCNJ01 (sample SAMN09708213, study PRJNA481090) | feces metagenome | biome: feces | host: Pygoscelis adeliae | place: Antarctica: Rookery Lake | collected 2010-03-01 | reverse complement strand
GATATCGCGTCGCGTTCGTGTTGCTTCGTGTTGCTTATCGGAAAGTGGGACACATGCTAGTATGGGACACATGCATGTCAATCACGTTAGTCGCTGTTGCTCTTCCATAATGGCGTATTGACGTCAGCATAGACCTTGCTGCCCATGATAAACCATCCGAACCAGGTGATGACCGCGGAAGCATTCGGATCCAGCTCTTCCGTCCTCCGTTGGTGAGCAAGTGATCAGCTGGCTGGGAGAACGATCAGCTAGGCCACGAGGCTGAAAGATGGCAGAAAGAGGCAGCCGAAGTTGGTCATGGAATTGCAGAGTGGATATCGTGAGAATTAGTGTCCCACCGATTTTGCGGGCGGGGTTGCTGTGTGGGGTGGCCGTGCTCCTGCATCTAGCTTGAGAGTGGCAGAATGACTGGATGCGGACGCCGACGGCGGCAGAAAAGGATGAGTGGTATGAAATCAGTCTGATAGGTTGAGCAGAACGAGAGGGGAAGAAGATGGAGGTGCGTAGTTGCAAATAAGTGGACAGGTCGAAGTGAGGAGTGCGACGAAGACATTGTTTTACCTGCAGATTAGAGTCAAGTTGGAGGCAACACGATGATGACTCGACAAAGCGCCTTATGCGTCTCCTGTTGCTATTTCGAAAAGAGGCGTCTGCTGGCGTGACTACGGTGAGACCGGAAATTGTCAAAGCTCTTCCTCATGATCTCTTTCCTAATCTGGCTTAGTTGTTGAAGAAGTGTTGACTTGCATGGAAAGGCGGCAGTCGATCCAGGAACCGCCGACCGCTTGGAATGCTGATGCCGACAAACCCTCCGGACCCCACATCAAATGTTTTCAACGTACTCGAGCAGTTGTCGAAACGTGACAGGAGACGTCCTCAGGAGCAGGTCAAATAATCGATGATGCCTGAGGGAGGTCGACATCGAGAACCAGACTCTCCTGACTTGGCTGACAAAACTACTCTATTTGACACTGATATGCGTCGCTCTGATATCAGGCTGGCCCATGATGCCCATTATGCACCACATGAAGCAGTCTGACGCACTCCTGATCCTTCGTGGAACGGTGAGGATGCGGCAATGGTGATCTGTCGTCCTACAGGCTGGTTCAATGATATCTGGATGGAAGCACGAGGTATGTAGGGTTAGACGTGGGACAATACCCTGTGGCTTGCAGTTCCCAACGCACGGAAAATATGAAGTGAAGCTGCTGAGGATATCTGCAATGCTGGCGGCTATCTGTTCCGGGCAGGAAGGGCGCTTAAAAAAGTAAACAAATAGCGCGGGAAGGAACAGAGGACACATAGAAAAATGAAGTCTTTGCAAGCTCTTTGCCTCGTGGCCAGCAGGTTGTCGTTATCTCCATTAAAACAGCGACGAGTCCGTCAACGCTCAGTGTGCTAGCCCGTTATTCGGTTGGCGGTGAGAAGCCATAAGGCCAACCAGCGCGATTTGGTGGGGTCCCAGGCAAGATCCGCAGCAGTCCTCAGGCCGCAGGGTCGCCGTAGCAGCTTGACTCCCGCCGTTCTCAGTGACCAGAGCACGTTTGCCCGATGCCAGAATTATTATCCTGGTAGATCCACCCTGACGAACTTTCCTGCTCCTCTTCTTCCCCACTCCCCCCGATCTACCAACAACACCAAACGTGCCCCGAACCCCCCAAAGACAACGGAGTCGAACTTTCATATCCCAAGAACATCAATAACTACTACTTTGTCAATATGTACCAGCCACAGGCCATCGCTGAGCTGTAAACGCTCACTGCGGACCCGCCCGAACACAGCGTGGTCTGCAGTCCTTCAGCTCACGAGACATTCAATCCATTGATATCGACGAAGTTAGCAGACTATCACTGTCTAGAGCCCATATAGGCTTATATCTGAGCATAGTCTTGATTATTACAACCCACAGTTCACGAGTTCTTGCTCTCTTCGAGTCTACCATTACGCCTACATCTTACCGTCCGATACCCAGCCATCCATCGACTTGACATCTCGAACGAATACCTACCAAGTCTAAATAAGGTCAAAAAAGAGCTCACTGAACCGCGTGCGATTCTATAAACACTACGCGAAGCTTTAAAGGTTTCTCTTGCAGTTTAAAAGCAACATACCCCACCAGCACGCGATTCAATCGATACACCGCTACTTTTTTCTAAACCCTGTCAACCATACAAGGATTAAATACATACACCCGTCAATAAACAAGATGTTGAAGAACATTCGCCACAAGCCCAATGGCACTGCCAAGGCATCGAAGCTCAAGCTCAAGAAGCAGAGCGTCACCTCTGACGACAGCGATTATTCTGGCGTCGATCTCATCAGCGATTCTGAAGAAGATGAGCCAGATGTCGAGGATGCCGAGGAACAAGCAATCATCGAGTCAGAGATGGAAGGCGATGTTGTTCAACCTCAGCAATACGGTACCGATGAGATTGTACATGGTACCTGGAACGGATTTGAAGTCGAGGACTTGAATGATCCAGGTGCTGCATATTTTGAAGAGCAGGTCGCAACCGGAGATATCCCTGATGTCTTCCTGGATGCAACCGGTTGGATCGAGGAGGCTGAGCTTGAGTCTGAGGATGAGGAAGAGAGTCTACCAGAGACTGCTCGGCGCGTCAGATTCGATCTGTCCGACAGCGACTCGTCGCCATCAGATGCCGAGGACAACGACCATGACAGCATCTTTCCGGACATTTTCATGGATCAAGGTAGCCTTGATCCAGGATTCCGTCGCACTATTGAGAACGACCACAACAAGGATAACGATGATCCACTCAGCGACGATGGCTCCTACTGGGACTTCAATGGCGACGAGGCCGAGCTTCCTGATGATGTCGTTGATGCGGCCATCGCCAACGAGGAAGTGACCTCTAGCGAGGAGTCCAGCGGGTATGAGAGTATGTTCATCCGCGCAATCCATTTGGTAAAAGTTTCATGACTAATGTATCCTTTCTTTAGCCGACGAGGGTGAGACCACTGAAGAGGAGTTGCCACCAGCTGCCAGATACTTGCCAGCACGCAACGTCATGCGTCGCCAATCCACGGCCTCTTCGTCTTCCGATGAGGAGGATATGCAAGTCATCAGACGTAACCCATACCGTCGCAACGGTCCGAGACTCGGCTCCTGGGTTACCGATGCTAGTAAGCCATTTGCTGTCCTTGACTCTCGCGGCAAGAAGCTGGTCATGTTCAAGGCTCGGATCAACCGTCAAGATAGCATGAACAGCTCTACCCATCCAACACCAAGACCATATATGGAGGAGGATGACCATGACCTCGGCGATATGACTCAAATGTCGCCAATGATCAGCAACTCTGCTAACATGATGATGAGCGCCATGTACACTCCTATGGATGGTCTTGATGGCCAAGCCTTGGGTCCACCAGAGGCTTTCTACCCATTCGTCAGCGTCGGTGCTAATGGCAACATCACCAAAGACGTCGGTTCTTCTTCTTTCGATGAGGACGATGTCGACGATGATGACCTCTGGAACATTGGTGATCTGATCGACTTTGGCGACGAGACCGGCATCGAGGATGAGCAAGCACCAGCGGATGAGGAGGGTGACAGCTGTGACTCTCAGACCAATGGTGCTAGTCGCCCAACCACTGCCAACAGCGATGATCACAACCATTCTCTTCTCAACCACCTCAACTCTGGCATTGTTGGCGCTTTCCGTCGCAACCAAACTCGTCATCAGCTGCTCAGCCGCAACTCCACTTCCAGAGACTCGTTGGCATTTGGTGGCCGTTATGGAACCGGGGCTATCCGTGGCATCAAGGGTGGCAGACTTGCTGCTGCAAACACACCGATCACTCCGATGCGCAAGACGAAGGCGAAAATAGCTGATCCAGTAGTTAGCCCTACCCCTGCTGACGGCAAGAAAAGGAAGTTTGTTGCCGAGTCGGCACCAAACGCCCATAAGAGGAATCGCAGCTTGTTCTAAGCAGGCTGCCCTCCGATTACAAAATACGACTGAGGACGGCATGGCAATATTGTCATCCCTGGCCTCAGCAACACTTGAGCTTTCAATCGATTGTTTACGTTATCTGTTTGCGACTACCTAGACTTCAAAAGCGAGATGAGGTTACAATTTCGACAGCGAGCATGCAGAAGTACGAATGTACGATCTCATGTCTTTCTACAAGCATAACATATCTTCGTATATGGCGTGTCTCTTGTTACAGCGCCGACGTTTGTTTGCATTTTTATTGTTCTTGACGACCATATCACGGCCTAAAGCATTATCAGGGTATTTAGAACCCATGATTAATGGCGTTTTATCGGGGTTGATTTTAGCGAGGGATGGGAGGTCTACTCATTGGTGGTTGGAAGAGATGGCGTTCGTGCTGGTTTTAGATGATGAATATGAAATACTTTAAAATACGGAAAGTTACGTTGCTGCACAGTCGCCGGGGGTCACATGAAAATGCCACCTTTGAGGATTTAGCTACCACCTCACGCTACTTGTTACCCTATAAGGCAACAAGATAATTTCTAGCGTATATGTTCATGAGTGCTAATCGGTTAGTATCATCATCAGTCGATTTGATGAACGACTTGTGGTTGTATGGCAGTCAGGAAGAAACCTCGAGCTTGATAGCGCCTGCGCCAGCATCCACGTCGTTCATCGACAGCATTTTCGTGGTGATATTAGATACATATTGCTAGCCGGTTAGCTATCAGGCATTTCAGTAAGAATATCAACAGTGAGATGGACGGTATGTAGCATATAATATATTGCAAATCACTAACATGCTGCTGGTATCAAAAGAAGAGCTGGTATCGTAGTGTCCTGTTCCATTCCGTCATAATCCCCATCCCATCCTCAAACTATGCCTATCCCCTAGAAGAAGTAGTCATACCCGACCCATGCGAAGTCTCCAAAAATCGACTCCTATTCTCCATATACCTTGAATCATCATCCGCCAGACTCCTCACTCGAGGCGGGGTATCAAACTCATCAATCATCGCCTCATCCTCCTCACCTGTTGCATAGCCTTCCGGGCTACTCAGATCAAGCCACGAAGTCTTGCCGCCGTCAAAGAACATCTCGTTTTCGATATCCTCGGACTGGAGATCTGAGTAGCCGGTTTGACTCCTCAGAGATCCTCCCGGTGATGAAAGGCACTTCGCGGACATGCTTGCGAATGGGAATTGTAAGGCGATGTCCTGACCATAGCTTGTGTTGAAGTCGGCGTCTTGACCTATTTCGCCACGAGTCACTCCTACTTCGATACATAGCGCCTCAACCGTGTCGGCGTCACAGCCAGGAAACCTGACACGCAAGACTGAGCCTGGCTCATGAGTAATCGAAAGATCACCCAGTGTCTGCAGCCGCCTGAGGTCATTCGTGATAGCAGTATAATCCTTCAATGCTCTCGCAAAGTCATCGGACAGAACATCCATGAAACCCTCGGCATTCAAACTTGCAGGCTCAACACTCTTCTGCACAACAGCACCAAGTGGGCCAAGAGCAGTCATGGTAGGGCTAAGCTTGAAGTCCACAAAAGCACCCGGAGCAAACTTCATGCTCTTCCCCATCTTCTTCGCCGCCTGATCCTGCAGTGGTGAGACAGTGCGATACTGCTTCTCACCACGGCTGTTGAGGCCAGAGTATTGAGCCTTGGAGCCAGAGAGGAAAAAGCAGCGCATTGCGGCCGAGACGTTATGCACGACTTGTGCTGGTGCCGCGGAGGTGTGGGAGAAGTGGCGGGCCCCGCCTGCGCGGCTACCGCCGAGTGTGTAGCCGCCTGCTGTGCGAGGAAAAGCACCACCAGTCAGGTTCGGACGGAGTGTCGAGGCTAACGGTGCTCTGAGGGTGCTTGCACGGACAGCCGAGCCGATCGTGGAGGTCGGATAGTTAGCGCGAGTAGCTCTTGTGGCCTGAGCGGCGGATTGAGTGGTGCTATGGATGAAGCGTCTAAGGTTGGCGTTGATGGTACTATGAGTGGTATACCAACGGCCCTTGGACTGGCGCAACCATGCTGCCTTTGGGATCGGGTGGCGTGGAGTGTTGCGGACAAGAATGGGGATAGGTTCGCGCAGTGCGCCGCGTTGAGCTGCTTCGACGATACGCTTTTCGACGAGTTTGGCCGTCTTTTTGATGGCGCTTCGGAGGAAGCCCATTATGCCTGGGGCCGGCGCCATGATGGATGACAGCAGTAAGCAATCTGTTCACTTTTGTCTTTGGGTTCTTGAGCCGTGAGTCTGACAGATGGAAGTGATGTATGAGGGGTGTGGCTGTGCTTTATGTGCCACAATTGCCACCTTGAGGGTACGTACTGTCACATGATGCGGCAGTTTAAAGTACTTTCACGTTTGTCGTGGCTGCCTCAGCCGTGAGGACAAATTGGTGCCTAAAACATTCAAGGCACACATGCTCTAAGCGAGGCCGGCAGAAATTCCGCGCTAGCCCGCACTTGATAAACTTCTTGAACTTCGACCATCTCAGAACTTTCTCCCCATCTCAAAACATGTGTTAACACAACCAACCACCACGCTCTCAATCGACCAGATCGTGGCCGGTGCAAAATGGTAAGCCCTTTCCTCCTTGTCGCGCCCAGTTCTTCTCTGATGAGAACCAACACAACTGAACAATCCAACTCTTACAAAATAATGGGGATTCACAACTCTACGGAGAACTCTGAGCTATCAACTCGAGCAATGACGTCCAACCATACATTTCTTGTATCAGTCACTAACGCGCAATCCAGAAGTTCTTTACAGCTGATGGGCAATATGCCACAATTCGATAAGAGCATTCTATGATTTCAAAAGGTTCGTACCGATTTTTTTTCTCCAATGAAGAGCACCGTTGGGGTGATGAACAAGTGACAACTACAGGAATTCCTCATTCCGAATATATCATGTAGATTCTGTCTTCAGTTTCAGCCTTGTCTGACCAACATCTCACTCATTTGGAAAACACACGAAGCGTTGTCTAGAACCTTGACTAACATTACTTCATTAGGTACATTCATACACTTCCAACCTGTGCTACATCTTATGACGAACTTTGAACGAACGGGCGGACAGACTGTGGCCTTGGGGCGACTTCACGAAACACGGAGAGCGTACAAACTCATCCGGAGGGGACCTCGAGGCTCGCATGTTGAGAACTCGTCAGCTGATTGATGTTTTCCACATGGATTGGATACATGACAACGATTAGAAGCCGGAACTAACTCGTCCCAGGTACATACATATGCTCTCTCTTCATGACTTGGCAGGCAGCGGCATCAAATGATGATACTTATTCACACTGTTTGAGTTGGGGTTTCGGCTCCAACGCTGAACGTATTTACAGCAAATCTGATTTAATGAGCCTGAAAGATGCTCTGCTGCCGCTCGTCTCAACAAGACACGAACACGCACAACCAAGCAAGAAACTAACAATTTGTTGCAGGTAACGATTGTGGTCTCACAATCTTCTCGTATTTGTTGTCATTATGGTAAGCCTCATTCCTTTCACTCCGTCGCTACAAGATATACCGATCTGCCTGATGAACAATCTAAATTTCGCTGTGTTCTATCCGAGTCCATCTTTGACGAAACATCCAATCACCTTGGAGAACTGATATAATCACCATGTCTTGTAGCATTGTTTGTTCGAGTTGAAGTTGGTTCCTTGCTAACATCCAAAAGATACACATTTTCAATTAGCTTCATACATTCTCTATCAATACAAACAATATTTACTCTAAACTATTCGTCTAATTGCTCATGATGATTTTGTGAATATCTTTGCAATCCCTGAAAATATCTCCACGGCATTCCTCGAACCTCGAGATACTGCCTCTTGTGTTTTAAACGGAGAACTCAATCGAAACTTTTCCGTCAAGAGCTACCACATGCCAAAAGAAGCTAGGCGCGGTTGTGGGACCACCGACCAAGGATCGGCCGCATGCATTGGCAGTTCCAGCGATTCGATTCGACGGAGCTATGTAAGGTCCAAGCTCCATGCTATACGACAGATGCGTGCCGTCACCCCAAGACATGGAAGCGACCCCATCTCAAGCCGACATCCTTCCTTCGTTCGTTTTCCTCACTCCAAATTTCAACCTCAAGGCAACTCTTTTAATCACGTCAAACTTCACGACCATTTTTGAGTTTGAAATCTTGATTATCAGACCAATCGATATTTATAAATATGGCTGAGGGACGTTCCACCCGCAAGCGGAAGGTTGATGACGAGGAGCTTGTTGCGCTCCCGTCTGATGAGAGTGAGGAGGAAGAGGAGTAAGTCTCGATTTCTTTCGTCCCACATTCATCAAAGATCTTTTCCTATAGCCCAATTGGGAGTTTTTGATACTCAACTGTTCTCATATCGACACCCATGGACGTAGTGCGCCTCAGAGTGCGCGCGGTGAGCTGTGACATCATTGTCTACGAGGCTGTTTGTACTGACAGGCAATATGTATGAGGACTCTGAGCCAGAGGCTGCTAATGATGATGACGACGATGAGGATGAGGAGGAAGATGCTGAGGCTGAGAGGGAGGAAGGTGATGAGGCCGCTAAAGGTGTGTGTTTCTCACTTTTACTGTGCTCATTGAGCATCGCCATCGTCTTCATAATGAAAACCCAACTTCGAGCTGCAAGCACACAAGTAAAGTTAAGGAGACACAAGCTAACATTTCACAGAAGCACCACCAACCAAGAAGCGCAAGACTACCGAATCCACCACCAAGAACGGCGACGCCGAGGCCGAAGTCGAAGTTAAAGACGACGAGGAAGAGGCCGACGACACCGCTCTTGCTCCAGAGGAAGAAGGTGACTCAGAAGAGGACTTCGAACCTGAGGAGAATGTCGGCGAGGTGCCCTTGACTGGCCCGGCGGCGGCGGCGAAGAAGGATATCAGTGGGAAGGTGCCGTGTGAGGTTGATGAGGATGGAAGGGTTGTTGTTGAAGCCGGGGAGAAGGATGATGAGTAAAAAACGATCCTCGGGCAACAGAAGACACGATGGGAATAGGTGGACAGACAACGAGCACACAAGGGTGTACACGGCGGATGATTCGGTGGCATGGCTGAGGCGGAGGGACGGCAACAATCATGGCAGATGGGCTATGGTGCGGTGTGGATGTATTTGATTTGATTTGATTGATCGTTATGATTTTAAGTAGAAGCAAAATACACAAGCTTTACCCAACGCCACCGCTATAATCAATCAACCAATACGCCGCATTCTGTTGAGGTAGCGAGGAAAGATTCGATTTGGCCTCGGATATTAAGGCCATACTCCATAGCTGCTCGCTTCGGGCAATTGGCGTCTGCCGGATGTCATACCGCACGATGGCGCAACATTAGCAAGATATTTCATACTGCTACAGAATAACCGCAGAGTGACACATGAAGATAGAGGCAGGCCGGGATACCGACGCTGAGCTCGTAGCTCGATATTTCTTGTCAGCAACGAGCAGGGTTGATGCTACCCAAACCAGGGAAAAGTTGTGACAGTGTCACTCGGGGATGTCACTGGTTATTGGACTGGTTGTAGAGTGGTTCTAGAACGCCTGCGATATGGAAGGCTAAGAATCAAACGCTCAAGAGCAGAAGAACGCCTTCTTTCAGGCGAATAAAGTTTAGTACTATAGTGGGAATTAGATGCGCGCCCACAACAAGAGCAGGCATCATCAGCACCGCCAACCAAGCAAACTTCGTCGCCAAAAACGTAATCCCCTGACAGTCCCACAAACGCCAGCACCCGTCGCTGGCTGATTCCCTCTCGCAGAATTATCCCAGAACGCCATTCCGAAGTCGGCGGCTCTTATCCCTAAAAAGTCACAGCCATGAAGGCCCGTTCAACAGCCACGGCCGCTTAGGCACCTCCGACACTCTTATGGCCGAATGCCGATCCCAATGATGGGTCCCTCCCGCGTCCAGACAACGTCCATCAGCGGAGTAGAGGCGGCTTCCACCGTTGCAGTAACGAGCTCGTCAATAAAGTGGCCGGCATGACCGCGGCTCGTTCATCTGGCGAAATGCTGCGATGTGCTTCAAGGCGCTTCAGGGCGCTTCAGAGAATTGGGGAGAAGGCAATTCCACACACAATCCGAGGATCATCGAAATGCTGCGCCCGTGCGCCGTCATCGACACACGATTCAAAACGGATACCAAGAGACCATCCTCAATGAAAAGGTGGAAGAGGTCATTGCATGTATAGACAGCCGCTCTTTCGATGGCAGCAACCAGACCATTAACCACCGGCGCCTGATCCATCTCGAAAGATCCAAACTGAACAATATGGGAGCGATCCATAAGAGGATGCAAGAGGCGCTTACAAAAACAGCAGCCCCAGTACAAGGGGATATCGATGTATTAGCAGAGCTGACGGGGAGGTGTAACAGAAGGAGAAGAATTGCAGAGTTACATACATGGAACAATTGCAGATATGGGGTTTTTAAGACGTATAGTTAGTTCCAACGCCTATAATAATTCAATTTTTTTATCCTCCAGGTCATCTAGACGCCGTGCTCCATTGTCGCCGAGGCTCCTGCGAGTCAGGTCTATTGAGTTCTTTCGTTTTACTATGATATCGTGTTGGTATGGATGAACAGTAGCATATGACTGATGGTGGTGGATTCTGAGTTGGATTTGTCTGCCTGAAGGGAGACAAAGAATCGTTGAATTGGGTTTGGCTGGTGAAAGCAGCCTGGGAGGAGATAGAGAACGGTCGAGATGGAAACAGTAAGCTTGAAGGGGGTCAAAGAGTTGTTGCTAAGGTGTGGGCAACTTGGTGGGGTACTTGTATGAGCGGATGTGTCTCATACTTGCTCATCCCAGGCCTCTGAGGAAGAGAGGAACATAGATCACCGGCATCCCGAGGAGGAAAATTGGTCACAATGATATCACAAGCACAAGGTGCGAAAACGAAAACGCTTCATTTCCCACAAAACTCTTTTTCAAAAACAGCAAACAAAGCACTTTTCATCTCCCCATACTCTTCGCGGGCATTTACTCGCATCAATAAATCGTCCTCACGTTCGACTCCCTGCCTACTCGGACAACGTGGGAGGTGAACGAAGCCCGATCCATCAATAACCCGGTCTCATACCCAGCCAATCTCCCAGTGGCGGTAAGAAGGGTACAGTAGCTTAGTTGTCCTCATCGTGATCCTCGTGATCCACCTCGTCTCTCTTTTGGCTAGCTGTTGACAAGTTAGCGAGCAATACGTATTACATCGAATCATGTTACTCACCGACTGGGCAGGCGCTGACAATAACGTTGTAGTTCTTGGAATCGAACTGCTGACCCCAGATGAGACCGGAACCATCCTGCTTAGCGCACTCATAGATGATGGCGTATGTGTACTCAGCGATTGTCTTGACGTGAACGGAGATAGGCTTGCCATTATCGTTGCAAAGCCTTACACGAGTTAGAGACCATACCAGTTAAGTGGGAGCAGGAAGATGAACGTACTGGATTCTGGCACGCTCGTGCTCATCGCAAGCCGTCAAATCGACACAGTGGCATACCGATAGTTAGTTTCATTGTTCACTCAAACGCCCTCGTATTATCTACTAGCTTACCGTGGCCTCTGTCGACAGCAACGACCGCAGAGCTGTTAGTGCTAGCAAGAGAGCCGAGGACGGCGGCCAGCTTGTAGGCAGCCCCTGTTCTTGTCAGTATGCATCCCCTATATGTAAGATGAGAATATCTGACAGGTCTCGCCATAGCTGGCGGTAGAAAGGTCTCCACGGCTGCAGACAATGCCGGCCTTCTTGCGCTTCATCAAACCGCCGCTACCTGCGTGGTGGACCTGGTGAGCAGTGACCATCTAAGAAGTGCTGTTAGTCAAAGGTCTAGACATTGCGTCGCATAAATCAAATGATTGGGACGTTGGAACTGAAGACAGAATATATATGACTCCTTCGGAACGAGGAATTCCTATAGTTGAAACTTTTTCATAGCGGGATGAAATATGCACGAACCTGCATTGGGACATCGCGAAGAGCGTAGACGCTGGCGTCTGGAAGAACACTCCACATAACCTCACGTGAGGTGATATCGGAGGCATGCTCATGATCGAGTGGGATGAGAGGAGTGTCGACGTGGGCTGGCTCTCCGAGGGATGGAGCAGCGAAGACCTGTGCAAGAAGATACAGTTAGTACTCGTTGAACTTGATATGTTTGCGATGATATCGATCACATGAAGTTCTTTGAACACAGCATCTTTGTGAGAGGCAGAACTTGGCGGATCCCAAAGGTCGATGCGATGCTAGATGCAGCACTTGCTTCCATTCTCGATGCCGGGGGGATATATTCCAATCTCGAGACGGGAGCGCAAGTGGCCTGAGGCATGTTGAAGGGGATAAATAAACGAATAACGTACATCGCCAGCGAAAGCCAAGAGTCCGAGAGCGAGAGCAGACTTCATGATGTGCTAAAGAGTTGGGTTGATGATAAAGTGTCCAAGAGAAATGATAATAAAGCTTGGTGAAGTGAAGCAGGTAGTGGATGCTTGATAATGTGAAAAATGCTATGAAGAGAAAATGGGAAGAAGGGAGAGCTTCGAGAGAAGAAGAATAAGTAGAGAGGTATCCAGTAGCGCCGAGCTAGTGGTTGCTATGGCGTAACGAGCAGGGAGACCGAATGTAGCAGTAGCAGGAGGGGAGCTATGTTGCTTCTGCTGCTCGAGAGCGACAAAACTTGAGGCTCAGTCAGCAAATGTGGGCTCAGCAAGATCTTGAGGTCGAGATAAGAGACGAGGAGGGAAGGCGTACCACTGTTCATAGTGAACAGACTCGTCTGATTGGCTCTCCAGACTGTCAAGCAAAACTTTAAACATGGCCCCTTCCTCTGATGGCCATGGCCGGTCTATGAAAGCACAGTCTTCTCCTTCCACCGTGGGAAGGACGAGTTTTGCCTTTGAGACGTGATTGGCTATCCGACAAAGAAGTGGCATCTCACAATGCTGTCGATTTGGGAAACTATACGCGTTAGAGTCCGAGTATGAGGGTGGAAAGACACTCGGCCACGGGGAATCAAACGAGTCAAAAGGAAGGAACGGAGTTCGGAGAAATAAATACCGATCTCTAGGATCTGGAAATGCATGAGACTTCTCAGCGTTATACCCGTTGAGGTGGGTGAACTGTCTGAGCAAGTCGGCCAATGATTGTTCTGCTTCTCTGCACTTGTGTATACCTGTGAGCCTCACAATTTCCAAGTGTTTTATTATCCTCTCGGTGATTTCTTCAGCTACGAACCTATCTTGGTCGCGTTTTCTTACGGTTCTGGCAACTATGCCCCTTAACCTGCTTCCTTGCTTCCAGTAAATAGGGTCGGCCATATCCCATCTGATATTGACATTACTCAAACGGGACGAATCAGTGGATAGCCTGCCTTCAACCAGTAACAGACCAGATCAAAATCTTGCTCTCAGTTCAAGTGTCTTCTGGACATAGAGAACACATTCGACAGGTGGTATGTGGTTAAAACCATTATTTGTTGATTGATTTAGACAGATAACTCAATGGCAGATATTCCACTCTTCCTAATAATGCCTCTTAATAAACAAAGAACTGCTGCGTTAACGGCAACTTATCAGCCGGCTCAGCAGTACAACGCTTTCCATCCGCCTCCACAATATAGCTCTCGGGGTCAATATGCATCTTCGGCTGATAATCATTAAACTTCATATCCTTCTTCCCAATCGTTCTACAATTCTTCACTGCCTCAACCCTCTTCTTCAGCGCATAGGAAGCGATGTTACCATTGTCGATACTGATTTGCGAGACAAAGAGGACGGATTTAGCTGGGACGAGAGGGGCGAACATGGGACGCATTATTACGGGTTGGATGGTTGGAATGGAGGCATTTGGATCGCCCTGAGACGATATTAGCTAAGTAACGAAATATGAGGGGAAAGGTACGTACCATCATGGCCCAACTAATCATACCACTCTTAACTACTGTCGTAGGCTTCGTGCCGAACCAGGCTGGATCCCAGACAACAAAGTCGGCAAGTTTGCCTACTTCCAAACTTCCAACCAGATGACCAAATCCTTGGGTAATAGCTGGGTTGATCGTGTACTTGGAGATATAGCGTTTGACTGGATGACACATCAGCATTGAAGATCAAAGACATGGACATCGAACTCACCTCTAAAGTTATCCGCGCCAGTTCCCTCATCCTCCGGCAAAGGACCTCTCTCAAGCTTGTTCTTATGCGCCGTGTTCCATGTCCTCAGAATAACCTCACCACACCTACCCATAGCCTGTGAATCCGACGACATCATGCTGATAGCTCCAACATCATGCAAAACATCCTCCGCAGCAATCGTCTCGGCTCTGATGCGACTCTCGGCAAACGCTACGTCCTCCGGGATATTCTTGCTCAAATGATGACACACCATCAGCATATCGAGATGCTCATCCAGTGTATTCATAGTAAATGGCCTGGTAGGATTTGTCGAAGATGGCAGGACGTTGGGAGCATGTATAAGCTTAATGATATCTGGTGCATGGCCGCCACCGGCACCCTCGGTGTGGTATGTATGGATTACTCGTCCTTTGAAGGCTGCTTCGGTGCAATCCACGAAGCCTGATTCGTTCAGCGTGTCTGTGTGGATCATACACTGGACATCCAACATGTCACAAGCCGTGAGACATGTGTCGATAGCCGCCGGCGTCGAGCCCCAATCCTCATGCAGCTTCAGCCCGCAAGCACCGGCACTGATTTGCTGGAGAAGTGGTTCGATAACGCAATCGTTTCCCTTTCCAGTGATGCCGACGTTCAGCGGCAGGTGATCGCAAGCTTGAAGCATCTCCCTCATAAAGTTCTTTCCTGGCGTACAAGTCGTCGCATTCGTGCTAGCAGTCGGTCCGGTGCCTCCTCCAAGCACAGTCGTGATTCCAGACGCAATACTTTCATCCGCTTGTTGCGGACAGATGAAGTGAACGTGTGTATCAATACCGCCAGCTGTGATAATCTTGCCTTCGCCTGCCATAACTTCTGTGCAAGATCCCACGATCATATTAGCTGTGACGCCGTCCATGACATCCGGGTTGCCCGCCTTTCCAATGCCTACAATCATGCCACCCTTGACTCCAATATCTGCTTTGTAAATGCCGGTCCAGTCCACGATCAATGCATTGGTGACGACCAAGTCCAGGGACGTTTCATCGCTGATTCCGGAAGCTTGACCCATGCCTTCACGAAGTGTCTTGCCGCCACCAAATTTGCATTCATCACCATACACGGTAAGGTCATATTCGACCTTGATAAAGAGATCTGTAGAACCCAGTCTGATTTTATCGCCAGTTGTTGGTCCGAACATGTTTGCGTAGGCTTCCCTCGTCATCTCACAACCCATCATTTGGCCAACCAGTTGTGGTTGGGCTCGGTTTGCCTCGACGTGACAAAATTGCTCATCTTGGCACTTTGAAACAACTTGCTCGACACGATTCGGATCAACACGACCACTTGCCAATCCGTTGCCGCCTCTGATAACTTTGTTGCCTGCGATCTCAACCAATGTCACCGTCTTTGTATCTCCAGGCTCGAAGCGGACCGAAGTTCCAGCTGGAATGTCGAGGCGGTAGCCGTAAGCCACCCCACGATCAAAGCTAAGCGCGGCGTTCGTTTCGATGAAGTGGTAATGCGAGCCGATTTGGATTGGCCTGTCGCCTATTGAAGTGACATCGAGTATAACTCTTTTCCTCCACTTATTCAGGGCAATTTTCGGTCCCTTCACAACAATCACTTCGCCTGGCACGACATTAGAGAATTCTGGCGACGTCGAACCAAGACTGTCTGCCATGGGGAAATAACCCATCTCCGTGGAAGGCATTGGCAAGAGAGAACCATACAGCGCCCTTTCCATGTCGCCGTCCTCCGTCTTGATCGGGTCGTGGACAGTCACGAGGTAGGTGCCGGTTGGAAAGGTGCCTTCGACTTGGATTTCTGTGAGAGTATGCTTAACCGAAGGGAGGACATGACAACGTCCGAGGATGGTTTGGCCTATGCCCATCAGATCTGAGACGTTGTGCTCGCCATCTCGAATTAGCTCCTGGAGGACATTTGATATTAGTGCCTAAGAAGTGTTAGTCATGTGAGGCTACGAAGAGACGGAGTAATATTTACGCAGGCCTCGGAGTGATTTAAGACAGTTCCTCTGGCCAAACGGCGTTGAGCCAGAAAGCCCAAATGTGATATAGTGAGCTTATCGAGCTGGATACTGTTAGTCTTAGTTCTTATATTGAAGGAGTTCTGCACGATATTGACTCACCTCTCGAGGGATGAGACGCATTGTTGTCAGTCAACCAGTTTCTCAGACGAGGTAATTTTTCAGTTCCAACAGAACATCAGAAGCAGAAGAAGAAAAAGAGAGCCCAGAGATGCGATTAAGTCGTCAGTTGGGGATAATCTACTCTGCTTTATCATCGCTCTCACCAACCGGCGACGGCCGCTGATAAGGAATGTGCAGGGGTGTTACGAGATAGTTAGCTTGCTCTCGTATGGGGTCGACCGCTTCCGTTCTCTTGACACACCGTGACTTGGCTTCAACATAATGAGATCGTTCGCTTCCTATGAGCCGTGTAGCTTCGCTTCTTGATACTCTTCATAAGGTATCTCTTCTACGCATCTAAATGTGCAATCTGCTGCTCAGATCGAAGCACGGTAGCCGCTCCATTTTTCCTCCAAACGCCTTACGCCATGCATGAAAAACAAACTTTCTCTCATCGCTTAACGCTTTCTCTCGCGAACCTTGAACTTAACACCAGCCTTGTTGACGCCGCCGACGCTCATCGACTTGGCCATCTTCTTTCTCGCCAAATCCAGCGCCTCCTCAGCTTCGGTCAAAGCCGATAACCTCTTATCAGCCGCCTCAAGCAGATTCTCCAACTTCTGTTGCTCCTTGTCCCTGAGATTGTTGAGCCTCTTTTCCTTTTCCTCGTCCTTCTCCGCCTCCTCCTCGTCCTCTCTCTGCATCAACTCCTCCGCCGCATCCTCCAAATCCTCTCTATCCTCACCGTCAACAAACACAACCTTATTTCCATCGGCCTCGATACCCACCACTCTCCTCTTCAGACTGTCCACCTCCTTCTGCGTCTTATTCCTCATCGTCCTGACATAGCCAATATCTTGCGTCTTAAACAATCTAACGGCTTCCGTACTGAGCACCTTGTTGCCACGATCGCCGTTCAATGTACCGGTGCTGTTCTTGCCTTGAGTCGTTGGCCCAGACTTCTTCATCATGCCGAAGTAGAACTCATCTGGATTCTTCTCGAGGATCTTTTGCTTGAGGGAGCGGAGTTTGGCTTTCTTGACATTGTGGTCACGGGCACGGAGAGAGTAATCCTCGTATCTTGTTAGATCGTGCGCTAAGATTTCGAGTGTAAAGTCGAGCTTACCTTGTGCTTCTCGAGGAGTCCCCATTTTGCGCGCTCCTCTGGCTGGCCACGCTCGCGGTGGTTGCGACGCTGGACGGCGTTGCGCATGGACGACATTATCGCGGATGTGAGGCTGTTTGCTACTGTATCTGTCTCTTACCAACTTCTTTGCTTGTAAGGTCGGGTATTGGATGCGGTTTGATGACGAGCTGTGTTTTGGGTTTAAAGCCTTGGTGTTGCAGAGGTCACCAGCACTGATGGATTTCTTATCGCGCCCAAATTATTTCTCCAGCGTCCAGCCTCGCCTTGTAAGAGCCCTCCCCGCCAAGACCACAGCGGAGCGGAACAAACCAACAAGGCGGCCGCTAGAACGATCGTACAGGAACCGCAAGGGAGCTCCGCGATAACTGGTACGAGAGTACGCCGATCACAGAGATTATACTCAACTTTAAGGACGACTTTACTTAGTTCTCAACAACAGCCACATATACAATGGCGCCCCTACCACCTGTGCCCGGAGCAGCTCCTGTTGAGGAGGTCGAGAGACTCCCAATGCCTTCTAGGAACCCGCTTCCTCTATCTTCCGCTCAAGAGTTTGCTGTGAGAGAGTTGTATCATGCGAGAGTGAGAGCGTACTGCGCGAAGGAGATCAAAGGTGAGGCATTCATAGATCTTTATCTCAAATTTCGTCGTACTTGCTTTCTTGCAATACGTCTACAGCAATCAATTGCGCCACCAAACGCATCTCAGAACCCTCATTAACACTATCTCCAGACTTCGCGGACTGCGCCCTCGGACGCACCCTCACAGCACCCTTCGCCTGTCGCCCACAAAAACTATTAATGAACGCCTGCATGATCCAGCACGCGACTCAGAAGGAGCAAGACCAGGCACGAGAGGAGTGGTTCGCACTGCGCCTGCAACGACAAAAAGACAGGGAGACGAAGGAAGCGAGGAAGCGTGAACAGGAGAAGTTCCACAGGGAGTGGTGGGGATTGGAAGCAGAGGAGAGAGAGGGGGCGAAGGGAAGAGAGATTGCGCGGAAGGCGGAGAGAGTGGGTGGGTTCCCTAAGAGGGATGAGGACGAGTTGAGTAAGGATAGGCATCGTTAAAAGGACACGGGCTGTGGAAGGAGGGAAGAACTGTTTGACAGGATTGGATGGCGTTTGAGGGTTGCGTAAACGTGGCGTCTGGGATGTATATCACGAAAGAGGAGGATTGTACGATAAAATCACGGCTAGCTTAAGCGGAGCGGCAAATGCACATACTATTGCTCTCTCATGGAACGTGCAGCTACGCCCAAGATACTGCTGTCAAGTTGTCATGCTTATGCTTTGTTCATTCCATCACTCCCCTACTCTACAGGACGTCCAACCCCACCCTCCAAAATCCAAGGCCTCTGCTGCCAAAACCCATCCTTCACCAAGTCACCACTATAGACCACCACATCCGCCTTCGCCCTCCTCTTCCTCAACTTATCCGCTTGTGTCCTGCTCAGCATTGCCAGAAGCCCCGACTCATTGTCCTGTTTCTTCTCCAACAAAATCGGCGCATGCACAATACTTGCCGGTGCTCTAAGCGCTGGATCCGGCGGCGCCGTCCTATTCCTCACTGGCAACGCTGTCGGCAAGGGTGGAGTGATAGGCGTTATTGTCGGCGGTACCAAGGCGTAGTCTCGGTATAGGATTGAGCCCTTCTTGTATATGTCGGGTTCGTTATTGTAGTTCATGCCGAAGTCTTTAAATAGTAACTCGTTCTTCTCAGCCGACACTGTGCCGGATAACCTTTTTTCTGCTTCCTGTGGGCTCATGTCGCCTCTTTGGATTAAGGTCCAAAAGGTGGTGTTGTAGAGATTGTTGATGTGGCAGTCAACTTGGCGCCAGGACATGTAGTCCCTGAGATTGCGTTCCGAGGGATAACAAACTGCCCGTCCGTCGAATGAGGGGAGAGGTGTGGTAAGTTCTTTGCTTGGGAAATACTTGGGCCATAGATGGACGTAGTAGGCTGTGAAGGTGGAGGTGACGGTTGTGACGAGCTTTGAGGCGCGGCGCTCAAAGAGGGTGCATGAGCGGTGGAAAACGAAGCTGGGTTAACTGGTTAGCATACTTCGATCATTTCCCACTGGTGCAGTGCCTGCACCCTCCCAAAGGTTCTCCCAGCTCCCGCTTCCCACCGAGCACCGTAGAATTGTTAGTGCCTACCTGTACTCATCACTAATACCATAAGCAATCGTGATATCCGGCAGCTCTCTCATCACATTTTTGGCCGCCTCATTCATGAGGTCGACCGCTGCTCGATCGTTTGGCTTTGCGAACTCATACTTGTCTGAAAACCTGCAGCACTTCGTTAGCGAGGCCAAACGCTCCGTACGCCGACATCAATCGAAGGCGTCGGCGTTGTTTCGTACTTGTGGAATCCTCGTCCATCGATGCGCACGACGACAAAGGTGTTTTGGAGGAGGTTATCCGGTTGCTCGAAGGCTTTGACATATTCGTATCTGGGACTATGTTAGTCCTGACTTTCACAAAAGGGGAGCTTAAAAATAACTATTTACTTTGAGTTAGCCATTCTAGCGTGTATAGTTGTGGCTGAATGTCACGTTTGTGTTGAAACGAGGGGAATGGAGGGGTTAACAGATAGCATGGTGATGAATCACGATAAAGCTGTTATCAGATCCTGGAGAGCACAACTTTTGACGTCGAACTGGCAGGTCAACGCAGCTTTCATCAAAAGCAGTCCAACAATTGTGTTATAAACTTTGTTACATTAATTCTCCCCGGCGAAGGAAGGATGTGCTTTTCAGTCTTGAATCGCATAAAGCAGGGACCGGGGTTTCGTGTACATGAAGGATGACTATGAGTTTCCTGGTCGACCGAGATAGTGAGCGGTTACTGAGCTGGCTGGTTGCATTAGAGTCCACTATGTAAACGAGATGAGGCTTCCAAAGAGGTTGGAGAAGTTCCAGCTATATATAACCAGTTCTCCTATCGTCTTGTTTTCAAGCACTTTCACGAAGGACTTGAGTCTTTAGGCAGCGCTGGCTACAAAGACTACACCTTGCTTCTAGGAACACAAAAGACACAGAATACATCAGCTTTCGCCTACACCAACAAAATACTAATGGCTGCTTCAATTCGCCTAACATAGTTTGGTCTCTTCCCAAGGCTGTCGACGGAGTTACAGTTTATGGTTTATGGTTTGGCGTGTAGCAAATGGTTGGCCATGAATAAGCGAATGTACTAGTTTTATTTCTTCTGGTAAAGTTCTGAGCCTGGTGTCTCCTTTGGAGAACTTGGCGCTTGTCTAGCATATTATTGAAACACATCATAATCTTCGACGGTGGCCACACAATTCCTGAGTCATTCACCGCAGAAAAAAATAGGCATTTCGGAGACTAGAGCAGCATGGGCACTCGATTCTCAGCGCTCCAGGACTCAAATGGTACCGGCACCCGACGCTCGAAGGAATGATATTTAGATTCCTTTCAATTCAAGATGCCGCAGAGAATTGTACCATGTCTGAGTGTCGTGAGGCTAGAAATTTCATCGCACGGTGAGTGGAGTCAGCATGAGAAGTCTCTCATCTTAATCGAAAGTCAACAAGTTCAGAGAAGCACTTCAGGCTCTACAAACCTCACGAATTATCCGCGGATGAATGCAGAAACAGGCAAGCCATATAAAGATTATCTTACCTATATACCCATACTTAGGCTTCCACCCCATGCCTCTCGCCCCTCCTATACGCCCTATCCGCCTCCACTCTCTTCAACCGAACATGTTCCTTTCTCCCAAACAGTCCTAAAAACAACGGACAGAAAGCAACCACAACCCCAACCGCAGCATGGAACCACAATGCTCTCTGCATATTCCCTGGCACGTCACCTCCTGGTCCTCCCTGTGGTCCGTCTGTCAACTGATCACTAATCACTATAAAAATCCCTCCAAGCAACTGGCCCCCAGACCAACAGATAACTGATGCAATCTCAGGGCTAACAGGGTAAGTGATTTCAGTGACGAACTCAAGCGCCACAGGCACCAGACTGAAACTCGCCGCGCCCAATAAGGCCAGAATAGCATAAACTGCTCCCACGCCTTTCGTCGGCGGCGCCCAGATAAACGTCAGGTAGCAAATAGCCACGACCGGAATCTGCAGCTTGATCGCCAACAAGAACTTTTTACTCTTGTCAATGATGGGCGAGATTATGGCAGCAACTACCAGGCCAACAACAATGAGTAGAGCGCCGGCGATGCCGGCTTCTTCTTCGGTGAAGCCGTAGGGGTAGAGGATGCTGTTGAGGAGGGAGGAGAGACTGTTGAAAAGACCGACGTAGACGTTGAACGGGAGGAGAATGAGGTAAAATTCTGGGCTGCTAAAGAGGATGCGAAGGGAAGGGAGGATGGCAAGTTTTTGGTGGTTTGCTGATGGGGCGCAGAGGGTGGGTGGTGCCGCTGGGATAAAGAATGAAGGGACGGATGCGACGGTTGCCTGATGGTGTAAGTGGTGGCTCTAGCAGTAAGTAGGTGAGCTTACGATTATTGAAATGTAGAGTATCATATTTGGAATGTCTTTGGGGTTCTCATCGGCCCAGAATGGGTTGATCAATTGGCCCAATGCTCCTCCCAGTGGGTTTGCAAGACTCATCACTGCAGTCGCTGCGACTCTGCCATTGCTGGTAAACCACAAGTCCGAGTAGCTCGTTGGAGCAGCCAGCACAAACGGTTGTGCCAACCCAGTGAGGATCTGGCCGAAGTATACGGCTCCAATATTCGTCGTCTTGGTGCCAGCATAACGAATCCAGTTCCCCAGGAGCAGCAGCACAGATGCAACAACGATTGACTGTTTCGGGCCGCCGTAATGAAGCGAGTACATAGCAAACGGCGTCGCCACACAAAAAGCAAACAGGAAAGTCGTAGCAATCCAATTGATAGCCGTCAAGCTCACACCGAAATATTGTGACGAAGTCGTGGAAACGGGCGCGTATGACAACCACTGTTACCGCAATAATCAGCATAGCACTGTCGTATCTCCTATTCTGCTACTAAGAAATGTACTCACATCCCAACTAACAACAACATTCAACAGAACCAATTGCGCCAGTCCGAACCAGCGCCGCTTGTACACTTTGAACACTTCCTCTCCGCCCGCCATACCGGCCACTCTACCTTCGCCTACTCCCTCACCATACCGCCCGGTATCCCACGCTCGCTCTTCTCCATCCTCCTCCCTAAGCAGTTCCTCATTACTCCTAACCTGCTCGAGCGGGTTTCCGTTGTTATCTTCGTCCGTCTTCATCTTTTCCCGTCGCCAGGGCGTCCAGCCCAATCGAGCGCGCTCCCTATATTCCTTGTCCGTCTTCACCGCAGATGCGCTGCTGCCAGGTTCGACTAGCTCAATTTGTTCGCCGGTGATGTTTTTATTATCCTCGGCGTTGGCGCTTCTGTTGCTGGCGCCGGTGTTTACATTTGCGTCGCCAATCGCCACAGTGCCTGAGTGAGGCGTCATCGCAAGCTGTCAAGCGCCGTTGTGGAGGCGGCCGATGTGGAGGCGGCCGATGTGGAGGCGGCCGATGTGTAGGCTGCCGATGTGTAGGCTGCCTATGTGGGGCCGTGCGAGGGACGTCAGTGTTGCAGTGCAGACTTCACTTCTACGGAAAATACAGTGTTGTTGAATATTCCGTATGCTGTATTTAGAGCATTATCTCGAGAGAATGGTCGCCAGCGCCAATGTAAACGAGGACTAAGAGGGTGTTGAGGGAAGGACTTGCGCGCGTGATGGGGTAGCTCGCAGGGTTGCATGTCCCTGTCGCTAAGCTCGGCGTTGATCTCGATTGGATTTAAGCGATTTGACGCAACCACATGGCGGACGAATGACTCTTTTTGGATCTCGCTAACTTAGCCACGATGGTGAAAGCTTTCTTGCTTCTGGCAACCCCTCATCAACAACGTCTCAATTCTTTGATTCCCATGTGGCGTTCATGGCGACCTCGATGTCAAGGCACGACGAAGATCGGACGACGGGATCTACGAGTGCGAATCACTTGAGTGCAAGGAAAGCAAATGTAATTGAGAATGTGCGTGAAGTCCGCTTCTCTCTCTGTAGCTCAACATTTACCATGCATCATCGAACGTCTAACTACAATACGAACAAGGCGCATAACCCTTCGAGGTAGAGCAGGCACACAAATGATACCACAATAGCGCATCCAGCTCTTCATATTAATGGTCCAACTTATATTAATCCGACGTATAATATCCAAGCGCCGTAGCCCTGCACGGCAATCTACCTAGGAACCTCTGGCGCCAAACTCTGCTTTCCATTTTCACAGTGGGAGGCTTACACACATGGTTCATCCTGCCATGTATGTACCGGCTTCTAGCCTGATTATCATATCGCACAATGTCCCTAAGAGCCGCTCGGGAGAGCTGGCACACGCTTGTGAAGGCGGGGATGAAAATAAGTGGCTTACCCGTTTTCCGAAACAGGTTGCATCTGCGGAGACGGAGGCAGTCGCGCTCCCAGTCAAGTAGTGCCAAGGTCCAGACTGGGAGTTCTCGTGGCGGCTGTGGGAAGAGGTGGAAAGTCTTCTGGTCTGTGGAGACAGACTTGGACTCGGGGTTAGGTCATTGATACGGGAATTCCTTCAATGTCAAAGGCAATTCGTATTGCTGAATACATAATTGACAGTGTAGTGACGAAGCTTTCTACTAGTTGAGCTGTGTATCATTACGAGTGAGGTGATGGCGCTCTTATATACAGCTCCAAGCACGACGGCATCCAAGTCGATAGTCTCCTGAAACTTCCTGGAACAGTGCATTAACTTCTCGATTTCTGGATTACGAACAGGTCGGGTTGGTCATAGAAGCTTTCGCCCGAGGACTGTGGTGGCACGCAATCTAAAACAGGCGAGAGAGCCAAGTAGTATTTTACAACCTACCAGTGGGCTCGAGCGAGCCCAAGAGCATCTTCACCATTGCACCAACACACCCTCGATTAGACCACGTAACTGACCGTTCCTGATTCGGCCGAGATAGGCTGCAAACTGGACGGTAAACACTGGCTGCCCTCTACCTTTTTCCCTGGCTGCAGCCGTGGAAGAGCCTCAAGTGAAGTTGTACACCGGATCAAGTAGAATACACTAATATAAGAGGAAGCCAAAAGTGCTAGCTGTTTGTGGAATGGTCGGGTGGTATTCTTCCATTGAGCGGCTTGACAGCGAAATGACTTGTCCATACCAGGCTGTCTAATTTTTCCATGTCTCCTCATGAAGAACTAGCCAGATGCTGCTCAGAGGAGCCCCTCAACACCTCGAGGACAAAGAGCCACCTGCCATAAATGGTAGACCTTCTCAGCAAAACACTGAGGTGATGCCTTGCCGAAGAAACAAAAACAATGGATAAAAGGGTAGAAAAGAGCGAACATGCCAGCCGGTCAAAGAAGCGCAAGCGGAGCAGTTCGAAACAGCACCTTCGGACGAGCTAAATCGAATCCTGTTCCTGCGATAGCCTTTCACCCTTTTTCTCGACTATCGTATACGATACAAAAGAAAATATGGCGCTCTGCCTTTGATGCATGGAAAGGAGTAACAAAATCCGAAGCGAAATTGGGAGACATGAATTTGGGAATGGACAATCTGCCACCATTCCATGCAAAAAGATTGGCCGGACATTATCCATAGGGATATTTTCGCCACCAGTCGACCAAGGAATCGCCAGCCATGGAGTCGATCAATGAGGATGAGGTGGAGCTCTGGTTTGACAAAGACCTACCAGTGCTTTTGCATGTTAATTGCGATGCTAGGGAGGTTGCCGCCAGGGCGTTGATAGAAGAAGGTTATCCCTTGCGGTTCAAAGATGAGAATGAGCCGCTCTACGATTACGTGGTGATGGATATTACCAAGAGCCACATACCGCGGCCCTTTGTATTCTTCCCTCAGCTGCGCAATGAGCTCAAGATCATGATCTGAAACCACGTTTTCTATATGTGTAAGAGTGAACCTTTACCTGTCAACGGCCGACTGCCGTGCCGAAACGCGCGTATCTGCACGAACAAGCCGTGGTGTACGCATTGTTACCACTACTTCAATTTCCGCATACCTCACACAGAGGAGCACTGCCATCAGGGACTAGGCACAGACCATTAGAGCCATAGCTGAAGTACTTCTGGTTTACGGCACAGTGGCCCCAGATGGTGCATGTCAAATCTCTTGTCAGGGCAATTTTCCTGGAGTTATGTAAAGATCATACGCCGTTATGCTACGAGAGTTCAGAAATCGGATGCATAACCATACCTTACGGTATACTTTGCCGGGAACCTTCGAGGATGCCTTGAACTCAATGAATAAGAAGGAGAAGAACACCATATCAAAAGCCTTTGTGCGCGATGTGAAGCCACTATAGGGCGGAAAGAAGAATGGAAACGGAGAGGCAACGCAGGGACAAGATTGGTACGGGATAATGAATATGGATAAAAGTGTAAAAGACACAAAAGACTCACCTGGAACTATTGGCTATTGGGGCAGGAATGCAATAAGTTGGAATGTTTCGAGGCGGTCGTCCGCGTAACTTCGTAGCAAACCAGGTTGTGTCTTAAAGGGAAAGTATTTTATAAATGCATCCCCTATCCATGTCGCGGTCGGTTGGAGCGTGCGCATATAGATATAAATGTTCAAACAAATTCTCGCTCTAGATTCGCTCGCTAATAGATGCACCATTCTTCAGTGTCTCGTCTCATCTAATTTAGAACTTGTAAACCTGGTCCTTGTTGTAACCCAACTCCTTAAGAGCACCCTCAAGCTCGCCTTGGTCCTTCGGCGAGACCTTGTTTCCAGAGATAGCCTTGTACATTGGTGGTGGGCCGCAAACGAAGATCTTCACATCCTCCTTTGGCTCTGGCAAAACAGTCTTCAACAACTCCTTGTTAATAAATCCCTTCTGGAAACCTGGGGCATCCTTTGGTGGCTCGTTCAAGACGTAGAAAGCACGGAAACGCTGTGGGAAGGTGTTCTCAAGGTGGTGAAGCTCGTCCTTGAGGAGGATATCCTCCGCAGCGACGTTACCAAAGACAAGAGTGACCTTGGTCTTATCCTCTGGGTTGTTGAAGATGGCGCGGGCGACCTGGAAACATGGCGTGATACCAGTTCCTCCGGCGATCAAAGCAATGTGCTGATGCTTGTTTGCCTCGTATGGGTACTTTGGCAGTGGGCCCTTGAGCTCAAGGCGCTGATCTGGAGTCATCTCGTGGATATGCGTAGACATCGGGCCGTTCTCGTACTTCTTGATCAAAAGGGTCATGTGTCCGCGCTCGTCCTCGTTCGAGATCGGGGTGTAGGGTCTGATGGTGTACTTCTCCTTTCCTGGACCCTTGTAGCGAGCCATGAGCGCAGAAGCGACCTTCAAGCCGGAGACGTGATCCTCATCTGGAAGAGCGAAAGTGAGCTTCTTGGTGTTGTGGTTGACGTTCTCGACCTTCTCGAGCTTGAGGGAAACCCAGTCGCCGGTGAATGTTGGCTTGGCTCCTGGAAGAACCTTCTCCTCGATTTTCTTGGTGGCCTCCTTGACCTGAGCAGAGTTCTGCTGGGAGTACCAGTAACCAGCACCGGCCGCAGCGACAGCAGCAACACCGGCGTATAGGGCGGTGTTGGAAGAACCGGAGGATGGTCCCTCAGTTGCGTACTTGCGGAATTGCTGGATGGAAATCAGTATAACTTCGTTTCATCAAATGATGCGATCTTACTTACAGCCTTCAATGGCTGAGCCGCTCTGAAAGTTTGACGTGCGAACATGTTGGTATCTGAACTATAATTACTATTATGTGGTTCAATTGACGTTTGACGCGAAATCTATCAAGGTCTTATGGCTGCGGATTTAGAGGGCTAAGCTCGGGCCTCGCATGCTAGGAACCGGTGACGCAAAATGCATCTGGTTGACCCCTGTCGATTGTGCCTTGCTTGGTGCCCCGATCGTAAGGCCGACACCGAGACCGAATCTATTACCAAGCACAAACGTAAAAAACGCTAGCATTAGTCACATCTGAAAGCGGCCGAATTATGATTAAGAAGGCCATGCCAGAATTGAAGATTTGCTTCGAAGAGCTCACAACCACTCATTTTGTCTAAGTATCTAGAAGGACAAACTTAAAACAAACGCTAACAAAAATTATAATACCAAGAACAACAGGCTGAGACGTTTGATGCCAAACCAGGGCATCCTTCTTGTAAGGTCTTACTAACTACTTACTACGCCAAGTCATCACTCTCCACAATGACACTTAAGTCCGAGCAAGCCGGCCCAAACCACTTATTATCCAACAACTGGGGAACAAGCCAGCGTCCAAAGGCGCAAGAGCATCCCATTCATGCGCTCCCAGCTCAGTCTTGGAATTCCAAAATAACCACCCATTGGCATGCTTCTCATAAGTATCCAACTGGGCTTCAATAAGACCTCTCACATCGTTCTTCCGCTCCTGGCTCCAATCCGAGATGTGATTCTTATTTGCGCATGAGCCGTGGTAGATTGTTACCTGGCAGAGTCCGTTCGTAACGGGTGCAGGATTTATATCCGTTGAGATGAGGCGCGCCGTCAGTCATGGCGGCGGACCATTCGCCTACTACTTACCGTTTGTCGACGCCGCCGGTGGGATCCCATTCGTGGCGGCGGTTGCAGATTAGTCGGCGATGCTCCCATGGTTTGAGAGAGACTTGGTATTCGTGAAGGTCGATGATGACTGAGGACTGGTTAAACTCGAGAGAGGAGGCGTGGGAAACAAGGAGATATAAGTACACTTGCCCGTGTCTACCTGCAGTAGACTACTGGATAGTAGGCGAGTAGTTATTTCCTGTATATCAGTGCCAAAAGGCGGAGATACTCGGTGGGGCCGACATGGCTCAGTGGACAGAAAATCGACTTTTGGCCTAGTCAGCAGCCCAAGTGAACTAGTTGACGCCGGCGGAGACCGGTGTAGTGGACGGGGTGAAGAGCAAGCTTGATATTGGCAAGCCAGCGGCCGTAATATCACATCTGACATGCTGAGCCCAATCAAGTGTGCCGGGTTGAAAAGGTATGCAACAGCGGGCCTGCAAGGGCTAGAGGGCCCGCCGGAAAGAGATGTAAGCGAGATAGGCGGGTTTACCGGCGAAGCTTGCAGCTTGACCTCCGGCTTCTAATTCAAAAGCGTGAGCACAGCAGCCTTATCCTGCCTTAGTGGTGATAGTGTTCACCCAAAATGCGACGAAACCAGATTATTACCTCAAAGTCGACAAGGACTCATCTGACAACATTGGCCAAAAGCCGTTGCTCCTATTCTTACGGTGTACTAAAGCATGATATGCACATCAGCACCAAATTCCACGTCGGGGTGACCCCGCTTGATACATGTTCGGGTTCCTGCACGATGCGCCCAGTCGCCCTTCGACGCTATCCAGCTGGCAGCAGTAATACACCTGGAGGGCCAGGCTTGCAAGGATCACCTTTGGCAATTTACTTCCATGTCATTTTTGCCCCACTGCATTCGAAGTTACTAACCAGTTCGGATCCGCCGTGAAGTATGAAAGGTAAGGGCCGAACTTGATAATGCCGTTAGGGGTGCCAGTAGAAGTTCGAGATAAGTGATCGGGTCTATCCGAGGGCTGATGTAAGAAGCTTATCCCTTCATAGAGGGGCTCGGGTGATCGTAAGGCCACTTTGGTTGAGGCGCCGACGAAGTGTGTATGGTTAAGTAAGCTGAGAGTATAACGGCGGACGTCCAGAGGTCATACGAAGAGTGGACCCCTTGGTGACTAGAACTTTGCGCGCGGCCCCATCACTGTTGAGCAGCCAATGATTGGCCATGTGCTGGCCTCCGTGAGAATGCTGCAAGTACACACAGGTCGAAGCGTTTTAGAGAAGCCGAGCATCTGTAGTTGGCGTGGCATGATGGCAGTTGAGGAGATTTGTTGAAAGTCACGCCCGCTATATGACACTTCGCGAACGGCAGGTGGCAGAATGGCGGCATGCAAGCTACCCAGCATCTTGGCGAACCTAGGCATCGATTTGACATCTGCATCGGAGAGAAACATACCCGACAAATTGTTCGTGTTGATAATATTCTACCCGCGAGAATGGCCCGAGGTCTTAAGCACGTTGAAGAACAAAGTTAAAGTTGAAAACAACGATTGAAGCCAGTCCATCACAAGGATAGCTACACAATAGTATGGTACAGCAAGGACTGAGGTTTCAGGGTCGTGTCTCCTCCCGATTACATGTCTACAGAAAAGTATCAGAAGTCGTGTAGGACATCATACGTGCCCGCGTTCGGCAAAGTAATACTTAAGTAAAGAAACCTGGATTGCGAGTAAAGTAATTACTCTGCCAAGATTACTCAAGTAGTCCTACAAAAAGACGAGTCAAGTAAGAGTATCAAGAAGTAATCAAGTTGGCGCAGCAACCCAGGTAAAAGCAGGCCACAAACAAAAGCTAACCCAAATTTGGGATTAATTTACTGGCTTTGTTCGTCTTGGCATTACTCTTTATTACTTAAATAAAATCGGAGTGAAGTAAAGTAGTGAGAATTTGAGAGGAGTAGCGTAATACTCGAGTATTACTCCGGAAATTACGAGTAAAGTATTACTTGTGCCGAACACTGTCGCGCCCAAAGATGACGAACACATCCCATACCGATACAAATTGAGAAGTAGTCTCGGAGCTAGCTCTCAATCCTAACGGGGCTTCTCTTTTGCCAACCTCCTGCGAATTACGAGTAACCCCTCCTGGCTGCTTCCAAATACAAATGCTCCGACGGCTTGCCAACGTTCCGCTTCTTCCCAATCCTCAGCTTTTCCATACCACCCAACCTCCAACTCCTATCCGGAGATTCCCATCTCACTGCCGCGTAGCTCCACCTCCCAAACGTGACCCAATTTCTCATCAAATAAGTCGCCTTCGTACCGGGACATAATTCTTTTCAAGAACTCGCAGCATACCATCCTGCTTATATAACAAGTCCAGAAGAGGGAGAATGCAGGAATGAGGCGAGAAGATGGGAAGCGGTGTCCCAAAGTAAGGACAGGTAGGCGCTGACCGAGAAGATGAACTTGGATTCGGATTACTGGCAGTTTGCCCGTCATCAAGAGTTGGCATGCGTACTCGAAGATTAGGATTTGAATTTCTGTGGGGAGGCTGCAGAAGAGGCGGAATGTTTTTAATGTTCTGCGCCGGGTGATGACCGTAGGAAAACGGCTTGGAGGCTTCTAGGCTTGTGGAGGCAGAGGTCAACGAGCGTAGCCATGATCGCCGATGATATTTGTGAGCTCGGCTCTGGCTCAGGGAGAGTTCTGGATTCGGAATCTGAATCCAATACTGAAGCAACACTGCTGTTGTCGTCCATCGTGAAATGATCGACGAATCAAAGTTGAGTTCAGAGAAAGACAAGTGTTATTCACAACGGCACAATAAGGTAATGACGCTTATAACTATGTTCAAGAGCACCTCTCGCGCTTGCGTTGACTACCCGACGCCACTGCCGTTGGTGCTGGTGGCGGCAGGCAGCAAACGTCATTTCAAGGACGAGAACCCTTGTGGGATTTAGCGCCCTCAGAACAGGAAGAGTGATGATGGATTGATGTCTAACTTTTATTATGATATTCGATCACAATTGACCGTCTACTTGGCAGTGTTCTTCTCAACGACACCTCTTGCAAACTCGCCAAAAGCGATGTTGCTCTTAACGTCAACCAACTCGCTGAGGTTTGGCTGGGTGAAAACAGCCAAAGTGTTTCTCGCAATAGCACCCTCACCAACACCAGGCCTGACACCCTTCACAAAGTGAGGCACGGCTTTGAACTTACCCTCAGTAATTCTCTGCAGCGCCTCTCCAGTCTGGAAAGCAATGCAGTCTCTTGGAATCTTGACCTGGACAGTCTCCCCGTTTCTGTTCTGGATGTACAGACCAGCGGAAGCGTCTGGCGAAGCAGCCAATTCTGGAAGTGGTGCCAGGGTCTTCTGGGTAGTGTCTGGATACAAGATGGCATCTTGGGCAGCAGTCTCGTCAACGAACATAGCGCTGGTCAAGCCAGTCAAGCAGCCGTGATCGAGGTGAGTAGCACACCAATCGTCATCCAAAGTCTCTTCACCAGCCTTTGGTGCTGGAGAAGGGTAGTAGTGCAAAAGTCTGGCCTTGGTGGTGGTGGAGGTGCGGACAACGTGCTCGAGGTAACCTGGCTTATAACCATCAATCTCCTTCTCAGCATACTGATCACATGTCTTGGCAACAAGGACACCGGTATCAATAATCAGACGACAGAGGTCCTCAAGGGTCTGCTTGAAGCCTGGGAGGGCGTCTTCAGAAGGCCACATGTTGGCGGAGAGGTACTCTGGGAAGTTGTCGGTGTTGAATTCTGGGGTTGGTTCAGCGCACTCGAGCTTTGGGTCAACATAGAAAGCGCAGTTGGCGTAGTATGATCCCTTCAAGGTATCCACCTGACCATTCTTGAGGGTCTCCTTTCCGAGAGACCAGCCGGTGAGATACTTGGCTGCTGGGTTCTCAATCTTGTCTAAATGGTTGTTAATGTTGTGTTTATCACATGGCGCAGGCGGACCCACCAAGGTACTCAACTGGAAGGTTTCCGAGATAGGAGGAGTAAGAAAGAGCCATTTTCCTCAACTCAACGAACTTTGGATCAACATCCTTGACAATGATGATACCTAGGGACTCTGGGCCAAAGGCCCTGACAAGAGTGTCAAAAGTCACGGCTCCTAATCGGTTTGTGATCAGCTGAAGTCCGAATTTCCAATACTTTGAGAATCTTCACCAGTCTTCAGATCCTGCAAGGAAACAACAACAGCGGCGTCAGACATGATTGCAATTATTTACATATACTGCGAACATACAAAATGGACCTCAAAATAAGTAAATGAGCAGATCAGGCAATGTTAAATATTTTTCCACCCCGCGGCGGGCTCCGCGGGGTGCCATTCTCATCCCACCGAGGCAAGCCGCCTTCCTTTTTGCGTTTAGCGGTGCCGCACAACGACCAGACTACTGTTCCCTTGCCCCCCCACAGCCGTCATCTGGAACCTCTATCGAGCTCCAAGGCTGCGACAGCTCGGAGCTATCACAACAAATTTTTAGTTATTTCCTCTCCTCTTGTATCCGCAAAGATGGTCAAGCCACTCAGATTCAAAGGCGATCCCAAGCCAAAGAAGCGCAAGCGCGTCGACCCATCCATAAAGTTTGGCGACAACACAACTGCCGATGCGACAGAAGACAACCAGGTCACTATAACTTCACAGCCAGTCGATAACGAAGCAGACGCAGAAGACTCCAGCTGGGTTTCCGCTGAGATCTCCGCCGACCTCGCTGGTCCCATAATCTTCATTCTGCCTACCACACCGGTAACTTGCCTCGCATGCGACCAGAATGGTTCCGTCTTCGCATCAGTAATAGAAAACATAATCGACGACGATCCTCGGACAGCAGAACCGCATGATGTGCGCCAGGTCTGGGTTGTGAGTAAGGTTGCAGGGACGGAGAACTACAGTTTCAAGGGTCACCATGGAAAATACCTTTCCTGCGACAAGCTGGGCATATTATCCGCCGAGCGCGAGGCTGTCAGTCCGTTGGAACAATTTCTGGCATTTCCGACACCTGAGACGCCTGGTACGTTCCAGATGCAGACATTGAGGGATACATATATCACGACTGCGCCGTCGAAGAAGAAAGATGGAGTACCCGAAATTAGAAGCGATGCTACGGAAGTGGGCTTCGATACTACGTTGAGGATAAGGATGCAGGCGAGGTTTAAGCCGAAGATCAAGAAGGATAAGGAGGAGAAGGCTGTGCAGAAGATCTCGAAGAAGGAGCTGGAAGAGGCTGTTGGACGTAAACTGGAGGATGAGGAGGTTAGGACGTTGAAGAGGGCGAGGAGAGAGGGTGATTATCATGAAAAGCTGCTTGATGTTAAGGTTAAGGGTAAGCATGATAAGTACAGTTGAAGAAACCAAGGATTTCAGGGAGACAACCGAAGAATTTCAGTAGCGATGCAGCTGCCAGATGATATCAGGAGGGGCAGCGGGCATGCCGAGCACCATACTAGGTGCTGCTTGAAAGAGCGTCAGCTCGTTAGCCAAGCGGCTACCAAAAGAGGATTGACCGGGTGTTGGACCGAGGAATGATAAGTCAACTTTCGAGAGGATGAACGCCTGTGCTGAAGGCACATAATGATGGAGATAAGGGTACCCAAGGATTTCGAGGCGTTCCACGAGTTCACTAGCTGTGATAGCTAGATCTAGAATGGGATATGGTAAGAGCGGTCAATTCTTCCTTCCATGCTTCTGCAGACTTCGATTCTGCCTCACTCACCAATAAGTGGGATATGCACGTCACTGATGAACTTAACTCGGCCTCATGGCTCAATCCAGTCATCCGACATCGCGGAATTACCATTTGGAGTTCTTGGCTCAACTAATCGGTTGCCTTGAGTTTGGCATATTCGTTTCCAGGATGTGCTTACCGCTACGGTGATTCCAATGTGAATGATGTGGAGAAGATGCGGTGTGGCAAGGCTTTGCCCGCTGTCATGCAGGTCGGATGCAAGTCATGATCCGTTGGGACGAACGCAGGGCACAGCCTTATTATTTGCACCCCCCACCACAGTTCTTCAGCCGCGGTAGAGGAAAATCTAACAATGATGGGCTGGCAGGTGATGAAGCGGTGTAGAAACCTCGAAGAACTTTCCAGTGTCCCGACGACTTGTGGAAGAGAGTCCTCAGTTTGGCTTCGAAAGCGTGTTGTCAGGACACTGAGATGGTTTGGCCACGAGTATAAATACTCGCACTTTAGTCCTCCTGTGGAAATGGACGAGCCAAGCATACTGTATCAACTCTTAATATATCAATAACTCATCATTACTTGACATTTAAGATTCATTCTGCCATTCTAATGTCGTTTCCTACATCTGAGCCCAACACCTACGCCATGGAGGAGACCTCGAAGAAGATTTCACAGCACGTCGACTATTCAAACTGGTCCACTTTGATCTACCATCCAGAAGATGACTCCAGTTCCACGCAGCAGTATGCACGCACCCCATTGCGATAGACTTCAAAACTAACCGGTTAAGCAGAGTCCATTGTGGGGCCACAGGTCTTCTTGTTAATTCACCTACTACCTGCCCAGTCTCCAGTCCAGCAATTACCCAAGCTGTCGCATCGTCCCCCACAAACAGATTACTCGTTTCAACCCACCAAACAAATCCCTACCTACCTATCTTCGAGCTCGACGCTTCCTTCGGTACGGACCATCAAGCCGCCGCCATTCCTGTCAGCGCGGATACAAGATATATCTGCTCTCGGGCCGTCTGCCTCTGGCGTCCTTACAATACAGATAGAGCCATCTTTCCCTGTTACATGTGCGATCGTTTCTTCCGCACGTTTGAGGAGTTTGAGTATGCCGCGTTTTCTCTTTCAAAACAATCCCTCCATGCCTTCTCCCCACATCCAGGCTTCCCCATCTGACAATCCGCAGCCGGCACAGACTGTCACACAGCCGATCGGTTGAGGCCTTCAACCATAAAACAGGCTTTTATTGTACTGTTCCCACCTGTAACCGATCACGGCAGTATGAGCGGCCATTTGTAAGAAAAGATAATGCGAAGACACACATCCGCAGCGTACACTTCCGGAGCGGTTCACAGCAGAATGAGAATGGTTGCGAAGACATGGAGCCAGAGAAAGCCTGAGGACGGGAGAAGCCGTGTAATTATTCTGTACTTACTGGATTTGAGTCTGGCCTGTAACAAATAAGGATACAAAACCCACGATATGAATCATACCATATATACACCTCTAGATCAGGTCATCATTCCATCATTTCCATCCTTAAGCCTAGTCCTCAAAGCTCATGCTCCCTCCTCGGCAACACAAGACCCTGTCCTCCACGGACCTTGACCTTATGCTCTTTGCCCTCAAAGAGGTACCTGACCTCAAGCACCTTCCTCTCTAGCGGCGCAGGATCCCAGAAGCCAATAAGCCTCGACTTATCCAGCCGCCTGGCCAAACTCAACTGCCCATCATCCACCAGCGCTGCAAGCGCAACGGTGACATCAGAAGCGCCCTTCCACTCGCCGTTTTTTTCCTTTGTGCCATACGTAGCAGAGACAATCACCAACCCACCACGCTCCATCTCATGATGTTGACGGATAGCCACAGACGGAAGCAACAACTCAACAGCTTGTGCGGCCTCTTCGCGGCGAGCGGCAATTTTTGAGCGTAGCTTTTTCCTCTGTGCCTTAATGAGGCGCTGACGACGGGATTTCTCTCGTGGGCGGAGGTAGAGGAACTCGAAAGTCGCGTAAGTTGCCCAAGGAAGGCCGACAGCCATGACTAAGCGGCTTGTGGTCAACTCATCTAATGGCAGGATGGCGACAGGGAGCTGAACTGACTGTCCCAATCTCTGCCAGCTCAGGTCAAAGTGCAAGCCAGCTTGCGGGTTGAGGCCAATACCGAACCCGAGAGTGGTGAATGTGCCGACTCGGCGCTTACCGAGGAGGGACAGATCAACGCCTATTGGCAGGGAGAGCGCAGCTGTTGCTTCTACTCTCATACCTCTTGACTTTCTCAGGCCGCAAATTGTCGGATTGTCATCCGCTGCTTCGCCGGAGTTGCGAATCCGTGAGCGAATTGGTGGCTCGTCGAATTTGCTGAAGAGGTCGAATGAGTGTTTGAGCTCTAGTGCGAGCTGATTTTTTGAAGCAGTGAGAGCTACACTGCTACTTGACGAGTTCCCGGGTAATTCCTCCAGTAGTGTTTCGGCTCCTTCGTCGATAATATTTCCATCGTACGCGTGGCGGAAGAACATTCCCGTCCTCACAACCGGAGCGCTTTTACCACTGGTCAACCACCTCGCTACGAAATTGAGATCCAGCCCCATCCATTCAGCCCAAGATACTGGATATGCATATTCTCCACTGTGCCACATCAAGAAAGCGGTCTTGTCCGCTTTCATACCCAGTTGACGTGTGAGCGTGACTTGCACTTCTGGTGGAAGGTTGAGTGGCGAGTCGCGGCATATGAATCGTGTTTGCATGTAAAACGGCCTGATGTCGCTGGCGAAGCTGATAGCTTTTCCCAACCCGACAGAAAATACCGACGGATGAGGCAACAGATTTGCTTCGAGGTCTATGTCGAGGCCTTGCAGCTTTGAGGCGAGGGATGTGGGGGGGAGGTCGAGCGCTTCTGGAAAGGTATGTGACAGTTTTGCCCCAACGGAGAGACCCTGTGTTGTCATGGTATAGAAGCGGTCAAACAGTGGTTCCTGCGGCTCATGGGTCTTGGGATGCGGACCACGAGGGATAACAGCGAAGCCCTGGTCCAAGTCTCCAGAGATGCCGCCTGTGATGGTGAGTTTTGGTATTGATGCTGAGAGACCTTCTGTCCAGTCTGCGGCTTCTGATACGTCCTCCTCTTCTATTTGGGTGCGGCTGAGGAGCGTCTTAGTGGCTGGGATTGGAACTTCAAACAGCTTGCCGAGCTTGGACAGAGGAATACTGAAAGATGAGCTAACCCCAATGTCGTGGACCAACAACCTCTCCATAGGTAGATGATACTCCATCCCATCATGCTCAACCACCTTAACCATTTCCACAAAGTTGCAAGACGCATCAAGCCCGATGTTTATGCTCGTCAGATTCTCCACCATCGCTTCCAATGCTTTCCTCTCCCTGCCTCGCATAACACCGATGAACCACTTCTTGAAGTCCTTCGGCTGCATAACCTTCACATTCGACAGTTCGCGTTGAGCTTCACCGCCTGGGCCCATGGCGCCGCCCTGTTTATATTCTTCTTGCACACCCTCTTCTCCCTCTAAGTCGCAAATGACCCGCTTCTGCGGGTTCATGAGCGTCTCGTATGCGCGACGTAGCTTTGTGAAATGCTCTTCGGCAGCATTTTTGAGCTGTGGTGGTTGTTTATCGGGATGAAAGGCTAGTGAAAGTCGGTGGTATGCCGTCCTTATTTGAGCATCCGTTGGCGCGGGGTCTTTCGGGAGGCCGAGCAAGGTGTAATAATCGGGGGGACCATCATCGCCTTCAAGGAGTAACTGTCGGACTTCAGCTTCTGTGAGGTTTTCCTCCTCTTCCTTACCATTGATGGAAGCCGTGCTGGTGTCGATAATTTCTGGTGCTAGCTCGACGTGATAATCCTCCTCATAGCTTCCCTCTGCCGGGACGTGGACGTAGCTTCCACTGTTGCTATTGAAGCTCACTTCATCTCCATCTTCATCTTCTGCGGTTACTCGGCGTCGCGCGTTGCTGCCGTCGTCATATATAGAAATACCGGACATTCCTGCTCTTTTCCAAAGCCATAAACAGCTTATAATGATGTGTTGTCGATGTGAGAAGGGATGAAAGTGGACTTGGGCGGGATAAAGACGACGAGGCTGTAGTGTCTCCATCATCGCGACGTCAGCCTTGAGCCGAAGTACAGTACCTCTCACACTACTTTAGCGGCCGCATCCACCGCTCGACCTCGACCTGAGTGATGGCTGACCGCGCCATCAAAAGTATGCCCTTCTACTATCAACGACATCTAAACCCAGTCCACCAAAGTCGCCTATTTCTGAGTAATAAGCGCGTTGTATTATTTCTTCGAGGCGCTTAATCATCGTCATCCACGAGCAGCCACCCATACCTTCCCGCCGCGATCACCTCGAGTCGAGCCGAAGCGGCCGCCATTACCGTCTGGCACCCCCTCATCATGGCTATGCCGTATCCATCTCCAGATGGCAATGTTGAGCCAGCTCTGAATGGTGCAAACCTCAATATTCCAAAGGCTGGACAAGCCTGTCTTTCCTGCCGCCGCCAAAAGAGAAGATGTGACAAAAAGCTCCCGGCTTGCTCGCTCTGCGAACGTATGAACCGTGCATGCGATTACTCAGATGCTTCTCCAGCTCCCACTGCTGAAGATTTCAACGCATTGAGGGCGAAGCTTATTGAGTTGGAGACTAGGCTATTGCAGCAGAACCAAGAGGCATCTCTCAATGTCCCAACCCCATATCAACCAACCCCACAGAGCAACTCTTTGAGTCCATCAAGTCACATTATACAGCAGTCACCTGCTCCGAACTTTGCACTCGCGCCACAATTTCAACCACTTCCAGTGCAAAATAGGTTTCCGGTCATCGCGTTTCTTGATGCAAAGAGCTTTCAGAACGGCAGGATCGAAGTTCCTGTTCCGCAGATCGATGTCCCAATTGTGAGTTTGCTGGATGCATTATTCACACGACCACTAACACTATCACAGGAGGTGCTCGAGCACTTAGGCGATGCAAATGCGGTCCTGGCCATCGTCAATGAGTTCTTCGATACAGTCCACACCTGGCTGCCCTTTGTCTCTAAGAAGCGCCTTCAGCGCAACGCATTGAACCCAATGTGGGAAGCCGGACCTGACCTTGCCTTACTGTTCCTCTGCATGAAGCTCGCCTCCGCCCGCCCGCAAGAAGGCGTTGAGCATTCTCATACTCCGATCTACACCGCCGCAAAGCGCTTCATTGCTACCCTTGAAGCTGCTGGCTTTGTTAGTTTGACAGTGCTCCAGACCTACCTCTTGATTGCGATCTATGAGATCGGACATTCAATTTACCCGACCGCGTGGATGACAGTTGGAAATTGTGTGAGATACGGCCAGCTGCTCGGACTGCATGATAGTGACCGCGGCCCGAGACTGCTGCCTCCCGCTGTAAGTGGCCACGAAAACCTACGAATGTGGGCTGAGGGTTCTGACACTAGACAGACTACTTGGACTGAGATGGAAGAAAGACGGCGAGCTTGGTGGACTGTCATCATTCTTGACAGGTATGTAACACGAAATGAGCGTTCTGGGATTTCATTCTGACAGTTCTTAGAATCGTGGCTATGGGAAGTGTCGGCAAATTCGGCACTTCGGAAGATCCAGATGCGAACGTGGCATTGCCAGGTCCAGCTGCCGCATGGGTGAGTCTTCAATTCTGCGTTTAACTTAGCTGCATTAACACCATCTCAGGACGAGGGCCACCTCTCGAATGAACCATCTCATACCCTTGCCAATCCCGGCTTAAGCCCACTGCCCCCTTTCGCCCGCCTCTGTCAAACCGTCATCCTCGCTGGCCGCGTCCTCCGCCACCACCGTCAAAAAGCTGTCCCAGCGTCCCAATTTGCCGAAGCATCGGCACTCTACCTCGAGCTCTTGCAGCTGGCACGCCTGCTTATGCATGAAGCTTCAACATCTGAGGATTACCTCTCTCTCGCTACTCCAATGGCAATATGCTTCTCTGCCCTCTGCGGCCTCTGTGACCCCTACGCCTGCCACTCAATGCATACACCACAGACTTCACCAGAGGAGGCCACCATGCAACTCCAAGCCATCGAGGGTCTGCGTTCAGTCTCTGCGTCTATCCAGGATTTGGCCTTACGTATCGAGGCACATCTTCAGCAGGACGAGAGGGCGATGGAGAGGATAGGTCCGTTTGTACTTGATGCGTTTTACTGTGGTGCTTCGAACTTTGCGTGGGATGTGAGGGAGAGCGGGAACGGCGCGGCCGAGGAGGGATTGGAGAGTATCAGGAGATGTTTGCAGAGGTTTACGGGGAGGTGGAGAGTGGCGGGAGAATATGGGAGAATATTGGAGGCGCAGGAGTTTACTTATGCTGTTGGTGCTGCTTAAGCGCCGTGAGTGTCATATAAGGTTGGTTGCTGCGAATAGCGGTACGCGACGAAGACGAGTTAAGACGTCCCAGTTGGGTGCGTTTGGTGGACAGGATAAGTTCTCGGAGTTTGGTGGTGAACTGGATGGTATTGATGAGGATGTGCAGGATATGCTTACGGAGATGGTGGTGGTGATGATGTCTGAGAGGTTAGAGAAATATGGGATGGAAAGAGAGTAACGGGAGTTCGCTGGCGGACTGTGGTGGTGGATTCGGGACAGGGTCACGGTCTGCGGAGCACTGCCTGCAGACCGCGGGTAACCCGGCATACATGATCAACGGGATGGGGCTTGATCGGTATTTTTATGATGGTGCTGAGACAAGAGGAGACGAGATCAGATAATGGTCATAGCTGGTGCAGAAGAAGGGTGTGGACAGGACTTTGGAGTTCAATTATGCTATGGGATTACCAACTTACATAAAACGGTCGCTTACATTAACTGTTCTCACTACTCCGTGCTTTGTTTGTGTTACCTGTTGAAGTTCGCTGGAACAGAATTGTGCAATGGATAGAGGAAGCCAGATGTGGGTTGCCATGTCTCGCCATGTCTCGCCATAAATTTTGGTTTCATTCCTCGTTGAGACTTTGGTGTGGACAAAGGTAGTGTTGCAAGAGCTGGCATCTCTACGTCGAGAGGGCCGAAATGCGTCGAAAGAGAAGTCACGAGAAGTGGACTGTCGAGAAAGGGACAACCACCAACTGCTTGTGGACAAAGGCGAGTTCGCGAACGTTGACATTTCAAAGTACTTTCTGGCGTCGAGCGAGACACAACGCAAGTAACTGAAAGTGCGAGAGGAGAGCAAGAGACAAAGATGAGAAGCTTTCGGACAAAAGTGAGGTTGGAAGCCAGTACAAGTTACCTCCTCTTTCTCCAAATGAAAATCCCTTTTTCTGCAGTAAAAGTAACATCTGGAAGTCAATGCTCGAGACTTCACTTCTGGCCCTCGTTGAGGGGGACAAGCACTTTCTTCTCTCTCGTCGAGTGGGGTGACATCTTGCCGGCCGGGGGGATGAGAGAAGAGTACGTGCACCTCATACATCAGAGCGACTTTACCTTCGTCCGCTGGAGCTGTGGGCAAGTACTTTCTTCTCGCTGGGAGGAGTGGCTTGGAGCTGGAAGGAGCATGCGACCAGACCTGAGGTACCTTGAGCAGCTTGCGACACTTCATTTGGCCGGCGAGTGTCACTTGCAACGGCGAGGTTTTGAGGTTGGAGCTGGTGTGAGAGCCACGAGATTGCAGAGCTTGATGGCTGACCTTCGACCAGGTTGTGTTAAAGGAGATAGGTTTCTTCGATTGGCACGAACCATACTGGTCTTTATCTATTGAGTCTCGGTAGTGGTTGAAAGGTATCATGACGATCCCTTTTGCGCATACTTACCGTGAAGGCCGAGATATAAAGGTATGTAGGGAGCTTTCACTCCTAAGTTCAATTCTGCCCATATATTCCAACGTCTTCACCTTCGTCTCCCCAGATATTCCAAAATCGCATCACGGTCGGTCGGTCTATGTTGCAAACCTCTCGGCGGGCGGACATATATTACTTCCCACTCAAGGGAAATTATCCTTCAGGGTCATGCCAAAATCACCAAGGGTCTTCCAGCTCTACGGCCTTGGGTCTGTATACCGGGAAATAAAACCCTCTATATCTAATCAATATCATCTCCCTTTCGCCAAGATAGCCGCATCTACTGGCGGTGCCTCCTCCATCGACTCCCCTCTCATTTCGTGGCCGTCACAACCCTCACAATGAAACGAAGCACAATCCGAGAGCCTTGCCCTCTCGGATTCTCTGGACGGTATGCGGAGTCTGCTTACCACCTAAAGTAGGTTGAAGGTCTCACGAAGCTGCAGCCAACCGATACAAGCCCATTAGGGACGAATCACAGCAGCGAGGATGCGGTCCGTCTGCGGTCCGCCGAGGAGAGCGGCTTTGTGCTCGAGACACAATATCCCCCGCAATATCAGTGGCCAGTGATCATGGTGAGAAGCTAACGGCCCTTCTTCCCTTTGGCCGACTTGCGCCTCGAGGCCTCTGCCGTGAGTCCAACCTCCACAACTCTTATATCCTTTTCTGCCATTTGCAACGGCTATGAGCTCATGGCGCATCGTCAATTTCCGAGGGGCCCCAAGTTCTTTAAGCACCATGGAACGTAAATCCGTATCCGGCAATACCTCCCAAGACGTAGGCCCACGTTGTGTTGTTTCAGGAGATATGTTACACCAACGCATCATGCGGATATGTTACACCCTCGTATGATGCAGCCTTTAGCGACCGCAGCAAATCACAACGCTAGGCATGAGGCAACGACTGGCTCTTCTTGCATCTGCTGTTAGCTGAACTCATTCTCGCCTACTACCGCAGACTTCCACAATAGGCGGGCTATATGCCCTCCCCAAGCGGCGCCGGCCAGAATGCTACAAAGATGGCGTTCCAGGGTCGATAGTTGGCGGATACAAGATTGATGCTGTCGGTATACGACTCCTTGTCGCTTCAACATCCACTTTGTATCGCTTTCCATGCCACTAGGATATATACGCTTCTTGGAGTCGAGTGCAGAGGGCATTGCTGTGCCTATCTTCCACCTCCACGCTTCGTAACCTTGCGACAAACATTCTGAATCTCTCGTGCAGTGCTGCGGTCTGTTAGGCATGGTATCCACGAATCATAACCCTCGACCCTCAGTATTTCAACACATCGATCTCATTCCAGCATGCTTCTCACACGCACATCCCAACGAATAAAAGCTCTAATCACCTCTTCCTCTTCATCTTCCACATCATCAAAGTCTAGAAATGACGCCTCAATCGAATGGTGTGGTGAGGCATCTGGCAACCCTGGTTCTCCAAGATCAACCGCTCGCCGTTCCTCAAGGCCTCATTCGTGGATCTCCCACACATCTGCGAAAAGATGTGATGCATCACCTCCGCCGCTCTGTTTGGGCGATCCGACCACGCACAACGTGACTACGCCGGATACGAGGGAAAAGGGGAAGAAAAGTCCACGAATAGAACCATGTGCTATACCGATAAAGCAGAAGAACCCAAGCAATCGAGACGGTCACGGGTCCAAATGCGTTTCTTTGTTGGCCGCCGAGTGCGGTGAAAATGGCAGCTCGGCAGCCACACCGCGTTCTTTGTCTGCATCTAAATATGATGGCGCCAGACCTCGTCAAACCCAAACCAAAGATGGGGGCTGTGACGCAGCGATTCAAGTTGCTAGGACATCTTCCAAGAGCAGGAAGTCGCCCGCTGGAAATCTATCATTAGCATCACGACAGACGCCATTGAACAGATCGAGGGAACGCAGTCTGCAGACTGCGACTGAGAAGAGCACCTTAAACCTCTTTGAGGCTCTGGAGCTTGATCCTGAAGGCGACCATGAGACAGGAGCAAGCATTGACCGGGCAGGGTATTCCAAATCACCAGATAATCATAGTGGACCCAGCAGTTCGGTAGCAGGCAACATGGGTGTGCCCCTACCTGTACGCATGCAGTGGAGCGAGGACGTTGAGGAACTGATAAGAGAGACGGACAAGGCGTTTAAAGCTGTAGGCTTTACTTTAAGTGATGCTAGAAGCACAAATGAAGGTTTCCACAACTATAGGCCTCCGACTCTCGAGAAAGAACGGAGTAGTGGCAGCAGTAACGAATCTGGGACGATACTGAGAGAGAGCCCAAGTGCTACTAATATGAGGTTCAGAGCAAAGAAAGCGAAGACGCCGCCATTGACGAGAGATGCGTCGGTAAAGGCGGTCCAGCCGCAGAGGAAGAAGGGCATCAAGGCGAAAAATCAGCGATTAGCTTTGCACGCGTTTCCTTCACCACCAAATTCGAGCCCGAGATGGACTTTACCCGAGGTAACAGCAGAGCTGTTTGGCGGGAGGATATTTGGGAGGTTGGAGGCGGACGAGATGTTGACTACGCCAGACCGCCTAAAGCATCCTCGTTGTGCTCGGGAATCGATAGACTCGCAGACATCACAAAAGCCGCAGCTTTCGCAATCCTCAATTTCGCGATCCGCGCGGGTATCGCTGAGGAGGGTGTCGCAGGAAGGGACAAGTAGTGGCCCAGTAAGGACAGAATCAACAGATGACAACGCGATACCAGTCGGCCCATTCCACTTAGATGAGTTAGCAACCCGGCTCGGAAAGGTCCAAGTCGAGGATTCTAACGAGTTCGGTTTCTCTGCTCCGCGGCTTTCACCACCACTAGTGCAAATCCAAGACAACAAGATGCACACTCAGATATGGTCTGATTTAGAGCCAGTGCCGATGATATTGAATACTGTATTACCACCGCTTCCTACTTATTCGCCGATAAGTCCGCCTACGCCATCAGGTATCTATTTCAACCTTCCCCATCCTACCTCGCCGGCGGTTGTTACACCAGTTCCTGCAGTTTCTCTTCCGACGCCCGGGTCTGTCACAGCACTACTCAGCCCTGTGTCGGGCGTATCGGCTATGAGCGACGAGGGCTTTGTCCCGAATTTGCTGTTCGGAAAGCTCAAATTCCCAGCTCCACCACTTGGCTCGCCACCGAAAGCATCACGATCACGATCCGTGACCCGCACCTCACTCGCCACTATCCGTGAAGCCTCGCCCGCCTCGAACACCGACGCAGTACCAAGTCATCAGTCATCACCAAGAAAGCAACGAAGTCCAATCCGTACTCCTCATTCCTCTGGCGCAGTCTCGGCCTCATTTCCAAGGCCAAGTCCCCATAGTCGCCGCCTTCAACACCGAGCACACTCATCGCCGGGTTCAAACATCCTTACAGAGTCGCGGTCTGAGGTTGCAACTCCGTCCAGTCACAGCAACCAGCAGCAGCAGAAAAGTGGTTGCATAAGAATAACAGCAGATAATCTCATTTCAACGCCTTATTCTCTCACTTCCCCACTATTCAAGCACGGCTCCATTAGACTCAACAAGAGTCTACGCCAGTCTCAATCCGCTGATTCAAGTGGCTATGTCACGCCCTTTTTCCACCATGACGAAGGCTTGGACGTAGCCGCCATGCCGTTGGACTGGACGGCCTTCCAAATGGCTCTCTCGCCTGGGTGTGGGGAATATCCCGTAGGAGGGGCGGGTCCAGATGAGAAAACGCATCAAGAGGGTGAGGAGAGAGAAGTAGAGGAGATACTTGATTGGTGGCTGGGCATGGGGTTCAAGGGAAGGGATAGAGGAATGGGAAAGGTGATGAAGAAGGAGAGTGGGCCGAAGAACAAGAAGAGGAGAGTTCCAGGTGATAGGCCGGATACTCTCATTGAGATGCTGCCTGCTGAGTTGCACTGTGTGAAGCCCAGGGGATATAGACCCTTTAGTTTTATGCTGGGCCAGGAGGAGGTTGTATGGACTTGTGGGAGTGGGGAGAGTAGTCGGACTGTGTCGTTGCAGATGATACATGAGAAGGGTGATGGAGGATTTGAGAGCGGAGAGTGTAGCCAGATGGATTCGATGCAGAGATATGAGAGAGATGAAGATGAGTGGAGTTGTGAGAGTCGGCATAGTGGTCGGTGGGAGTCTGTCCAAATACATGAGAAGGGTGATGAGCGGAGTTGCGGTAGTGGGGAGAGTAGTCAGAGGGAGTCGATAGAGATACACGAGAAAATGGATGATGAGAGAGAGGAAGTACAGGTGGATTGTCAAGATTGTGGGGAAACGCAAGCAAAACGAAGAAGTGTAGATGTCAGATGTAATCTTGAGCAAGATCTGAGTGGGTTTTTGAGATGGGAGAGTTTGAATGTTCGGCCTATGGTGATGGAACGGGTCCGAAGCATATAGAATGGCAACTAGGGTAAATAGATTCGTGAGTAGGAATAATTGAAGGATAGTAGTAGTAATACAAGCTCCGTCGAGCCACGAAGAGTAAAGGTTCGCCCACTCTTGAAATGGCCACAGCCTCGCAGACTTCGCAGTTGCCACCTTGCCATTTGTACGAGAACAGCATATAAAGCACAACATAGGCTGACTAATCACATCTCCATTACCTTATGTAGAAATCTCCGCCGGCTCGCCGTCGATGCCAGCCAGCTGCAACTCGGCCCTCTGCTTCCAGTGCACATTGCGAAATGCGACTTCAAGTCACGCCTGTGTTTGAAAGGCCAGTTCCCTCCTTTGGCTCTCTTGCAGTCTGGAACTCGACAGTGCAGTACTTATGGGCTTTGCTGGCCTACCGGCCTGAAATGTGGCGCTGGGATAGGAGTCGGGGCAGGAACTAGGCTGCGCTCAAGCTTGGCGATTCTCTCTACAAGGCCTTTACATATCCCTTCTAACACCTCGCAGCAGTTACGCAAAGCAGTAGCTCCGCTTGCATCGTATTGGCGTGCTTGGATGAGGTTGAAGGGGAATGGAGGGCCCGGGCGTGGATGAGCTTGTCTCGGTAATGTATTTAGGCGTGGGGTCTGCTGTGCTACATTGAAAACAACAGGGAGCTGGGAGTTATACATGTTGCCAATCTGTTGAGGAAAGATCGTCGGTATTTTGATAGTTTGGCACAGGTTCGTGGTGAGGACATCGAGCAAGCTACTACTAAGTTGAGGGGTGGCACCCCCCAAAGCGAGTTGGCGAAGGCCATTCATTTAAACCGATATTCGTTGTTAGTCAGTACACCAGTACTGTAAAGGAGCTTACGATATTGGATAGACTTACGGATAGTCAGCCATATCGTCCTATTCTTGCGAACTGGTGAATTCGTCGAAGAGAATGCCGGTGCCATTATCGGCCAAGTTTGCGTCTGATTGAGTCGAATCCATGCTGAAATGCAGTCGGTATGCATAGCAATAGCAGCATCAAAACCCCCGGGTTATAGCCACACTTTGAACGTGTCACGAAGCCCGGACTCGAATTCGTTTGACTTACGAGGAAAATGTCCCATTGTTGACTCCTCGTGTATCCGCTACCGGTGCTCACGGGAGTGTGCATAAAACATCTCCCTCCTCTGCCATCCTTGATGCTTTACTTTCCTCTCAGGGCGCTTAACGCTCGTTTCAGCTCACATTGCATTTTCAAATGTGCCGGATGTGTGTAGTTAGATGCGGACCCATCTCTCACGATCCCATGGCATCTATCTTGGCTGTCTATAAGACGGCGGAGAGGGATGTAAACCAATCAACCGAGGTAACTCGTCAAGGCTCGATACTTTGCTACATACACTCAGCTGAGGTCTCCCAGAGGCCGTATTTATGCTAGGCTCAAAGAAACGCAGGACTGCGTAAGACCCTGATGGAGCAGCACTTCCTTGCAGCTACGTTGCGAACGTCGCTCCCGCTTGTATACGAAGTATGCTCTATCCCCCATCACACTTGCGTTTCGGCCTGTTCCTCTTAAATATCGAGTCACAAGCGACTGATGACGATATTTTCAGTGGTCAAGGCCCGAACAGGAAATCAAAGCCTTCCCGCATACTTTCAGCTCACGTCGCTAGCATGATTTCGATTTGGTAACCAATTGCCAACATTCCACATTGGCGGGTGACAGCAGCGTGCGATTCCACCATTATCACAGACACATACGGGAAACACCAATCATTGATTCTTCATCCTGTAAGGCTGGGTTCTCAATCGCTCAATTCTCTGTCTACACCCCAAACACAACTATGGTATACGCCGAACTCCAAGTATAAACGATAACCGTATGCTCTCTTGTTACAGGCATTGCTGCGAAGTTCAGTTCGAAACTATCTTTCAATCATACCTCAACCTCCCCTCAATCTTCACCACAATCATTTCTTCTCAGACGCAGCAGTAAGGCGCTCAATCGCGGCCGGACTCAAAGCACCAAGCGGCGCACCAGCAGCCTTCTCCATCATGCTCGTCATGCTCAAACTAACCGGAGTCTGAACACCACCATTTGCCGCGGCACCTGGTGCAGGAGTGCTCGTCCTAGTTGCTGGTGCAGAACGGTTGTGGGCCATATGGGACTTCACAAGGTGTCCAGCCGCCAAAGCAGAGCAGAGCGACAACTCTCCCGCCAAGACACCAGCACAGACAATGCGCGCAAGCTTGCGAGCATTGTCTCCTGGGTTGGTTGGGTGGGAGCCACGCACACCGAGGAGGTCGAGCATGGCAGCTTGTGGCTCGAGGATAGTTCCGCCGCCGAGGGTGCCGACTTCGATGGACGGCATTGAGACGGAGATCTGGAGGTTTCCGCGGAGGCTGGTTGATTGTTAGCTATTATTCTCGCGCTATTTGAAAGGATTAAGGTAACTTACTTCTTCATGATAGTTATACAGTTGGAGGACTCCACATTCTGTGCTGGATCCTGACCGGTAGCAAGGAAGATAGCAGTGACGATGTTGGCAGCATGAGCGTTGAAACCACCGATCGATCCAGCCATAGCGGAACCGATCAAGTTCTTAGAGATGTTGAGCTCGACAAGAGCATCGACATCGGACTTCAAGACCTTGCGAACGACATCACCTGGAATGATGGCCTCAGCCACGACAGACTTTCCACGACCGTCGATCCAGTTGATGGCTGCTGGCTTCTTGTCGGTACAGTAGTTTCCTGAAACGGAGATGATCTCCATATCATCGAAGCCGGAGCCGTTGGCCATGACAGACAGAGCGTGCTCGACACCCTTGGAGATCATGTTCATTCCCATAGCATCGCCAGTGGTGGTCTTGAAGCGGATGTAAAGGTAGGTACCAGCGAGAGCAGTCTTGATAGACTGGAGACGAGCAAAGCGGGAGGTGGAATTGAAAGCATCCTTCATGATCTTCTGGCCACGCTCAGAATCCAGCCAGTTCTTGGCGGCACCAGCACGCTCAAGAGTCTCGAAACCAATACATGGGCCACGAGTCATTCCATCACCAGTGAGAACGGTGATAGCACCACCACCAGCGTTGATGGCCTTGCAACCACGCGAGGTAGAAGCGACGAGTACACCCTCAGTAGTAGCCATAGGAAGGAAGTAAGACTGTCCATCGATAACGATAGGGCCAGCAACGCCGACCGGGAGTGGCATGTAACCGATAACGTTTTCGCAGCACGCACCAAGAACACGGTCCCAGTTGTAGTGCTCATACGGAAGCTTGGAGCCCTCGAGAAGACGGGTGGTATCAGTGGTGACGGGAGTGCGGGCGACAACGGCACGACGGATCTTAACAGCGCGAGTGGTGTCCTTGAGAGTACGCTCAAGAGCATAACCTGGAAGCTTGCCCTGGAGAGAAAGCTCAACAAGCTCACGGTCAGTGAGCTCTGGTGCACGCTTCTCAAGCAACATCTTTTCGAGTTGCTCAGGGGTGCGCTTTGGAGCAATGGCAGAGCCATTGGTGGTGCCGTTGGGCTTCGTTGGCATGGTGAGTCCCTCATCGTCATCGTCGGTGGAGGAAAACGGAGTGCGCTCGCACTCGACAAGTGGTCTATCGTCAAGGAACTGCTTCTGAGCGGAAACTCGTGGGTCGTCGTTGAATCGCTCGGCATTCTCGAGCGCAATTGGGTCAACTGGGTGATCTGGAGTAGATGGGTCCTTGATGGTCCATCTAGCAGCGTTGAACAGGTAACCGTTCAGAACAACACTCAAAGCGAGTGCAATCATGATCCACTTTGAAAGGATTGGGTCTTCTAAGCTCTTAAGCAAGCTGTCAACAACGCGTCCACCCATTCCGTAGTTGCTGGCATTCTCCCCATACTCGATGCCAAACGACTGGCGAGTACCTGGCTTGGCGTAGTGAACTGAAGGATACTCCAGCTCGTACTTGATTGGAGACAAGATGGTGACAACAGTACCACGTCCAACAGTCTTGGCAGCCTGAAGAATAGTCTCAAGGCCGTTAGTAGCAACCTTGAACGGATCCAAGCCTGGTCCAGAAATGGCAGCGGCGTTCTTGCCCCTGATAGAAATCGTGCCGAGGTTGAGCAGGTTGATGATAACAAATCCGGTGACCATTAGAACCTTGAACTTTGGAATGCTGCTATCCTTGACCTTGCGACCGAAAATATTGGTCTCGCCGTTGGACCCAGTATCATCTGGTCTTGGCCACTCGTTGCTCTGAGCAACATTCTCAGCAACACGGTGGCTAAGTCCGTCATCCTCGAGAGCTCTGCGAACGGCAACGTGACGCTTGATACGGTTGATCTCAAGCTTGATGCTCAAAATCGAAGTATAGAAGGTGAAGAGAAGGATGCAGTCAAAGAACAGGATCCAGGCGGCCAAGAAGCAGAACTGCTGAAGACCACCCTGGATACCAGATGCAGCTCCAATGATAAGAACCAAGATCTCGATAGCATAATCTCTGACAATCTCGAATCCTTTCTCTCTGATAGCAGCCTGAACAGCGTGCTGGATAGATGGTGGAGATGTGCCGCGTCTCTTCTCGCCCTTGTCACAAACTGGGCTGTCAGCAGGAGTAACGCGGTGGTCGAGAGCAGCTGAAAGGACTGCCTTAGTCAAGACAATGGCCTTCTCAAATCCAATGGTAACAACCAGGAATGGAAGTCCCTCGGAGAGGAGGACCATGTTGATTGGAACGCCCAACTTCGTAGTGACGATCAGACCAAAAAGGAAGGAGAAAACCGAGCTGAACAAAACAGTCGCGGCGAGCCAGAAGTTCGATCCCATGCGGCGCATGGAAAGGAAAAGCGAGACAAAGGTGAGGTGCATGGCGAGGTATCCAAGAACCATGATGAAGATATCCATAGTTTCAGCATTCTTCAGCAAGTCGACGAATCCAGACCAAGCGTTCTTGATCAGCAGTCTAATGCTGCCAGGTCCTTGTGCCTTTGCTGCCTTCATAATCCAGAGCTTCTGCTCGCCATCGCGAGCTTGGTCGCTCTCAGTTTCGCCAGCATTTGGAATCTCTTGCGCCAAAGTGAGGAACTCAGGAGCCTGTTCATATAGGATGGAGAATGCGAGCGCGCTATCTTGTGAAATGGCGGCCAATGGGTTGGAGGTGGTCGGGAGAGTGGTGATGGACAAGTTCTGTGGCAGCGGCACGGCATGCGACAACGGCGCAGTTTGGCGCGAATTGGTGGACAAGGAATCCGGGAACACGAATGTGAGGAGCGCGAGATGGTCAGCGTTAGCTGGCGCTGGCACATCGGTGTCCTGCGCCTGCCACCTCCAAGCTGTGTCTTGGCTGGCATAAAGCTGTCTGCTGCCCTCAACCAGAGATGACCATTCTGCCTTTCCAGCTTTGTTGGTGTTTTGGAGGCCCTCAAAAAGGCTGCCCTCAAGCAGACCAATGTATGTGGTACTGGCGAGGAAGGCGACAATAACCACGGTATGGATTGGGTGGATGCAAGCTCTACGGGATAACGCCTGAAGAGCTGGTGTAATCTTTCTGTTCAACCATCCTGGCTGAGCATTTGGGTTCGCGATTTGCGGCCCGCGAAACCTCGATGGTAGCAGGGAGACAATCATGTTTTTGAAGTGGTTCGTGGTTGCGCTGTTGAAGGCATCGATTGTGGGAAGTTTCACGGAGGTAGATCTGCAGGTTCACGAATTAGCGCGATTCCTTCTACGCTGTCGCGCATAACTGCACTTTCTGTTTTGTTCAGGTGACGTCTCTTGCTCGGAACTGCGGTATCTAACAAGCTCCGACGCGCCCCTGAGCTTCAATTGACCTCAAAAACACCATAGCGGGCGCGATTTGAGGCTGTGAAGAGTGGAGACATACAGAACGGTAGTGGCCGACTACGTGAAGTCAGCGTGAAGAGTGGTTGTAGCGCTTGCTTCGGGCAGCGACACGCTTGTGACAGTGTCTTTCTTCGCGCTGTCGTTGAGTTGAGCCACTCGAACACTTCACAGAAAAGTGTCACGGAGGGAAGAAGAAGTGGTGGTTGTGAGCATTGCTGCTTCTGCGGTCCAGAAAAATAATTACTGGGGGCGCTGGTCAACTCCTTATCCTGGAAGAATCGGCGTTGACTGGTTGGTTCGCGCACAGATGCAGTGAAAGGCCCTCTCTGGCCCGCTGCCTGCCCGTCAAATCCCCACAGAACGGCCCAAAAGGGAGAAGTGTAGAACTGGGGGAGGGAGACCCGTTATCAGAGCAAGCTTAGCGAAGTTTGGACAGCTGTTTACCATTTTGAAGGATCTTGTCACAATTATATAACAAGTGTGATGTTGACACTCTCGACCGTGTACGGCACAATGCCTCCCTTAGTATTGTCGCCAGGACACAACCATATTTTCTTTGACCGACCGAAATGGACCTGTGATACTGCAGCCCAGCACTACATTATTTGGAGCCTAGGTGGGATGGCTACATGTAACGATCGGAACTATGGAAGTACCCTACAGCGACTGCTGTGTAGCAAAATACACGCGGCCAAACATAGGTAATGTTTCAAAGACACCACATCAAGTCCCGAGTGATGAAGCTCTAGTGATGAAGCTCTAGTGATGATGAAGCTCTACTTCTAAGCCACCACTCTCGCCTGCTCCCTCGTCTTCGCCATTAACTCCGCCGTTCACGTTGCAAGCGCCGAGGCTGAGCCTTTAAGGATATTTTAACCTTAGCGCGCAGCCAGTATGAATTCGAATCACTAAAAAAAAGACGCTAGTACTCCCAGTCTTCACATCGTTATACTCGTACAGAGTGACCTCTCATTTGTCTTTTGTCACGTGGGGCGTGTGGCTAGCGCATGGTGACGTGACTCGCGCTGCGGCTGCCAGGAACCCAAACTCTTATCGTGACCTTATCGGCGACCTTATCGGCGACCTTATCAGGAAGGCCGACACCAGCTCCGACTACACTTACAAAACGTCGACTAAGTTCACTTATCTCTTCTCTATATTGCCCCTCATGTTTCTCCATATGTCACTTCTAAAACCCATTTTCCCAAAGTACACAAGCTTCCGCGCAATATGAGCGACATAAACAACCCGGACCTTGAGTCCTTTCGCGAAAAATGGAAGGCTGAATTTGCAGCAAAGACGAAAGGCGAGTCCGCCACCCAAAAGCCTGTGACGAAAGCTAGAAGGCCTTCCGCCGTACCTAAATCTACAATCAGCAAGAGCCAGAAGGATGGAGGTAATGACCTGTCATCACAGGACGAAGCAGGCCCAAGTAGCCCACCTGCCAAGCGTTTGTCCGCCCAGCTGCAAGCAGCAGCACAACTCAAGCCGGACCAACAATCTGCTCTGGACCTCTACGAGAAAGCTGTGGAGAAGGAGACAGCAGGTCTGTTAGGAGAGAGTCTCAAGCTTTACCGCCAAGCATTCCGCATGGACGATGCCGTCGGCAAGTTGTACAAGGACAAACACTTCCCATCGGCCGGATCAGCAAAGCCTCCTGCGCCGAAATCGAACTTACCACAAAAGCCTGCTGCTGCGAAACCTGCAGCTCCAACGAAGGACAATCCAAGGGCGGCCGGTGGTGGAACGTATGAGACGCCAGAAGCACCGCCCGAAGAGGTAGCACAGTCGACCAAAAATTTGTTAGCGAGCTTCGCGACTCTCTCAATATCAAGGGCTGAACCACCAATCGAGGGTGCCGAACAGCCACCATGCCCGATAGCAGAGCTACCAGAAGAGTTACTCGTACGAATTCTGACGTCTCTCGCCCTATCCGACTTGGCATCTTTCATGCGTTCCACCAGGACCTGTAAAAGAATAGCATACATCGTAATGACAGAGGATTCGATATGGAAGCGCCTCTGCCTCGGACGTGAGATAGGGTTCGCCGCAATGCAATACAGCTGGCAATACAACGTCGACGGCACAGAGCTGGACGAATTGTTCGATGAACTAATTCTCGCTCCACCACGGGGTTCATCTCCATCCTCTGCACAACCTGCACTGCAGGATGCACTTCAGCACGAGATTGAGTCACTTGCTCGTTCCACGGGCGATGCTGCCGGACCATCAAACCAAACTCCCATCGCGGTATCTACCGGTCTTCCGCCACCAATGCCGACCTTTGAGCTGAACAAGCAATACGCGACCTGGCAGAAGATGTTCCGCCACCGTCCACGTATACGCTTCAACGGCATCTACATCTCTACTGTAAACTATATTCGGCCTGGTCAAGCAGCACCTGATAAGACTACTTGGGAGCAGCCAGTGCACATTGTGACTTACTATCGCTATCTTCGTTTCTTCCGCGATGGTAGAGTTTTGAGTTTACTGACTACGAAAGAGCCGAAGGTGATTGTTAATGAGATGGTGCCAAAGCTTCTAGAGCCGCCTAGGGAAGAGGAGACGGGAACGAAGAAGAGAAGGGGCGCCAGAAACGTTGTTGGGCTGGAGGAGGCAAGTCCTGTTGCTTTAGTCGCCAGAGGCAGGTGGAAGTTGGGTGGTGATCCGCAGAGCTCGTCAGAAGATGGCGTCGCTGATGAGCTGGATGAGAAGGCGTTGGTTGCTGAGACGGAGGGGTGTTATGATAGGTATACCTACCGTATGGAGTTTACGCTCAAGGGACAGGAGAGGGGCAGGTCGAGACTGGTTTGGAAGGATTATTGGTGTTATAATAAGGGTACGGATGATTGGACGGAGTTTGGGTTGAAAAATGATAAGGCGTTTGTTTTTAGTCGGGTGAAGAGTTATGGTATGGGTGCTTGAGGGGTCGGGAAGACGATTCACAGAGGATTAGAGATGCGAGTCGAGGCTATTGGTAATGGGAGGAATGAATGGGGCGTGGGAAGAGCGTAGAGCATCAAAGCTTCACCTTTAACCGGGCATCCACATACAAGGTAATACAAGACGTTGAAATAAGGTTCAAGACTTGTGGCATGATGCTTCCAGCCAGTGTCGATTGATCGCGAATCGCATGAATATCAAGGTTCACCTAATACAAACCGATTCTTGCATGACACGACGGGATCTTCTTCCCGCCGTGCTCGGGCAGGCATTAACCACGCGTACAATATCTTTAGCAGCGGGTATGACCGTTGTCGGTCACGATTAAGCAGGGGATGTTTATTGGAAGTCCCCCCAGGAGTTGGCGAGACAACTTTTGTTTGAAATTTAAATATCATGTCGCAGTTGAACTATCTTCAACTTCTCCTACCTCTTTCAACACAAACCCAGAGGAAGGTATCCCCTTGCTAGCAACAATGCCTCAGAGTTTACTGAGTGGGAAAACTGTTGAGTTTCTGCAAGAAGTTTGAAAACGAGGGATGAATCGAACATCTATCACAATATTAACAGTATCATGCTCTACCTTTGAGCTATAAAGGCCTTATATTATTAATCTTGGCTTCGCTC